>Ga0210334_10333526_pt1 | contig 13350 bp, 14 predicted proteins | sample S306metaT_FD_164440 | JGI IMG/M metagenome (GOLD analysis project Ga0210334, IMG submission 164440) | Metatranscriptome of estuarine sediment microbial communities from the Columbia River estuary, Oregon, United States - S.306 (Metagenome... | ecosystem: Environmental > Aquatic > Marine >... | reverse complement strand
GAATCGCGCTCCTTCCGCCATCGAAAGGCCTCGATGACCGCCGCGAGCGACAGAATTCGATTACCGGCGTTCCGGCGCGAGCGAATTGCTCGCGTCAGACGGCTTTTTGTACAGCTTCGTTAGCTGACACGACACATGGAACAGAGAATGACCAACGAAGAACGCAGCAAGACACTACCGGATCAACTGCGGCTTTTGTATTCCAGCTGTGTTACAGAGATTGCCGGCTTCAAGTAGGAGCAGTGGAAAACGACGAACTATGTGGTACTTGTGTACGCAGCCATCGTGTCGATTGCGAAAACAACTAAAAATGTAACCGATGTGGAGTGGTTCGTTCTCTTCGCGGCAGCAACTGCCGTGCTCGTCTCGGCCTCGATTATTGTTAGGATGCTCGCAGATTCCATACATACTCGTCGCTTAAGACTTACCGAGGTGCGCAAACACTTCGCCGACGAGTTCATGGTTGCATGGGGTTGCGGAAAACCACTAAATGAAGTTGTTGACGACCCCACCAAGAAATCACGCCTAGATTGGTTCTTCTATAGCGTTTTGGGGCTTGGTTTCGCGGCTACGGTTTGGCTACTTGCGCGTCAAATATGCGTCAGCTAACAACCGGCTCGTGCGGACGCCGGGGACAATGCGCCAAGTTTCCTGAAACATTTGTGGCCGGCGCCGCACATCCGGAACGTTGGGCGTCATGAAGTAATGAATCATGCAGCCATCGTGGCAATGGCAAACGCCGCATTTGCGAAGGATGCTGCGCACCCGCCGCCGATCACCCTACGAGGTGGTGAAGCACTCGATCGCTACGACGCCCCACCCCCATTTGACCCGGCTATCGACGCGATCACAGACACTTACTTGGAGCACTATTCAGGTGGGCTAACGTTTCTGGATGCCGCTTCCTGGCGCCACTACTTGCCACACTTGATGGATTACGCCGTTCGCCACTTTGGTCAGTTCACAGACGTATGCGACGCATTGCTGAACAACTTGCGCCCGCCCGATCGAGTGCCGCCTCGCTTGGCATCACTTACGCCATACCAGGAGAGGGTAGTCACGGCGTTTCTCGATTTGATGGCTTTTTCTGAGTCATCGGCACACCAAGACTTCGCATGCCAGGTCCTCGAGGAATGGTGGATACCAGAGGCGCTGTATAGGAAGCGTGCCGAATGACGCCCAACCCTTCCATCGAGCCGACGCGCTCCGGGCTGCGCCCTGCGCGCGTGGCTCATTTCACACGTTCCTCTGCCAGGAGAAGCTGCGGTGCTCGATGCGCGTAAGTTGCAGGAGATCGCCGACGAGATGCGGACGGCGCAGATGGAAGCGCGGCAGATCGAGCCGTTCACTTCGCGGATTCCCGGATTTGACCTCCCCTCGGCCTATGCCGTGGGCCAACTCATTCATGAGATGCGAATTGCGGCCGGAGCGGTGCCTATCGGCCGCAAGATCGGATTCACGAACTTCGACATGTGGAACCTGTACGGCGTCCGAGAACCCATCTGGGCGTACATGTACGACCAGACGGTCGCGGGGCCGGAACCAGTGCCGCGAACCTGCAGCATCGGCCGGTTGGCGGAGCCGAAGATCGAGCCGGAGATCGTCTTCCACTTCCGGTCAGCACCACCCGCGGACGGCAACATCCAGGCCCTGCTCGATTCCATCGATTGGGTGGCCCACGGGTTCGAGATTGTGCAGTCCCATTTTCCGGGCTGGAGGTTCCAGGCGCCGGACACCGTTGCGGACTGGGCGCTGCACGGAATGCTGCTGCTGGGCGAGGCTGTGCCGGTAGAACGGCTCGCCCCGGACCGGATGTCGGCGCTGGCGTCGTTCTCCCTGGCCCTCTCCTGCAACGGGTCGGTGCGCGACACCGGCAAGGGCAGCAACGTCCTCGGGAGCCCATTGCTCGCCCTGGCGCACCTGATCAAGGTGCTTGCCAATCAGTCCGTGCACGCGCCCCTGCGAGCAAACGAGATAGTGACCACCGGCACGGTCACCACCGCCCAGCGCGTGCAGGTGGGCGAAAACTGGAGCACGACCGTGGAGGGCATCGCGCTTCCCGGGCTTGCCGTGGAATTCGTTCCGTGAGCGGTCGCGATCCCCGTGCATCCCGCACCTCGAGGCCATAATCTCCGCCCTGGATCGTCCCCCCGGCGCAGAACTGGAGCGCCTGCCCGAACTCGCTCCGGGACGTGATTGATCCCGCCGGCGTTGGCAAATGCCCGCCGCGTCTCCCCCGCCGACGCCCTTCCCCGGCGCACGGCAACACCGGGTAAAAACCCGCCTCAGCCCTTGGGCGTCGCCGGCTCCTGTCCGGTCCCGTCGCGCAGATTCCTGATGAACTTCCAGCCCGCCGGCGTCTTGATGAACGCGTAGCCGGTGATGTTGTCAATGAAGACCTCGTAGGCGGAGGGCGGCGCGGGGTCCTCGGCGACGACCGCCTTGGCCGGGCTCTCCGCGCTTCCGGCGTCGGCGGCCTGGGCAACGGGGGCAAGGATGAGCGGGACGCACAGGATCCAGGTTTTGGCATTCATGGTGACACTCCTCAAGTAAGTGAATAAATGAAATTCAGTTGTCGCCATGTTAGGGAACGGACTATTATTTGTGAAATGGTTTATAGCAATCCTTACATTCATGCCGTGAATTCCACATGAACCTGCGCTCCCTGGACCTCAATCTGCTGGTGGCCTTCGACGCCCTCATGACCGAGCGCCACGTGTCCCGGGCCGCTGACCGCGTGGCCCTTTCGCAGCCCGCCATGAGCAACGCCCTGTCGCGACTGCGCTCGATGCTCGACGATCCGCTGCTGGTGCGCACCTCGCGGGGCATGGAGCCCACCGCCCGCGCCCTGGAGCTGCACGGGCCGATCCGCACCGCGCTGGCGGAGATCCAGCGCACCCTGTCCACCCCGACGCGCTTCGAGCCCGCCAAGGCCCAGCATCATTTCGTGATCGGCGCCAGCGACTACATGGAGTTCCTGGTGGTGCCGCGCCTGGTGAAGGCGCTGCAGCAGCAGGCGCCAGGGGTGGACCTGTCGGTGCACTCGCTCCAGCTTTCGCCTCCCGAGGGACGGCTGGACCGCGGCGAGATGGACCTCGCCTTCGGCTACTTCCCGAACCTGCCCAAGCGCCTGCGCCAGACGCACCTGTTCACCGAGCACCTGGAGTGCGCGGTGCGCCAGGATCACCCGACGGTGAAGTCGCGGCTCACGCTGGAGCAGTACCTGCGGCTGCCCCACCTCTTCGTCTCGACACGACAGCGCTCCGGCGTGGTGGACGAGGCCCTGGCGCGCATGGGCCGGTCGCGGCGGATATCGGTCTCGGTGCCCCACTTCCTGGTGGCGCCGTACATCATCGTCGAGTCCGACGTCATCATGACGGTGAACAGCCGCATCGCCCGCACTTATGCCCGGACCATGCCGATACGGGTATTCCCACCGCCTCTGAAACTGCCGGATTTTCCGATCAGCATGGTCTGGCACCCGAGGAGCGACAAGGACGCGGCCCACGAATGGCTGCGGGCGCGGCTCACGGAGGTGTGCCGGGGACTGCAGGAGGACGGGAAGGAGGCGTAGTCTCCCGGAATGATCCGGGGGCCCGCCACCTCAGAACACCAGCACCCGGTCCGCGGTCCCGGTCCATTCCGCGAGCTGGTTCATGGTGCCCCGCTGGGCGCCCTGCATTAACTCCGCTTCCGCGATGCCGCGGGCGTCCAGACAGGTGCCGCAAAGCGCCACCTTGCCGCCGCCCCGGACCACCGCGCCGAGCATCACCTCGACGTTGTAGTACCCCGACGGAACCTTCTGCCCCGCCTTGGCGGCAATGACGGAATCACCCATCAGGAACAGGTGCAGATCGTGTCCCCCCGCCTTGGCGAGGGCGCCCGCAAGCCGCAGGCCGTTGTAGGTGCGCTCGCTGCCGTAGGGCGCGTCATTCAGGATGATGAGGATGGTGCTCATGATGGCAGGCTCTCCTTTGCGTAGCTGCGCGGGCCCGCTCCATGGCCCGGCTCCGGGTGCTGTCCGATGGCATAATCAGTGCCGGCGCCGAGGAAGGGGATCGCCAGCAGGCCCGGCAGGCGCACGCACTCGGCGCGCCCGGTGAGGCCCCGGACGCCGATCGCCATGCGCTCCTGGGGCAGCCCGGCCTCGGCGCGGTAGGTGCCGAACAGGCGGTCCCACCACGGCAGGTTGAAACCGAAGTTGCTGTTGGCTTCGGCGACATCCATGGAGTGGTGGATGCGGTGCATGTCCGGCGTCACCAGACCCCAGCGCAGGACGCGATCGAGCCGCCCCGGCAGCCTGACGTTGGCATGGTTGAAGATGGCGGCGCCGTTGAGGATGACCTCGAACGCCAGCACCGCTGCCGCCGGCGCTCCCAGCACCGCGATCACGGCGAGCTTGATGGCCATGGAAAGCAGGATTTCGATGGGATGGAAACGCGCTCCCGTGGTGACGTCGAAATCCGGGTCCGCATGGTGGACGCGGTGCAGCCTCCAGAGGGCCGGCACCGCATGGAACATGACATGCTGGAGGTAAATGGCGAAGTCCAGGACAACGATCGAAACGGGGACAGCGAGCAAAATGGGAGCCTGGAAGGCATTGAGCAGGCCCCAGCCGCGCTCGGCAGCCAGGGCCGCGAAGCCCACGGCCGCCACCGGGAAGGCGAGGCGGACGATGACGCCATTGAGCGCCACCAGCGCCAGGTTGTGCAGCCAGCGCGCCCGGCGCGGGAAAAGCCTCGCGCGGCGGGGCGCGAGCGCCTCCCAAATCGCCATCAGCATGAAGATGCCGAAGAAGGCACCCAACCGGACGGCTGGCTCGTGGCCAAGTACCCACGCCTGCAATGTCACCATGGCTGCTCCGGGATCCCTGCCCTGTCCGATTCGGGGCGGATCAGGTACAATTTAACTGTTCAACTGAGTAGTTGAATACTAGGCTCGAGGCAAAACCATGTCAACCGGCAATTTCAAGCAGGGCGTGTATGAACAACTGGCGCGCCTCGGCAAGGCCTTGTCCCATGGCAACCGGCTGGAGCTGCTCGAATTTGTCGCCCAGCGCGCCCGCAGCGTGGAGGAACTTGCGACCATGACGCGGCTTTCGGTCGCCAACGCTTCCAAGCACCTCCAGGAATTGAGACGCGCCGGGCTGGTGCAGGCCCGCAAGGAGGGTTTGCGGGTCTTCTACGAGGTGGCGGGACCCGACGTGGTGGACCTTCTCGCGGCCCTGAGGCGGGTGGCGGAAACCCGCCTCGCCGAGGTGGATCAGTTGCTGCGCACCTACGTGACCGCGCGTGACGATCTCGAGCCGATACCGGGCTCCGAGCTGCTGGAGCGCGCGAAGATGGGATTGGTCACCGTGCTCGATGTGCGTCCTCCCGAGGAATATGCCGCGGGCCACCTGCCGGGCGCCATCAACGTGCCCCTCGATGACATCGCCAAGCGCCTGAAGCAACTGCCCAAGGGGAGGGAGGTGGTCGCCTACTGCCGGGGACCCTACTGCCTGCTGTCGGTGGACGCGGTGGCCCTGCTGCGGCAGAAGGGTTTCAAGGCGCGCCGGCTGGCGGACGGCTTCCCGGAATGGAAATCGGCCGGCCTGCCGGTCGAGAGCTGACCCGTTCCCGGGTACATGACCCGAGCAGCCCGATTCCTAGCGCGATGCGTCCTCATGGGAGCAATGTTGTCGGCGCCGGTCCTCACCCCGGCAGCGGAAGATTACTCGTTCAGCCGCAGCGGCTTCTCGGTCAAACTGACGCCGCTCACCCGCGACCAGGCGGCTTCGTTCTATCTGGCCCGCGGCCTGCCCCAGCGCGAAACGGAACGTTATTCCCGACGCTGCGTGCTCGCCGCAACCCTGCGCAACGAGCGGACCGCGGGCGCCATCAGTTTCCGTTCCGGCGAATGGAGGGCGAGGACCAGGGACGCGCCGGCGCAACCGGTGCGCACCCGCGCCCAGTGGATCGAGGAGTTCGAGGCGGCGGGCGTGCCGGAGCCGGCCCGCATTGCCTTCGAATGGGCCCAGGTGCCGGACCAGCACGAATTCGAGCCGGGCGACTGGATACAGGGAATGCTCGCCGTTCCGGTCGATCGCGAAACAGCCTTCGACCTCATGCTGCGCTGGCGCGCGGAAGGAAAAAACCATGAGCACTGGCTCACGGGATTGCGCTGCCCCTGACAGGCGCCGGCTGCTTAGGGCGCTGGCGGCGCTGTCGCTGGCCGCGGCCGCGCCGGTCTCCGCGCAGGCGGCGGGGGGATTCACCCCGATCACGGAGCGCCCGCCCGCTCCCGATTTCTCCCTCGCCGACGAAGACGGCAAGATCTGGACGCTTTCCAGTCTGAAGGGGAAGGTGGTCGTGGTGAACTTCTGGGCCACCTGGTGCCCGCCCTGCCGGCGCGAGTTGCCGTCCCTGGAGCGGCTGCGCCGGGTCCTGCCACCGGAGCAGGCCCTTGTGCTCGGTATCAACGTCGCGGAAAGCTGGGATACCGTGGCCAGCTTCATCGCCGGCGTGGAACCGGCGCCGGCCTTTCCCATTCTCTACGACGAGAACAGCGCGGTGCTCAAGGCGTGGCCGGTAAAGGGCCTGCCCACGACGTTTGTCATCGACCGCAAGGGGCGGATCGCGCTGCGCGCGGTGGGAGGCCGGGAGTTTGACCAGCCCGAGCCCCTGGCGCAGATCGGCGCGCTGCTGCGGGAGAAATAAATCCTGGAGGGGCGCCGGCCTCCATCCTTAAAACTGATCGAGGAGACATCCATGAACCGAGAAGGTCTGGCCACCCGCTGCGTCCATGCCGGCGAACTCGCCGACGCCCACGGCTCGCCCCACACGCCGATCTATACCACGACGACTTTCAAGTTTGCCTCGACGCAGCATCTCCTGGACGTCGTTGACGGCAGGCAACCGGGCAGCCTCTATACCCGCTACGGCCTCAATCCCACGATCCAGAGCCTGGAGAGCAAGCTGGCCGCGCTGGAAAACGCGGAAATGGCCTGGGCCTTCTGCTCGGGGATGGCGGCGGAAACGGCCCTGTTCCTGGCTCACGGGCGCAAGGGCATCGTCTGCCTCGGGGATGCCTACGGCGGCACGATGGAGCTGCTCGCGTCCCAGTTGCCCCTGCTCGGCATTCCCACCCACCTGCTGCTGGGAAGCGAACTGGAGCGCGTGGAGGAAATACTGAAAGGGGGAGCCGGCCTCGTGTTCTTCGAAACCCCCACCAATCCGACCCTGGAGATCTTCGACATCCGCGCCGTGAGCGAGCTGGCCCATCGTTACGGGGCACTGGTGGCCGTCGACAACACCTTCGCCTCTCCGGTGAACCAGCAGCCGCTGGCCCTCGGCGCGGATTTTTCGGTGCACTCCTGCACCAAGTACCTGGGGGGCCATTCGGACGTCACCGCCGGCGCGATCATGGGCAGCCGCGAGCTGCTGCTGCCGATATGGAACTGGCGCAAGAACCTGGGCTCCATGATCGCCCCCGAAGTCGCCGCGCAGCTGGCACGCAGCATCCGCACCCTGCCCGTGCGCGTGCGCCAGCAGAATGCCGCCGCCCAAGCCGTCGCCGAAGCGATGCGGGCCCATCCGCGCGTTTCCCGGGTGCTTTACCCGGGGCTGCTGCATTTTCCCGGGCACGCGCTGGCCAAGCGGCAGATGGGCGGCTTCGGCGGCATGCTCACGATCGAGGTCAACGGCAGCGGTGAAGACGCAACCGGGGTCGCCGACCGGCTGAAGCTTTTCGCCCTGGCGCCCAGCCTGGGGGGCGTGGAAAGCCTGGTCACACAGCCGTGCACCACCACCCATCACGGGCTGTCCGCCGAACAGCGCGCGCGCCGGGGAATCTCGGACAGCATGTTGCGCCTGTCCGTCGGGTTGGAGGATGGCGAAGACCTGATCGCAGATCTGAACCAGGCCCTCGGCTGAGGCTTCGAGTCGGGATCGCCCCGCGCGGCAGGCTCGAGGATTCCCTGCCGCGAAACCCTGGATTGGATGCATAGGCCGGTCTTGCGCTAAACGGAGGCAATCCGGCGGGCCCTGAGTTGCCCTGCCCAAATCGGGCGCGGAGACGCGTCGCTCAGAACGCCTGCGCAAACTCCCGCAGGAACTTCTCCAGATCCGCCTCGGGCAGGTGATTGATGCCGCCGGCGCCGGCCCGGCCGCCCCCGGTCTCGAACCGGCCGCACAGGACGTCGGCGCCGGCCGGGTGCTCCAGCGGCGCGCGCACGCTCACCCGGTACCCGCCACTTGTGCGCACCAGCACGGCGTGGGCGCGCAGGGGATGGGCGCGGGCCACGCTGTTCGCCAGCTCGCCGTTGATCCGCCGCGCCCAGGCCACCTCCGGAAGCACGTAGGCGGCACAGCGCGGCGTCTCCACGTGGGGAGCGATGTCGCCGGCCCGGGCCATGTCGTCGGCGCATGCGCCGCGCAGCACCTCGAAAATGGGCTCGTCGGCGATGAACTCGAACGGATTCTCGTACCGGCTCAAGGCCAGGTAGAGTTCCGCCGGAGGGTAATGCAGGTCGTCCTCGGTTTCCCCGTAGGCGTTGTAGTTGATGGCCTGGCCCAGTTCCCGAAGGCGCTGGACGTCGCTCGGCGGCAGGCCGAGCGGAAGCGCGGCGCTCTGCCCCGCCGTCACCAGGTTGTCCCCAAAGGCCCCCACCACCGCCCACGCCCGGTGCGTCCCCTTAAGGTGGCGGTCCACCAGCAGGCTGGTACAGACGTCGGACCCGGTTTCGATGTGGGGCTCGAATCCGGGATGCCGGAGAATCTCGCCGGGCGCGTGGTGATCGAACCACTGGCAGCGGGCGCCGCGTTCCAGGACAGCCTTGAGCGCCGGCAGGTTGTCGCGCAGGTTGATGTCGAGCACGGTGAGCATGTCCCCCGCCCGGGCCGGCACCCGCTCCAGCAGGCGGATGTCGCGCTTGACGCCGGTGACCAGCGTTCCGGCCCGCGGCTCCGCCAGGCGCAGCTGGTGCAGGGCGCATATGCCGTCCGCGTCGCCGTTGAAGATATCGTAGAATCTCATGCTGCCATTTCAGGGCCCGCGCCGCGCCCCGGCAAGCCGCCGATGACCCAGCACGTTATTGACCACGCCTCCCAGGTAGGATCGCGCCGAGCGACGCGGAGCGCGTATCTGGCGCTAGCTTACACGCTGCTCATCGCCTACGCGACCCTGAATCCCTTCTCCGGATGGCACCGGCCCGCCGCCGGATGGTTCGAATTTCTCGGCGTGTGGCCGCGCTACCTCACGGGCTTCGATCTCGCGATCAACGTCGCCGCCTACGTGCCGTTCGGTCTGCTGGTCGGGCTCGCCCTCACCCGCCGCCTGCGCCATCCCGAGCTGCTGATCGCCGTCACTTTGGCCGGCGCCGCCTTCAGCCTCGCCATGGAGACGCTCCAGGGATTCGTCCCCGGACGCATCGCGTCCCTCGCCGACCTGCTCACCAACACCGCCGGCTGCGCCGCGGGCGCCCTGGCCGCGCCCTGGCTGAGGAGTCCGCGCTTCCAGGCATTCGCGGCCCGGGTGCGGGATGACCTGTTTCTCGAGGGCCGTGTGGTGGACTGGGGCATCGCGCTCCTTGCCCTCTGGCTGTTCGCCCAGGTGAACCCTTCCCTGCCGCTGATGGCGTCGTGGCGGCCGATCCCGCAGCCCGAGTTCCTTCCGCGACCGTTCAGTTTCCTGGAGCTGGGCTCCGCGCTGGTCAACACCCTGGCCATGGGCACGCTGCTGGCGGCGCTGATGCAGCCCGCCCGTCGCGCCGGCATTTACTTTCTGGGCTTCCTGCTGGCGCTGGCGGCGACCAAGTGGTTCAGCGCCCAGTTCCTGCTGAAGCCGGGCCTCGAGCTGGATTGGCTCACGGGAGAGGCCGTCCTGGGAACGGGCTATGGCCTGGTGATGGCCGCGGTGATAGCCGGCGCAGCCCGGCTGCGGGTGCAGCTCGCCACCACCGCCGCCGCCCTTGGGGCGAGCATCGTCCTCGCTTCCATCGCGCGGCCGGAAGTGGCGTCGCCCGCCGCCGCCCTCACGCTGTTCGGCTGGCGGCGCGGCCACCTGCTCAGCTTCACCGGGCTCACCCAGTGGCTGGTGGTGCTCTGGCCCTACCTCGCCCTGCTTTACCTGGCGCTGTTTTCCCGCAAGCTGGGCACCGCCTCCCGCCCGGCATAGGGCGGCAGGGTGGAGCGGCGCGGATCCTCCACCGGACCGCCCACGGTAAAATGGTAGAGCGACTGGAAGGCGCGTCCGCGCAATCCCAGCAGCGCGTGCATTTCGTCGTCGAAGAAACAGCCGATCCCGGTCCCGCGGACGCCCGCCGCCTCCGCCTCCAGGTACAGGATCTGGCCGAGGGCGCCGGTTTCCCAGAACAGTTCCCGGTAACGCCAGGGCTGGCCCGCCACGGGCTCCTCGAGCTCCGCGATGAAGCCCAGGGAGAAGCAGGAATCGGCGGCGATGTCCTGGTGGCAGGAAACCAGCCGGGCATGGTCGCGCAGGTCCTGTTCCGCCAGCAGGTAAAGCGGCAGGTCGTCCGGCCCCTTCGCCGCCCACGACCACTCGGGCCGCAATGCCGCTTTCAGGCGCGGCAGCGCCGCCCCGTCACGAACCAGAAAATAGAGCCCGGGCGCCAATCCGTCCACCCGGTGCACGAACAGCGCGCAATGGATCCGGGGAGCGCCGGGCAGCGTTCCCCAGGGCGGAGCCCCTTCCCGGGGCAGCAGCGCGTCGAGCATGGCGAAAAAGGCGTGGTCCGGGATGCGGGTGACGCCGTCGAAGTCCACCGCGCTGCGCCGGCGCCGGATCAGCGAGGCGGCCGAACCACCGAGGGACACGGCTCGCGGCGCCGGCCGTTGCGGCAGCTCGAAGGTCTCCCGCGACGGCGTGGGCGGCTTCTTTGTCGCAGGGTGGACGCGCTCGATGTCGCTCCATTCCCGATGGGATTCGCTGAGCCGGTTGGCGCGGCCCTGCCAGCGCGCGCCCTGCAGGCCCTGCGCCAGGCGCGCCGGAGAAACTTCCGCCGGTTCATGGCCCACCCACAGCAGCAGGTCCGGCGCTTCCTCCTCGGCTCCGGAGAAATCTCCGGCGCGGTCCAGCCCCAGCAGTTTCGCGATGTCCGCGTCGCTCCACTCCCGCAGGCGGCGGACGCGCCAGCCCAGGGCCGCGGCGGCGTAGGCCACGGCGGCCATGGCATGGCCCACGTCGTGCTGGCAGTACCGGAACGCGCGCATCCCGTATTTCCAGGCTTCGCGCCAGTGGACGCTGGACAGGCCGACGAGGATACCGCCGGCGGGCAACGCCCTGGCCCAGGACGCGGCCTCGGGCTCGCAGCGCCGCTCCAGGGCATGGTCGCGGCTCGCGTAATGCCAGACGCCGGCCGGAAGCCCCGGCAGTTCCGGGCACGCCACGTAGCCTTCGGTGGGATGGAGGTTGCCGCTGGAGGGATTGCAGCGCAGGGCCCAGGTGCTCCCGCGAAAGGACTTCCAGGCGGAGAGGCCCAGGGAAAGCTCCAGCAGCGCGGCGACGCCGTCGCCATCCAGCGCCATCGGCTCGGGCAGGGCGCCGCGCCGGACCTCCGCGAAGGAGGTGGCGACACCATCGGCCAGCAGCGGCAGCGCGACCTTCGCCGCCCCCGGGAAGCGGCGAAACGGATCGGGCTGGCTGGCCCAGTCCAGGTAGCCGGGACCCGGGGCGTAGCGGTCGAGGCGATGCTTCGAGGCTTCGTGATAACGGAAAACCGTCTCGGCTTCAGGGGAAAGATCCATGGCGTGGAGCCCCGCGGCGCGGACCGGGAAGCCGGAATCCATCGGTTATAATCCGTGGGTCGACATCGCACTCGCGAGCCATGGGATTCTATCAGCGACACGTCTTCTTCTGCTGCAACCAGCGCGCCCCCGGCGAAACCTGCTGCAACAACCACGGCAGCCAGTCGCTGCGCGATTACTGCAAGGACCGCGTCAAGGCGCTTGGCCTCAACGGCCATGGCAAGGTGCGGGTCAACTCCGCCGGCTGCCTCGACCGCTGCGACGAGGGGCCGGTGATCGTGGTGTATCCGGAGGGAGTCTGGTACACCTACGTGGACAAGGAAGACATTGACGAGATCGTGGAGGAGCATCTCGTCAACGGCCGCGTCGTCGAGCGGCTGCGCATTTGAGGCCGGCCGCCCTCCACAAGCTCTCCGTCCACGGCCACGCCGGCCGGCTGGAAGCGGTTTACGCGGAGCCGGCGGGAGACCCGCAGGGCATTGCGGTAGTGGCCCATCCCCACCCCCTGTTCGGCGGCACCATGGACAACAAGGTGGTGCAGACCCTGGCGCGCACCTTCTGCGAGCTGGGCCAGGTGGCGGTGCGGTTCAACTTCCGCGGCGTCGGCGACAGCGCCGGCGCCTGGGACGAGGGCAAGGGCGAGACCGAGGATGTCCTGTCCGTGGCCCACGCGGCCAGGGAAAAACTCGGGCACCTGCCGCTGACCCTGGCGGGCTTCTCGTTCGGGGGATTCGTCGCGGCCCGGGCCGCCCGCCGGCTGCATCCGCGGCGCCTGATCCTGGTGGCCCCCGCCGTGAGCCGGTTCGAAACTCCGGAAGTGCCGGCCGGCACCCTGGTGGTGCACGGGGAGACGGACGAGGTGGTGCCCCTCAAGGACGTGCTGGACTGGGCCCGCCCCCAGGAATTGCCGGTGGTGGTGGTGCCCGGCGTCGAGCATTTCTTCCACGGCCGGCTGCACCTGCTGAAGCAGATCGTGCTCGACGCATGGCGAGCGTCCTGAGCGCGTCCAACCTCCGCAAGTCCTACGGGCGGCAGGAGGTGGTTTCCGGGCTGGAGCTTTCCATCCGCGCCGGCGAATGCTTCGGCCTGCTGGGGCCCAACGGCGCCGGCAAGACCACCACGCTGCGCCTGTGCCTGGGGCTCATCGAGCCGGACGCGGGGGAGATCTCCCTGCTCGGGCACCCGGTGCCCGAAAAAGCCCGGGAGGCGCGCATGCGGGTGGGCGTGGTGCCCCAGGCCGACAACCTGGATCCCGATTTTTCCGTCCGCGAAAACCTGCTGGTGTTCGGCCGCTACTTCGGCATTCCCGACCGCACCATCGAGGAACGCATTCCCGACCTGCTGGAGTTCTCCGGGCTCGCCGGCCGCGCCCAGGAAAAAATCGTCACTCTCTCCGGCGGCATGAAGCGGCGCCTGACCCTGGCCCGGGCCCTGATCAACGACCCGGAGCTGCTGTTCCTGGACGAGCCCACCACCGGCCTCGACCCCCAGGCCCGGCGCCAGATCTGGGACACGCTCCGTGCGCTCCACGCCCGCGGGGTCACCTGCATCCTCACCACCCACTACATGGAGGAGGCCGACCGGCTCTGCCAGCGGCTGGCCATCG
>Ga0210334_10279275_pt1 | contig 13367 bp, 29 predicted proteins | sample S306metaT_FD_164440 | JGI IMG/M metagenome (GOLD analysis project Ga0210334, IMG submission 164440) | Metatranscriptome of estuarine sediment microbial communities from the Columbia River estuary, Oregon, United States - S.306 (Metagenome... | ecosystem: Environmental > Aquatic > Marine >... | reverse complement strand
GTGATTTGGCATGATAGTGGCATAGCCTGCTCGTAACCATTACCTTTTTCCCAGATCAAGTGTGCCACATCACCAAATGCACACGTTCTAACTCTATAGGCGGATCGGTATGCTACAACACGAAAACCCCTGACAATCGCTTGTCAAGGGTCGTTCGTAGTTCTGGTGAGCTAGCTTACTAGTAGCGCTCTGGGTTCATGAAACCGGCAATGAAGAAGATTGCAATCAAGATCACTAACAGCAAGGTTCCGTCCATGTCTCGTTTCTCTCACCGTCTACAATCGTGATAGCGTTACAGTCGTCGCACCGCCATGTAAGACATTCTCTATCGATGAAGTCTTGTGTAGGATAAAGCTCACCTGCACAATCGTTGTGCAGGCAATGTGGGTTAGCCAACACTTCTTCAACTCGCTCCCACCCAGGTAGGCTCAAGGCCTTCATTAGCGCACATGTAACCCGTCGTGTGTCTAGGTCGTCATCTAGCGCACACTCGAATACAGTGTCAAGTGCGTCCCTGATTTTTGTGAGTGTTTTCATAATACAATCTCCAATGGCGAATAGGTATCAGAGTACCCACATAGTGCGCGCGCACCGCACCATAGCGCGGCTTGCGTTTCGGCGTTAGGCCATCCTAGCTCACTCGCCACAGTCTCTACTTTGTGCGCTACCTCACGATAGCCCTTGATACCTCGTTGTGAGCAATCGAACAATCGAAACATCCATGCATCTATTACAGTAGCAGTGGAATCACCGTCAAGCGCGTCCGCGAAAGCGGTCACCTTTGGGCCGGTGAACACACCGCTTGATTCATACTTGGCAAGAGCCTGTAGGCGCTGTGGCATCGCTCCCGGGGCTTTACCCGTCTCAAGGTAGGCGCGAGTTAGGCGTACGTTCTGAGCGACACTAACGCGCGGTGATAGGATAGCTACAACATCGCACACGTACCTACTTGGCACCCCTAAGCGCACACTGTAGGCCTCTATACTCTGTCCGCTCTCCTTGTACCACGCGCGACCGTACGCGTGCTCGTGGGCTAGCTCACAAAGGCCGTCAAAGGCTATCCGCTGGCCGCGCCATGTAAGCTCCATCACAACCCCTCAGGGAGGTCAGGGCCATTTGTGGGATTGATTACATAGTAGGTTCCATCGCAAAAGGTCCATCCCTCAGTGTCGGGCTTTGTAGGTCCATGTGCGACAAAGCGCCCAATGTGGGTGTGATACTCTGAGTGTGGGTCAACGAAGTATGCGGTGCGGTCGTTTTCCGCTATCACTAGAAACGATTCCTGACTGTAATCTACCGCACAACCTAGTACGAACTCGCCAGCGTTAGCCCCGATTACTGCGACCGAGCGCTCCCAGCCGCCTTTGTATGCTCCTTCACACTCACGGAAAGGGAACCCAACCTTTGTGAGTTCGCTCACCAGTAGCGCGTGACGGAGTTCGTTCGTTTCGGGCGATACGCCTTTCACGAAAGCGCTTACAATGTAGGTTCTAGGGGTACCAAAGTCTTTCATGGTGATCTCCGTTACAAATAAAGGGTTAGGGTGGGGAAGTGTAGGGAAAAGTATTTATCCGCTTGCACGGCGTCAATCCCCGCGAACTCTATCGCGTCAAGGTAGGCCTCACGCGCGATAGCAGCGGCTACCTCGTTAGCTGCTGATTTGTGTCGACGAAGGAGGGTGTCAATCTCCGCGCCTATCTCCGCTAGTATGTGGGTCGTTTCACTCATTGGCTCATTCCCTTTCATGCTCTCACTCTAGCGTGATACCATACTCTCGTAAAGTACGGTGCATTACAGATTTTACAGTTTCCGAACATTTATCGCATATCCCACCTTGTCCCACATTGTCGCACCTTGACGCGACGTGGTACAGCGTGGCTTCGCATGGACGCGGAAGCGATTTGAACACCGCGCGCGCGCGTCGGTACCGTTCCTCCGCGTCTCGGAACGTGTTGTACCCCGCCCCTATCACCGCACCTTGTAGGCTATGCAGGGCATTGTGGGCAAGCTCCCAGTCCGACCTTGTCCTACATGGACGCAGAACGTCATACCCGTGGGCCTCTATCATACGTAGACCCCGAACGTAGTTTTCGTATGTCATTTTAGTGGCTCCCCTTCACGTACGTGCAGTCCACGTCCTGGTGTAGCGCCTCCGGCGGAGCCCACATATGCTCGCATGTATGGGGGGGATAGAACTGCAGGCATATGATGAACTGGCGCTTCCAAGATTCGTCTTTCCGCGGGGCAGGGGTGGCGCACCCTAGCAGGGTGAGCGAGAGGAGTATGGCGGTTATTGTGTTTCTCATGCTTTCAGTATGGCACAACGGCAAGCGACCGCAAGTGATCTACCTCACCAAACGGTCGATTCCCGATTTTCGTCTTGGCACGCTTTGTGCATGCCTACATGTGGGTGCGCAGGAGTGCTCCACCGACGTGTAGGGCCATGTGCGCGAGCAAGCTCGCCTGACACGGGTAGCACAGAACCCAGTCCATGATAGGGGCTGCCCTGATAAGGGCTGCCCTGATAGGGGCTGCCTCAATGCTCATTTGAGCATCTCCGCGATGATGGCCGCCTTCTCCTGGGGAGCGTAGCCAATCTCTATGTTCTCCACCAGCTCAACCGTCAGGAAGTTGCGGGATTCGCCCCCCTCGTACTCTAACCAGCGCACTACCACGAAGGTCTCGCCATTGTCTTCGACTATCGCCAGGGGGCGGCCCTTGTATCCGCCGCTGTCTTGAATGTACATTAGATCACCATCACTTTCTCAAGTCGCTTGCCATAGCGCACCTTGATGAAGGTCGCCATGCAGTCGATCGCGTCCTGCCTGTTGAAGAAGCGCCCATCGGGCTGGCTCACGAAGTCTCGGAACCCATTGTAGTCGCGCAGCACGTCGCGCTTGGTGGTGTACACGCGCCCGTATGCGGGCGTCAGGGTAACGCTACCATACTTGCGGCGGCTCTCGCCGTCGGCCACGGCCTTTGCGCTCCTCCACTCTTCGATCGTGTTCTGGTTGTTGAGCTTTTGCATTTCCGTCTCCTTGTATGCTCACAGTATAGCAGGGGGAGGAGCCCCCTGCAAGTGTTCTACCTCACTCTTTGTACAAAAAGGTCGCGTCCCGGTTCGTGATGCAGCCTTCTCCCCCGCGGCGATGGATGATGGACGAAAGCCCTAGCCATTTGTAGATGGCCTCCGGCCCCCCGTCCCGGAACTTGGACCCCTTGTTGGCCGTTCCCGGCATGCCCTTTGGGCACTCCCCCAAGATCTCCGCGACGATCCACTTCGCCTGGGTGTGCGTGACCCTGTAGAACCTGGTAGGGCACATGAGCGCTTGACAGGCACCGAACAATCGCATCCAGGTCATGCCGTCAATCTCGACGCAGCGCTCGGTGTCGGGCTCGAAGCACTCAGGCAGAAGCTCCTGGCCATCCGGGCGTTGAATGTAGTAGCGTGTCATGTTTTCCTCCTCGTTTGAGACCACAGTATAGCACGGGCGGGAAGCGTACACAAGTGAGCTAAAGTACAGATCTAGCACTTTCTCAATCTCGTCCTCGGGAAGGCCCGGGGTGCGGGCGAGCGCCACGAATGTGGCACGGGTCTTGCCTGCTATGCGCGCACATGCGCGGGCTGCCCTGGGACTGATAGGGGCTGCCTCAGTGGTACCCTTGAAGGTACTGTCGCTCATTCTCCCATATCCTGTCCTTCAGCCTGATAAGGGCTGCCCCGATGCACTCCCCAAACGTGCAGGCTGCTCTGATCTCCCCCGCACTCACCGACTCACGCCAGTACTTGTCCAGCTCCCAGTTGTAGGCGTACAGCTCTACCGGCTCGTCGAAGGAACCAACACGCGACACGAAGGTCCACTCCCCCGGGGGCTTGCGCCCTCCCCTGAAGTAGTCCTTCATGAGGCGCGTGAGACTGTCCTCGCTGAGAGCATCCACGTCAGTTCTCCGTGATCTTGAGCTGCCTGTCGAGAACATAGCCCCGGCACCAAGGGTTGGCTGCTTCGATCCGCTTAATCTCTGCGTCTGCCTCGTCGATCGTACCGTAGACCGCCCCTACACGCACGCTCCTCACGTCGAGCACGCCGTACGTGCAGTCGAGCGTCTTGATCAGCACGATGTACACCGTGATCATGGCTGCCCGTCCTTCAGGAGCGCGTCGGCTGCTTCGGTCGGAAGCTCCACCGGAGGAGCCCCCTGCTCCAGCGTCTTGTGCATCTCACCGAACGCGCGTAGCGCTTGGCGGCGGGTGGGGGCGTGGAACCCGTGGAGCCCGTCGAGCAGCACGTCGTAGCCCTTCTGCGGCTTGGCCGACTTGAGCAGCATGGCTGCCATGACCTTCCCGTCCTCGCGCACGTACTCCAGGCGGTAGCTCGGGGGCTTTCGCTTGATGCGCGTGATGAGGATTGACTCCTCGTAGCTTTCCGTCCCGAGGCGCTGCCACTGTGTGGCCCCTGCGAGCCACTTGGTGCGCTTCTTCTGCCTTGGTGTCTTCTTCGGTTTCATAGCGTGTACTCCTCGATCTTGATGTCGTAACCTTCATCGTTCCCGTAGGACTCCAGGACGTAGAGGAGCGCGAGCCTGCGCGATTTGTGTAGGCTATCCAGCTTCCATTCTGTCCCTAAGGGCTTGCGGTACCGCACTACGTAAACAGGTTGTACCTGCGGCTTCATCGGATGTTCTCCTCGATCCACTGAATGTTGTTGTCCTGCGTTAGGTCCACGAACCCTCCGTCACTCTCGTCGTAGCAGTCCCAGCCGAAACTCGTCACCGCTACCTGAATCGTACCCTCTGGCGTCTCAGCGTACACGGGGCCGCCGGAGTCTCCGTTGCACGCCCCCGCCGTGAAGAACACGATGCCGGAGTCGCGATAGACCTCGAACACTTCGCGCTCGTATAGCTGCCCCTTGGTGGGGAGCCCATAGCCCTGGACGATGAATCTCGTGCAGTCAGTGGGCACACCAAGCGTAACGTACGGGCCGGGAAGCTCCCCGTCAGTGTACAGGAGGCGGAGGTCACGACGCCCGGGCGTGTTCGCGTCCGGGTTCACAAGGTCCTCGACCACTCCGATCCCAAACGGGTGCACGGTGTGCATGCCCTCGCAGTGCGCAGCAGTCAGCACGGTGTGTGGGCCAACGACGGAGCCGCTGCACAGCTGGCTGTTGCTTACGACCTCCACGGTCGAACGCCGGTCGGTACTCGGGGTGCCGTCGACGATCGCGCTCTCCACCGGAGCAACGTCAGAAGAGGCGCACATGGGACCGAGGGTCGGCCCACACCCCTGCACGAGGAAGGCCAGGAAGCAGCCAAGCAAAGCACAGAACAAGATCACTGCTGTGGCCAATCGCTCGTCAGGGTCCTTCATTACTTCCTCCCGTGGCAGTCCGGCTTGTCGTTGCCGTAGTGGTGCCCGTTGTCCTTGCACTCGTCGTCGTCACTGTCCTCGTCGTCGTCCTGGTCGCACGCCTCGCACTCGTCGCAAACGACGGGGTCCGGACACACAGGGCGGTTGGTCGCACAAAGCTCCGCCGCCGCCTCGAACCCAGCGCGGTACGCGGCTCGCGTATCGCATGCCTCAGCCTCGGGACAGAACGCCGCCACCACTTCCGGCACGCACTCGTCCGTCACCTGCTCCACGCAAGTCGGCTCTTCGCCGGGAAGCAGGATGTCGCTGCCGCAACCGGAAAGCCAACTCACCATGCCAAGCACGACGAAGATCGCCGCGATGTACGTGAACCCTGCCCACAACTCACTCTTTTTGATGTCGCTCATTTTACCCTCAAAAAAACGTCCAAATGATTACCACTACCAGCGCCAACCAGCCAACCACGACCGCGGCGCGCAAAAACATCTCCAGCCATCTAGGCATCTCTGTCCTCCTGGTTCCCTCGCCAGTACTGTTCCAAACACTCCAGGCTGCACACCTCCCCCACGATGGGGTTCCAAACACGGGACACCGTGAGGCGCTTACCGCACAAGGGACAGTTATCCTCGTCGTACAGCTCCAGCTCCTGGGAAAGCTCTGTGAGTTTCGCAGCAGCAATCTCCTGCTGCTTCACGTTCTTCGGGTCATGCGCGCCCGCACTGTTCTTGTGCCGTGCGAAGTACTTCGCGAAGCGCGGGCTAACATTCCCATATCCCTTTTTCCCCATGTTCTACTCCGTGAAAGTTGGTGAGCTGTTGGGCGTCTGCTCTATTACCCACTCCAGGTCGTCGAGCACGATGAACGCACCCTGATCCTCAGTCGGTACGTTGTGCGCCTTTGCTAGCTCGTTTAGTAGGCTTAGCTCCCTTTGGAGCCTCCGCCTTAGTCCCCTCACTCTCCTCAGTTCGTTCGCCTTCTGGGGCCACTGTGGCAACGCGTGCATCTGCTTGCTCCTCCATGTATTTTCCGATTCCAGTTTCCGTCAGGAAGGTGTCGATCATCTGGGCGACGTCCTCGTACACACGCTGGGCCTTTTCCCAGTCCTGCTTGAGCGCGTAGGTCGCTGCCTGATGTAGCTCGTGTCCGATGCGCTCCGTGAAGCGCTTCCCGATACGAATGTTGGTTGTCTGTACTGTTCGTGATCTCATGATGCTCCTATTATAGCATTAGGTGTATTCGTTGTCAAGTCGAATCGTGATGTTGTCGCGGAGCACGGCGACGTGCTTCCGAACGCGGGAACGTGGAATGTCCAGGATGTCCCCGATGGTGCGCTCCCCCTCGCCCTGCGAGTGTAGCAGCCAGGCCCAGCAGCGCTCCTCGGAAAGCCTCCCCTCCCGGATAGCCTGGCACGCGATCAGCGCCGCGTGATGGTAGTACCGGGCCTTTCCGCCCTCCAGGAAGTTGAGCGAGTCGTCCTCACTATCAGCGACCTCGTCAAACTCTCGTGGGGCGCGGTCGTTCTTCAGCCCGTGGTCCACGCTTGACTTGTTCGCGAGCGAGCGCAGCGACACGGTACTCGTAGGTCCCTTGAGTAGGTGCCCTTCGACTCCCCCCTCGACGTCGTAGAACCCCTCGTCCTTCAACTTGGCGTACCACTCGCGTTGGAGCTTGCGCACTTCCTTGCTCTTGTACCAAGGCTTTGGTTTATCTTTCACCAGATCCCCCCATTCCATGCCGTCCATCTACCTTTCCAAAGATCTCGTCTAGCTGTTCTTCGGTCAGCTCAGGCCCCTGGCAGTCCTCGCAGATACATTCGTACCAATACACATGCAGGGGCTTAGAAGTGAAGGGCTTCTGGCACGCTGAGCACTTCGGGTTTCCGCAAGTTTTGCACTCCATTACTTTACCTCCGACCAGTTGTATCCGCTCTTCGGCTCAGCGAGGATCGGAACCTTCAGGCCTAGTGCGGGGCCGGCGCTCTCCAGCGCTTCCTTCAGCAGTTGCTCCCCGTGCTGCCTGCACGTCTCCGGTACCTGCACCAGGACCTCGTCGTGTACCGTCGTCACAATCTGCCACCCCTTCGGCATGTGGTGCCGGAAGTAGTTCATCCCAAGTACCAGGAGGTCCCGCGCGCCACCCTGAATCAAGTAGTTGACGACAAGTCTCTCGCCACTTGACCGGACAGAATACTGCTCGCCATTCGGCTTCGGCTTTCGTCCGTAGATCTTGCAGCGATCGTAGTACTTCTTCGCGACCGGGGCGTACTCCTCGGGGAACTTTGCGCGCATATACTCTGGGTTCAGCTCCGGTATGAACCTTATCCTCCCCGCTAGCGTGCGAACGAACGGCACGGTAGCGCTGGAGTCGTCCGCCTCTTGAATGATCTTCTGTCGCCACCGCTCTACCTCCGGGTACGTCGCGTGCAACGCAGCGATCTTGTCCTTCGCCTTCTGCAGAGAGCACTTGAGTACGTCCTTCGCCAGCTTCTCTGGCGCTCCACCGTAGAGCAGGAAACCAAAGTTGACCGTCTTCCCCGTGTCTCGGTCGCAGCCCATCGCCCTGGCGGTGCGTTTGTGGATGTCCTCGCCTCTTAGGAATGCCTCCAGCAGCGTGCCGCCGCAGTACTCCGCGAAGTAGCGAAGCTCCACCTGCGAGTAGTCCGCCGACACGAACACATGTCCCGGGTCGGGGATGAACGCCTCGCGCACGAGCTTGGCGTACTGCCCTCGCGCGGGCTGGTTCTGTATGTTGGGGCCGCTAGCGGACAGTCGTCCGGTGCGCGTACCGAAATGCCAAAGGTCGGGGTGGAGCCTCCCATCACGCCACTGGCGGGCCTCCTCGACCAGCTCATCGGAGTACGTGCTCACGATCTTGGCTACCTCCTGGTAGTCGAGCCGGAGCTGCGCCAGGCGCTTCCCGTCCCCCTTCGCGTTGCGCGTGTTGTACTCCATGACCTTTCCCTCGGTCGAGAAGGCTCCGCCCTTGGTCATGCCCTTTGGTGTCCAGATCCCTTCAACGAACAGCTCCTGCAGTTGCTTGGAGCTGGTGATGCTGATGCTCGGCGCGAGCTTGTTCCACTCGTCCAGGATGCGCGCCTGCTCTGAGCCGGCCTCTTTCGCCAGCGCGTGCAGCTTCGTGTAGTCGATGCGCATGCCCTGCATCTTCATGTCCGCGAGCGTGTGCGTGAACGTGCACTCTTCGATGAACCAATCGCGCAGGTCGCGATCCAAGATCTCGCGCATGAAGTGCTCACCAAGGTCGAGCGTGTTGCGCGCGTCCCACCCCGCGTAGAACTTGACCTCGTCGCCAGTCTTCGCGTGGATCGTCGGATCGTAGCGCGGCACCTTGCGATCGAACAGCTCCTCGACAAGGCCCTTGAGGTCGATACCCTTGTTGCGTCCGGTCACGAGCCACGCAGCGATCATGCTGCACAGCAAGCCGGGAAGCTCGTACCCGTCGAGCCCGATCGCCATGTGGTCGACCTTCGCGTTGTGCGCCCACACGCGGTGCTGCTCCGCTGCGCTAGCAAGCTCTCCCATGATGTCGTCAAGGGCAGTGAAGCTGATGTTATTCCCCTTGTGACGAACGGGAATGTAGTGGTTGTATTTCCCGAACGCAACGGAAACACCAAGCAGCGCACAGTGCGTGATGTTCGCGAAGTCGGTACCCCGCAGTGACGCGCCAGCGAACTCAGTGTCGAACCCGATGTTGCCCTCGTGCGCGCGCAGTCGCTTCAGCAGCGTCTCCACTCGCGCCGGGGTGTTGGCCAGGGACACATTCAGCTTGCTGAACCCGTCCTCTTCTTTGGCCGGTACTTTCTCCTTTGATTCCGCGCTCTTAGCCTTGATCTTGTCCGGTGTTTTGTCCGGTATCTCGTGCACCTTGTTAGGCACTGGTCCGGCGCTCATGAGAGCATGGGCACCGATGGGCTTCCGGCGTTCGATGATCCTCATCGCGTCATGACCTCACACACGCTGGAGCAGAACCACTTCTCGTCACGGATCACGGCAACGTCGACCGCCTTGATGCCTTCCCGGCATGCGGGGTTACGACACGTTGCGATCACTTCGGTTGGATCGAACTTGTAGTACTCCGCCTTGACTCGCTTCGCAGCGGCATCGGCACCCGCGATGCGATCTGCGCTCGGCTGCACGTAGACGTTGCTCTCTAGTTCTGCCTCCTCCGCCTCCATCTCAGCGATGACGCGAGCGAGGTACCACTGCGCCTTCTTCAGGTCCTCCAGCTTGTTGCTTTTGTACTCGCAGCGGCAAACGTACTTGAGCACGTTGGCCAAACGGAAGTCGCTCTTCGCGTAGGTCTCGATCACGTCGATGACCTCGATCCCGTTCTGGTTGTAGTGCTTGGGGTTATTCACATCGTCGTTCATGTCTTCCTCGGTGGACAGGGGAGGGGTTGCACCTCCCGTTGCCCCCTGTCGTGCTGGAACACGACGGAGCCCCCGTCCTGTTACGCTACCGCGTAACTTACTTTATCCCTTCGCCTTCGGGCTGCGCTCCACGGCGTGCCAGAAGGTCGCGTTGATGAACGATTCACTCACGTCCACAAGGATCTCTTCGCCATCCGGCGCGAGGAACTTGCAGGCGACGAGCTTCGCTCGCACGGGGTAACCATCCTCGCCCGCTTTGCCGGTGTCGACTTCGATGAGCAGGCTGGCGCTCCCCGGGTAATCCTGGTCTCCGAGGATCACCCCAAAGTTGTCGTAGTTGTAGCCGTCCTCGGTCTTGGTTGCGAGGCTCAGCGATGCGTAACGTGTCTTCTTTTTGTTTGCCATTGATTTTCCTAGAACTTGCTCGGGGCTTTGAACCCCGACTTCTTTTCCTTGGCGGGGGCCTTAGTGCTTCCCGCCGTCTTTGCCTTGGGCTCTGGCCGAGTCGTGCTCGGGGTCTCGGCGGCGTTGGTCTCGCCCGCCTTCAGTGGGTACAGGCTCAAGCCCAGCACTTGTCCCACGGTTGACGCCGCTCGCTTGAGCGCGTCCGTCACAGCTTCAGCCGCCGCGAAGTCGATGACCTCATTGGCGCGACCGCCGCTGACTTCCTCAAACTCCCCGGTAGGCTTCCCGTTCTTCCAGATCTCCTTCCGGAGTACACCGTGGCCGACCGCGAGGCCGTCCTTGGTGACGCTGCGCTCCCCTGCCTGAATCGTCAGCCGGACGTGCGCGAACCAGCGCGCGGTGCCGTCGTCGAACTTCGGGTTGATGGGGTAGTTCTCGATCACTTCGTAGCTCCAGCCCAGGGGGCCGAACAGCTCGTTGAGGGTCTGCTTCACGTACCGACCGGTAACGTATGACAGGCCCTTGCGTTCACTCACGTACTGCTGAGCTACTGGCGTGCGAAGGATGTCGACTAGCGACAGTTCCTTCCCGGGTTGTTCTGTTTCTTCTTCGCTCATGATGTCTCCTAGTTTAGCACGGCCCGCCGATAGCGTCAAGGGCCTCGGCAAACTTTTCGTTCTCGACGTCCAGCACCCTGTCCCACGCCGCGTCCCGCTCGATCACGTACGCGCGCATGTCCCACACCTGCCGCCACTTCTGTGTCGGGTGACGCATGACTGTCTCCGCCATGATGATCGCGTAGTCAAGCTCCAGCACCGCGAGCTGCGTCTTCACCTGGTCGACGTAGTACTCCGGAGCCTCCTTCTGGAACTTGGAGCTGGTGCTCTTCTTGACCTCGGTGATGAACATCGTTCCCGTGGTGTCGATGTAGTCGCGGAGGTACGGAAAGAGGGTGCGGTCCTGCGAAAACTCAGCGTGCACTGGGGGGCACTCGTCCGCGTCCAGGAGCAACCCGTCCTCAGCCTCGCCGTTCCAGGGCAGCCCGAACCCGTCGATACTTGCAGCGATGTGCGACCAGCGGTCGTTGACGTAGAGCCCATTGTCCGGCTGCACGAGGCAGCCTACGGCGTACCCAAACTTCCGCTGGATGTTCTCCTCGTCGAAGCTGCCGTGCGCGATGCTCGTCTCCGCGGGAGGGTCGAACGTCTTCTCCGCGCCCTGCTTCCCCTGGAGTACCGTGTGCTCGTTGGTGTCCTCAGCGTACCAGTCGGGAACGCCTACGCCCCTCCAACCAAAGACTTCAGAGCTGGTGAGGTACGACTTGCGCGTTTCCTTCCAGTGATCGAAGTCCGCTTTCGCGTCTGCGATCTTGCGTGATGTAGTCATGTAGACATCTTAGCATAGAAAAAAGTTACGTGCAACTGTTTTTTCTCCTTGACATCACTTTTCTGCTTTGCTATACTCTATCAAGTAGCAGCTAATCGGGAAGTACAGAGCTAAGTACAAGTAGCTGCTACTTACATAGCAGCAACTAGTTGGGACAGGTATAGTAGCATGAATATACGCAGAGAGCAATCGGACTACGCACCACATGCGTGCACTGAGTGCGGAGAGGCAGCGTACATCCCGTTCCACGGTATGGCTCGCTGTACAAACTGGCAGTGCAACCGCTTCGATCAGAAGATCTGGGAAGAGCATGTGATGTCCCTTCCCGACACAGGGGATCCGCTAGACGATGAACCTACGAACCCGGGCTTCTCGCTGACTGACGAGCTTCTGAAACTTCACGCGGAGATTGAGAAAGCGATTGACACCATGCCTGTCCCATGCTATACTGTTGACAAGAAAAGCCTTTGGAAGAGTGTTTCAACAACGGGAAGTACCGAAGACATGAGTCCAAGCATTGCTATAATGAAAAGACTTCTGAATGGGACACCATGAAGTACAGCAAACAACAGGAGCCCTCGATGCTCGACCTAAACGACAAAGTCGGGTCTCCGTGCAAGCTGACTGGCGAGTGGGGCTTTGTCGGCTACTTGAAGAACGGCACGGCGGTCCCAATAGGAACCTACTCTACGTACCGGGATGGGGCAGCGCACGCCAACAGTTGGCTGCACGCTACGCCGAACGCAATCCGCTGGGAGGGCCAGAGGCTGTTCGAACCATTGACGAGTGAAGGAGTGATGGAGGCATGAGAAATGAAAGAGAAGTCAAGTTGGGAATCAAAGATCCCCAAGCAGGTATATGTTCCGTTACTGGTCGGAGCTGCCATTGCGGGAATGGCGAAGGGTGTGACGGAAGATCTTATCGCCAAGGTGTGGACAATCTTCCAACGGCGCTTGTATCGCGACTTAGGACGCTCCGGCTTCACGCCGGCATCTGCCTCGACGACTGCGCGTGGATCGAAGACTTCGACGGGTTCAGGCGTACATATCCACAACCCGAGGTCCGGGACATCGACCGCAAGCTGCGAGCAATCGTCACCACCCTCGACGAAGTACTAGGAAAAGGACGATGACACATGTCAGCAACGTCAAGGAAACGATTGCCACTGCGGTGGACACTTTCTATCTGGACCGAGACGGAGTCCCGGAGCTTGTGCCTACTGGTATGCGACCGCTCGACGCAGAGCTTGGAGGTCTTGGACCCGGCTCGTGCGGGATCCTGGCTGCCACTACTGGCGTCGGAAAGTCTTCAGCTTGTTTGGCCGCCATGCTCGACTCGCCTGTCAAGGTCGGTTGCATTTCAATGGAAGATGGTCCGGACGTGGTTGGCACTCGCTTGCTTGCGGCGCTTTCCGGGATTGATTCACTACGGATTCGTAGAAAAGCTCTTAGCAAAAAGGAGCTGGCGACGATAAATGAAGTCGCAAAGTCGAATAGGCTTGACCACATGTTCTTTAGTTACCAGATCGGAAAAGGGATCGACCGGGTGTGTGAGTCTATTACGGACCTTACCAAGCTCGGGTGTAAGATGGTATGGCTCGACTACCTTCAGGAGATTCGAGGTCACGGCAAGGGTGATCGTCGCAACGAAGTCGCGGAAGCGCTCACTCGTTGTCACGGTGCCGCTTCGGACGGTGGCGCGGCACTCATGGCGGTCAGTCAGTTCCGTCGCCCTGGTGAAGACTACAAGACAGGGCAACCCAGGCCCGTCGGTATCCATCACCTCAAAGAGAGTGGGGATCTTGAGAACAAGGCGCGCATCATT
>Ga0210334_10187354_pt1 | contig 13424 bp, 14 predicted proteins | sample S306metaT_FD_164440 | JGI IMG/M metagenome (GOLD analysis project Ga0210334, IMG submission 164440) | Metatranscriptome of estuarine sediment microbial communities from the Columbia River estuary, Oregon, United States - S.306 (Metagenome... | ecosystem: Environmental > Aquatic > Marine >... | reverse complement strand
TGGGCTGGTTGTTCAAGAACAAGTCTGAGTCGGTCTCCAAGCAGGAGCTGCTGATTTTCTTGACGCCAACTATTGTTAGGACGGCATTATAGAAAGCGATCGTCTCCAGCCGTTGTGCTGAAAAAAGAAGAGGGAGCGTGGTGATGCGGATACAGCGTCACCACGCTCCTTTTTTTTGAGAAAGGCCGCTTCTGGATAGATAGGTACGGCGCCGCTCCAGCCGTCGGCTCGCGCGTCACTGTTTTCGTGTATCCGCTCTTGCTTCTGACGGCGGTATGATTCTTTTTGTTTCAGGCCGGGCTGTGCTACGATCCTCCCGCTGTTCAGTGATGTGTGACAGCTCCTTCATGTAAAGACGCTTTGGCGCGCTCTAACGGTTCAACTATGGTCGGATGTATGGATTGGCTATGACGTTGTCATCGACCGTGTCGGTTTCTCTTGGTGAGCGAAGCTATAAGATTCTGATCCAAGCCGGTCTTTTGACTCGGCTCGAAGGAAGGCTGAGCGAACTGGGGGTGAAGGGGAAAGCCGGAATTGTGACGGATCGTCATGTGGCCCGGCACTACTTGGGCGGCGTCCTGCGCCAGCTTAAGCAATGCGGCATCGACGCAGTTCCTATCGTGTTGCCTCCCGGTGAACAGTCAAAGACGCTTGATGCGAGCAAACGTATTCTGGATGTGCTGGCGCGCCACCGGTTTGAGCGTTCGTCGTTTCTCTTTGCGCTTGGAGGCGGCGTGGTCGGCGATATAACGGGATTTGCCGCGGCGATCTATCAGCGCGGCATCCCCTTTATTCAGATCCCGACGACTCTCATCGCCCAGTCCGATTCGAGCGTCGGGGGCAAAACGGGAGTTGATCACCGTCTCGGAAAAAATCTGATCGGCGCGTTTTATCAGCCGAAGGAAGTATGGATCGATCCATTGACACTCCGGACATTGCCGAGGCGAGAGTGGGCCGCCGGGCTTGCGGAAGTCATCAAGTACGGCATTATTGCCGATGAGAAGTTTTTCTCGTATCTCGAGCGGAAAATGCCCGATTTGCTGAAGCGGCAGCCTGATATCGTTGCGGCGGCTGTCAAGCGGTCGTGTGAGATTAAAGCCGACGTGGTTACGGCGGATGAGCGGGAGTCCGACCGGCGGCGTATCCTCAACTATGGCCATACGATCGGTCATGCGCTTGAGACGCTGGGCCGATACGAATCCCTCATCCATGGCGAAGCCGTCGGGATTGGGTTGGTTCAGGAAGCCGACCTTGCGTGTTTCCTGGGGATCTGTGACCAGACGGTCGTTCAAAGGATTCAAGCCGTCGTCCGGACAGCCGGCTTGCCTGATCGCATGCCGCAGTGGCCGTCTGCCAAAATCTGGAAGGCCATGCTCCATGACAAGAAAGTGTCCGGAGGACAAGTCGTCGGTGTGTGGCCGGAACAGATCGGACAGGTTCGGATGATGCCGATAGACGAACAAACGTTTCGTCAGTGGCATAGGACTGCGCAGAGGGCCGCTTCCGGCAAGAAACCATCCGGCACAAGGGCAGCTCAACGGAGACGGTAGGTCTGTCTGATGCGCACACTCCGGATCGCTATGGCACAGATTGATCCGACGGTTGGTGATATTGCCGGCAACATGCGGCTCATCAAATCGCGGATCAAGGAAGCGAAGAAGGCCGGCGCCGATCTGGTGGCGTTTCCGGAATTGGCGGTGACCGGCTATCCTCCCGAAGATCTGCTTCTGAAACCACGGTTTGTCTCGGACAATCGGCGGGCGCTCGACGAGATTGCGAAAGAGTGTGCGGGTCTTGTGGCGGTAATCGGGTATGTCGGCCAAGGCAGCGAAGGCGGAGGGAAGCCGCAGGGGGGGAGCGTCGTCGTTGCTGGAGAATATGAACTGTACAATACGGCGGCGGTCGTGGCGGATCGGCGAGTGATCGCCCGATACAGCAAGTGGGTCCTGCCGAATTATGGTGTATTCGATGAAAGCCGCTATTTTCATCCTGGCCGTCAAGTGGCGCTGATGACGATACGTGGGGTCGCAGTTGCCGTCAGTATTTGCGAAGACATCTGGTCACCGGATGGACCAACTCCCCTTCAGGCTGCAGCCGGGGCGGAAGTGATCGTCAATATCAACGCGTCGCCGTTTCACATCGGGAAGAGCCGCACGCGCGAACAGATGCTCGCAACAAGGGCCCGGGAAAACGGAGTCATACTGGCGTACACCAACATGGTCGGCGGCCAGGATGAATTGGTGTTCGATGGGGGCAGTATGGTTCTCGATCAAACGGGCGAGGTGATCACCCGGGGGAAGGAGTTTGCCGAAGATTTGATTCTCGCAGACCTCGCCGTGGATGCCGTCGCGCGAACTCGGATGGTGCATGGGCGGAGAAAGCGCTTCACGGCGGCCATGGCTGAAGCCGTCGAACGGGTGACGATCAAGACTCTGCAGCGTCCAGCGCGGCGCCCGCGTACGGTGTCCCCTCTGGAGTGTCCGCTTGAGGATTCCGATTCAGTCTATTGTGCCCTTGTGCTGGGTGTGCAGGATTATGTGCGGAAGAATAGATTTCGGAAGGTTGCCATCGGATTGAGCGGAGGAATTGATAGCGCGCTCACGGCGGTGGTTGCCGTTGATGCGCTGGGTTCTGACAATGTGCTAGGGATATTCATGCCCTCGCCGTATACGTCAGTCGAGAGCGCGGAGGATGTGGCAGAGCTCAGCCATCGAATCGGCATCGAGTATCGAACGATCCCGATTACGGCGATGTTTCAATCCTATCGCGATGCGCTTGCCTCTGTGTTCCAAGGAGAAGCGGTTGATACGACGGAGGAAAATCTTCAGGCCCGTATTCGTGGGAACCTCTTGATGGCGTACTCGAACAAGTTCGGCCATCTGGTGTTGACGACCGGTAACAAGAGTGAACTGAGTGTCGGCTATGCCACGCTGTATGGCGATATGGCCGGCGGTTTTGCGGTCATCAAGGATGTGCCAAAAACCATGGTCTATGAGTTGGCTCGTCTCCGAAATCTCCGAGGCCCATCTCATGTGATTCCCAAACGGACTCTAGATCGGCCGCCGAGCGCAGAGTTGAGACCCAATCAGAAGGATGAAGATTCCTTGCCTGCCTATGCCGTACTCGACCCCATTCTTCAGGCGTATGTGGAAGAGAACCGCTCGATTGAGGAGATCGTTGCAGCGGGATTCGATCGCGCCACGGTGGCACGAGTGGTGGCTCTGGTGGATGGCAGTGAGTTCAAGCGCCGCCAAGCGCCCATCGGTATCAAAGTTACTCATCGGGCATTCGGCAAGGATCGCCGGATGCCGATCACCAACGGCTATCGTAATTCGTAGCCGCCTGAGACAATTGCCCACGGGATCTCGCTTCCAGTGCTCCCGCCCCAGATCATTCCTCGCAATCGTTCTTGGCGAAATTACAGGAGGTTTGCACTTTTCAGCGTTGTGCCGAATAGGAGGATTGGGCTATGATACTCCCTTCGGTGTCGGTATCGTTGCGACAGAGTCCGTTCTTCGTACATGCGGTCTGTTTGAAATGGAGGCCAGGAGAGCGGCGGCATGGTCCGTGTTATCACGCAGACCTATGGCGCAGCGTGAAGCAGCGTGCAGGCTCCTAGGCGAGGAGGCAGCGGAATGAAACTGGTGGAAGCCGTCATCAAGCCCTTCAAGCTGGATGAAGTGAAAGATGCCTTGCTGGAAATCGGTGTGCATGGCATGACCGTGTCGGAAGTCAAAGGCTTCGGCCGCCAGAAGGGCCACAAGGAAACGTATCGCGGGCAGGAGTACACGATTGAGTTTGTGCCGAAGATCAAAATCGAGGTGGCTGTTTCGGATTCACAGGTGCAGCAGGTGATCGAGGCGATCACCCGCGCGGCCAAAACGGGCAGCATTGGCGACGGGAAGATTTTTGTGCGAGACCTGAGTGCTGTGGTGCGAATCCGAACGGGAGAAACCGGAGAAACGGCCTTATGACGGTGACCGTGAATCCAACGGACTCTCGCCTTTCCGGAATCGAGAACGAAACACACATCATGGGAAACCGTGCGGATGAGCATCGGGATCGGCAGACGATCGAAGCGTTTTTTGGCAAAGACGGAATGATCCACGAGGCCGGCAGGTCACGGGGAAAGGGCTTTGAAAGGAGGAGGGGATGAACGTGCGTGAAGTGTTGGAGTTTGCCAAGAAACACAGAGTTCAGATGGTGGACTTGAAGTTCGTCGATCTGCCGGGCGTGTGGCAGCACATGAGTATCCCTGTGAGCGAGTTGACGGAGGGCTTATTCAAGGACGGTTCCGGCCTCGACGGGTCATCCATTCGCGGCTGGAAGGCCATCAATAACAGCGATCTGTTGGTAGTGCCCGATCCCGCAACCGCATGCTTGGATCCCTTCACCGCAGTGCCGACGCTCAGCCTGACCGGCAACGTGGTGGACCCCATCTCCCGCGAGAATTATGAGCGCGACCCCAGGTTTATTGCGCAGAAAGCTGAAAAGTATCTTCAGAGTACCAAGATCGGAGACGTATCCTTCTGGGGGCCGGAAGCCGAATTCTTTATCTTTGACCATGCCCGCTACGATCAAACCAACCAGAGTGGGTACTACTTTCTCGATTCCGAGGAAGGCGCCTGGAACATGGGGCAGGAGGGATTCAATTTGGGCGGCAAGATCCGCCACAAGCAAGGCTATTTCCCCGTGGCCCCCGCGGACACGCAGCAGGACATCCGCACCGAAATGGTCCTGGAGATGGAAAAGGTCGGGATTGCCGTCGAGAAGCATCATCACGAGACGGCGTCGGCCGGGCAGGCGGAGATCGATATTCGGTTCGATTCGCTCGTGAAGACGGCAGACAAGATGATGATGTACAAGTACATCGTCAAGAATGTGGCCCGCCGTCATGGCAAGACTGCGACCTTCATGCCGAAGCCGCTCTTCGGCGATGCCGGCTCCGGCATGCATACGCATCAGAGCATCTGGAAGGAAGGGAAGCCTCTGTTCGCCGGCAAGGACTACGCGGGGGTATCGCAGCTCTGCCTGTATTACATCGGTGGCATCCTTAAGCATGCGCCGGCGTTGGCGGCGTTTACGAATCCGACGACGAATTCATACAAGCGGATCACGCCGGGATTTGAAGCGCCGGTGTTGCTCGCCTATTCAAGCCGGAATCGGTCCGCAGGAATCCGCATTCCGATGTATTCACCAAGTCCGAAGGCTAAACGGATTGAAGTGCGATTTCCCGATCCTGCCTGCAATCCCTATCTGGCATTCGCCGCGATGCTCATGGCGGGCCTCGACGGAATCCACAATAAGATCGATCCAGGCGAACCTGCTGAAAAGGACTTGTATGATCTCGATCCCAAAGAGGCCGCCAACATCAGAACGATGCCTGGGAGTCTCAATGAAGCCATCGATAGCTTGGAAAAGGACCATCAATTCCTCCTCAAGGGCGAGGTCTTTACAGAGGACTTGATCGAAGCCTGGATCGGCTACAAGCGGAATAAAGAAATCGATCCGATGCGGCTTCGCCCGCATCCCTATGAATTTTTTCTGTATTACGATGTCTAATTGACGAGACGAAAGACTCTGCTGAGGGACCATTCCAGGCCGGTCTTATTGTGATGTTCTGCGGGCCGTATCCCAGGGCGCCTGACTGACGCTCTGGGGTTCAATTTGTTGCCAGTTGCCGTTTTCGATGTAGCCGCCGGCTGATCTTCCTCTCGCCATCTCTCGCGAAAATTCCACGACCGCCAACACCCGAAATCGCCCCTTCGCACAGTCGAATTGTTTGTGGGTTTTTACCGACAAAAGCGCGGAGTCGGTGGTTCTCCCATCCACCTGGTGTTGACCAACTGCCAGAGTGACACCCAGCTCCCCTTTCGGTGAATGGTGTCGGGATCGAAGTACACGGTCTGCCTGCCTGAAGATTGAAAGCCTTTCTCAAGCGCGATCCATCCCGCATAGGCGGGGCCACAATAGCCCAGCAGCAAAGCTGAAATGAGAAGGAATCGTGTACGGTATGGTGTACTGCGATCTCTGCCAGGTCGTGGTATTCCATGAGACCACAGTACTATCGGCTATGCGCCACACAGCGGTGGACTGCCGTTTTTGTTCTCGAGTGGGATAGGAGCCTGTACCATCCGGATCATTCTGTTGGACTCCCCCTACGTTTACCCTGCACAGCCATTCATAAGCCATTGAAATTACGTGCAAGTGTTGTGGCGAAGCAGGGCCTCACTTTTGCTCCATAGGATGTCTCGGCTGCCTGTGACAGTGTGCAGATGTAACATCGGAGGATTCGGCAATGGAAGAAGGGAAGTCACCATTTGAGTGCTATGAACGTGGGCTTGTGCTCAAACGAGTGCAAATGTTCCAGCAGGCAATTGAAAATTTTCAAAAAGCAGCTCTTGATCTCAAATTGGCCGGGAGAGCATATGTGCATATGGCCTTGTGTTTCAAGGCTAGTGGCAACCATGAAGAAGCGGTCACGGCATTCCGGAAGGCGTTTGCTTCTCCCGCATTGTCAGCTGAAGAGCGGCGGCACATTCTCTATCACATAGGCCAGACGCTGGAATTACTGGGTCGATATGCGGAAAGCCTCGAGGCGTATGGGAAGCTTAGAAAGGAGAATCCTGAGTTCCGTGATGTGACAAAAAAGATAAAACGGCTGTGTAACAACAGGCGCATGCCGTTTCCAGAGTCTGAAACTTCGTGGCAGGCCTGGATGGACGAGGCGCGGACATTGACGCCAAATATTATGGCCTTCCTGGAACAGACGGGCCAATGGTTGGGCTGGCAAGCAGACAGCGCTAAGGGCTTTCGCCGGTTCGAGAAAAAGAGTCCCATTTCTAAAGATGGGGGTAGCCGTCGCATGCAGCCGGTCTCGACGTTCAAGCGGAGAAATCAGACGGTGGGAGGGGAGTCTGCGGTGAACGCACGCCGGCATAGCCGCGTGCCGGTTCGTTTGCGAAGCCAGTTTTCAGCGGAAGGCCGGATGGTAGGCGGCGAGGGGGAATTGCGCGATTTGTCTCCCTGGGGTTGTCGCATGACGAGCGCTGTTGCCGTTCCTGTTGGAGCGAGCTTGCAGTGCTATATCTTTCCGAATGGCAGGGGCACCCCCGTCATCATCGAAGGGGCCACGGTGCGCTGGATCAGCCGTCAAGAATTCGGTCTTGCCTTTACCAACGTTCACCCCGGCGTGCAGCGGCAGATTGCGTTGCTATGCAGAGCCCAGGCAGCATGAGGAGAGATGCATAAGGGGGAGAAGGCGTAAGGGGTAAAATTGAGAGTATGGATGGCCGGGGTTGAGTTGCCGGGAAGGGATAAAAGGGAAAGAGGGCCGCGACCTATTGCGCGATATTCGTCGACTTGCGGTTTGCGGTGCCCTGCAGATCCATCTCGAGCACCACGGGGCTGTCTGGTTGTTTGGGATTGATTCGGGTGGGCATCCGGTCGACCATCAGCTTGACCAAGGGAAGCGCGACAATGAATGGCGCCTGATCCGACGGACTGGAATAAAGCGAGACTCGAATATTCTTCGGCCGGTCCTGTGGCGTGACCTTCGGCACGAGATCCTTTCCCATGAACCCCACCAGCAATCCGCTGCCATCGGCAAGTTTATGGATTTCGTAAGCATTGGCGGCAGGTGACACCCGTTCCATGGCAAGATCAGGACTTTGCATCGTCAATGCGAGGCCCAGGAATTGGGGAGCAATGAAACCGAAGCTCCCTGTCGGCGCCTGTGAAAAACGTGTCGTGCTGCTGTGGAGTTCCACCACTCCGTTTGCCCCCCTCATCTGACGCCTCAGCTCCGCTTCAGTTCCAGTTGTCTCGATTGCCACGGCCACCGGTGCAGCTTTCTGCATGGGCAAGACTTCCACCTTCCCTCCTTGCGCCAAAACCAGCGGATCGGAAGAGACGCTCGCGAGTACGAAGCAAAGCAGATAGGCTGAGAACAGATGTAACGCGGGCACAGTGAGAGCCTTGCGTGAAACCTGTACGGTCATGGGACTGATTCTCCGGTTGAGACGTCTTTCCTTACAAGGGATTCTATGAAGGTCACGACCGAAAAGCAAATCGGGCCGAGAGCGGGACCCTGTGAGCCGTGAAAGGTGAGACGTGTTCTGGCAGCGACGGTTCTGTCGAGGATCAGTTCGCAGCCATGGCGGGATAGTCGCTGTAGCCGTCGGGCCCCCCTCCATACAGCCGATCGTAATTAACTTCGTTTAACGAGGCCTGTTTCGCGAAGCGTTCGACCAGGTCAGGATTGGCAATGTACGGGCGCCCGTATACGATCGCATCGGCGGCTCCTTGTGCCACTGTCGATTCGCCGCTCTCACGCGTGTAGCTCCCGTTGCTCATCAGGACACCCTTGAAATGTCGGCGGGCGACTTGCAGGATGGTCTGTTCTTGAGGGAGGGCGTGGTTTTCATGCCGTACTTCGAGGAATGCGATTCGGCGTCGGCTTAATTCCGTTGCCACATAGGTCACCAGCGTGTCGGGGTGGCTATCGATCATGTCATTGAACGGGACCAGGGGCGAGATCCGTACCGCGACGCGCCCAGCGCCCCAGACCTCGATAGCGGCATCGGTTACCTCCAACAGGAAGCGAGCACGGTTGGGAATGGAGCCTCCATAGGCATCTGAGCGCGCGTTGACGCCGTCGCGTAGAAAGTTGTCGATCAAATAACCATGGGCGCCATGGATCTGCACCCCATCGAAGCCAGCTCCTTGGGCGTTCTGTGCGGCGAGCCGGAACATTTCTACATACCGCGGGATTTCCTCAGTGCCGAGCGCGCGCGGGACTTCGTAGGGTTTGGCGCCCTCCGGGGTAGAAGTCACGCCATTCCGAATCGCATTGGCGCTGCTGGAGACCGGCTGTTCGCCGTTGTTCAATAACGAGTGCGCGGCACGGCCAGGATGCCAGATTTGCATGAAGATACGGCCACCCTTGGCATGGACGGCGTCCGTGACTCGTTTCCAGCCCGCCACGTGCGCGGGGCTGTAAATGCCGCCTTCACCCATGAAGGCGCAGGCGTGGGCATCGATCATGGTGCATTCCGTCATGATGAGCCCGCTTGAGGCTCGTTGGGAGTAATAGTCCGCCATCATGCCGTTGGGGATGTGTGTGGACCCGGCCCGCACGCGGGTGAGGGGAGCCATGACGATGCGGTTGGGTAAGCGGATGGCTCCGGCTTGGAGGGGCGTAAACAACGTGGGCATCGGGCGTTCCTTTGCGTAACGGGTGAATCGTGGTGAGAGAACTTATAAGCGAGATGGTCGGCGAGTCAAGACGACAGATTGCCCAGTTGCATAGAACACGGGCCGCGCAGCAAGGGATTTCAGCAAGTGACTTGTACGGTGAAGAAAACGTTGGTGCAATGGTCCGGAAATGAAGGCGCTATTATATGGACGAGGGAGGGGGGAATCGTTGCAGGATTCGGCAGTGGAATCGCGATGATTATAGCCCACGCAGCGTTGTGAAGAGGGGGCGCACGTGTGATCGTCATGTGTGCGGCCCTTCTGTTTGCAGGCGCGACGCCCGTCTCAAATAACGCTATAGTGAGGGCTGTCGGTGGATCTCTCAGGTGGGAGGATGACTCGTTATACTCAATAGCGATCTGTGATCAGGCGTGACGGCTGAAATTCGTTCACAATGACATCGAACCCCGCTCTTTCTGCAAAACGGTACACGGTCGATCGATTGCTTTCGAAGCTGGGCATTGCTTCACGTAGCACAAGCCAGGAGTGGGTCCGCGCCGGGCGTGTGCGGATCAACGGACGGGTGGTTTGCGATCCCGCGACCTGGGTCTTGTGGCCGAAGGACTCCATCTCGATCGACGATAAACCGATTCACGACTCGCTCAAACGATGGATCCTCTTTCACAAACCCAAAGGGGTCATCACGACACATAGCGATGACCAGGCCCGGAAGACCATCTTCGATGTGTTGCCGGCGGATTTAGGCTATCTGCATGCCGTCGGGCGGCTGGATCAGGCGACCAGCGGGCTCCTGTTGCTGACCAATGATTCGACCTTGTCGAACTATCTTACCGATCCGGCCAATAAGGTGATGCGGACGTACTTAGTGTCCGTGCGAGGCGAATTCACTGAAGCCCAAGCGAAAGAAGCCATGGTTGGCGTTGTTGATGCCGGTGAACGCCTCCAATGCCATGGTGTGAAGATTCAAAAGAGTTCAGGCCGCGAGTCGCATCTGGAAGTGGTGTTGGTCCAGGGAAAGAATCGTGAGATCCGCAGGCTGTTCCTGGCGCTGGGCCATGAAGTGACCAGGCTCAGGCGCATCCAATTTGGTCCATTCAAACTGGAAGATCTTCAGCCCGGTTCCTGGCGCGAGATGCCGATAGAAGACGCCAGGGAAGCGCTCAGGCTATGAGTGTTCGGTGCGTAGATTGGATATCGGACGAGGAAAGAGGCGGGATCCGCCTTCTAGGCGGCATCTTGCAAGAGGTCGTTTCGTGCCGTTGAGGGGGTGGCCGTACGCTTGAATGGGCCTGCCTCAAACGGAGAAGGCGCCGATAATTGGTAGTCAAACCCTCGGCGCCGCAAACAGATCGCTCCCTGCCGGCTCAGTTCATCCACACTCGTGAAGATTTGGCTCCAGGTCGCTTCTGGAAGGCAGGACAGAAGCTCATCCAGTAACATAGATCCTCGCTCGCGAACGATGGCCAGGATCTTCTCGTCCGTCTGTCCGGCGACAGCATTCATGTGCGACCTCCCTCATTGGCATGAGCCATATACGAATACGCTGACAGCTTCGTCTGCGTCGGGCTCCATCGAACGACCATCACGCGAACGATTCCCAATGTGAGCAGAATGCCACCGAGCGCGGCCAGCGGCTGCCAATCCCCGCCTTTAAACCATTGGGAGATCACTTCCGTCAGCATGACCACCAGGATCGTATCGACGATGAACGTCACCTTGACTCGGCCCTCGCTGAAATAGGTCACCGTCGTCTTGAACACTTCGACAACTGCCAGCAACATAAGCATGTCAATAATCACCTGTCGCAACACGACCTCGGTCTGATGGTCGGCAAGCATCCAAAGGCCGAACAATATTTTGAGGACCCCTCCGGTGAGCGCGGCCAGCAGGGTGACGATCATTAGGCTGAGCACTCCCTTGATGCCCAAGGTCCACACCTCCATTAGGTCGAGACCGCGTAGTCGGGTCCATACGCGGTGGCCGTCAGGCAGGTGAAATCGTCCGGATAGTGTGTTGGTCATGCTAGAAGTCATCGGTTGACACCGGACGAAGAAGATCCTGAACAGAGAGTACTCCGACCACAGTTGCGGCATTGCGCACCAGCAAATGCCGTATGCCGTATCGGTGCATGAGATCAGCCGCTTCGGTAATGGGGCCTCGCTCGTCGATTCCGATGACCGGTGTGCTCATAATGGTGCCGATCGGAAAAAGAGATGGTTCCTGATCGAGGCCCACCACCTTCCGGACGATGTCCGACTCCGTCACAATACCGACGATGTGATGGTCATGCTCGACGAGGATGCTCCCAATCTTACGATGCGACATGAATTTCGCCGCATCGACGGCGCTCATCGTTCCCGGTGCCGTAACGAGTTTTCGGTTCATCAGCTGTCCGACAGTGATCATCTAATCTCCTCCTTCATGAGACTCCATTCATTATGTGTGTTGTATCTGTATGCAGGGTACTGCGCGTGCGTTGCGGGACCGTAAATGCTTTGTAAAACCTGTGTTAACCCTCTCTCTTGGAGGCCTTGCGCAAAGTGGGGTCAAAGGACGGGGGCTTTCAAACCTTGGTTCACCAGTTGTTGGAGAGGGCTGCTTTGCGAGTGGCGCGATCTACGGGGTGTGCAGTGCGGTGCAGGAGCGTGGCTGCCGCGTGCCAAACACGTCATGATGCGGATTGCACGACGTACCCCGCATCCTTCACTCGCCTGTCAGGAGACCACGACTGTCAAGGTGTGGAGCAATGGCGGATGTTCTCCGAAGCCTCGGCGAAGGAGAACAGGCGGCGGCGAGGTTGCGCCGAAGACACAAAGGGATCACGGCTGTAAAGCCATGAGGCTTCACCTGATGTGTGAATGCAAGGTCAGACCGCCATTCTGATCTGTCTCAGTTGCGGCAGTTACTCCGTTCCTTCATGAGGAATCTTGACGATCATCCCGCAATGTTTGCAGTGGACCGCATCCGCATCGTGGCGGCTGAGGCCACAGTGAGGGCAGTCCACATGAAGCTTCGCCGGGCGAAACACCACCTGGATCAGACGGATGAAAAGGGAGACCCCGAAAATCATGATGGCGACCGACAGAAGGCGGCCTGATGTGCCGGGGAGCGTGATGTCCCCGAACCCTGTGGTCGTTAGGGTCGTGACGGTGAAGTAGAGCGCGTCCGCGTAGTTCGTGATCGCCGGATTGGTGTGCACTTGAGTCTCATACACCAGCGCCGTCATGATGAAGATGAAGATGCCCAGGTTGAGAATCCCAAAGACGATGTCCTGGTGCCGGTTGAAGAAGGGGAAGTCACGCCGGAGGCGGTGGATCAATTGGTAAGACCGCAGCAGCCGGAAGGAGCGAGCGACCCTCAAAAAGGCGAGATTTTCACCTACGACGGGGGCGAGCAAGGAGGCGATGACCATGATATCTGCCATGCCGGACAGGTGTGTGAGTTCACGCAGGCGGGACTGGCTGATCACCATACGGAAAGAAAAGTCAGCGAGGATGACGATTCCGAATGCCAGGTCGAGGAGTTCGGTCAGCCCGGTATGGGGGAAGAAGGAAGTCCCAATCAGAAACAGGATGACGGCCAGATCGAAGAGAACCAGACTGTAGCGGAAGCGGATGCCACGAGTAGTGTCCTCTTCGTAGAGCTCTCGGAGCCGCGATATGACGTGTGCCATGCGAACATCACCTTGATGCCGGGTATCATCAGTGGGCAAATGGCGAAGCCTACGTTTCCGCGGCGATTCTGTCAATGAGGGGAGAAGGGTCCTTACGTCCAGCCGCTATCCGAGCCAACTTCCCGGCCTGGACTCCACGGTGGGTACGGGGTGCGGCGGTCTCTGAAACCATTCGGAAAGAAAGAGACGACCGGCCTGCGGACGCTCGACGCTGTGCACGTCGCATCGGCGCGTACCTTCCAAGCCGCATCTGGCCGGACCATTCCTTTTATTACCGCCGATAGCCGGCAACATGAAGCAGCGGAAAGGCTCGCCCTCAACCCGATCTGGGGTGAATAATGCTATCGCGCGCGGCGAAATGGAGAATGTCCCCGTTGTTCATCATGGCTCATTCGTCGAGGTCCAAGGTCAAGAACTGACCCGGCTGCTGCGCTGCAGACCCTGGTGAAATGCGCTCGACTGACGAAAGCGCCGCTCGAACTCGTCACGAAAGAATCGCCGGAGGACCGGATCGCCGAAGAGAAGCGAAGAGAAT
>Ga0210334_10107331_pt1 | contig 13488 bp, 12 predicted proteins | sample S306metaT_FD_164440 | JGI IMG/M metagenome (GOLD analysis project Ga0210334, IMG submission 164440) | Metatranscriptome of estuarine sediment microbial communities from the Columbia River estuary, Oregon, United States - S.306 (Metagenome... | ecosystem: Environmental > Aquatic > Marine >... | reverse complement strand
GCGCCGCCGCCCGTCGTCGCGGGCGCCCGGGCCCGCGAGGCAGAGCTGGCGGCGCAGGTGGCCTCTCTCCGCGACCGACTCACCTGACGAACCGAGGGGGTGACCGACCCGGTACACTGGAACCGGTCCCAGCATCGCGGAGGGGTACGGTTGGGCGTGACGATCGGCGATGTGGCGCGCCTGGCCGGCGTCGGCCGGGGCACGGTCAGCCGCGTCCTGAACGACCGCCCCAACGTCGATCCGGCGACCCGGGCCCGAGTGGTGGCAGCCATCGAGGCGCTCGACTACGTGCCCAGCCCGACGGCCAGGCGGCTGTCCCTCGGCCGGACGCAGACCGTGGCCGTCGTCGTCCCGTACCTGGCCACCCCCTCCGTCGTCGAACGGCTGCGCGGCATCGAGTCGACCCTGGTCGCCGCAGGCTTCGACATGATCGTCTTCAACATCGAGACCGTCGAGCGACGGGACACCGTCCTCCGCGAGCTGCCCCGTCGCGAACGGGTCGATGGCCTGATCGTCGTCTCGATCCGGCCGCGCCCCGACGAGGTGCGCAGGATCGCGGCGGCGGGCCTGCCGACCGTGCTCCTCGACGCCGAGCACCGGGGACTGCCGAGGATCGTCGTCGACGACATCGCCGGGGGAGGGTTGGCTGCCCGCCACGTCATCGACCTGGGACATCGCCGCATCGCCTTCCTGGGGGACCCTCCTCGCCTCCCCCTGGGCTTCTCGTCGAGCCGCCTCCGGCTTCGCGGCGTCCGCAACGAGGTTGCTCTCGCCGGTCTGGAGCTGCCGCCGGAGCGTGTCGCGACGGGCGAGCACGGGCGCCGCGTGGCGGCCGAGCTCACGGGCGATCTGCTCCGGACCGCGAAGCCGCCGACCGCCGTGATCTGCGCCAGCGACACCCAGGCCCTGGGGGCGCTGGAGGCTGCCGCGAGCCTCGGGTTCGAGGTCCCGGGGGAACTCTCGATCATGGGCTATGACGACATCGAGCTGGCCGAATATGTCGGGCTCAGCACGGTCCACCAGCCGCTTCGCGAGACGGGCGTGCGAGCCGCCGAACGCCTGCTGGCGATCATCGGCGGCAGTCGAGAGGGACCCCGCCGTGAAGCCATGACGGTCGAGGTCGTGGCCCGCCGGACGACGGCGCCTCCGGGCAGTTGAACCCTCGCCGAATCGGTGGCGACGGTTGACAACGACCCGTCCGGGGGCCGTTAATGCGTGTTACTGACACGCGTTAGTGACGGGCTCGGGTCGTCCCTGCAAGATGGCTGCGGTCCGTCGATCGAGGTGAGCGTCTATCGCCGATGGGCAGGAAGCGGCCGACCAGCGCTGACGTCGCAGCCCTCGCCGGGGTTTCGCGGACGACGGTCTCCCTCGTCCTCAACGACCGGCAGAACGTGGCCATCCCACAGTCGACCCGAGGGCGGGTCCGTGCGGCAGCCGATCAGCTCGGCTACCACGTCAACGCGACGGCGCGGCAGTTGGCGGTCGGCACGAGCCGCAACCTGGGACTGGTGCTCCGCCAGTCGACCGAGCAGGTCGCGTCGGACGCGCTGCTGGCAGAGACGCTCCGCGGCATCGCGGACGCGGCGCGTGGCGCCGGCTACCGCATCCTCGTCGAGCCGCTGGCGCCTGGCGAGGGACGCTATGCGACCCTGCTCCACGCGGGTCACACCGACGGGTTGATCGTTTCCGGTCCCCGTGCCGACGACGACGAGCTGGCACGCCTCGCTGCCGACGACGCGCCGATCGTCGTCCAGGGTCGGGTAGCCGGCCTCTCGCTGCCCAGCGTCGATGTCGATAACCGGTCCGCAGCCGCCGAGGCCGTCGGTCACCTCCTGGCGCTCGGTCATCGGCGGATCGCCTGCGTGATCAACGCACCACTCGCGTACACAGCGGCCGCGGATCGTCTGGCCGGCTACCTCGACGCGCTTGCCGCGTACGGCCTGGGTCAGGAATCGGCGTTGATCGCCGAAGCGGATTTCGACCCGCCATCGGGTCGCGGGGCAATGCGCCGGATCCTCGATGATGGCGGGGCGGCGATCAGCGCGGTGTTCGTCGCCAGCGACGTGGCCGCCCTGGGCGCGATCGCGGCACTGCGCGAGTCGGGCCGCTCGATCCCAGGCGACGTCTCGGTCGTGGGCTTCGACGACATCCCACTGGCGGCCTACCTGGATCCGCCGCTCACGACCATCCGCGTCCCGGCCCGCGATCTCGGGCGGGCGGCGGGTCGAGCCCTCATCGCCAGGCTCGACCATCGACCCGTCGAGGAGCGGACCCTCTTGCCGACGGAGCTCATCGTCCGGGCGTCGACCGCGGCGCCCGCTCGAGGTTGACGTGTGAACCGGGATTCATCATCGGCCCGGCCCGCCCGTCGCGGGCCAGCAGCGGAAGGAGCGACGCATCACACAGCGCACGGCCGGGCGCGTACGGCGCGATGGTTGTCGACCGGCGCGACGGCCGTCGAGGTATCACCCGTGGCCCTTGACACGGGGGGGTACGCTCGGACCGTGGAACCGGTTCCACGACGGTGGAGGACTCTGTCGTCGTGATCGCCGTTACAGGAGGAGGAGCATGTTCCGAAGACTAGGCATCGTGGTCGCGGTCGTCGCGATCGTTGCGGCCGCTTGCAGCAGCGGCGGCACACCGGCACCGTCCGGCGGTGGCGGCGATCTCAGCGGTACGACGGTGACCGTGAGCGGCGCCTTCGTCGACAGCGAGGCCGCCGCCTTCGCCGAATCAGTCAAGCCCTTCGAGGAGGCCACCGGCGTTACAGTCGTCTACAACGGCGACAAGTCCTTCGAGCAACAGCTGAACGTGCAGGTCCAGGCCGGCAACCCGCCGGACGTCGCCCTGCTGCCGCAGCCCGGCGGGATGAAGAACTACGCGTCCCAGGGCAAGCTCTTCCCGCTGCCCGACGACATCGTGGCCTCCATCGACGCCAACTATGGCCCCGGCTGGAAAGAGGTCGGAACCGCTGACGACGGGAAGGTCTACGGCGTCTTCCATCGGGTCAACCTGAAGGGTCTCGTCTTCTACCCGAAGGCGGGGTTCGAAGCCAAGTACACGGCCCCGACGACCTGGGACGAGATGAAGACGCTGATGGACCAGATGGTCGCCGACGGTACGCCACCGTGGTGCATCGGCATCGAGAGCGGCGCCGGTACCGGCTGGCCGTTCACCGACTGGGTCGAGGAGGTCATGCTTCGCACCGTCGGGGCCGACGGCTACGACAAGTGGGTCGCCGGCGAGACGCCGTTCACCGACGCGAGCGTGAAGACTGCCTTCCAGGATGTGATGGACATCTGGGGCAACTCGGACTACGTCTACGGGGGTGCCCAGTACATCGTCCAGACGAACTTCGGCGAGGCCCCCAAAGCGGCCTTCACCGACCCGCCCAAGTGCTGGCTGACGAATCAGGGCAACTTCATCACCGACTTCTTCCCGGATGACGTGAAGGCTGATCTCGACGCCCAGGTCGGCGTCTTCGCTCTGCCGGCGATCGACGACGCGATCGGCACGCCGGCCATGGTCGGCGGCGACCAGGCCGTGGCGTTCGCCGATCGGCCCGAGGTCTGGGCATTCCTGAAGTACCTGACCACGCCGGAGGCCGGCGTCTCGTGGAGCCAGTCCGGTGGCGCGCTCTTCCCTTACAAGGGTCAGGACCTGGCGAACTACTCGTCGGAGCTCAACCGCGCCTTCGCCAAGGCGATCGTCGACGCGTCGTTCGTCCGTTTCGACGGCTCGGATGCGATGCCGGCGGCCGTCGGCTCGGGCACCTTCTGGACCGAGAGCGTCAAGCTCATCAACGGCCAGCAGGACATCGACACCACCCTGAGCAACATCGAGGCCAGCTGGCCTCAGTAGCCCATCGGCATGTGGCGGAGCCGCCGGGCGGCTCCGCCACATCGATTCGGTCTCCGGTCGAGTGGAGGATGCAGGGATGCAACCGGCAGGCGCCGTCTCAACGCCCCCACCAAGGGGCCTAGGTCAGGTGCTGGCGACCGGGATCGGCCGGGTGCTGGTCTCGGTGTCCGTTCCGATCGTCGCCTTCATCGTGCTCTGGGGCGGCTTCATCTTCCTCAAGGACAGCGGCGCCCCTCGGATCGTCATCGTCGTCGTCGCGATCGTCTGGGGCATCGGCGGCGTCGCGATGCTGTATGTCGTCGCCAACTGGCTGACGGAGAAGCTGCCGACGGTATGGCGGGGCCGGATCCTGCCCTTCGTGTTCGTGGGCCCGGCGGTCGCGATCCTCGCGTTCTACCTGCTCATTCCCGCGGTCCTCACCGCCTGGGCCAGCCTGTTCGATGCGAACGGGAAGGAGTTCGTCGGGCTCGCCAACTACGAGTACTCGTTCACCAATCCGGACATGGTCATTGCCATCCGGAACAACGTCCTGTGGCTCGTGTTCGGAACGCTGTTCAGCACCGGGCTGGGCCTGGTGATCGCCGTGCTCGTCGAGCGATCGCGGCTGGACCGCCTGGCCAAGACGTTGATCTTCCTGCCGATGGCAATCTCATTCGTGGGCGCTAGCGTCATCTGGCGCTTCGTCTTCTCCTACCAGCCGGCGGGCGAGACACAGATCGGGCTGCTGAACGCGATCCTGGGCGCCTTCGGGATCGCGCCCGTCTCGTGGCTCACCGGCGAACCGCTGAACACGATCCTGCTGGTCGTGATCCTGATCTGGGGCCAGACGGGCTTCGCGATGGTCATCCTCGCGGCGGCCCTCAAGGGCGTGCCGGACGAGATGCTCGAGGCCGGCCGGATCGACGGGGCCTCCGAGTTCCAGATCTTCCGCAAGATCATCGTGCCGACCATCTGGCCGACGATCGTCACGGTGGCCACGACGATCGCGATCCTGACTCTGAAGATCTACGACATCGTCTACGCGATGACCGGCGGCAACTTCAGCACCCAGGTCATCGCGACCCTGATGTGGGACCAGGCCTTCAAGTTCTTCGACGCGGGCCGCGGTGCGGCCCTGGCGATGATCCTGCTGGCCGCCGTGACGCCGGTCATCTGGTACAACCTGCGCCAATTCCGCGGTCGGGCGATCTGAGGGAGATGCCATGAGACCCATCAAGTGGTCCCGGGTGGCCATCAACCTGACGGTCATCTCGCTGATCGTCGTGTGGACCGTGCCAACCATCGGCCTGTTCATCACGTCGTTCCGATCGAAGGACGCGATCTACGACTCGGGCTGGTGGACAATCTTCACCAACCCCCAGGGCGCGTTCACCCTCGACAACTACGAGCAGGTGCTGTTCGGCGGCGACGGGCTGGCGACGGCCTTCCTCAACACGCTGGCCGTCACGGTTCCAGCGGTGGTCATCCCGATCCTCATCGCGGCCTTCGCCGCCTACGGATTCGCGTGGATGGACTTCCCCGGCCGGAGGGTGCTATTCATCACGGTCGTGGCGCTGCTGGTCGTGCCGCTCCAGATCGCGCTCATCCCGGTCCTCAAGGCGTACCTTGCGATCGACCTCAATGGCACGTTCCTTGCGGTCTGGCTTGCGCACGCGGGCTTCGGCCTCGCCCTGGCGACGTACCTCCTCTACAACTACATCAGCCAGCTCCCGAAGGACATCATCGAGTCCGCGTCGATCGACGGGGCCTCGCACTTCACGACGTTCCGCCGGCTCATCCTGCCGCTCTCCCTGCCGGCCCTCGCGTCCTTCGCGATCTTCCAGTTCCTCTGGGTCTGGAACGACCTGCTCGTGGCGCAGACGTTCCTGGGCACGGACAAGGACGTGGCGGTTATGACCTCGCGGTTGGTATCGATGACGGGGTCGCGCGGCCAGGACTGGCAGCTCCTGACGGCCGGTGCCTTCGTGTCGATGATCGTTCCGGTCGCCGTCTTCCTCGGCCTTCAGCGCTACTTCGTACGAGGCCTGCTCGCCGGGTCCGTCAAGGGCTAGCGTGGGGAACGTCGAGGCCGGCGTCGTCCTGGCACTCGACCTCGGCGGGACCCAGATCCGCGCCGCCGCGGTCGATGCCGACGGCTCGGTCCGTCACCGGCTGGCCCGCCCGACGCCGGTCGCCGATGGTGCGCAGGCGGTCGTGACCGCCTGCGCCGACGTGGTCGCCGATTCCCGTGCTGCGGTCGAGCGGGACGGCATCGGCGGCGGCCCGGTCCTCGGCGTCGGCATCTCGGCGCCGGGGCCCGTCGACCCGTTCCGCGGCGTCGTGGTCGACCCGCCCAATCTCGGACCGGCCTTCCGCGATGTCCCCCTTGCCGAGCGGGTCGGATCGTCGATCGGGCTGCCGGCCTTCCTCGACCGCGACACGCAGGTCGCGGCGATGGGGGAGGGGGCGTTCGGGGCCGCCCGCGGGTGCGCGGATTACATCTATGTGACCGTCTCGACGGGCATCGGCGGGGCCATCGTCAGCGATGGGCGCCTCCTGCGTGGGCCGGACGGCACGGCCGGCGAGATCGGCCATCTGCTGGTCGACCGCAGCGGTCCCGCCTGCGGCTGCGGCGCGCGAGGACACCTCGAGGCGATCGCGTCGGGCGTCGCCATCACGCGGGCCGCCCGGGAGGCCGTTGATCGCGGTGCGGCACCCGGCCTGGCCAGGATCGCCGAGGCGGCCGGCCCGGCATTCGGGGCGCGCGACGTCGTCGCCGCGGCAGACGGTGGGGACATCACCGCGACCGCCATCGTCGACGATGCCTGCGACGCGTTCGCGATGTCCTGCGTCACCCTGGTCGACCTGTTCGATCCGGCACTGCTGGTGGTCGGCGGGAGCCTGGCCGGAGGCCTCGGCGAGCGGCTCCTGGCCCCGGCGCGCGAGGCGGTCGAACGGCTCGCCTTCAGGATGCCCGCCGCGCGAGTCCGGATCGTCCCCAGCCGGCTTGGCGACGACGTCGGCCTGGTCGGGGCGAGCGTCATGGTCCGCGACCGTCTGGCGGCCGCGAGCGCACCGTCCGTCCGGTGACGCCCCCAGCCGCCACCTCCGACGAGGCGCTCGACGCGGCTCGACGCGTGGCAGTCCACGAGCTGGCCGACCTGCCCGCGCGCGACTTGGACATCTTCGTCACCCGACTCGAGCGCTGGTGGGGAGACCTCTGGGGCGGGCTCATCGGCCCGTACGGCGCCCAGGCCGACCTCGCGGCCCAGGTGGAGCGGCTCGTCATCGTCCTGGCGACTCGGTATCGCGAGCGTCCCGAGCCCCTCAAGCGCCTCGACCTCGAGCGGACGCTACGCCCTGACTGGTTCCAGGACCCGGCACTGATCGGCTACGTCGCCTACGTCGAGCGGTTCGCCGGCGACCTCCGTGGCGTCGAGGACCACCTGGAGTACCTCGACGAGCTCGGGGTGCGCTACCTCCACCTCATGTCCGTGCTCAAGGGCAGGCCGGGAGACAACGATGGCGGCTATGCCATCGCCGACTATCGGGCAGTCGAGCCAGCGCTGGGGACGATGGACGACCTGGAGCACCTCTGCACCGCGCTCCGAGGCAGAGGCATCAGCGTCTGCATCGACCTCGTGCTCAACCACTGCGCCGCCGAACACGAATGGGCGATTCGGGCTCGCGCCGGCGAGCCCGAATACGAAGCGATGTTCCGGATCTTCCAAGACCGTCGGACGCCGAACCGCTACGAGCGATCGCTGCCGGAGGTCTTCCCGACCTTCGCCCCCGGCAACTTCACCCGGATCGAGGGTGGGCGCTGGGTGTGGACGACCTTCAATTCCTTCCAGTGGGACCTCGACTGGTCGAATCCACGGGTCTTCCGGGAGATGGTCGACATCCTCCTCACCCTGGCGAACCGGGGGATCGAGGTCTTCCGACTCGACGCGGTAGCGTTCCTCTGGAAGCGCCCCGGCACGGACTGCCAGAACCAGCCCGAGGTCCACGACCTCCTCCAGGCGCTGCGGGCGTGCGCCAGGATCGTGGCGCCGGCCGTCATCTTCAAGGCCGAAGCCATCGTGTCGCCCGACGATCTGGCCGAGTACCTGGGTCGCGGACGCCACCACGGCAGGGTCTCCGACATGGCCTACCACAACACCTTGATGGTCCAGTTCTGGTCGGCGCTGGCGACCCGCGACACGCGGCTCATGACCCATGTCCTGGGGACGTTCCCGACGAAGCCCTCCACCACGGCCTGGGCGACCTACATCCGCTGCCACGACGACATCGGCTGGGCGATCACCGACGCCGACGCGGCGGCCGTCGGTTGGGACGCCCCGGCGCATCGCGCGTTCCTGAGTGACTTCTACTCCGGGCGGTTCGGAGACAGCTTCGCCCGGGGCCTCGTGTTCCAGCACAACCGGGCCACCGGTGACCGGCGGATCTCGGGTTCGCTGGCCAGCCTGGCCGGTCTCGAACGGGCGAACGACGACCGCGATCCGCGGGCGACCGACCTGGCCATCCAGCGGATCCTCCTCGGTCACGCCCTCATCCTTGGCTGGGACGGTATCCCGCTGATCTACATGGGCGACGAGATCGCGATGCTCAACGATTACACCTATGTCGAGGACCCCGACACCGCGGCCGACAGTCGATGGGTCCACCGGCCGCCGATGGACTGGCAGGCTGCCGCCCTCCGCCGTGATCGACGGACCGTCGCCGGCCGGGTCTTCCAGGGCCTCCGCGCCCTGGTCGAGGTCCGTCGGTCGCTACCGCAGCTGGAGGTCTCGACCGCCGCGGCAACGCTCGACCTCGGTCACCCCCACCTGTTCGCCTTCGTCCGTCGGCACCCGCTCGGCACCTTCCTTGCCGTCCACAATCTGACCGAACGTCCGCAGCGCCTCGACCTCGGCGTCCTGAGCACGGCCGGTCTCGAGCTCGCCTACGATCGGCTTCGCAGCGCCGTGGTGGCATCGGATGCGGACGGCATCGAGCTCGATCCGTACGGCGTGCTCTGGCTGACGGAGCCACCGCGCCCCGCCACGCGCCGGCGATGATGGCAGTGCCCGCTCGAGACTGGTGGAAGACCGGCGTCGTCTACCAGATCTACCCTCGCAGCTTTGCCGACAGCGATGGCGACGGGTTCGGCGACCTGCCGGGAATCATCGCCCATCTCGACCACCTCGCCGGCGGCCCTGACTCGCTCGGCGTGGATGCGATCTGGCTATCGCCGATCTATCCGTCACCGGGCCTCGATCTCGGATATGACGTCAGCGACCACGCGTCCATCGACCCGCTCTTCGGGTCGATGGACGATTTCGATCGCCTGGTCGCGGAGGCGCATCGCCGTGGCATCAAGGTGCTGCTCGACCTGGTCCTGAACCACACCAGCGACCAGCATCCCTGGTTCCTGGCCTCTCGCGAATCGCAGACCGGGCCGTACGCGGATCGCTACCTGTGGCGCGATCCGGCCGGCCGGACCGCCGATGGACGGCCCTTGCCACCGAACAACTGGGTGTCGTTCTTCGGTGGGCCCGGCTGGGAATGGGAGCCGCGCCGAGGCCAGTGGTACCAGCACATCTTCCTGGCCGGCCAGCCCGACCTCGACTGGCGCGCGCCGGGTACGAAGCAAGACCAGTGGCAGATGGTCCGCGGCTGGCTCGAACGGGGCGTCGACGGATTCCGTCTCGACACGTTCAACAACTTCCTCAAGCACCCGGACATGCCGTCGAACCCGGTCCGTCGCGGCCGTACCGCCTGGGGGCGCCAGGTCCATCGCTATGACAAGGATCAGCCGGACCTGCCCGAGCTCCTCGCCGAGTTCCGGGCGATCGTCGACGAGCGACCGGGCCGGATGTCGGTCGGTGAGCTGTTCGACGGGTCCATCGAACAGGCGGCGGCCCTGTGGGCGCCAGGGCACCTGGTGTTCGACTTCGGGTTGCTCTCGCAGCCCTGGTCGGCGACGGCGTTCGCCCGCGTCCTTGATCGTCGCGAAGCGGCCTTCGGTCCCGACCGCTGGCCGACGGTCACCTTCTCCAACCACGACCAGCCGCGCCACGTCAGTCGCTGGGCATCCGCCGGCGATCGCGACTCCCTGGCCCGGGTCTGCGCCGTTCTCCTTCTCACGCTTCGCGGGACGCCGTTCCTGTACTCGGGCGAGGAGCTGGGCGTCGGCGGCATCGAGGTCCCGAACGAGCTCGCCCTCGATCCGCCGGCCCGGCGCGTCGAACCCGGGTTCCCCTGGTGGAACCGCGACCAGGCTCGGGCCCCCATGCCCTGGGACGCCGGCCCGAACGCCGGGTTCACGACAGGCCGTCCATGGCTGCCGCTGCCGCCGGATGCAGAGCAGCGCAACGTCGCCGCCCAGCGAACCGATGAGACGTCGGTCCTGGCCTTCTATCGCCGCCTGATCGCCCTTCGGCGCGCGACGCCGGCGCTGCGTGCGGGTGGGTTCAGCCGCCAGGGGCCACCCCCGCCCGGCGTGCTGTCCTACCGCCGGACCAACCCCTCGGGGGACGCGCTCGTCTTCGTCAACCTGGCGGCGCGCCCCTCGACCGTCACGGTGGGCGGTCGGGACCACGGCACGACCTGGCGGGCGGCCATCGACACCGAGGGGCCCGCTGGCGAGACATCGCGGGATGGCTCCAGCGTCCGACTTCGACCACTTCATGCCATCGTCTACCTGCCGGTGGGCTCGAGGATGGCGGACGGCGCCCGGCCACCGGTGGATGCGGCCTGACGGGCGACGCGCTGCTACGATGACGGGCGACACCCAGCGTAACGGAGCCCCGCGTGCCCCTTGACTTCCTGAAGCGTCGACCGAACGAGGAGCCGGCCAAGACCTCGGCCGTACCGGCTGCGGCATCCTCCGTCGTCCTGCCGGAGGAAGTGGTTGCCCAGGAGCACCAGCTGCGTCTGTACTACGCGGGCAAGAGCAGCGAGGGCGTTCGGATGCAGGCCGGGCCGAAGGCGATGGCCGAGCTGCCGTCGATGCTCGCCGGGCTGGCCAAGAGCGAGATCGAGGTCGTGGAGCCGTTGCCGATCGAGTTCAGCCAGGCGACGCCGGTCATCGTCCGGCCGTCCGAGGCGATGCAGTGGCTGAATGCGCACCACGTGCACTCGCCGATCACCCGGCACGCACTCGTCGTGCTCGAGTCCATCGACGCCGTCGACCTGGCCTTCGACACCTTCGTCTGTGCCCTCCTCGACGGCGAGATCGACACATCCGGCTACCCCGAGTACAACGCCGTGGTCGGCGGCGTCGCTTCCCACTGGGACGAGTCGACCGGCGACATGATCGTCAGGGCCGTCCTTGGCTGGGGCGGCAAGGGTGTACGCGGCGACACCGATCGGATCGGCGCCAAGCTCCTCGGCTCGCTGCTCACGAACATCCTTGCCAGTCACCTGTCGCTGGGTCTCACGGCCGTGGAGCGCCCGGTGCCGGCCGCCGGGCGCGGCGGTCTGGTGTGCGCCCACTGCGGCTTTGCGTCTGCCCACGAGCGGGCCTTCTACTGCCCCAAGTGCGGCATGCGGCTGCTGCGCGGCTAGAGCGTCGATCGACGAGGGATCGGACGAGACCGTGCCTGCCTACGATTACATCTGCAGCCGATGTGGCCATCGGGTCGAGGTGGTCCACGGTATCCACGGCCACGGTCCGACGGTCTGCCCGTCGTGCGCCGCCGAAGGGACCATGAACAAGGCGTTCGCGCCGCCGGTCATCCATTTCAAGGGCAGCGGTTGGGCGAAGAAGGATCGCTCGGCGACATCGACGACCGCCAAGTCCCGGTCGACAGGCGGACCGGAGGCCGGCACCGCCGCCTCGACCGCGGGAACGGACGCCGGCACCGCCGCCTCGACCGCGACCGAGACAAGGACGTCGGCGAGCGATGGCCCCGACCCGGCGACGATCAAGAGGGCGACCGACGGCTCCGCCGGCGCGAGCTCCGACTGACATGCCCGGCGCCGCAGACTGGATCACCCTGGCCGAGGCGACCGAGATCCTGGCGGCTGCCAACGTCCACTTCCGGCCGAGCACGATCGGCAGCTGGGCGCGCTCCGGCCGTCTGCAGAGCATCAAGCTCGGCGGCCGGCGGTATGTCCGACGGGGCGAGGTCAGGGCACTGATCGCTGGGCCTCGTCGAGCTCGAGTCGAAGGCCTGCAGCCCGCGCTGTTCGAGGATCTCTGACGGGCGCGCTCGCCGACCGCGCCCAGCGGCTCTACCTGGGTGTCGCGGTCCCACTCATCGATCGTGTCACCGGGATCGGCCTCGTCCATCGCTTCCTGGTGGTGATGCACCTGAACGGGATGATCGGCGGGAACATCCTGGCCTCCGGGCTGGCGACCCGAGCGATGTTCGCGCTGCTGCCAGGACTCCTCATCATGGTGGCCTTCGTCGGGTTCCTGGTCCAGGATCCAGCCGTCCAGCAGGAGGTCGTCGACTTCATCGCCGAGCTGCTGCCGCCGCTCGAGGACCTGATCGCCGACAGCCTCACGGTGATCTCGGACGGTGCGGTGACGTTCACCATCATCGGGTTCGTCGTCCTGCTCTGGGCGGCCAGCGGGTTCTTCCAGACACTGGAGGTCGCGTTCTCGGTGGTCCTCGGCATCGAGCGCCGGCGTGACCCGTTCGTGCGTGGTCTGATCGGGCTGGCCGGCGTGGCCATCATCCTCGGCGCGATCGCCGTCGGCGTCGTAGCGCTGCTGCTGGCCTCGTCCTATGCCCCGGAGTCTGTCCAGCGGATCATCGGCCTGGTGCCCGACCGCGTGACGGGCACGGCGACCCTGGCCGCCGTGGTCATCTCAGCCACCTCGCTGGCCTACCGGTTCATCCCTGCCACCCGCCCGAGCTGGGCGCAGGCGTCGGTGCCGGGCGTGGTCGTGGGGCTGGCCATCACCCTGCTGACCGAGCTGTTCACGCTCATCGCCCCATACCTCGCCGGCACGGCCTCGCTGTACGGCGCGATCGCCGCGATCTTCGTGCTCCTGGCCTGGCTCCAGCTGTGCGCCCAGCTGATCGTGATGGGGATGGTCTGGGTCCGCATCCGGATGCAGGGGCTACCGGACCTCGCGGAGTTGCCCTGGCCGACCGGCACGCTGCGACATCCCGCCGCGGTGGCCGCGATGGACGGCGCGTCAGGCGATCCGGTCGAGGCGCCGCCGCCCGAGTAGGGTCCGGCCGGTCAGCCCTGGCGGCTGCCGCAACGCCGACAGAAGCGGGCCGTCGCGGAGAGTGGCAGGCCGCAGCTCACGCATGACTGGACACCGCCCCCGGCCTTCTCCACGACCTCCAGGCTGGAGGCCGCCCACAGCGCGTCAGCCGCTCGAGCCGCCGAGGGGGTGGCGAGGAATGGTGCCGCCGGCCACTGTGGCGCGTTGCCGTCGGATGGATCGCTCGCGCTCGCCTGAGGCGGCCAGGACGTCTCGGCCGGCGCGGATGGCTTCGTCGAGGGCGCGATCGCCGGCGGCACCGGCGAGGGCTCGGGAGCGCCGGAATCGGGTGCCACGATGCGCCAGGTGGGGATCTCGACGCGATCATCGCGGCGCTCCGGCGCCGGCGCCGCGGCGGGCTCCGCGACCTCCGCGGCGACGGCCGGCGGGGCAGGCTCCTCGACCTCCGCGGCGACGGCCGGCGGGGCAGGCTC
>Ga0210334_10982666_pt1 | contig 13707 bp, 17 predicted proteins | sample S306metaT_FD_164440 | JGI IMG/M metagenome (GOLD analysis project Ga0210334, IMG submission 164440) | Metatranscriptome of estuarine sediment microbial communities from the Columbia River estuary, Oregon, United States - S.306 (Metagenome... | ecosystem: Environmental > Aquatic > Marine >... | reverse complement strand
CCCCGACCCGGTCGAGCAGCTCCGCAAGCTCGGCGAGCTGCGCGACGCCGACCTCATCACCGCCGAGGAGTTCGAGGCCAAGAAGGCGGAGATCCTGGGCCGCCTGTGAGACCCGGCAACGCGCCGATCCGTCACATCGCCGAGGTGGCCGTCCCCTCCTGCGCGGGCCGCTGGCCGCCGGTACCGATGGTCGTGCGCGATCCCCGAGATCTCCTCTCGTCAGCGGCCGCCCGCTGCGTCACAATGGGGTCGACCCGGCACGCCGGGTATGACGGCGAGGCGCTGCTGTTGCAGTTCCACATCGCCGGAACTCACCGGGGCGCCGGGTCCTTCTCTCGCCGCCGCGCCCCGCGGTGTTCGCAGGCACAGTGATGGGCCGAGCCATGCTCGAACGGGACGCAGATCTCGGGTCATCGCAAGGAGCTCTGATGTGGCGACATGGGATGCGCGGGCCTGGGTCGCCGGCCTGATCGGATGCGATCGAAGCGAGCTCAGCATCAGGAGCACCGACACGTACGGTGCGACCGAGACCCAGACCCGCTACGAGCGGGCTGGTGAGCCGGTGGCTCGCCTGACCGTCGCCGGGCCGGTGCGCACCTCCTTCGACGCGGCCGGCCAGGGCCATTGGGCCGTCACCGCGCAACTCGGCGCCGGCACGTACAGCGTGCACCGCCTGGACGTGCCGGAGTCGGACGAGATCGTGTACTAGCCGGGCGGGGCACGACGACGGCTCGGCCCCGGACGATCGCTGACAGGCCGCGGGGCCAGGGATCGTCGATCTGGTTCCACGGCATGGAAAGGAGGGACGGCGATGACCGGTCCCCACGCCACCGGTGTCTGGATCTCCGCCGAGTCGGCCATGGTCCTGCGCTGGAGCCCCGAGCTCACCCCGCGCCACCGCATCGACTCCACGGTCCCCGGCCGGCACCGCTCGACCGGACCGGCTCCCACCGCGAGGCACCCTGCCGGCGAGGGTCATCGCGACGAGCATATGTGGACTCATCGGTTCCGGGCGGACCGATTCCCGTGCTGCCTCACATGCATAGCCGGGATCTGACGAGCGTAGACACACAGAAGCCGCCCGCAGACACACAGAAGCCGACCGCGGACATGAAGAGGCCGCCCGCAGAGCGGACGGCCTGTGTCGTTGTGGACCGGGGATCCCGGCCCTGCTACCTGGCCGCGACGACCGCCCGGTCTGTATCGATCACGAGGCGGGAGGGGGCCTCGGTCATCGGTGCGCTCAGGTCGACCCCGTGGACCGCCTGGGCCTTGCCGATGAACCACTTCGTGAACGCGTCGTCGGCGCTCACCATCTGCCCGAACGAGCGACCCGGATCGTCGCCCTCGAGCGTCACGATCACGAGATCGCCCATCGGCGTGGACTGAAGGTACGTCCGCTCACGGACGCCGGCCCGCCGTCGGGACTCGACGAACTCATCGCGGCGCGGACCATTGATCTCTTCCATCCAGGCGTGCCATTCCGCGGTCTTTCCGGGCAGGATGGGGAATGCGACTGCCATCATCGGCATCGGAACCTCCTCGGGCGCGTCCGCGCCCGGTGATCGAACGGGCCGGACTCGCCATTGGCCCTGCGCGACGGTCTAGGCGACCGTATGGGGACGCCGCGCGGGTGGGGGCCCGAGAGCTCCCGCGCCTCCCTTCGATCGACGGAGTATGCGCGCCTGCGCGCGATGGCGTGAGAAACGCCGGCTACCGCTTCGAAGCCTTCGGCGGGATCGCCGCCACGTGCGCCAGGGACCGCGCCACCCACCCTGCGCCGTCGGCTGTCCCGATCATCGACGGCGGTAGCGCGACGTAGCCGCCCATCGGCCGCTCGGCGGGACCGAACGGCCCGGCGCCCTCGATCGACCTGAGCTCCTCGGCGCCGGCCGGGTCGAGGCGCAGGCCGACGTCGGACCCGAACAGGCCCATGAACATGTTCCCGTTCACGAAGGCGCCGAGGTTGCCGAACATCGGCTTGACCTCGACCCGCGGATCGTCGGGCACGAGTGACCGGAAGCGGTCCTTGTCGGCATCGGTCGGCTTGGGGATCTGCACGGCTCACCTCCGGAGGGTCGGGTCGCCCACGATGAGCCGGGATCGCCGACGGGTCAAGGGTTCGCGGGCCGAGAGGGATCAAGGAGTCGCGGGTCGGGGCGAGGCCTGGTGACCTCGGATCCGATGTGCCCGCGGCGGCACGCGCGGCCGAGGTCCGGTCCCCTCAGATCACCTCGTAGCCATAGCGCTCTGCGATCCAGCCGAGCAGGTCGCCGAGGCCCGGGTGGACGAGGGGCACGTGGAGCGTCGGGCGGCGGGGGAAGGCGGCCTCGGCACGCTCGAACAGGGCCACGTTGGCTCCGAGCAGCGCCGCATGGACGCCTGCCGGCCTCGTCTCCTCCTGCGCGGACCCTCGCATCGCCGAGGGATAGAGGATCCCGGCGACCCGTGGGTAGTCGGCGTGGATGGCGCGGGCCCAGGCCTGTGTCGCCTCGACGTCGCCGCCGGTCGCCAGCGCCAGGCTCGCCCCCGCTCGCGTCGGCCAGGGGCCGCGAAGATCGAGCAGGCGTACGGAACGGGCGAGACGTGCCACCACCAGCCACGGCCGGTCGCGCTCACGATCGATCGTCCGGGTCCACTGGAACGCCTCGACGAGCGCCGTGACCCCGTCGCCGGCCGTGTAGAGGATCGCCCGGTCGGCATGCTCGTGGGGCGGCGGCGGATGGTGATCGAAGCGAGCGCGGGCGGTCGGCCCGAACGAGCGGAACCCGTTCCAGCTCGCGCCATGTCGACCCGCAGCGTAGACGCGCACGAGGCGGGTGCCGCGGCGCAGGCTGACGACGTCCTCGCGCCGGAGGGCCGGAAGCGGACGATTGGGTTCGCGCGGGAGGGTCGCCACCGGCCCGTTCGGTTGCCCTGCGTCCGGCGGTCGCTCAGAGCTCGGCGGCGAGGGCCACGAGCGGCCCCGGATCCCCGCCCGCCGCCAGCCACTCGCGCGGGCTGACGGTGCGACCCTCGATCTCCAGCGCGGGATCGGTCCCGGTGAGCCAGCGGAACAGCGCGATCGGATGGATCGAAGGCGGTGTCGCCTGCAGCACCGCGCGCAGGTTGCGGACCGGCCGGTCGCCGTCGAGCTGGTAGGCCGGGATGCGCCAGCCGGCGCCATCGCGGATGCCGGCCAGGCTACGGTCGGCGAGCATCTGGCGCACGCGGCCGGGCGTCACGTGCAGGCGTGCGGCCGTCTCGTCGACCGTGAGGGAGCCGGCGAGGAGTGCGGTCATCGTGGCGGCGGACCGTGCGATGGCGGGCTTCGCGGCGCCCTCGGCTGCTTCGACGTCGAGTCCGATGGCGCGCAGCTCCCTCGCCTCGGCGGCGGTCAGCTGCCCGGCCGCATCCTCCACGACCGTCGTCGCCATGACCTCGCGCAGCGCGTCGACGACCAGCTCGACGAAGCGGCGGGGTTCCCCGGCCAGGCCGTAGCCCTCGAGCGCCTCCCGGATCAGCCGGTCGGTCGAGGTGGCGGTGCGGGTACGGGCTGCGGCTGCGGCACGAGCGGTAGCCATCGGATTATCGACTCCTAGCAGTGCTAGACCACACTAGTACGATGTCCGGCGGCGGTCAAGGTCCGAGCGAGAGGTCGCAGAAGGCGGCCAGCGCGCGCGTTGCGGCATCGGCCGTTCGGAACGTCGGGATGCCGGCGGCGTCGAGGCGCTCGACGAACGGGTCGTAGAGCGGTCCGGCATCGACGACGACGACCCAGGGTCTCGTCGTCTCGCGCCAGAGCGTGGCCAGCCGGGCGGCGAGCGCGCCGGGCCGGTCGAGGTCCTCGTCGTGCCCAGGTCCGGGCGCCAGCGCCTCGAGCGTGTCGGTGATCGGCACGACCCCGACGAGGCCGATGTCGAACTCGTCGGCCTCGAGGGTCGTCCGGGCAACGGCCTCGTAGACGGCGGCGTCGGCGATCGGTGTCAGGTCGAGCGGGTTGTGGATGTCGACGACCGCGTCGATCCCGGCCGGCGCGAAGATCCCGGCCAGGCGCGCCTCGGTCTCGGGCGCGAACGGCGGCAGTCCGAGCGAGGCAAGGTGGTCGGCGATCGTGACGCACTCGGAGCCCGCGTTCGTGACGGCGCCGAGGCGACGGCCGCGGGCCGGCCGTCCGTCGAGCAGGGTGAACGTCCGGACGAGGTCGTCGAACGCCTCTGGCGTGTCGGCGAGGGCGACGCCCGCCTGCCGGGCGAGCTCGCGCGTGACCGTGAAGTCGCCGGCGATCGCCGCCGTGTGGCTGGCCGAGGCACGTGCCCCCGCCGCCGTGCGTCCGGCCCGGTAGAGGACGACGGCTCGACCCTGACCCGTGGTCTCGGCGGCGGCCTCCAGGAACCGTGCGCCGTCGAGCGGCGCGAATCCCTCGACGTAGACGCCGAACACGCGGATCGAGGGCTCGTCCCGGAAGTGCGCCAGGTAGTCGCCGACGGTCAGGTCCATCTGATTGCCGACCGTGACGACGTAGCGGGGGTCGAGGCGCCCGAGGCGAGACAGTCGCGTGACGGCGAAGGCGCCGCTGCCGGTGATGAGCGCGATGGGCGCTGGCTCGCCGCCGGCCGGCAGCTTCCAGGCGGGGATGAACAGCGTGTCGTAGTGGCCGGGGCGAGAGCGGATGCCGAGGCAGTTGCCGCCGTTGATGAGCGGGCCGCCGTCCTCGGTCGCCCGGGCCGCCTCGAGCGCCGCGCGCATCCTTGCCGCCAGCTCGACGCCGCCGCGCGTTTCCTCGAGACCGCCGGGGATGACGATCAGGCTCTCCGCCAGGTCGCGCTCGATGACCTCGGCGACAACGCCCGGCGCCTGGGCGGCCGACACGGCGACGACGAACAGGTCGACCTTGCCCGGCAGCGAGGCGAGGTCGGGCACGCAACGGACGCCGTCGAGCTCGTCGCGACCGGGCTTCACGACGACGATCCGGTCGGGCTCGAAACCCTCGCGGAGCAGGTTGCCGAGGATCACGTGGCCGGGGTTGACGCCGCTCGAGACGCCGACGATCGCGATCGAGCCGGGCTCGAGCAGTCGGTCGAGCTTGTGGGTCGGGCGGGGCGGCCGGCTCGGGGTGGAGCCGTCGCCGAGGTTCACCAGCACGTCGAGGGCGACGAGCCCGTCGGTGGTCACGGCAGCCGGGTTGATCTCGAGCTCGCCGAGCTCGGCCGGGACGAGCCGCTCGCCGAGAACGAGCAGGCGGTCGACGACCTCGACCAGGCGCTCGAGCGGGAGGCGGGCGGGCTGGCCGCGCTGCGGCGTCGTCGCCAGGCGGACGGCCGTCGCCGCCTGGAGCACCTCGCCCAGCGTGCCTCGCGGGGTCAGGGTGGGGGAGACGACCGCGATCTCGCGACCCGGACGGAGGTCGGCTGCCAGCGCCTCGGTCTGGATGCCGCCGGCGCCGACGCTGACGACCGGCCCGAAGTCGTCCGTCCAGCGCAGCGAGATGAGGAGCTCGCCGCCGAGCGTCGCATCGTGCTCGACGTGCTCGGCGATGAGGTAGCCCTCGACCGCCGGGGCGAGGCGCTCGGCCATCGCATCGATCGCTCTCGCCACGCCCGCCCGATCGCGCGGCACGATCGCGACGCCGCCGACATCGGTCTTGTGGACGATCCCGCTCCCGACGACCTTGACGACGGCGCGGTCGCCGCGGAGGTCGGCGAACGGCACGGCGTCGAGGGCTCCGGCGTCGCGCACGAAGTGCCAGCGCGGCACCGGGATGCCGGCCGCGGTCAGCAATGCCAGGCCCTCAGGCTCGAGCAGCGTCGTCCGGGCCTCGGCACGGGCGGCGGCCACGATCGCGCGGATCGATTCGATGTCGGGCGGGCGGGCGGCGTCCGGTCGTGCCATCGCGGACAGCGTGCATCCGCGGCGCCGACCTGCGCAAGGTGACAGGACGAGATGAGTCCGACCGATGCTGCTCCTCGACACGACGGCTGTGGCGGCCTACCTCGATGCGTCAGAGGCGACGCACTCGGTCGCCCGGGCGATCGTCGACGGATTCGCCATCGAGGGTCGGAACGCCTGGGCGATCTCGGCAGCGACGGCGATGGAGCTGCTCATCCGACCTCTCCGCGCGAGCCCGCCGAGCGACCATGCTGTCCTCGCCTTCCTCGAGCATCTGCGGGCGGACTGACCGACGCTCAGAGTCGCGGACCCGCGAGTCGCCGTCCCCGTCGGCGCCCCCGTGGCACCATGTTCGCCGCATGGACGACTTCTTCATCGGCGCCGAACCGGTCCCGCTCCTGTTCTGCGCGACGTGCGGCGAGCTGCTCGGCGACGACCCGGAGGACGAGCCGGACGGCGATGCCGGCCAGCCGATCTGTGGCGAGTGCAACCGGGCCCGGAACTTCGACGTGCTGCGCGAGGCGCAGGCGGCCGAGGATCGTTCCGCCGACGTCGAGCATTGAGGCCGCCAGGCCTGGGTGCGGCACGAGGTGACGGCCCGAGGTGACGGCACGAGGGCACGGCACGAGGGCACGAGCACGAGGTGACGATGAGCGAGCGCGATCCCGCAGCGGGCGACGACCTCCGCATGTACCATGAGCTGGCCGACTGGTTCCACCTCCTCACCGCGCCGGCCGAATACGCGGAGGAGGCCGCCTTCATCCTCGGCCTGCTCCGCGAGCGGGTCTCGCCGCCGCTCGAGACGCTCCTCGAGCTGGGCTCGGGCGGGGGCAACACGGCCTCGCACCTGCGCGGTGACCTGCGCCTGACGCTGACCGACGTGGCCCCCGCGATGCTGGCGCTCAGCCGGAAGCTGAACCCCGATTGCGAGCACCTCGAGGGCGACATGCGCACGTTGCGGCTCGGGTGGACGTTCGACGCCGTGCTCATCCACGACGCCGTGATGTACATGACGACTGCCGGCGACCTGCGGGCCGCGATCGAGACCGCCTTCGTCCATCTCCGGCCGGGCGGCGCGGCCGTGATCATGCCCGACTGCGTCCGCGAGACGTTCGAGCCGACGACCGACCACGGGGGCCACGACGGCGCCGATGGCCGGGGGATGCGCTACCTGGAGTGGACGAGCGATCCCGACCCGTCCGATTCGACGTTCGTGACCGACTTCGCCTACCTGCTGCGGGAGGCCGACGGCACGACGCGCGTCCGTTACGACCGCCATGTCGAGGGCGTGTTCGCGCGTGACGAATGGGTCGACCTGCTGACCGCGGTCGGGTTCGTTCCTGAGGTCGTCGTCGACGAGTGGAAGCGCGACGTCTTCATCGGGGTGCGCCTCGCCTGACGTCCGCGGCATGACGCGCCCGGAGCGCTGCGGCGCGGCCGACGGACTCGAACCGGCACGTCGGCCCGACCCGGCACGTCGGCCCGACTCGGCACGTCGGCCCGACCCGGCACGCCCCGCCTGACACGCCTGGCCTGACACGCCCATACGCGCCCCGGCGGGGGCCGGTCTACCCGGCCTCGCCGACCGGCAGGCGCACCGTGAACGTCGTGCCCGGGCCGCCGTCGATGCCGGCCGCTGGCCCCGACGCCGCCTCGATCGTCCCGCCGTGGGCCTCGACGAGCGACCTGGCGATCGCCAGGCCCAGACCCGAGCCGCGCGAATCACCGGATTTCGTGAACCGGTCGAACACGTGCGGCAGGGCGTCGGCATCGATCCCGGTGCCGCCATCGGAGACGTCGATCCGCACGGTCTGCCCGCTCGCCTCAAGGACGCCGGCCAGCCGGATCCGAACGCCGCTCCCCGAGTAGCGGAGCGCGTTGGTCACGAGGTTGGAGAGCACCTCGCGGATCCGGATCGGGTCGACGTCGAGCAGCGGCAGCTCGCCCTCGATCGCCACCTCGAGCGTTACGCCGGCTGCCGCGGCGACGGGTTCGTACGAGGCGACGACATCGCCGGTCAGCACCTCGAGGTCGGTCGTCTCAGGGTGGAGCGCGAGCGTGCCCGCCTCCGAGAGGGTGACGGTCCGCAGGTCCTCGACGAGCCTGGTGAGCACGCGCGTCTCGTCCAGGATCGCCTCGAGGTGCGGGCTGTCGGCTGGGTGGACGCCATCCATCATCGCCTCCACGCCGCCCTGGACGACGGCCAGCGGCGTCCGCAGCTCGTGGGAGACGTCGGCCAGCAGCGAGCGGCGCTGGTGCTCGTCGGTCTCGAGCCGCTCGGCCATCGTGTTGAACCCGCGGACCAGCTCGCGGACCGGTCGTGCCGTGCGCGCCGTTTCCTCGACCCGTGCCGAGTAATCGCCGGCCTCGACCTTCCGGGTGGCGCCGACGAGGGCGTCGAGCGTCGCGCCGGAGCGCCGCAGCTCGCCCCCGAACCCGACGAAGGCGACGATCCCGACGAGCACGACGATGAGGGCGAGGACCTGCACGGCCCCGGGCCCGCCACCGCCGCCGAACAGGCCGAGCGCGTAGAGGATCGAGCTGACGAAGGCGATCGCGAGCACGAACACGGCCAGGAAGGCGAGCCCGAACAGGCATCCGAACCCTCGCCCGGCTCCTCGACGAGGGCCGGCTGTCCAGGCCCCCGGACGATGGCCGCGTCGCGTGGGCGGCCAGGCTTCGTCGTCCGGCCACCACGGCGGTCGTCGCGGCGGGCGTCCCGGCGGTGTCACGACTCGTCCCGCTCGTCGGCGAACCGGTAACCGACGCCGTGAACCGTGAGCAGGTAGCGCGGCCGCCGCGGGTCCGGTTCGAGCTTGCGCCGGAGGTTCTTGACGTGGGTGTCGATCGCCCGCTCGTAGGACTCGAAGGCGACCCCGTGGACCGCGTCGAGCAGCTGGCTTCGGGTGAAGATGCGACCGGGCCGACGGGCCATCGTGGCCAGCAGCTCGAACTCGGTCGGGGTCAGCTCGGTCGTCCGGCCGCCGACCGCGACGTGCATCCGGGGCACGTCGATCTCGATGTCGGCCGCCCGGATATGCTCGCTGGCGGCCGCGGCGCCGTCGCCCGGGGGTTCGCTGCGACGCAGCACGGCCTTCACCCTGGCGACGAGCTCGCGCGGGCTGAAGGGCTTCGTCACGTAGTCGTCCGCGCCGAGCTCGAGCCCGAGGAGCTTGTCGAGCTCGTCGTCGCGCGCCGTGAGCATCACGATCGGCGTCTCGGCGATCGCGGGGTCGCGACGGATCTCCCGAGTCACGTCGAGCCCGTCGAGCTCGGGCAGCCCGAGGTCGAGCACGACGAGATCGGGTCGCCGTCCGCGGACCGTCGCCATGGCGGCCCGCCCCGTGGCGGCCAGGAGCACCGAGAAGCCCGCGTGCTCGAGGTAGTCGCGGGCGAGTTCGGCGATCCTGGGCTCGTCGTCGACGACGAGGATCGTCTTCATTGCCGGGCCATCCTACGCGGGGGAGCCGAGGCGGCGGGATCACGAGGGATCCGCCGCCAGGGTGAGGGTTCAGGCGTCGTCTCGTGGCGCCGGCTCGACCGGGGTCGACTGGTCGCCGCCCGAGCGGTGCCATTCGTCATGGATGTCGCGCGCCCGCGCCTCCCACGGCGTCCCGCGCCAGCGCTCGTGGGCTGCGGCCCGGTCGGCTTCCGATCCGCCGCCCCAGTGCCCGGGACCGCCCCATCCGCGGGGACCGCCCCAGCGGCCGGGTCCAGCGCGTCGGAACGCGATCGCTCGCGCGATCCCGCCGACGATGAAGAGCACGAACAGGAGCCCGAGGATCGCGACGAAGAAGCCGCCGAACCCGAATCCGCCGGCCCCGCCGGCCCCGTAGACGACGACGGACGTCGCGCCGTCCGCCGACTGGGCGATGCCCTGGGCGATGCCGGCCTGGTAGGCGGACACGCCGAGCACGGCGGCGCCACCTGCGATGAGGAGCGCGACGAGCGCCCCGACGACGAATCGACCGTTCATGTCCATCTCCTTCCGATTGCGGTGTGATCGGTTCGATGGCTCGATCGTGGCGTTCCCGTGTGGAGAAGCTGTGAGCGAGGTCCGGCGGAGTCGTGGCGATGACGGCGGCCCCGTCCGGCAGCGACGTCCTGGACCGTCTAGATTCGGGGCTCGGAGGAGAGCCGTGTTCTACCGCGCCGACCCGTGGCTCCATGTCATCGCCGGCTGCATGTCGTCGGGCAAGTCCGACGAGCTGTTCCGCCTGCTCCGCCGCGCCGAGATCGCCCGGCGGCGGGTGCTGCTCGTCCGGCCCGACATCGACACCCGCACCCCGCCCGAGTTCGCCGAGAGCCGCAGCAAGGCGCGCTACCCGAGCCGCGTCGTGCCAACGACCGACCCGTGGCAGATCCTCGCCCTCGCTCGCGAATCGGACGCCGATCTCGTCGGGATCGACGAGGGGGAGTTCTTCGTGCCGGCGATCGTCGACGTCGTCGAGGCGATCCGCCGCAGCGGCCGCCACGTCATCGTCACCGGGCTCAACCTGGACTTCGCCGGACGTCCGTTCGGGCCGATGCCGGAGCTGCTCTCGCGCGCCGACGACATCACGATGCTCACCGCGATCTGCGTCATCTGCGGCGAGACGGCGACGCGGACGCAGCGGCTGGTCAACGGCCGGCCGGCCGCGCTCGACGATCCCCTGGTCGTCATCGGCGGTCTCGACGACCGGGCGGTCGAGACGTACGAGGCGCGCTGCAACCGGCATCACGAGGTCGGCCCGCCGAGCGGCGACCTGCCGGAAGACCGGCAGGAGCGCCAGGATCGGTCCGAGCGTGAGCAAGAGCCCAGCGACTGAGGCCGTCTAGCTGCGGACCAAAGGGCGTATGGCCGACCCTTGCCGAGGTGGCTTGAGTCCTGCTGCGGGACGTGGTGGACGACGCGTCTGGTGGAGGTTTCCAGGACCTGTGATCGTCACGGTCCGATGCCGCCGTGGATGCTGATCCAGACCAGCCCGACGACAACCACCATGACGACGAACCCGATGAAGCTGATCCAGGCAAGACCCAGGGCGGCAGTCAACCTCGCCACGGGGCTTTGCGCTCGACGACCGATGAGCAGGCCCAAGCCGAGCAGCGCGACTGCCACCGGCCACCAATCGAATAGCAGACCGGTGTTCGGCTGAACACTCGGCGTCGAAATGACAAACACAGCGCAGACGGCGCCCGCCGAGATCGCCATCGCCGCGTCCTGTCTTCGCATCTCTGCCTCAGCACCGGCGGCTGAACAGTCGAGACTCGTTGATCCCGCCATGAGCGGGCGTCCATCGTATCGAGCCATGCGCGAGCGCTCCCGGCGGTCACGGGACCGGCTCCATGTTCGGCGCCCAATCCGCACCGTGCGTACCGCCCGTAGGTCCTGAATGGGTCCTGAATACGCCCTTTGGTCCGCAGCAAAGCCTGCCTAGGCGTAGTCCCCCAGGGGCCGCAGCAGCTCGACGATGAGCTCGGCGGTCAGCTCGGGGGCCTCCATCGCGACCAGGTGGGCGACGTCGGGCACAACGACTGCCCGCGCATCCACGCAGACGGCCTCGAGATGGCGAGCGGTCGGCTCGATGTCCGAGACGTCGAGGGCGCCCGCGATCGCGACGATCGGCATCGTCAGGCGATCGAGCTGCTCGGCGGCCGGTGGCGCCAGCGGGATCGGTCGACCGACCTGCGGGCGAACCGCGATCTCGAGATCCATCGCCCGGACCGTCTCACGCAGCTCGGACGGGACGCGGGTCTCGGGCTGCCCGGCCCCGTCGACCCAGAGGCGGACGTCGAAGTCGGCGGTCGCAACGGGATCGTCGCCCTCCTCGAGCGCCTCCATCCGCTCGAACAGGGCCGCCTCTTCCGGCGTGGGCTCGGGCTCGTAGCCCCCGATGTTCGCCCCGATCGTCACGAGCGCGGCGACCCGCTCCGGGAATTCGACCGCCGTGTCCACCGCGATCTGCCCGCCCCGCGAGTTGCCGACGAGGCAGACCCGCCCCACGCCGAGGGCATCGAGCACGGCGATCGCATCGGCGCGGCTGCTGAACTCGACGTCCTCCTCCTCGCTCAGGCCGTAGCCCCGGGCGTCGTAGCGGATGGCCCGGTACCCGGCCGCCACGAGCAGCGGCACGAGGGGATCCCACGCCCGGGCATCCACGATCCCGGCGTGGAGGAGCAGGATCGCCGGCCCCTCACCGTCGTCGAGCACGTGGAGGCGCGCTCCGGGAACGGGCACGAGGTGTTCGGTCATGGCGGCGATGGTACGCCCCCGCAGCTACGAACCCGGTCAGGCGCGCCACCCACGGCGCCACGACCTCGGATCCCTCGACTGCACCCCACCCTAGCCGCGTCGTCGCGATGTGCCGGCCCGGGCGTCGATCAGGTCGTCGATCGGCTGCTCGCCCGCGTCGAGCTCCTCGCGGGGTCCGCAGCCGCGGTAGCAGATCGTGGCGGCCGGCGGATTGAGCGAGCGACACTGGGTGCAGAACCACGACCGCGTCGCCAGGTCGCGGCGGCGGGCCAGCGCGGAGCGAGCGAGCCAGTTCCCGATCAGCGGCAGCGCGGCGAGCCCTTCCTCGGCCGTCGCCTGGATGAACATCCGGACGAGCATCGCGATCGTCCCGATGACGGCCGCCAAGAGCACCGCGACGCGGAAGTCGATGGAGCCGAGGTAGGAGCCGAAGTCGCCCATGTCGGGTCGAGGATGACGCGACACCAGGGTCGCCGACAAGAGCCCGAAAGTGGTGGCCGGATCGGGACGGTCCGTGCCACTCGCCGGTCCACGCCAGCGTTGGGCCGGATCGGAACGGATGGGCCGGCGGCACGGTGTCTCGACCGTGACCGGTCAGCGATCAGCCGGCACCTCGACCCACACGCGGGCGCCGCCGTCCGCGACTTGGCCGGCGCCGACTCGACCGCCCATCGCCTCCACCAGGGCCTTGACGATCGCCAGCCCGAGCCCGCTCGTTCCGGTCGCCCGGTCCCGCGAGCGATCGGCCTGGTAGAAGCGTTCGAAGACGTGCGGCAGGTCCTCGGGCGCGAAGCCGGGACCGGTGTCGTGGACCTCGATGTGGACGGTTCGACCGATGCCCGCCGCTGGCGGAGCCGCTGGCGCGCTCGCGGCCCGACCGGATCTCGCGGCCCGACCCGGCCCGCCGGCCGCCGGACCGCCGAGGGTGTCGGGCGGCTCGCCCCTCAGCGTCACCACCCCGCCAGCCGGCGTGTGACGGATCGCGTTGTCGAGGAGTGCGCCGAGCACCTGCCGGAGGCGATCGGCGTCGGCGTGGAGATGTGTGCCCGCCAAGGCGGACGCTTCCACGACCAGCTCGATGTCGGCTGCCCTGGCCCGAGCTTCGTAGACGCGCCCGATCTCGTCGAGCGCGCCACGAGCGTCGACCGACTCGAGCCGGAGAGGCAGATCGCCACCCTCCGCGAGGCTGATCGTTCGCAGGTCGTCCACGATCCGGGAAAGGAGGCGCGCCTGATCGCGGACGGTCTCGAGGTGCTTCGGCTCCGGCTCATACACGCCGTCGATGACCGCGCTCGTCGTCGCCTCGATAACGGCCAGCGGGGTCCGCAGCTCATGGACGGCGTCCTGCAGGAAGCGGGAGCGGGCCGCCGCGGTACCCTCGAGTTGGGCGGCCATCGAGTCGAACGAGCGCCCGAGCGCCCCGACCTCGTCCGCCCGGCTGCCGAGCCCGGATCGGCGGGCAAGATCGCCGCGGGCCACGGCCCCGGCAGCGTCCTCAAGCGTCCGGAGCGGCCGGGTCAGCCGACTCGCGATCGCCACGCCGACGAGTGTCGCGACACCGGCCGCTGCGAGCGCCGTCACGATGATCGCCGCGATCGTCTCCTGCT
>Ga0210334_10566621_pt1 | contig 13799 bp, 14 predicted proteins | sample S306metaT_FD_164440 | JGI IMG/M metagenome (GOLD analysis project Ga0210334, IMG submission 164440) | Metatranscriptome of estuarine sediment microbial communities from the Columbia River estuary, Oregon, United States - S.306 (Metagenome... | ecosystem: Environmental > Aquatic > Marine >... | reverse complement strand
GAGAAAGCCGCCACCGCCGCAATCCGAAGATCATCGAGCGATTGCAGGCGGCAGGCATTGATATCACCTATGAAGAGGTCCGCGCGCTGGCCGGAACGGACTCTGTGGGGCGGCCGCATATCGCGCGAGTCTTGATGGAGAAACGGGTCGTCGCCTCGGCAAAAGAAGCGTTCGACCAATGGCTGGCCGACGGCCGTCCGGCCTACGTGCCGCGCGAACTCCCGACCCCTTCGGAAGCCATGCAGTGGATCAGGGCGGCCAAGGGACTCCCGGTCCTCGCCCACCCGACCTGGGTCAAAACCACGGAAGGCACGTTGACGGATCTGGTCCGCCGACTCAAAGCCGAGGGTCTCGATGGGGTGGAAGTCCATTACAGCACGCACACCCCAAGGCAAACACGCGACTACTTGGCTCTGGCCAAACAGCTGGACTTGCTGGTCACGGGCGGAAGTGATTTCCACGGTCTTACCAAACCTGACATTGAGGTCGGCGTCGGCAAAGGCGCGCTGCACGTTCCAGGCTCCCTTCTTGACAAACTGAAGGCTGCTGCCAGCCGTCTCTAGCCTCTTGCACCTTTCTTGCTATTCGTTGACTCTCCTCCGCTATCCGCTAGACTTTGACCAGCCTTGCAACTCACACATCCATGATCAACGCATCGAGCTGGACGCTCCAATATCTCATCGCCGCCCTCCTCATCCTTCTGATCGGTCCGGTGTTCAGCAAACTACCGGCCGCACAGGCGTTTCCGCTCACGCCGTTCGGCTTGAATGGCTCACAAACCATTCGCCTGCTCGTGGAGGGAAGCGGGCTGACGATTCTTTGCCTCCTGTCGGTCCGCGCGTACCGGCTGGTGCCGGACAACGGACGCGGGTATTCCTTCATCCGAAAGCTCGTCCTTCCACTGACCATTCTGCTCGTGCTGATTGCAGCGGACAACACGCTGCGCGTGGCGGGGCTCTCGCTCATCGATCACATCGGATCTCAGCGCTATGCCCTCGCATACACCGCGGGCATCACGTTAACCGGCCTGTGGGTAACCACCGCGTGGTTATTGAATTTTGACGCGCTGCAACGGTTTTTTTCCGTTTCTGCGCCGGAAACGGACAGGGAAGAATCCGCCTCATCCGGCAAAGAACGCAGGGAATCGCATCCGGACGAACTCAACGGAGAGACAGAAGCCGGCACCGTCGCTCTCAACGCCCACAACGGTCCGCCAAGCACGCTTGGCCGATACAAGGTCCTCAAAGAACTGGGCCGGGGAGCGATGGGTGTCGTCTACCTGGGGAAAGATCCCACGATTCAGCGATTTGTCGCCATCAAGACAATACGGCTTGACCAAATCGATGCCGAGGACAAGTTGCAGGAAATCACAACTCGATTTTTCCGGGAAGCAGAGTCCACCGGACGTCTGTCCCATCCAAACATCGTCACGATTTATGACGCCGGGGAAGAGGACGATCTCGTCTACATCGCGATGGAGATGCTTCAGGGTACGACGCTCAAAGAGTGGTCGCGCGCGCCGAATCTCATCCCTATGGACAAACTGATCCCGATTCTTGCCACCGTCGCCGATGCGATGGATTATGCCCATCGGCAGGGTGTCGTGCATCGCGACATTAAACCGGCCAATATCATGCTGACCACCGACCATGTCGTGAAAGTCATGGATTTCGGCATTGCCACGATGGCGTCGTGGTCGAGGACCAAAACCGAGACCGTGCTGGGCACTCCCACCTACATGTCGCCGGAACAGATCGCCGGGAAAAAGGTGGATGGGCGCTCCGATGTATATTCGCTGGGCGTCGTGATGTTCGAGCTGTTGACGGGCCAGCAGCCCTTCACGGCAAACAGTCTATCCGCTTTGCTGTTTGCCATCGTCAATACATCGGCCCCGCGCTTAGCGGCGGTTCGCCACGATCTGCCTCCTGCCATTCAAGAAGTCCTGGATTGTGCGTTGCAGAAAGACCCCGTCCATCGCTACCGCAGCGCCGGCGAGTTCGCCCAGGCACTCCGCGCCATCATTGAACGACTGGCTGCATAATCCGAACACGAACCGGCATCCGATCCTGTTGAGAAAAAGCGCTGCCAGACTCTGCACGTAAGGCGTGAGGGGTAAGGGGTGAGGCGTGAAAATCCAAAGCCGGGAGCTGATAACACAAACAGTGCTGAATGTTAAGTTGTGAGTGATTAGCTCAACACTCACACTTCAACACTTTCCGGTCTGTCTCGTGCTATTTGCCATCAGCTATACGCCATCGGCTCTTTCGACTGAACGAGGTCTACCGCGCCATCCGCTGCTGCACGATGTGCCTGCACGGCGGAGACAGTTGCTTGAGATGACGGGCCAGGCACTGCTGCCGTGCTACGCCGGTCAGCGAGTCCGGGCAGAGCTTCTGTCCCTCTGCCTCGCATGTCACTTCAGCGGTTTGCTTGGCTCCGATCTCACCGGGAACGAAAACTGCGCCGGGCGTTTTTGAAGCCGCCGACTCAGCGTGGCGGCCCGGCATATGTAACGGCTTGGCGGGAACTCCGGGAATCGACAGATCCAGCTCAGGCACGGCCGGCGCGGCTGCAACAGGCCGGTGCGCCGACAACAACTCTTCACGTGAAGGCAGATTGGCCCACACAATACTCCAGACCAAGCCCAGCCCGATGAGGGAGGCCAGGCCCGCCATGGCTTTCCCGGACGATGCTTGTTTTTCCTCCGTCTTCATCTTGCCGAGGATAAATCAAGGCGCCGAGAAAATCACTGAAACGCGCATTTCCCGCAGCACCAGGCAGACTGCCGTTTGCCGCGAACATGTTGCCGCGCGGGGATCGGAGCAGGAGGGGAACCGACGCAGACTAGTTTTCCGGCGTTTCGACGATGTGATTCTCGAACCTGGTGCACCCTTCGGCCAGCAAGCGGTTCGTCAACATTTCGCCGGGCCACTCGATGGGCAGATCGGCCGTAAAGACCCATACATCGGGAGATGTCCAGACCGGGCCATGTTCTTCAGGCAATTCAGGGTCGAACAGATCAGTCCACACCGGCATATACACCCCATTTCCACATTGCGTATGCAGATGCACGATGGTGCGGGACCTCACGAGCGGGTCCAGCTCGCGCCAAACCGCCGCCGTTTCATCGGCCAAGTGATGAATCCGCACGGCATTCTGCGCATCGAACATCGCATAGGCCGCATAGACCGGAGCGTCGATCGTATCGGGAGCATGCGCCAATTCCGGGCATTGTTCCAGCAACCCTTCCAGAATCGCGCGCCGATAGCGATCCTCCCACGATTCCGGCAAACCGGGGTCCGGCGCTCCGATCAACTCGAACAACAGAAAGGCCGTATTTTCGACAGGCGGAAGAAGCCGTGCCGCCACCGACGGCGCGCGGCGCGAATCGGCGACCGTGGCAAGATGATCATGGAGCGATTGAAGATTGAGAATTTCCAGCGTGGCATCGGTCAACAAACGAGGCTCCACACGGACGACAGTTCCAGGATGAAGCTGCAAGTTCCGGTGGAGCAGTTCAGCCGTCGCGATCGGATCGATTTTCAATTTGAGCGGAGACGTCAGATTGGCTTGCAGTGGAAGCGCCAGAGCCGCCATGGTGGCATAGGATGGCTTATCGTCGCTCGGTCCGTCCAGGATCAAGGTGCAACTGGCCTCGGCGACGAGATCGAACAGCCACTCTGCCATCTCCTCGTCGAGCGCAGCGAGCACCGTCAGGAGATCGTGCTCCCGACCCTGCTCAAGAAACGCCTGCAAGGTATCGATCGCATCGTCGGTATCGCCATGGTCGTGGCGCCGAGCGTTGATGAGATGGATGAGATCGCGGGTGAGAGGGTCGGGACGAGACCAGGCTAACATGAACGCTCCCTATGGGCCGACGAAACCAATTGTTCTTCCCGACACAACACAAAATCCATGTTGCCAAACTTTCCCGCCAGGTGCAAGCGCCGAGATGGTTCCCACCGAGACGCCGATGCGGCGTCCGTCGTTCGTGAAGCGTATCTCGTTACGGATGAGAGCGAATAGCTAATGGCACAAGCAGTGCTGAGTTGTGAGTTCTGAGTGCTGAGTTTTACGTTGGATCTGATCACTCACGACTCACAACTAAAAACTAAACGCTCACGGCTTCATCCACCTCAGCCATACGCCATCAGCTCTTTCAACATCGGGCTAGTCGCCGATGACTTTCACCAGCACCCGTTTACGCCGGCGCCCATCGAACTCGCCATAAAAGATTTGTTCCCAGGGTCCGAAATCCAGCTTGCCGTTCGTAATGGCGACGACGACCTCGCGACCCATCACTTGCCGCTTCAAGTGGGCATCTCCATTGTCTTCGCCGGTCTCGTTATGCCGATAGCGCGCCTCGTGCGGAGCGAGCCGCTCGAGAAATTCATCATAGTCGCGCAACAAGCCCTGCTCATCATCGTTGATATATATGCTGGCCGTGATGTGCATGGCATTCACCAGGACCAACCCTTCCCGCACGCCGCTCTTCATGACCGCCATTTCAACCTGCGGCGTGATGTTGAGATAGGCCCGCTTGGTCTTCGTCTCGAACCAGAGTTCTTCCCGGTAGGATTTCATGTTCGCGCACATTGTGCCCACGGGACGACGAGAGATTCAAGAGCGGATGATATTTTTCGCGAGTCCAGAAGAGGGCATGAGGGTATAATGCCCACGATATGAGCGCGCGTCGAAACATACGGCCGCCCCGCTTCTCGCGCAATGCACAGATCGTCTTACGGCAGCGATACCTGGCCAGAAACGCGCGAGGCGCCGTCGTCGAATCGCCGGCGGAGATGTTGCGGCGCGTCGCGCATGACATCGCCCGGGCCGAGCGGCGATACCCGCCGGCCGCACGCCGGCGCGATCTGGCCCGTCAGTTTTATGATCTGATGGCCTCGCTGATCTTTCTACCGAATTCGCCCACCCTCATGAATGCCGGCCGGGCGCTCCAACAACTCTCAGCCTGTTTCGTGCTGCCGGTCGACGACTCGTTGGAGTCCATCTTCGACGCCGTCAAGCAGCAAGCGCTCATCCATCAGTCAGGCGGAGGCACAGGATTTTCATTCAGCCGCCTTCGCCCCCGGTCCGACCTGGTCGCGACAACCAGCGGACTGGCGTCCGGACCGGTGTCCTTCATGCGCGTCTTCAATATGTCCACCGACGTCATCAAGCAAGGCGGAACCAGACGCGGCGCCAATATGGGCATCTTGCGTGTCGACCATCCGGATATTCTTGAGTTCATCGCCCTGAAACAACAGCCGAACGAGATGACGAATTTCAATCTCTCCGTCGGCCTCACCGACCGTTTCATGCAGGCGGTCACACGAGGCCGCTCCTATGCGCTCATCAATCCGCGCACTGAGAAATCGGTCGGGCGCCTACCGGCGGCGCAGGTCTTCGATCAGCTGGTCAACGCAGCCTGGCAATGCGGAGAACCGGGAGTCCTGTTTCTCGACACCGTCAACCGTGCGAATCCAACTCCGCAGCTCGGCTCGATCGAGGCTACGAATCCATGCGGTGAACAGCCGCTCCTCGCCTATGAATCCTGCACACTCGGCTCGATCAACGTCGCCCGGTGCCTCACCGCCCATCGCGGCACCCATACCATCGACTATGACCGGCTTGCCGTCGTAATCGCTCTTGCAGTCCGGTTTCTCGACAATGTCCTCGATCGAACCAAGTTTCCCTTTTCGGCCATCGAGACGCACACCCTACAGACCAGAAAGATCGGCCTGGGGATCATGGGATTCGCCGACCTGTTGATTCGCCTGGGTATCCCGTACGACACGGAGGATGCGCTACAGATCGCCGAACAGCTGATGACATTCGTCCAATCTCAGGCCCACGACGCCTCCCGGCGGCTCGCTCAGGAACGAGGAGTCTTCCCCTCCTATCAAGGGAGCCGACTTCAAGCCGCTGGGCTTCGGCGGCGCAATGCTACGGTCACGACCATCGCCCCCACCGGCACCATCAGCATCCTGGCCGGCTGTTCCGCTGGCATCGAACCGCTCTACGGAATCAGCGTCGCCCGCACCGTCATGGAAGACATCCGACTGGAAAGCTTGCACCCTGAATTTCTCGCACAGGCGCGCGCCAGAGGACTTCCCTTGGCCGACTTGCGCCGAGAGATCGGCCGGCGGGAATCCATTCAACATCTGACGCAGATCCCCCAAGACCTGCGCAGGCTCTTTGTCACCGCCCACGATATCGCGCCGGCCCATCATGTTCGGATGCAGGCGGTCTTCCAACGCCACAGCGACAGCGGGGTGTCGAAAACGATCAATCTGCCTTCCACCGCCACGCCGCAAGATATCGCGTCCGCCTTTCTGCTTGCGCATGAACTCGGCTGCAAAGGCCTAACCGTCTATCGGTCAGGCAGCCGAGCCCATCAAGTCATGGCCTGCTCCCATGTGCAGTCCTGCTGAGCCGCGAGAACAATTCATCGTGAAGCGTATCTCGTAAAGCGTGAAGCGCAGGACGGAAAACAGGGCAGAGAGACAGACTGTGTCCCTACATCTTTGTTTGCGAGATACGCTTCACGAGATACGAACCACGAAGAATGGAACGGCAGATCATCGATTGCAGCAGACGCTCGCAGCGGCAAATAATGCGGAATACACCGGCCTGCTGAAATCCCACGCAAAATTGACACCCCTTGGGGTTGGTGATAAGTAGGTCCACAGATTCTTCGATCAGGAACTGTCCGCCACAGGGAGGTGTTCGATGTTTGCTACCGCTGGGGGCCCGTCATTCGCCAGCCATCCTCTGACCTGGAATCTCTTCTTTGCCCGTCAGCCGGAACCGGATTTAGAGTTTACGGAAGAGGAGTTGGAGCAAACGATGAACATTCAATCGTCGTCTCCAAAAAAATCTCCGAAGAAATCCGGTGGAAGCCCCCTCATCTGGATTCTCTTACTGACAGTGGTTGGCGGCGGCGCCTATGTCGCCATGGAACCGGAAATGGTCATGGATTTGGTGGGACCGCTCCTCGGTGAAACACCGGAACCGGCGCCGCAGCCGCCGGTCGCGAGGAAGCCTGCTCCGCCCATGCCGACGCCCACACCACCTAGTCAACCGGAACAGGCTGCACCGGCCCCTACGGCTCCTATTGAACCGACGGCACAGCCCCCACAGGCCTCTGTACCGGAACCCCTGCCGACGCTCACGCCGACTCCAATGCCCACACTGGAGCCGAGCATGCCGACTGCGTCAGCCCCCAGGCCCCCCGCGCCGAAGAGCTTCCCGGCTCCGGCCGCAATTGAGCCTCCGGTGGAAACAGTACCGGATCCTCTGTTCGCTGAAGGACAGCGGGTGACAGTTTTGCCGAACCCGGGAGCGCCTCGCCAAAAGGTATCCCTCATGAAGGACGCCGCGGGGACAAGGCCAGGACCGGCCATTCCTCCTGGCACCGCCTTCACGATTCTCGATGGCGACTTGCAGGACCAGGGGTGGGTGTACTACGTTCGAAGCGATTACGGCACCAAAGGGTGGCTCGAAGAAAAACAGCTGAAGCGGAAGCCCTGACCGATTCGGCGGTGATCGCACACAGATTCCACCACAGAGGGCGGCGGCACAGAATGTGTGCTGCCGCCCTCTGTGCTATAATGCCGTCCGCTCAGCGTCCCTTCTGACACCTAGGCAAGCGGAGAGCGAACGAACCCATGCGCGCTGTGATCTTCGATTTCGATGGAGTGATTGCCGACACCGAGCCTCTGCACTTCGAAGGGTTGCGCCGAACACTCGCCGCCATCGGCATTCCATTGACTGAATCCGATTACTACGCGAATTATCTCGGCTTCGACGATCGCGGCTGCATCCTGGAAGCGCTTCGCGTGAACCAACGTCCGGTGACCGAGCCGATCGTGCAAGAGTTGATGCACAAAAAAGCCGTAGCGTACCTGGCCTCGATCCGAGACCACCTCGTGATTTTCCCCGGCGTCAGAGAGTTCGTCCAAGAAACTGCAGCGGCCTACCCTATCGCCATCGCTTCCGGCGCGTTGAGGCCTGAAATCGAATTGATCTTGGAGCAAGCCGGCATCCGAAAAGCATTCCGCCATATTACAAGCGCGGAGGACGTGACTAGGAGCAAACCACATCCCGAACCATTTCTGCATGCCTTGGCCGGCCTGAATCAGCAGCAGACAGGCTCCGAACTGGCGCCGGACGCCTGCTTGGTCATCGAGGATTCGCTACCAGGCATCCGGGCGGCCAAAGCGGCAGGAATGAAAGTGCTGGCCGTCACCAACACGCACACCGTCCAAGACTTGCACGAAGCCCACGCCATCAGCCCGAACTTGCGCGAGACCCGTCTCGCTGAACTGCGAACCCGTCTATGGCCATCATGACCGCCGCTGACGCACAGGCCTACTGTACCGCCTCTACCAAAACGAGCGGCAGCAACTTCTATTACTCGTTTCTGTTTCTCCCGAAAGCCAAACGCAACGCGATGTATACCGTCTATGCTTTTTGCAAAGCGGTGGACAGCGCCGTCGATGAGCCGCCGAGCGGCAGCGACCCGAAAGAAGAGCTGCGGCGGTGGCGGATTGAGCTGGAGGCCGCGTATAGCGGCACCCCGTCCTTTCCCATCGCCGTCAGTCTCTCGCACCACGTCAAGGCCCTCTCCATCCCCAAAGTCTATTTTGACGAACTGATCAATGGCGTTGAAATGGATCTCTTCAAAAATCGCTATCTTACGTTCGACGAATTGTCGCTCTACTGTTATCGTGTCGCGTCCGTCGTCGGCCTGATTTGCCTGCATATCTTTGGCGCCACGTCGCCCCGCGCGCAGGACTATGCGGTGGCGCTCGGCATGGCATTCCAGTTGACCAACATCCTGCGCGACATCGGCGGCGACGTGGACGAAGGCCGCGTTTATCTCCCGCTCGACGATCTGAGAGCCTGCAACTACCCCGAAGAAGCCCTGCTGGCCAAAACATATTCGCCGGAGTTCACGGCGCTGATGCAACAAGAAGCTGCTCGGGCCCATCAGTATTATGAAAAAGCCCAGGCCGCCCTCGCCTCGTTGTCTCCGTCTGAACGCCGATTCCTCGCGGTCGCGGAAATCATGCGCGGTATTTACAGCCGCATCTTGAACAACATCGAACGATCCGGCTACCGGGTGTTCGGGCCTCGCATCAGCCTGTCCACCAGCCATCGGCTGGCCATCGCATTGGGCATTTGGTTTCGCTCCCGATTCTCGTGACCTCGCAGAGCTCGCCAACCGTTCTCATTCTGGGCGCCGGCTTGACAGGACTGGCGTCGGCATATGTCCTCAGCCGACAAGGCCATCGCGTCACCCTGCTGGACCATCCCAGTTGGCAAGACGGGTACGGAATGGACACAGCCGACGCCGCCCCAATGTTATTCGGGTGTCACCGGGAAACAAGGCAGCTGCTCCACGCGATCGAACAAGGCGCACCGGCCCAATCGGATCGGACGATTCCTTTTGAATTTCTGCTGCCCGATGGACGAGCTGTCGCCTATCAAAGCACCCATCTCCCAGGCGCGCTCCAGTGGATGACCAGCCTCTTCGGTTTTCATGGCCTTACCTGGCATGACCGCTGGAACTTATTCTCTCATCTGGAACAAATTTGGGAACAGGCCGCGTCGCTTCCCTCAGACTTGGACAATCGGATTGCGGATGAATGGCTGACGTCGATCGGGCAGAGTCAGGAGGCCCGCGAGCGTATCTGGGGTCCGCTCATACAATGGCTAACCGGCAATGCCCTGGAGCGCCTCTCCGCCGCCATCTTTGTCCAGCAGCTTTCAACCGTGTTTCTCGGACAAACTAGGGATGCCACGCTCACATGCCTGCATGGGTCCGTCGGAGAGCGATTCATCGCTCCCATGACACGGGCGCTGGAACAACACAACGCCCAGATCCTGCCCCAGACACACATACCCGATCTTCAATTCGGACAGGACGGTATCAGCGGCGTCAGAATTTCAGACGGTTCGCTGCTGCGCGCCCAATGGTACGTCGCCGCCCTCTCTCATCGGAAGTTGTCGGCCCTGCTGCCGGAGCGGTTATTGACCCGGTATGCCTATTTCGCGCAGCTCGGTGAATTGGAAACCCTGCCTGAAGTGTCCATCCGGTTTTCCGGCCGTTCGACGATGTTGCATCCACGGCTGCTCTTGCTGGCTGGCCGGCCATTTCACCATCTCACCATCGCCGTGCAAGGGCCTCAAGACGTCAGATGCCGGCTGTCGGCAATCGGCAATCCGTCGCTCATGGAATTAGGCGACGCCCAGCTGATCGACCTGGGCCGCACCGAACTCCGAATGCTGATCCCGGACATCGAGTGCGATGATAAGGTAATTGGGGAAATCTTTCGCAACGACCAGGCGGCGCTGTCGCTCAAACCGGGGGCAGCATTGCTCAGGCCGATCCAACGAAGCCCGGTACCAAATCTTGTGATCGCCGGCGCCTGGACCGACACAGGATGGCCCGCCAATATCGAAAGTGCGATCGTCAGCGCCACGCGTTGTGCGGAGGTCATTTCAAGCCAAACCGTCCGTTGAACGACGGAAGGCCATCCGGGGCGCTGTTTCGAGATTGACAACTTCTCGCCAACTTTCCTAAGATACCGCCGCTTTCCAACTCGCATCCCACTCGATTATGACACTGACACCGCTCGAAGAACTCGCGCAATCGCTTCACAACTGCCAACGCTGCAAGCTGGCCAAGCTGGGGCGGAGCCAAGTGGTGTTCGGTGTCGGCAACCCGCATGCGAGCGTCATGTTCGTGGGAGAAGCGCCGGGCGCCAATGAAGACCTGAAGGGGGAACCCTTCGTCGGCGCGGCAGGAAAGATCCTAAACGATCTGCTGGCCTCAGCCAATCTGTCGCGCGATCAAATCTATATCGCCAACGTGATCAAATGCCGGCCGCCGGACAATCGCGACCCGGAACCGGACGAAGTCGAAATCTGCAAACCGTTCCTGCTGCAGCAAATTCAACTCATCCGGCCAAAACTGGTCTGCACACTCGGCAACTGGGCGACCCAGACGCTCTTGGAACGCAAAGTGGGGATTACCAAAGTGAAGGCCCAGGCGTTCTACATGAAAGACTTCGTCCTCTTCCCGCTCCTGCACCCAGCCGCGGCCCTGCACCAAGGCAACCTGATGGACACGCTGAAAGAAGACTTCAAGAAATTGAAAGAGTTTCTGGATCGGAACACCAAACCATCCGAAACCACCGGTACCGCCTCACCGACCGCTCCAACATTGCAAATTGATTCGCCACATCCGGCTCAGATGGATCTGTTCGGGTCATAGCGCGTACGTTTCCGCTCCCTCACATCATCCAGCGACACCTTTGCACTCAGGACCTCGGCTGACGAAGGGTGAGCAGCTCCAGCTTCGCCATGATGCGGAGCCCTGGGGACTGACACCCTTCCCCGCGTCTGCGCGTGGGGTCTGTCCCCGTCCGACCCGAACGCTGAAATTGCCTGCTGGTTGTAAATCAACGGCCTTACCGCTATTCTTACGAGGCGAATGGTTTACAGATCGACACCCTGCACAGCGAGGTGATCATGCCTTCAGCGAAAGAACAGATCGCCAAAATCCTTCAAGACCAGCCGGACGACAGCTCCTACGATGAGATTCTTCGGGAACTCGCCTTTGCGCGCATGATCGAACGAGGACTGGCTGACTCCGATGCAGGGCGAACAATCAGTCACGAAGAGATGGGACGCCGCATTAAGACATGGCGGAGCTGATCTGGACGGCTGAAGCTGAACGATGGCTGCGCGACATCCACGACTACATCGCACAAGATAACCCATCCGCCGCAGTCCGCACCGTCGAAGCACTCTACCAGAAGGCTGAAATCCTTCGAGAGTTCCCCGAGTCAGGCTACCGTTACTGGCAACAACCAAATCGACACATTCGCATCCTCCTTCACGGCCACTACCGAATCGCGTATGTGATCAAGAGCCCAGCAGTGATCAATATACTCGGGGTCTTCCATGGAGCACTCAACATCGACCGCTACTTGCTCTAGCCGCTGCTCTTCAAGTCGACTCGCCTCAACCGGAACAGATCCCCCCCCCTCTAGCTTCGTTCTATTTGAAACAGTAGAATCCTAGGAACCATATGAAGCAAACATCATTGGCGATGACGAAACTCTTTTTTTATATCGCCGCTCTTATATTTCTCGCAGGCTGTTCGACACTGCCCAATAACACAACTTCAACTGGAGCCCTCTCGTTCTTGCCCGCGCAAGAATCATCGAGAAAACTTATCGTGTTCGTCCATGGAGTCTTTGGCAACCCAGATAGCAGTTGGACAAACAAAACAGGCATCTCGTGGCCAGACCTGATCAAGGACGATACCAAGTTCCAGGATTTCACTGTTGCAACCTACCGTTACGATAGCCCATTCCTCCAACGTTCCTCAGGCATCGAAGAAATTACGCAACGATTGTTGCGCCAACTCGAAGATCAGAACATCTTCGGGAAGTTCCATGAGGTCTATTTCATCGCCCACAGCATGGGCGGGCTTGTGGTAAAGGGTGTCCTGGTCAATCTCAACCGTCCGTCTCAGATCGACAAACTTCGAACCGTCAAAGCAGTCCTATACATTTCTACACCAGCACAGGGAGCAACCTTGGCCGAAGTTAGCGCATGGCTTGGCGCCAACCCACAACTCCGTGATATGGAGCCAGCCGATCTTAATAGCTTTCTTCAGGCTCTTGAAAATCAATGGCAGAACCTGTTCCGTGATCGTGGTGCTCCTCCCTTTCCCCAATCCTTCTGCGCTTACGAGACCAAGCCAATCAATGGAATCCACATTGTTAACCGCATATACGCCACAACGTATTGTGATCAAAACCCGTTTCCGGTGGACGAGGACCATTTCGGTATCGCTAAACCTTCAAACAAGGAAAGCGATATCTATCTCTGGGCGCGGTCACAAATTCTCAACACCAGCGCTCTAGCTCAAAGCCAGAGACTCCTGTATTCCCTCAGAAAAACACCATATCGCTATCAACCAGGGCTGATTGTGGAAGGAGTAGAGTGGAGGGACAATTATCGTGAGTATGAGTTTGTCGTGAGAAATCCTAGTACAAGTGAACAGGTTGTTGACCTACGTCTCAGATTTGCATTCCCCTGGCCTGTGATTGATTCACGGCTGATATCTCAAGAAGGATGCCAAAGCCTCGTGTTCACAGGCATTGAAGATGGGTCTCTCAAAGTAGAAAGTAAAGGTCAGATAACCAACCTGCAGAACTCCTGGACTAACGTCCTCAACATCAGCGCAACAATGATGTTTCCAGAGGCTGTATTCCGTGGCAAGGTCATCATGGATACTGAATCGACGCCGATAGATTTTGCGAACCTGACAGCGCATTATCGTGATGGAACCGGTGTAACCAAGAAGTCCTTCTACCACAGAATCTCAGTACTCGATGCCGCCGCCGGAAAAGTCACGATTAACCCCGAGCCACTGAAGGGCGAACAAAAGATAGGCATTATGTTCCAGTTCAAGGAACCGATAGAATTCAAAAAATAGATCCAGGCAATGAAATGAGGTCGTGGTTTAACTTACCGTTGCGGAAGAAAATGGGGTCGTTGCTTGACTTACCATCTCCACTCCAACTCGTACTGGCCATCAGGGTCAGTTCTTGACCTAGCACCAATAGCTAATGGGTGAACGATGCGACCCTCAAGCGGCTCTCCCCTTGGCTACCCGCCCAGTGGACCGCGAAGCCGATCGTGCGGCACGCTTGGTCGATACGGTTGCCCGTAATTTGAGCCCGAGCGCCCCGATGACTTTCAGGATGGCAGGAGCT
>Ga0210334_10191809_pt1 | contig 13878 bp, 17 predicted proteins | sample S306metaT_FD_164440 | JGI IMG/M metagenome (GOLD analysis project Ga0210334, IMG submission 164440) | Metatranscriptome of estuarine sediment microbial communities from the Columbia River estuary, Oregon, United States - S.306 (Metagenome... | ecosystem: Environmental > Aquatic > Marine >... | reverse complement strand
GTCGTGGCGCCGGGAGACGGCGTGGGGAGACGGCGTGGGGGTGACCCTACCCCACCGATCCGTCGTCACCGGCCCGTCATCGAGCGGCCTCAGACTCCCCGGCTACGATGTCCGCAACGATGACCGCTCCCCTCACCCGCCGCCCGATCCTCGTCGTCGACGACGACCCCAAGATCCGCCAGCTCGTGCGCACCTACCTCGAGCGCGACGGTTATGCGGTGCTGACCGCGGCCGATGGGCGAGCGGCGCTCGAGGCGATCGAAACCGAACGCCCGGCCCTCGTCGTGCTCGACCTGATGCTGCCCGAGGTTGACGGCCGGGCGGTCATCCGGGCGATCCGTCGCGATCCGGCGGCTACCGGCCTCCCGGTCCTCATCCTTTCGGCTCGCGGCTCGGTCGGGGATCGCATCGCCGGGCTCGAGGACGGCGCCGACGACTACCTGCCCAAGCCGTTCTCGCCGGCCGAGCTCGTCCTGCGGGTCGACGCGATCCTGCGTCGGACGGCGCCCGACCAGACGGCCGCCGACGTGCCGGAGCGACCGCTCCTCGTCCATGCCGACCTGGTCGTGGACCGCGACCGGCACGAGGCGCGCATCGCCGGCGCGCTGGTGACGCTCACCCGGGTCGAGCTGCTCCTGCTCGTGGCGCTCCTCGAGGCGGACGGCCGCGTCCTGTCGCGCGATCAGCTCCTCGACGCGGTCCACGGCAGCGATCAGACCGAGATCCTTGATCGCACCATCGACGTCCACATCCGCCGTCTGCGCGACAAGCTGGCCGACGACCCGGAGCGACCGCGCTACGTGGCCACCGTCCGGGGCGTGGGCTACCGGGCAGCGCCCCTCGAGGAGACGGGACGTGCGGGCGACCCAGCTGGCACGCCGGCCGACGCAGGCACGCCGGCCGACGACCGCGCGACCCCAGGGCGGACCGAGCCGTGATCGGCGGCCTCGCCGCGAGGATCGCCCTGGCCGCCCTGGCCGCCGCCGCGGTCGGGCTCGCCATCGTCATCCTCGGCGTGCTCCTGCTCGGCGGCGGCCTGTTCACCGACATGATGGTCGACGCCGGAGACTCGGAAGCCCACGCCCAGGCGATGTTCGACCAGACCGTGGTCGTCTCGGTCATCGCGGCAGCGCTCGTCGCGATCGTCGCCAGCCTCGGCCTCGCGGTCGTGCTCGCCCAGCGCCTGGCTCGCCCGATCGAGGCGATCGGAGGGGCGGCGCGGCGGGTCGCCGACGGCGACTACGCGGCCCGCGTGCCGCGCGAGGGTCCGGAGGAGCTGGTCAGCCTGGCCGACTCGTTCAACCAGATGGCCGCGAGCCTCGAGGACCAGGAACGCCTGCGGCGCGATTTCATCGTCAACGCCGCCCACGAGCTGCGAACGCCGCTGACGAACCTGCAGGGCTATCTCGAGGCGCTCCGCGACGGTGTCATCACCCCCGAGCGGGCGACCTACGAATCGCTCTGGGAGGAGGCCGACCGCCTCGTCCGGCTGAGCCGTTCCCTCGATGCGCTGGCCGACGGCGATGCCGGATCGACCACCCGGACGCTCGTCGAGGTCGACCTGGCGACGAGCATCCGAACCGCCGTGGACGTCGCCCGGCCGGCCTTCGAGCGAGCGGGCCTCGTGCTCGCCGTGGACACGCCCGACCACCTGCCCGCCGTAGCCGACCCGGACCAGCTCGCCCAGGTGCTGGCCAACCTCCTCTCGAACGCCGCCCGCTACTCGCGGGCCGGGGGCACAGTCACCGTCCGCGGCGAGCGGCGCCCGGACAGCCTCCTCGTCTCGGTCGTCAACCCGTCCGACCCCATCCCGCCCGACGACCTCGAGCGCGTCTTCGAGCGCTTCTACCGGGTCGAGAAGTCGCGCGACCGGGCCCGCGGTGGTGCCGGCATCGGGCTGGCCATCGTCAAGCAGCTGGTCGAGTCGGCCGGCGGGCACGTCGGGGCGGAGTCCCGCGACGGCCAGACGCGGATCTGGTTCTCGCTGCCGGCCTGAGCGCGGCCCCGAAGCGACGGCCGCGGCCGTTCAGGTGAGGGCGATCGTCAGGAGGCCGACGCCCAGGAGCGCCAACCCGAGCCACTGGATCGGGCGCAGTCGCTCGTGCATGAAAGCGACGGCGACGGCCACCGCGACCACCGGGCCGAACGATGACGTGAGCCCGACCAGCCAGGTCTCGGCGACCTCCAGGCCGATAGCGAACGAGATGAGTCCCAGCACGTCAAGGAGGCCGGCCGGCAACACGACCGCCAGGCCGGTCCCCCGCGTCCCTTGCCGCGATTCAACGTGGACGAGCGGCCCGGCGAAACGCGGTCTAGCGACCAGGGCAAAGGCGAGGAACGCCCAAGACAGCAGCGTGTTCGACGCGCGCGAGACGACGACGACCGGCAGCCAGCCGACCTCGCCGATGGGACCCGCCGTGGCGACCGTCAGGATCGCGAAGAGGGCCATCGCCACCAGCCCGAAGGCGACGCCGGCGCCGCGCAGCCGGACGCCCCGCCAGCCGCCGTCCAGCACCAGCCCGGTCAGCACGATGCCCAAGGTCGCGATGGCGGCGCCGGCGGCCTGAGGGATCGTCAGGCTCTCACCGCGGAAGACGACCGCCAGCACGACCGTGAACCCGCCGAACGCCGCCACGACCGGGCTGACGACGGTGATCGGACCGATGCGCAGGGCGGTGAAGAACGCGAGGTAGGCGAGCATGGAGAGGACCCCGAGACCGAGGCAGGTGACCAGCGTCGAGGTCGGGATCGCCAGGGGCTGGACGTCGCGGATGACCGCCAGGCCGAGCAGGACCGCCAGGGCGACGAGCTGGGCGCCGGCCAGCGTCCGGAGGCTCCCGAGGCGGCGCCCGGAAAGCGCGGCGGAGATGTCCGTGAGGCCCCAGGCGAGGGCCGCGCCGAGGCCGTAGAACAGTCCGCTGGGCATGTCCTGGGGAGTCTACGGGCGACGGGCGGGCGTCCGGGCGCTCGGGCCGTGCCGTGCTACACTCCCACACCGGTCCGGGACGCCAAGACGTCGCCGCGTCCTCCGGTGGGGATGTAGCTCAGCTGGGAGAGCACCGCGTTCGCATCGCGGGGGTCAGGGGTTCGAGTCCCCTCATCTCCACCATCCCACCGCCGGGAGGACGGCGGACGGACCTGGTCATGGGTCGGTTGGGCAGGTGGTGAGCCCAAGGGTCTGTAAAACCCTCGTCTTCGACTGTGGCAGTTCGATTCTGCCCCGGCCCACCAGCTTCACCGGCGACGACGGCGCTCGAGCGGGCACGGCCTGGGCGCGTCAGCGCCAGCTCTCGTTTCCCGGCAGCGTGGATCGCGCGGGCCGGGAGCCATAGGCCGCGACGATGGCCCACCTGTCCGCACCGTGCCCGCTGGGCGCCCTAGGTGTCCTGATTCCAGCGGTCACGCTGCTGCGCCGCCCTCGGCGAGCGCCTCGTGGAGCTCGACCGCGTGGGTCCGCAGCCAGCGGCGCCACGTCTTGTGATCCGGGCGACGCGTCTCGACCAGGGTCCAGAAGCGAGGCCCGTGGCCGAACACCCGGAGGTGCGCCAGCTCGTGGACGACGACCGTGTCGAGCGCCTCCGGCGGCGCCAGCACGAGGCGCCACGAGAGCATGATCCGACCTTGGCGAGAGGCGCTGCCCCAGCGGCTCCGGGGATCGCGGATCGACACGGCGGCCGGCGCGACGCCGAGTGCCGCGGCGTGCAGGACGATCGCCCGGTCAATGGCCTCTGCGGCCCGGTCGCGCGACCAGTCTCGCAGCACGACCGAGAGCGAGCGACGGTCGCGCGACGCCCGACGGATGAGCAGCACGTCGTCGGCCTCGTCCCCCACCCGCTCGACGCTCGTGCGGCGCGTGCCCGGCGGAGCCGGCTCGACCCGGATCCGGTGGAGCGAGCCCCGAAACCGGACGAGGCCCCCGTCGCCGAGCGGCCCGCGCGCGTCGAGCGTCGTCCGCTGCTGCGCGTGCCGGTCGAGGTGACGGCGCACCCACCGCTCACGCTCGCCCAGGAATGCCTCGACCAACGGCTCCGGGCGCGCCCAGCCCCGACGGCTCGCCGGCGGCACCGACGCGATGACACCACGTTCCGGGTCGATCGTGACCCGAAGCCCCCGCGACCTCGGGTTGCGCCGAAGGATGTAGGCGAGCGAGCCGCTCGCGAGCCGCGCCACGGCGGGAGTCTCTGTCATCCGCGCCCGGTCATCGGCGCCCGGTCCTCGGTGCCGGGGCTGCCCGACCCGGTCGATCGAACGCCGACCCATCGAGTCGGGCGCTGCCGCGGACCAGGAGATGGAGGGTCATGGCGGCGATCGTAGCGGCGGCTGACTCACCCGTTTCGCCTTCGTCGTGCATCTATCGTTCGAAGACCGGTGGACTGCCATCGGCCCGAGGGAGGAAGCGATGACCGTCGAGGCGCTCCGCCGGGGACGGCCCGAGGTGCTCGACGACCTGCTCGATCGCTACGGCCGGGACATCGGCGGCGTGGCGTACCTCATCCTCCGCGACCGGGCGGCCGCCGAGGATGTCGTGACCGAGACCCTGCTGACCGCCCTCGAGCGCGGACGCGATCTGCGCGACCCGGACGCCCTGCGACCGTGGTTGCTGCGCATCGCCGCCAACCACGCGCTCGGGTTGCGGCGGCGCGAGGCGCGCGTCGTGCCGCTCCATGTCGTGCCCGAGACCGGCGGCGCGGGTGGGCTCGGCGGCATCCCCGAGCGGACGGCCGTCGTCACGGCCATCGGCACGCTGCCGCCACGGATGCGGGCGGCCGTCGTGCTCCGCTACTACGCCGATCTCTCGGTGGAGGGCGTCGCCGAGGCCCTCGGCGTCAGCACCAACACCGTCAAGTCCCAGCTCCAGGCCGCGTTCGACCACCTGCGCAGCGCGCTGGCCGACGAGGCCCCCGGCACCGTGGAGGTGCGGCATGCCTGAGTACACCGACGAGCGGCTCGAGAGACTCGTCCGGCAGAGCCTCCATGATGAGGCCGACGCCAGCCCGATCGTCGTCGATCCCGCCGTCATCCGCGCCCGCCTCGCGGATCGACGCCAGCGCAGGCAGGAGCGATCACGGCTGCTCGCGGCCGCCGCGGTCATCGCCCTGGCGGTCGGCGGGGGCCTGCTCGTGGTCCGCGGGCTCGGGCTGAGCGCCCCGGTCGCGGCAACCCCGGCACCGTCGATCGCGTCGCCGTTGCCGAGTGGTGCGCCGCCCGCGCGAACGCGGCTCGGTGCCGCCGACCCGGACACGGCGGTCGTCGTGCGACAGGACGTCGCCGACGGGTCCCTGGCCGTGGTCGCCGTGGCTCTGGACGGGAGCGAGAAGGCCCTGGCGACGATCCCGCGGGCCGCGATGCCCGACGGCACGATCGACCTGATCCTCGACCCGCCGCGGGTCAGCGAGCTCGGCTGGCTCGCCGTTCCGATCCTGACCAACCCCGCGGGCGGTACCGGTGTCGTCGCCGTGGTGGATCTCTACGACGCGACCGGGACCACAATCGTCATCGACGATGTCGCGGGCCTCGACCCCCAACGGCTCGTCTGGGGGCCGAGTGGGCGGCTCCTGGTCCAGCAGACCGCGGGCCTGACATCTGCCGACCCGGCGAGCGGCACCACGATCGGCATCTCGCTCGCCGACGGCATCGAGCTGCGCGGACCGGAGCCGGGGGCGTCGGTGCTCGCCGAACGGTTCGTCTGGACCGCCGACGGCACCGGTATCCTCGCCACCCGGACGACCGGCGACACGGTCGAGCACGGGGATGTCTCGATCGAGGACGGATCGTTCACGCTCGGCACGCCGGCCACCTACCAGGCAACGGGCCTGGGTCGGGCCACCGGGAGCGACGGATCGACGCTCGGCACGGCCTGCGACAGCGGGCCGACACCGAGCTCGAGCGGCTGCGTCGTTGGCACCCGTGCGGATGACAGCATGCCGATTGCCGTCTGGTATCCGGAGACCCTCGGCGCTCCGCCCGCCCTCGATGCGGCGTTCGCGGCGGACGGCGCGCGCGTCTGGATGCTCCTGCCGCCCGAACAGGCTGGACCGCTTGTCGCCCTGTTCGACGCCCCGAAGCAGTCCGCGGTCATCGGAGATGTAGCGGAGGCGGCCGGCTCACCTCGGTTCGTCGGGCTGTCCGGCGGCGACCGCCGACTGGCGATGGACCCCGGTGACGGTCGGACCACCCTCCTGGCGACCGACAGCGGTCGGCGTCTCGACGTCGACGGCGTCTTCGCCGGCTGGGAGGCCGGAGGGAGCTACCCGACTGGGAGCCGCTGAGCGCTGACCCTGCGGTATACTCCCCCTCCGGCGTGGGGCTATAGCTCAGCTGGGAGAGCGTCTGAATGGCATTCAGAAGGTCCGGGGTTCGAGCCCCCGTAGCTCCACCAAACCGCTGACACGCCGACCACCACGACCCCCTGCCGGTTCGGCGGGGGGTCTGCGTATGTATCGAGAGCGACCGTGACCGAGACCGCCGAGCCTGCCCGCCGCCCCGACGCCTCCCGGCCCGCCCGCGGGCGCAGCCGGGTCGAGCGCTACGAGCCGACCGAGATCGAGCCGCGCTGGCAGGCGCGCTGGGCGGAGCTCGCCCTGCAGCGCACGGACCTCCACGAGGCTGCCCGACCGAAGTTCTACCTCCTGACGATGTACGACTACCCGTCGGGCGACCTCCACATCGGCCATTGGTACGTCAAGACGCCGACCGACGCGATCGGCCGCTACCGGCGGATGCACGGCGACAACGTGTTCATGCCGGTCGGGTTCGACGCGTTCGGCCTGCCGGCCGAGAACGCCGCCATCAAGAGCGGTCGCCACCCCTTCGAGTGGACGATGAAGAACATCGAGAACATGCAGCGCCAGCTGCGCTCGATGGGTGCCGCGTGGGATTGGGACGCCGAGGTCATCACTTGCGACCCCGCCTACTACCGCTGGAACCAGTCGCTGTTCCTGCGCTTCCTGGAGGCGGGGCTCGCGTACCGCGCGACGTCGCCGGTCGACTGGTGCCCCAACGATGGCACGCTCGCCCGCGAGCAGGTCGAAGGCGCGGATCGGCACTGCTGGCGCTGCGGTGCGAAGGTCGAGAAACGCGATCTCGCCCAGTGGTTCCTGCGGATCACGAGCTACGCCGACGAGCTGCTCGACTTCGACGGGATCGACTGGCCGGAGCCGATCCGGATCATGCAGACGAACTGGATCGGCCGATCCGAGGGCGGCGAGGTCGTCTTCCATTCGGCGCCTGACAGCCACCACGCCGGCGGTGACGAGATCCGCGTGTTCACGACCCGGCCGGACACCCTCTTCGGCGCGACGTTCATGGTCCTGGCGCCCGAGCACCCGCTCGTCGAGACGCTGACGTCACCGGGACAGCGCGACGTCGTCCGCGCCTACGTCGAGCAGGCCGCGCGCGAGACCGAGATCGAGCGGCTCTCGACGGAACGCGACAAGACCGGTGTGCCACTGGGTGCCGACGCGATCAACCCGGTCAACGGCGAGCGCATCCCGATCTGGATCGCCGACTACGTGCTCTCAGGCTACGGCACGGGCGCGATCATGGCCGTCCCCGCTCACGACGAGCGCGATTTCGCTTTCGCGAGGCAGTTCGGTCTCGAGATCCGCGAGGTCATCCGGCCGATGGAGCATGCGGGCGCGGCGAGCCGCGACCTGACCGAGGCGTACGTCAGCAAGTCGACCGAGGACATCGTCGTCAACTCGGGCCACTACAACGGGATGGCGGCGCCGGACGCGATGAAGGCGATCGTCGCCGACCTCGAGGCGAAGGGGCTGGGCAAGGCGGCGGTCACCTACCGCCTCCGCGATTGGCTCATCAGCCGCCAGCGGTATTGGGGCACGCCGATCCCGGTGATCTACTGCGAGACCGACGGCATCGTGCCGGTGCCCGACGACCAGCTGCCGGTCGTCCTGCCCGAGACGGTCGATTACCACGGCCGCGGCGACAACCCGCTGGCCCGCGACGAGACGTTCCTGAGCACCGAGTGCCCCCGCTGCGGCGGTCAGGCCCGCCGCGAGACGGACACGATGGACACGTTCATGGACTCGTCGTGGTACTGGTTCCGCTACCTGTCGCCGAACAAGACCGACGGGGCGGTCGACCGCGAGCTGGTGGACACCTGGACGCCGGTCGACCAGTACACCGGCGGTGCCGAGCATGCCGTCATGCACCTGCTCTACAGCCGCTTCTTCACCAAGGCCATGGCCGACTGCGGCCTGATCGACCAGCGCGAGCCGTTCCTCCGGCTGTTCAACCAGGGCCAGATCCTGGGCGCCGACGGCGAACGGATGAGCAAGAGCCGGGGCAACGTCCAGGATCCCGACGAGCTGATCAAACGGTACGGCGCCGACACGGTCCGCCTCTTCCTGATGTTCATGGGCCCCTGGGACCAGGGTGGCCCATGGAGCGAGACCGGCATCGGTGGCGTCCACCGCTTCCTGAACCGCGTCTGGACGCTCACCCTCGACCCGGGTGGCATCGAGCCGTCAGATCCGGATGCCGGGAAGCTGCCGGCCGGCGAGGACGAGGCCGCCGCCGAACGGACGATCCGGACGGCGGCGCACCGCACATTGCGCGCCGTCTCCGACGACTACGAAGGCTTCCGCTTCAACACGATGGTCGCCAAGCTCATGGAGCTTTCGAACACGCTCTACCGCTACCGCGGCACGAGCGTGGCCGGCGGCGCGGCCTGGGACGAGGCGGTCCGCCTGATGTTGCTGATGCTGGCTCCGGCGGCGCCGCACCTGACCGAGGAGCTCTGGGCCCGTCGGCTGGCGGCGGCCGGCGTCGAGTGGGCGTCGATCCACACCGAGACGTGGCCGGCGGTCGACGAGGCGGTCGCGGCCGAGCAGACCCGCGAGGTGCCGGTCCAGGTCAACGGCAAGCTTCGTGACAAGGTCGTCGTCGCGGCCGACATCTCGATGGAGGAGCTCCAGCGGCTCGTGCTCGAGCGCCCGAAGATCGTCGCCACGCTGGCCGGCCGGACCCCGGATCGGATCATCCAGGCCGGCGGAGGGCGGCTCGTCAACATCGTGCTCAAGGGCGGCTGACCGCGCGGTGATCCGAGCGGGATGGGCGCGTCGGCCACGGCCGCTCCTCGCCCAGGCGTCTGCGTTCGCCCTCGCCGTCTCTGCCTGTGCCGGCTTCACGGCGGGCCGCCCTGGTGCCTCGAGGCGCGGACGGACGCGGGGGTCGTGCTCGTAGCGACCGAGGTGACGGAGGCGCCGCCGGAGGGCGAGGGGGAGAGCGCCGCAGCCGAGACGACCTGCGGCGAGATCTGGGTGTGGGCCGGCGACACGCCGCCGACGGGCGTCCCGCCCGATGTGCCGGCCGGCGAGATGAGCTGCGACTGAGACGACGAACGGGTCGCCCGTCCGGAGCGACCCGCGTCCTGCGCTCTGAAGTGGCCGCTACTTCACGTCGAAGTCGGCGTGCATGCCCTCGCCGTAGTGCCCCTCGATGTTGCAGAAGATCGCGTAGTGGCCGGCGGCGAGGTCGGTGAGCACGAGGTTGGCCGTCGCCCCAACGGCGACATCCTCGACCTCATCGACGACCGTCAGCGTCGATTCGTCGACCTTGGAGTCCGCCACGGGCAGCGCGTCGGCCTTGGTGTCGGTCTTGACGACGATGAGCTCGTGGACCTGGGTCCCCTTGTTGGCGACCTTGAAGGTGACGTCGCCGGGTGCGGCCGAGGTCGCCGACGGGGTGACCGACCACTCGGCCAGGGCGACGTCCACGGTGGTGGCGCCGGCGGCGGCGCTCGGCGACGTAGCCGCGCTCGGCGACGCGGTCGAACCGCCCGAGCACGCGGCGACCGCGACGACCGCTGCCGCGACCAGGCCGATGGCCCGGGATCGATGATGAAGACGCACAGTCCCCTCCCTCCCATCCGACCGTCGCCGGGACGCCCGCGAGCCGGTCGGGTGAAGGGCGAATGGTAGTAGTTCGGTGGGATCGTGCATAGTCCCCGGATGACTGCCGGGCCGGATGGCCCTGGGCCGGAAGGCCGCGGCTGGCGGCCGCGCCCTGTCCCTCGGGGCATGACCACCGTGGAGTTCGGCGCCCTCTGCTGGAACCGGTGCAGCGACTGGCGGTCGCTCCTCGACGCCGGGCATGGAGCGTCCAGCCGAGCGAGATCATCGCGTTGGCCTGGGTCGGCCGATCGCCGACGCGACCCGCGATCGCCATGGCCCTGCGGAGTAGTGGTCATGCCCGGTCGACCTCCCCGTGCACGAGCTCGCCCAGCTCGTCGAGCCAGCGGAGCGCCCGGAGATGGTGGGTGGCGAGCACCTCGGCGATCTCCTCGCAGCGGTCGCCAGCCTGCAGCTCGGCCCAGCGAGCCGTCACGACGTGCTTGTCGGCGCGAAGCGCCTTCGGCAGCGACTCGTAGGCGACGTCGCGGACCAGGGCGTGGTGGAACGCGTACTCCGGCATCCCGGAAAGGGACACGGTCGCGCTGGGGGCCACGAACCCCCTTGGCCTGCAGCTCATCGAGCGTTCGCAGCGTTTCATCGAGCGTTCGCAGCGTTCCATCGAGCGTTCGCAGCGTTCGGTCCACGGGCTGGCCGGGGCGCTCGAGCGACGTCCGGCACTGGCGGCGAGCGCGTAAGGAGCGCACAGTCCGTCCGGGTGCGCCTGGCACCAACACATGCCCGCGCCCCGGCATCTACTGGGCATGGACGGGATGACGCGGAACGTCGCGATTGCGACATCGGTCGTGGAGCAGGCGGTTGCCGGCGACGCGATCGCGTTCGCCCGCATCGTCGCCGCGTACCACGAGGACATGATCCGCGTCGCGTACGTCGTGTCCGGTGGGAGCCAGGACATCGCGGACGACGCGGTGCAATCCGCCTGGGCTGCCGCGTGGCGCAAGCTCGGCTCGCTGCGTGACCCGGACCGGTTGAAGCCCTGGCTGGTGACCGTCGCTGCCAACGAGGCGCGCCAGCTGTGCCGCCGCCGGCGGACCCGGTCGGTGGTCGAGATCGACGTCGGCAGGACCGCCCTCGGCATGGCGGACCCGGCCGAGCCCGATCCGGCCGATCGAGCCGTTGCCCTGGACCTCGAACGCGCGTTGCGCCACCTCTCGGCCGATGAGCGGACCCTGCTCGCCCTGCGCTACGAGGCCGGCCTCGATTCCTCGGAGATCGGCGCGCTGCTCGGGCGCCCGTCCGCCACCGTCCGGTGGAGGCTCTCTCGTCTCATGACCAGACTCCGAATGGAGCTCTCCGATGCCTGAGCCCGATCCCTTCGACGCCCGCGTCAGGGCCGCAGTCCACGGCTTTGCGGACCAGGCGCAGACGAGCGTGGACGCTGCGGCAACAGCCGCCGAGGCGATCCGCCGGGGGCAGGCGGGGCGGCACACGTGGCTTGGCCACACGGTGCCTGTCCCGATCTCGATCCTCATCGTCCTGGTGCTGCTCGTGCCGGCGGTCGCGGTGTCGATCGGGGTCGGCGCTGCCTGGTACCAGCAGGGACGGGTGCTGCCGGTCGCGGTGCCCTCGCCGACGCCATCGCTCACGCCCACCCCGTCGCCCCTTCCGTCGCCCCTTCCGTCGCCCGACGGCGAGGGCGACGAGGCCGTGGCGGGCGCGGAGGTCGTCACCGTCTCGACGTCCCCGGCCGAGACGGTCGTCGGCGACGTCACCCGGCAGCGGGACGGGGTGGTCGCCACCCGCGCATCGATGAACGACTTCCGCGTCGACGGGAACGGCACCTGGCAGTTCAGTGCCGACCTGCGGTCCGGAACGGGGCCGGCCTGGGGGCCGTACCAGCTCGAGACCACCGCCGGCGCCTGGGAGGGGACCTGCACCGGCAGCCTGTGGGCCGACGGTGCAGGGGGCACGCGCAGCTGCTGGCTCGTCGGCAGCGGCGACTACGACGGCTACACGTACTACGTCTCGGCGACTTGGAGCGACAAGCGTGGTGACGTCCGCGGCGTCATCTACCCCGGTTCGCCCCCGGCGCCCTGATCACGGAGGGGACGCGAATGCGAACTCGAATGATCCTTGCGCTGGCCGCGGCCGGCATGCTCGCCGCGGCGTGTGCCTCGGGGGCGACACAGGCGCCGTCCACGGCGCCGACTCCCGCGCCGTCTGTGACCGCGGCACCAAGCCAATCCGCGCCACCATCCGACCCGACGGCAGCGCCGACCGCGACGCCGGTTCAGCAGACCGACGGCGAAGGCGACGAGGTCGTCGTCGGCAAGCTAGAGAATGCGACTGTAACCAAGGAGTACACGGAGCAGCAGGTGGGCGACGTGCTGCAGTACCGCGACGGGCTGCTCACCGGGGCGCAGACGATGAACGATCCGCGCGTCACGGGCTCGGCGCAGTGGGAGATCAACCTCGACCTGTACACGAAGGCCGCGCGGCAATGGGGGGCCTACACCCTCACCAACGACGGCGGGTCCTGGGCCGGCTCGTGCACCGGCGGCGCCTGGGCCGACGAACCGTCGAAGGGCCCCGGCAACTTCGCCTGGGGCTGCTGGCTCACCGGCAGCGGCGACTACGAGGGATACACCTTCTACCAGACCGTCATCCGAGAAGCGTACGGGGACGCCATCGTCCACGGGATGATCTACAAGGGAGCGCCGCCAACGGCGTAGCGCTCCGGATCCTTCGCTCCTCCACGCCGGAGGGCGGCCGTCGGGTCGCCCTCCGGCGATCTGCGCCCTCCGCCGGTCTGCGTCGGCTGGCCCATCGAACGGCGACCCGCGAACTCGCCGACCCCGGGCATCGCCCGCGCGGGTCCGGAAGACGCTCGCAGCCGTCACCGGATCGGCCCAGGATCGTCATCTGACGGAGGTGGCGAACATGCTCCGCACACGTCGCGCCTCGCAGGCCCTGGCCGCGGCAATCATTGCCTGGCTGGTGACGTCGGTGTGCCTTGAGCGCGTACAGCGGGCGGCCCCCGGCAAACGCCTAGACTGGACCCCATGAACGAAGTGAAGTTCGGCGCGCTCTCCTGGAACCAGTGCACAGACTGGCCGAGCCTCCTGCAGGCGGGCATCCGGGCCGATGAGTCGGGCTATTCGACTCTTTGGACTTGAGGTCGCGGCTACACGACTGAAGCTGCGCGGCGTGTGTTCGACGACGCGGGAGCGAATCCAGGAGGGCCGCGTATCGCCTCGGTCACGGCGCCTGGCCCGCCTGCAGGGCCGCCCGATCTTCGATAGACCTGGACGTAGAGAGGAGGCACGATGAGCAACGAACAGGTGGCACCCGAGACGAAGGGTGTTGCGGTGAAGTTGCTTGCAGCGGTTGACCTTGGCCCTGAGATCGAGGGCATGGAACGGCGCCAACTTCGAACGCGCATGGTGGCCATCGAGCCCGGAGGCGTCTTCGGCCCGATTCACGACCACAAGGACAGACCGGGCACCGTTTACATCCTGCAGGGAACGATCACTGACCATCGAGACGGGGTCGCTACGGACTATGGGCCTGGAGTGGGCTGGCCCGAGGATCGGAACACGACCCACTGGCTCGAGAACAGGGGAACGATTCCGGCGGTGGAGATCTCCGTCGATATCGTCAGGCAAGAGTGAATCGAGGCCCTGCTGCCGAGCGTGTCACGGTGACCGGCCTGATCGGGATCACGCGTCCCGGGCTGGCGCCTGCAGCGGGCGGTCGACTCGATCTCGGCGGTCATGCTCGCGAGCCGCGCGGGGTCGAGATCGCCCTCGACCGCCCGCGCGCGGCCACCCTGCCGTTCCAGCACGGTCGACCTTCCTGATCAAACGGAGCGTGAGTTGAGCGAAGTCAAGATCGGCGCCCTTTGCTGGAACCAGTACACGGACTGGCCGAGCCTCCTCCAGGCAGGCATTCGCGCCGACGAACTTGGATACGCAAGTCTCTGGACCTGGGATCACCTCTACCCGAT
>Ga0210334_10351582_pt1 | contig 13879 bp, 8 predicted proteins | sample S306metaT_FD_164440 | JGI IMG/M metagenome (GOLD analysis project Ga0210334, IMG submission 164440) | Metatranscriptome of estuarine sediment microbial communities from the Columbia River estuary, Oregon, United States - S.306 (Metagenome... | ecosystem: Environmental > Aquatic > Marine >... | reverse complement strand
GCGCCACGACCGCCACGCCGAAGCCACGCGGAGAGCGGTGCGGGCCTGGGGCCTGGAGGTCCTCTGCGCCAATCCCGAGGAGTACAGCAGCACGCTCACCGCGGTGCTCCTGCCCGAAGGCCACGACGCCGATGGGGTGCGCCGGATCATCCTCGATCGGTTCGACATGTCCCTGGGCACCGGGCTGGGCAAGCTCCAGGGCCGGGTATTCCGCATCGGCCACCTGGGAGATTTCAACGACCTCACCCTAGCCGGCACGCTGGCGGGGGTGGAGATGGGTCTGCAGCTCTCCGGCGTCCCCTGCCGCGCCGCTGGCGTGACCGCGGCCCTGGACTACCTGGGGCAATGCGCGGCGGGGCTGGCGGCGCGAAACGCCCGTGCCGGCGCCGCGGGAGCGTGAAGCCCTGGCGCGGCTGACAAAGGATCTCCCATGACCATGAGGGATACCCTTGAGCGGCTTCGCCTGCTGTTCAGGGTCGAGTCGAAGCCGGACCCCCGCCTCACCCGGAAGCGGCGGGACCTGCTGCGCGAGCAACTCCGGGAATGCGCCAGCGGTCTCGGCGGGGAAGTTTCCGCGCGGGTTCGTGCCGCGAGCCTGGGCGACACCTACCTGCACCTGGATGACGAGGGCAAGCACGAGTTCCTGCGGTTGATCGCCCTGGAATTCGGCCCCGATCCCAAGGCCGTGGCCGAGGCCCACGAGGCCTACCAGGCCGCGGTCGGAACCCCCCGGCAATGGGACGCGGAGGCAAAGATGCGGGGCGCCATGCGCTCAGCGCGCATCCGCATCCTGACCCAGTTCAACGCCCTTTCTCAGGGGGTGAAATTCCTGGTGGACCTGCGCGCCGACCTGCTGCGCTTCCTGGAGAAGGACCCGGAGCTCGCCGTGCTCGACCGGGAACTGGGGGCGCGGCTGGCGGCATGGTTCGATGTGGGCTTCCTGGAGCTGCAGCGCATGACCTGGAACTCCCCGGCGAGCCTGCTGGAGAAGCTCATGAAGTACGAGGCGGTGCACGAGATACGCTCCTGGGACGATCTCCGCAACCGCCTCGATTCCGACCGGCGCTGCTACGCGTTCTTCCATCCCCGCATGCCCATGGAGCCGCTGATCTTCGTGGAGGTGGCCCTCACCCAGCGCCTTGCCGACAGCGTCCAGGACCTGCTGGACGAAGCGGCGCCGGTGCTGGACGCCCAGCGCGCCGAGGCGGCCATTTTCTATTCCATCTCCAACTCCCAGGACGGTCTGCGCGGGGTTTCCTTCGGCAACTTCCTGCTGAAGCGGGTGATTGACGACCTCAAGCGCGACTACCCCCGGCTCAGGGTATTCGCCACCCTTTCCCCGCTGCCCCTTTTCCGCCGCTGGCTTCGGGACAACCCCCAGGAGCTGGAGGCTGCGGCCACCCCGGCGGAGCTCAAGGCCATCGGGGCCGCCGCCGGAACGACCATGGACGCCGCGGCCCTGCGCCAGCTTCTGGCCGGCGACGAGTGGCACCGGACGCCCGCGGTGGCGGACTCGCTGCGAGCGCCGCTGCTTCGCGCCGGGGCCCGTTACCTCACCGAGGTCAAGGAGCAGGGGCGGCTCGTGGACCCGGTGGCGCGCTTCCACTTCGGCAACGGCGCGCGCCTGGAGCGCCTCAACTGGCTGGCGGACACCTCGCGCAAGGGGCTCGCCCAGTCCTTCGGGCTGATGGTGAATTACCGCTATGACCCGGAGGCCATCGAAGACAACGTGGAAGCTTTCGTCCGCGAGGGGCGCATCGACGAGTCGCCCGAAATCAAGCGGCTGCGCAAGACCGCCCAGCGTGCCACCGCCGAGACGCGGTGAACCGGAGGCGGGATGCTGCGTCGCATCCTTGACAACGCGATTCACCCCCTCATAGGCTTGGCCGGCTACAACCATTCCAAAATCCACTTCCGCCCCGCGGGTCACCGCCCGGGCATCCATTAGGAGGACGACGCTATGAATTGGCCTTGCAAGTTTTTTTTCGCGGCCGCGGCCGCGCTGGTTTTCGCCGGGACCCTATCGGCCCAGGAAATCAAGATCTCCCACCAGTGGAAGGCCAACACGGATGCCCGGGACAAGGCGGCCCGGGTGTTCGTGGATGAGGTGAACAAGCGCGACCCGGGCATCAAGTTCCGCATCTACCCGTCCTCTTCCCTGGGCATCAAGCCCAACGCCCAGCTGGACGCCATGCAGGCCGGCACCCTGGAGATGGCGATCTTTCCCCTCTCCTACGCCGTGGGCAAGATCCCGGAGTTCTCCATCGTGATCATGCCCGGCACCATCAACTCCCTGGACCGGGCCATGCAGCTCAAGGGCTCCAAGTTCCAGGCCAAGCTGCAGGAGATCGCCGAGGCCAACGGCATCCATATCGTCACCTGGTGGTGGACGCCCGGCGGCTTCGCCACCAAGGACCGGCAGGTGGGCGGGCCCGACACGGTGAAGGGCCTGTCCCTGCGCGCGGCGGATCCCACCTTCGAGGCCATGCTCAAGGATGCGGGGGCGTCGGTGCACAACATGCCGTCCTCCGAGATCTATCCCGCCCTCCAGTCCGGAGTGCTGAGCGGCGCCCTGACCTCGGCGGAGAGCTTCGTGAGCTTCCGGCTCTACGAGCAGACCAAGTTCGCCACGGTGGGCGGCGACTACATCCTGTGGATGCTGCTGCAGCCCCTGGTGATGTCCAAGCAGGCCTGGGACAAGCTGACGCCGGCCCAGAAGAAGGCCTTCCAGGAGGCCGCCGACATCAGCGACCAGTACTTCACCAAGGACCAGCTCAATGCCACCAGGGACATGGAGGCCGCCTTCACCAAGGCCGGCGCCCAGGTGCGCCCGCTCACCAAGGCGGAGTACGACGCGTGGGTGGCCCTGGCCAAGAAGACCGCCTGGGTCGAATACCAGGCCAAGTCGCCCGTTAGCAAGGAACTCCTGGAACTGATCAATCAATAAGCCGCGCGACTTCGCGGGCATTCCCGGAGACCGCGCGGTGCGGGCCTTTGTGCGCCTGATGGACGCCATCGCCGTGGCGTCGGCCGTCGCCGCGTCGGTGCTGCTGTTCGCGGCATCCCTCATCGTCACCTGGATGGTGATTTACCGCGCGCTGGGCAATTCCACGTTCTGGGAGCTCGAATCCGCCGTCTACCTCATGGTGGCGGCGGTGTTCCTGGGCTCGCCCTACTGCCTCAGGACCCGGGGCCACGTGGGGGCGGACCTGCTGGGCTACTTCGCGCCGGACGCGTTGCGCAGACCCCTGCATGTCGCCCTGGCGGTGGTGGGGCTGGTGGTGTGCGCCTACCTGGCCTGGATCGGCGGCGAGCTTGCCTGGAAGTCGTTTGAGGAGGGGGAGCGCACCGGCAGCCTGTGGAACCCGCCCAAGTGGCCGCTGTTCGCCACCATGCCCATCGGGCTGGGCCTCACCGTGCTGCAATATGTCGCGGAGCTGTTCCGGCAACGGGAGCCGGGCACTTGAGCGACGCCCAGATCGGCCTGCTCCTGCTGGGGGTGACGCTTCTGGTGCTGTTCTCCGGGCTTCCCATCGCCTGGGGGCTGATCCTGGTGTCGGTGGGCTTCCTGATGGTTTTCCAGGGGCCCACCAGCCTGGCGGTGCTCGCCAACACCTTCATGGACGAGCTGTCGTCGTTCGCGCTGCTCACAATCCCCCTGTTCATCCTGCTGGGCGCTTCCATCGGCGTGTCGGCCGCCGGCAAGGACATCTACGAGTCCCTCTACCGCTGGCTGGCGCGGGTGCCCGGCGGCCTCGTGATCGCCAACATTCTGGCCTGCGGCATGTTCTCCGCCATCTGCGGCTCCTCTCCCGCTACCGCCGCCGCCATCGGCAAGATCGGAGTGCCGGAGATGCTGCGCCGGGGGATCAAGCCGTCCCTCGCCACCGGCGCCGTGTGCGCCGGCGGAACCCTGGGCATCCTGATACCGCCATCGATCACCATGATCCTGTACGGGATCGCCACCGAGACTTCCATTGGCCGCCTGTTCCTGGCCGGGGTGGGGCCGGGCATCATGCTGGTGGCCCTGTTCGCCCTCTATGCCTGGGCCGCCTCGCTGCGCGAGCAGCGCCGTGCGCCCGAGTCGGCGCCGCGGGAGCATTTCACCCTGGCCCAGAAGATGGAGGGCCTTTCCCGGGTCATGCCCTTCTTCATCATGATCGTGGCCATCGCCTATTTCATGTACGGCGGGCTGGCCACCCCCTCCGAGATCGCGGCCATCTCGGCGCTGCTGGCCCTGGTGCTGGTGGTGGTCATCTACCGCACCTGGCGCGCGAAGGACCTGTGGCACATCTTCCGCGACACCATCCGCGAATCCACCATGATCCTCACGATCATCGGCGCGGCGGCCGTCTTCTCCTACATGATGTCCCTGCTCTACGTGACCCAGACCGCGGCCCAGATCATGGTGGAGCTGGAGCTGAATCGCTGGGTGCTCATGCTCATCATCAACGCGTTCATGCTCATCGCGGGGTGCTTCCTGCCCCCGGTGGCCATCATCCTGATGCTGATGCCCATCCTGACGCCGGTGCTGGAGGCCAACAATTTCGATCTCATCTGGTTCGCGGTGATCCTCACGATCAACATGGAAGTGGGGCTGATCACGCCCCCGGTGGGGCTCAACCTCTATGTGCTCAAGGGTGTCGCTCCCGGCGTGGACCTCACCGATGTGCTGAAGGGATCGTTTCCCTTCGTGCTCATCATGTTCGCCTCCATGGTGTTGCTCGCCTTTTTTCCGGGGATCGCCCTCTGGCTGCCGGACACCCTCATGGGCCCCGGCCATTGAATTCGTTCCACCGAACCGCAACCGAAGCCATGAACCAGAACCTGTACGCGCAGTTGGCGGCCAACTTCCCGCGCAACCTGTCCGCCCCCTGCCTGGTGCTGCCCGACGGCAGGGCCTGGAGCTACCTGGACATGGAGCGGGCCAGCGGCCGCATGGCGAACCTGCTGGCGGCCCTGGGGCTCAGGCCGGGCGACCGGGTGGCGGCCCAGGTGGAGAAGTCGGCCGAGGCCCTGGTGCTGTACCTGGCGGCGCTGCGGGCGGGCATGGTGTTCCTGCCCATGAACCCCGCCTATCAGCGCCACGAGGTGGAGTATTTTCTCGGCGACGCGCGGCCCGGCCTGTTCGTGTGCCGGCCCCAGATCCGCGCGCTGGCGGACGAACTGGCGCGGAAAGCGGGGGTGCCCCAGGTGCTGGAACTGGACGATCACGGCCGCGGCTCCCTGATCGACGCCGCCGCGCCCCGGGCGGATGGATTCGCCACCGTGCGGCGGCGTCGCGACGACCTGGCGGCGATTCTCTACACCTCGGGCACCACGGGACGCTCCAAGGGTGCCATGCTCTCCCACGGCAACCTGCTCTCCAACGCCCAGGTCCTGCATGACTACTGGGGCTTCCGCCCGGGGGACGTGCTGCTGCACATGCTGCCCATCTTTCACGTCCACGGCCTGTTCGTGGCCTGCAACACGGCGCTCCTCAACGGCAGCGCCATGCTGTGGGAGCCGCGCTTCGACGCGAAACGGGCGCTCGACCTGTTGCCCCGCGCGACGGTGTTCATGGGCGTTCCCACCTATTACGTGCGCCTGCTGCTGGAGCCGGGCTTCTCGCGGGAAACCTGCCGTGCCATGCGGCTGTTCGTGGCCGGCTCGGCCCCCCTGCTCAAAGACACCTTCGACGAGTTCCGCCAGCGCACCGGCCACACCATCCTCGAGCGCTACGGCATGACCGAGACAGGCATGCTCACCTCGAACCCCTACGAGGGCGAGCGGCGCGGCGGCACCGTGGGCTTTCCGCTGCCCGGCACCGACTTGCGCATCGTGGACGAGGACGGCAATCCCCTCGGGCCCGGGAAGGTGGGGTTCATCCAGGTCCGGGGCCCCAACGTGTTCTCCGGCTACTGGCAGATGCCGGAGAAGACCCGGGAGGAATTCACCGCCGACGGCTTCTTCCGCACCGGCGACATGGGCTCGTGGGATGCCGACGGCTATGTCTGCATCAGCGGGCGCTCCAAGGACCTGGTGATCACCGGCGGCCTCAACGTCTATCCCAAGGAAATCGAGGAACTGATCGACGCCCTGCCCGGGGTGGCGGAGTCCGCGGTGATCGGCCTGCCCCATCCCGATTTCGGCGAGGCCGTGACCGCGGTGGTGGTGCGTCAGAAGAACGAGGCGGGGGCGGCTCTCACCGAGGAAGGGATCATCGCCAGCCTCAAGGGCGAGCTGGCCAACTTCAAGGTCCCCAAGCGTGTCCATCTCACCGACGACCTTCCCAGGAACACCATGGGCAAGGTGCAGAAAAACCTCCTGCGGGACCGATACTCCGCAGGCGGTTGAGCCGCGTTTCTCGATTCAGATCGGCATCTTGCGGGCTGTTGCAGACCCTTCATAATGCCGCGCCCGCGCGCAGTAATGGGGCTGAGCCAAGGGAAGCGGCCGCATTCGGCCATAATGGGAAGTCCAGGCTTACCCACTCGGGCATCGCATTATCGGCCTCAACGGTCAATGAGGTGCTGCTCAGGCACCGGCCGCAATCTGCTGGTCAGCCGCCGTAGCCCAGGAGGCCGGCCCCAATGACCGCTTCGCCCATCTGACCACAGCGGCACCGGACCCATTGCGACCCCGCAGAGCAGGAGAATGCTGTGAACCCGCTGCTCGTATATATTTCGACGGGGAGCCAACGGATCAAGCCGGGGCTCCGCAGTTGTGCAAGTCGTCTGGCGATATTGATCAGGAGAAGAATGGTGTCAGTTCACGGAAATGAGGATGGGGCACCAAATCAAGACCCGGCGGAGGGCACATACCGGGCGCGTGTTCGGATTCGAGTCCTAAAGAAGCTGGCCATCCCGGAGAGCGAGTACCGCTTCCAGGTGTTTGGTCGAGAGGTGGTGCTTTCGGCACCGACACAAGAGATGGCCATTCGAGACAGCGAGTGGCTCGTGCTGAATGCGCGAGGATTTGGCAGCGAAGGCGACGCCCGCGAATTCGGGAGGCGATTGCAGGCCGCACTTCATCTGTCTTCGGCCGCAACGCGACTTGGCATAGACCCAGGACGCGACTTGCCCACTTCAGGGCTCGCCGCGCATGTGAAGCAGCATATTGCAAGAGAGACTGGAGCTACGGTGCGAGACAACGTGCACGGTCTCGATGTCTTCGTTGACGATCCAAACGTCGTGATCTTTAATCTCAGTGCCACGGCGACGGTGCACGCGAGTAGAGATCCGTTCCTCGCTTACGCGGCCGAGTTGCACACCCAAGTGGCAGCGCTTTCTGAGGAAGCGAGGGATATTGTACTTCTCCTCAACTTTGCGCTGATGAGGCCTGAGCCGGTGGCGCAGATAGTGTTCGCTGTGTCCGCGGTCGAAATGCTTGGCCAGGATGAGGAATGGACGGAGTCGCAAAGGTCTCTTCTTGGCGCGCTTGGGGAATACGCTGCCGCATCAGCCATAGGGACCGAATCCGAGCGATCTGAAGTCATAGATGCTCTTAAGACAGGCCTGCACAGACTGTCGCTGAGGCAGGGCGTGTTCAGACTTCTGGGCCGGTTGGGCCTCAGTCATCTTCGAAGGCAATGGGACGCGCTGTATGCCGAACGCAGCGCCCTAGTCCACGGTTTGGCTCCCCGGCCCGGGGCCGACTATTCAGACCTCGCCAACCGCACAATCAGCTTGTGTGGACACATTCTTCTAACGCGTGTCGCGGCCGAAGTGCCATCGGCGTCGAAGCATCTCAGAACCTTCTACCCTGAGGCACGATGAGTTGACTGCGTCACGGTGCTCTTGTTTCGTGCAAGGCAAACTGCCAATACAGCCGCTACCGGTACGGAAATCGAAGGCCTGCTCATGGCGGGGACCGCCCGTTGTTCGGCTTTGACTGAAAGCCGCCGTTCGGAATAGTAGGCTCCGGCCGACCGTCAGGTAACGGAAACCACGGCTGAACCGCCGCCTACGGCCATGAGCGGTCACAGACGGAGCGGCAAAATCATCGCGCCGGCTGACCGGTCCCGCCCAAATTCCGGACACTGGCAACGATCAGGTCACGGTCCCGCGGGTGCACCAGGATGGCGTCCACGGCCACCGTGGGCAGGTCCCCGACCGGCGTCCAGTGCGCGCCGCGGTCCGCGCTCGCGAACAGCCCGAGCTCGGTCCCGGCATACAGCAGACTCGGGTTCGTGGGGTCCTCTCGTACCAGCTTGACGGGACCGTCGGCAGGCAGGTTGGACGCGATCCCCTGCCAGGTACGCCCCGCGTCGGCGGTGCGGTACGCGAGGGGCGCGTGGTTCTGGCTCCGGAAGGCGCTGACCACCCAGGTAGGCCACCTTCGCGTCGTGGGAACTGGGCTCGATCCGGCTGATCCACTGCCCCTTCGCCGCCGCGGGCAGCCCCGCCGTGAGCTCGGTCCAGGTCTCGCCGCCGTCCTCGGTGATCCAAAGCTTGCCGTCGTCGGTGCCGGCCCGGAGCAGCCCCGCACGGAGCGGCGACTCGGCCAGCGTGTAGACGACGCGATAGTTCTCGGCCCCGCTGCCGGTGGTCACGGTCTTCTTCGGGTCCTGGGCCGAGAGGTCGGGGCTGATGAGACGCCACTCCTCCCCCCGGTTCGTGACCTCGAACACGCGGTTGCCCGCGAGGTACATCGTCCCCTTCTTGTGCCGGCTGCCGATGAGCGGCGAGTTCCAGTGGAAGCGGAACGCCGTCTGCCCCCCGGCCGGGGAGGGCCGCAGGTCCTTGATCTGGCCGCTGCGCATGTCGTGGCGGTGGATGCGCCCCTCCTGGGACTCCGCGTAGACGATATCGGGGTTCTCGGGATCGAAGACGCAGTAGAAGCCGTCGCCGCCCCCAGCGCGACGAAGCGCTCCCCGGGCGGGGGCGAGAGAACGTGCCGCGGTGCGATCCGAGGGGCCGAAGGCAGGGGTTAGCGTAGTAATCGGGCCGAGGCCGAAAATCGCCCGAAAGCCGCTCAAAACAATCCATTGAAAATCAATCATTTAGAGGGAGCGACTTGAGAGCCATCCGCGACGATGCGGCTTGACTGGCGAACCGCCCTTGAATTATCTACGCTTATTATCTTCGCTCCGAAGGGATACGTGCGCCATGAACAAAATCAGCGGCCGTGTGGTTCTCAAGGAAACGGGACTGGGCATTCCAGACCTGCTCGTGGTCATCCACGACGTGGATCCGGGCACCACTCCCGAGGAAACCCTGCCGGCGGACGGTGCGACCAGCGGTACAAGAACCGCGCGCACTACACGCGCCCGCGCCGCGGCTGCGGCAGCCGCCTCTTCTCGCGCAGGCATCGGGGATCGCCTGGGTTCCCGCCTCACATCCTCGACGGGCGCCTTCGACTTCGAATACGAAGACGCGGAATTCCAGATCCGCAACGCCGAAGAAAAGCGCCCGGACCTGTTGCTCCTGGTGGTGTCGCCGGAAGAGCCGGGCATCGATGAAGAATCCCGGGTGTTGTTCACCTCGCGTGACATCCGCCAGAACGCGGGCCGCACCGAGCAGTACCTGATCCGCATCCCGGGCGACGTGCTCAAGAAAGCGGGCGTGCCGCTGCCTCTGGATCCCTCGGTGGCCAAGGAGGAGTCCCGCTCCGTCATCGGCAAGTTCGAGCAGGCGGTGATGTATCGCAAGGACATCGAAGCCGAGACGCGCAAGATCGCGGCCCAGCAGGTGACGGCGGCGCGCGAGCAGCACGAGGCCACGGCAAAGGTCGTGGAGAACAGGCTCATCGAGTCCCTGATCGGCGTGAACGCGGAGGACGCCGCGAAGCTGCGCATCGCGATGCCGAACACAAACCCGCAGCCCATCATGTTCGAGGCCTTCAACGCGGGCATCCTGACCTCCAACAACCGGCGGCATGCCGGCTATCTCATCCTCACGGAAGAAGAAGCGCAGCCCTTCCGTTCGGGCAGCGGCTATCGGCAAAACATCCCGGGCCCGGAGATCGAGCCCTACATCTACAAGGCGGATCCGGACGCGGACCGGCCCAACTTTCTCACGCGCGAAGACCCGGTGGCGGCGATCTGCCGCGCGCATGACAGTCCCAGCCTGTTCGACGAGGAGACGCCGCTTGGCAATGGCGGCGGCAATGGCTCGGATCCGGGTGAAACCGAAGTGAATGAAGAGCTGACGCTCGAGAACCTGCCGCGCTTCATCAGCAAGCTGGTGAACCCGGTGATTCCGCCCGAGGAAGCCACGGTGTTCGGCCGCCCGGATGCAGAGGACGTGCAGAAGACCGTGCAGGGCCTGCAGATCAAGTCCGGCCCCTCGGACGTGGCGGCCTTCTACGATTTCCACCAGCTGCAGATTGCCTTCGACTACGTGTGGCAGCACGCCATCGACGACGGCGTGCTGGAGACGGGCAATGCGCTGGCCAAGAGCCTGGCCGATGCAGGCGCGGACCCGGTGAAGGCCGTGGCCAATGGCAATCCGCTGCGGGCGCTACGCATGGAGGCGCTGCACGTGGCCTCGGCGCAGAAGTCCCTGCAGGGCACGGGCACCGGACCGGCACCGGGCGTGATGATGCGCATGCGCGATACCACGGTGAACGATCCCGCCACCACGGGCGTCTTCGAGCCGCTGCCACCGCTTCCGCAACCGCCGATTCCTCCGATCGTGCGGCCGCCGTTCTTCGACCACATCGTCAACGGCACCTTCGAGCAAATCGACACGGGCCCGACGGCGCTGCTGAGCATGCTCGAAAATATGCTCAACGAGAAATACAAGTTCGAGGTGTTCGCGCCGAACACGACGAACTTTGGATTGCTGGTCACGTACCGGCAGAAATGGGAGCCGGTCACTTATCAATGCGGCGACCTGGTGAAGACGCTGACGCTGGCGCCCAAGGAAACCTGCAAGGTGGCCAGCCGCCGCGTGATCCGCAAGGAGCGCTCGGTCAAGGAGATGGAAGCCAACCAGCGCAACCGCAAGGACGAGTCCAGCGACACCATGCGCTCGGAAGCGGAGATCGTGCAGAAGGCGCAGGACAAGACCAACTTCAACACAACGGGCAAGGGCTCGTACAACATCGGAATCTCAAAGGGCGACAACACCACCAGCTTCACCAAGGACGCGGATGCGCTCTCGCAGGAGACCAAGAAGTCCTTCCACGAGGCGGTGATCAAGGCGGCGCAGGAGTTCCGCGACGAACGCAAGCTGGAAGTGGAGGCCAAGGAGTTCGAGGAAACCGAGTACACGGACAGCGCGGAGATCACGAATCCCAACGACGAGCTGACCTGCACCTATCTGTTCTACGAGCTGCAGCGGCGGTATCTGGTTTCCGAGCAGATCAACCGGCTCACGCCCGTGGTGCTCGTGGCCATGGAAGTGCCCAACCCCAGCAAGACGGCCATCGACCGTGTGCTGCTCTCGCATGCCTGGATCATCAACCGCGTGCTGCTGGATGACCGCTATCGTCCGGCGCTGGATTACCTGTGCACGCGCGTGGTGGGCGACGAGCTGGCGCTGCGCGATCTGGCCACCAACCTCACCTCCGTGCGCCAGGCCGTGGAGTCCATGAAGAAGCTCCACCGCGACATGGAGACCAACATGCGGGCGCGCGAGGCGGCGTTCACAGCGGCCATCGAGGCCCGCGCGCGACGCGTGGAGGCGGAGAACTCCGAAGGCTTCTTCGAGAGCGCCTTCGAGAGCATCGTGGGTGATGGCGGCGGCGAGGACCTGGAGTCCGTGCGCATCATCGAGGACATGAAGAAGGACCAGTACGAGCGCGCGGTGCGCGAAGAGAAGGAACTGCGCATGCGCCTCGATGGCGAAGTGGCAGCGCTCACGGCCGCGCAGCAGGCCTATGCCAAGGCCAATGCCGAGCACTCCAACCGGCTGCTGCAGATCGCCGGCCTGCGCGCACACTTCAAGGAGAACATCCTCTATTACATGCAGGCGATCTGGAGCTTCACGTTCAAGGATCAGATCTTCTTCACGCTGTCCAAGGTGAAGGTGCCCAAGCTCACGGCCGCCAGCCGCTCCTATGACCTGCGCGTTCCCAGCCAGCTGCCGCTGAGCATCACTCCCAAGCCCGGGCAGATCGTGCTCGAGGTGTTAGCCGACGTGCAGCTCAACGTGGGCCTGGACCCGGCGCAGGATTTTCAGACGCTGGTCGAAGTGGCGGATCTCGACAATCCGCTGGGCTTCAAGGGCAACTACATGATCTTCCCGCTGCGCAAGTCCAATCCGCTCACGGACTACATGATGGTGCCGTACATCGATTCCGAACTCGGTCTGCACGATCCGGACGACCAGGGTAGTTGGACACCGCAGGATTTTGCGAAATACGCGCGCTGCCTGCAGAAGCACTTCAAGGAAGAGCTCACCGAGGCAGAGTTCCAGGCGCTGCAGAACCAGCTTGCGGAGCAGTACAAGCGCATCGTCACCAGCCCGCGGCTCAACAACGACGAAGTGATCGTGCCCACCTCCTCGCTGTACATCGAAGCCCTGCCCGGCTCGCATCCACTGCTGGAGGACTTCAAGCTGGCGCATCGCATGATCGACGTGAAGAAGGCGCAGGCCGAGGTCCGCAAGCTGGAGCTCGAGAACCTGCGTTATGCCGCGCGCCTGCTCGACGAGGAGTACGAAGACCCGGATATCGAGCGCAAGATCCAGGTTGAGGGAATGAACGGCGGCATCGTAGTACCGCCCGAAGCGTAAGGAACGCGCATGGGCGAGCCGGCCATGGACGCGCGCGGTGTCAGCAACCGCGGCACGGCAAATCGCCGTGCCGCGGCGCCGAAGACATTGCCGCCGCCGGCGGACTACCCGCCGTTCCACGTGAGCCTGCTGGACGTCTCCCGTCCGGAGTACATCGGGCACGCGCTGGCCTACGCGCTCAAGTGGCACCTCGAGCTCATGCGCACCCAGGACCCGGTCACGGCGCAGGAGCTGGTCGAGAAGCTCATCGCGCTCTGGGAATACCTGAAGCTGATGGAGGTGGTTTCGCCGCGCGCGCCCGAGGGCGCGCTGCTGGTGCGCGATCCCATGGTCATGTTCAGTCGCGCGAAGATCAGGATCGAGTTTCGTGAACTGCCCACGGGCGAATCCGTTCCGGTCACCACGAGTTGGGAAGACGCACCGCTGCCCGTGTGGCAGCCCACGCTGTTCCCGCCAGAGCTGCCGCCGGACGTGAAGGCCGTCTACCCCAGCCGCCCGAGATTCGTGGAGGAGATCCCGCCATTTTTTCCGGCCGTGATTTCCAGGTGGATGGAGACCAGCGTGCGCGCCGAGCTGGCCGACGAGCCCGCGCCGCCGCCCGCTCCTGAACCCGGCGAGACGGGCGAGATTGTCGAGAGCTTCGAGGTGCTAGAGCCACCGACGGAAATCCAGGAAGACGAGGATGCCGCCGAGAAGGCCATGGAGGCCGTGGCGCGCAAGTTCGACAGCGACCGCTGGACCGTGGAGCGTCTCGCGGCCTTCAAGGGCATCACGCCCACGGTGAAAGCGGCCATCGCGAGGCTGCGCTCCACTAACCTCAACGACATCCAGCGCCACACGGGCGTGAAGTTCGATCCGGCCTACGCGGACGTGCCGCTGATCCGCAACACCGGGTTCATCCTTTATCACAGCGTGATCAGCTTCGTGCTTGACAAAAAAGGCGAGCCCTTCGACCTGCGCTTCTCGCGCGAGGGCAAGGGCATGATCGACTACCCCATCCTCATCGAAGGCCCTGGGGAGCAGATGCGGCGCAGCGTGCCCGCCGACGACGGCGTCTACGTGAGCGTGCAGAAGTACGGCTTCGGTAAGTTCCGGCTCAACGATGCCGGCATCACCAAGCTGTTGTTCGGCACGGTGGGCGGGTTCACCGAATACGGTTATGGCTACAGCGGTCCGCACCGCATCCACAAGACGCTGCAGAGCTACCTGGATACCGG
>Ga0210334_10448945_pt1 | contig 13886 bp, 13 predicted proteins | sample S306metaT_FD_164440 | JGI IMG/M metagenome (GOLD analysis project Ga0210334, IMG submission 164440) | Metatranscriptome of estuarine sediment microbial communities from the Columbia River estuary, Oregon, United States - S.306 (Metagenome... | ecosystem: Environmental > Aquatic > Marine >... | reverse complement strand
GCTTCCGGCGCCGTGGACGTGCTGGCGCGGGCCAGGGTCTGCTCGAGCCTGGACGATGCGCTGGCCGGCACGGTGCTGGCCGTGGCCACGACTTCCCGCTACCGGGACCTGCCCCCCGGCGTGCTCTCGCCCAGGGACGCGGCGGCGCGTCTGGCGGCTGAAGCCACCGCCTACCCGGTGGCGCTGGTGTTCGGCAGCGAGACCTTCGGCCTGTCCACCGAGGAGGTGAGCCGCTGCCAGAACGTGGTGAACATCCCGGCCGATCCTGACTACGCCTCCCTGAACCTCGCGGCGGCGGTGCAGGTCATGGCCTACGAAGTGCGCCTTGCGGCCGGGACGGGGCCGACCCTGCCGGTCCCGGAGTTTGACCCGGCCACCCTGGAGGACATCGAGCGCCTGTTCCAGGCATTGGACCAGGCCCTGCAGGAAACCGGGTTTCTCGACCCCAGGAACCCGGGCCGGCTGATGCAGCGCCTGCGCCGCTTGTTTTCCCGCACCCGGCTCGAGAAGGAGGAGGTGGCGATCCTCCGGGGAATTCTGAAATCGATCGCTAAGTAGTTGACCAAATTAGTAGAAAAACCGCATACTGGCGTCTCCAAAACCGTTCTCGCGCAATGTTCCAGTTCGTCAGGGAAGACATCGACAGCGTATTCGACCGGGACCCGGCCGCCCGCAACCTCTGGGAGGTGGTCACCTGCTACCCGGGTTTTCACGCCCGCATGTTCCACCGCCTCAGCCATTGGCTCTGGGGGTTGGGGCTCAAGTGGCTGGCCCGCTTTGTTTCCCACCTGGGGAGGTGGTTCACCGGGATCGAGATTCACCCGGGGGCCCGCATCGGGCGGCGGTTCTTCATCGACCATGGCATGGGTGTGGTCATCGGCGAGACGGCGGAAATCGGGGACGACGTGACGCTCTACCACGGCGTTACCCTGGGGGGCACCTCCTGGAACAAGGGAAAGCGCCACCCCACCCTGGGTAACGGGGTAGTGGTGGGGGCTGGCGCCAAGATCCTGGGTCCCATCGTGATCGGCGAGGGGGCGAAGGTGGGCTCCAATGCTGTGGTGGTCAAGGACATTCCGGCTGGCGCGACGGCGGTGGGGATTCCCGCCCATGTGGTTGACACGACAAAGGAAGAGGCGAGGGCGCGGCAGGCGGAGACGATGGGGTTTTCCGCCTATGCCATCAGCCCCAACATGGACGATCCGGTGGCCAAGGCCATTCACGGCCTCATCGACCACACGGTTTCCGTTGACCACCGCATCGAGTTCATCCTCGAACAACTGAAACGCCTGGGCGCTTCCATCGAGGATGAAAAAGCTACCGCCGACAAGTTCGATCCCGAGTACCTGAATCGAATCGTTGACTAGGGAACTTCGGTGGCCTAAAGTTGACGAAAATGTTCAACAATCGTATTTGCGGAAATCCATAACGGATTTCTCCCGAGGACCCAACCGAGAGGTGCCGACATGAGACTCACAACCAAAGGACGCTTTGCGGTTACGGCGATGATTGACCTGGCCATGCGCCACGGAAACGGACCAGTGACCCTGGCCGGCATCAGCGACCGGCAGCAGATTTCCCTGTCATATCTGGAACAGCTGTTCGGCAAGCTGCGGCGCCACGGCCTGGTGGAAAGCGTGCGCGGACCGGGTGGCGGCTACAACTTGGCCAAGCCAACCGAGCGGATCACGGTGGCGGAGATCATTCTCGCGGTGGACGAGCCCCTGGACGCGACCCGCTGCGGCGGCATGGCCAACTGCCAGGACGAGCAGCGCTGCATGACCCATGACCTGTGGACCAGCCTCAACGAGCGCATTTACGAGTACCTGACCTCGGTGACGCTCAAGGACATGGTGGACAGGCAGAAGCCGTCCAACGTATCCACCCTGGAAGACCGTCGCATCCGCCGGGACCGCCCCACGCCCAACCTGGTTTCAGCATAAGGACTTGATGAGCCTGCCGGTCTATCTCGACCACAACGCCACCACCCCGGTCGATGAGGCAGTGCTCGCAGCCATGCTGCCGTATTTCCGCGAGGAGTACGGCAACCCGTCCAGCCGCCACGAATGGGGAACCCGGGCCCGGAAGGCCGTGGATTTGGCCCGGGAGCGGGTGGCGGCGGCTCTGGGCGTCCAGCCTCCCCAGGTCATTTTCCTGAGCGGCGGTTCGGAAGGGAACAACCTTTTCATCAAGGGCGCTGCCGCCTACCTCAAGCCGTCCCAGGCGCTGGTGAGTTCCGTCGAGCATCCCTGCGTGGCGAAGCCCGCCCAGGAACTCGCGCGCCAGGGATGGACCCTGCGCAAGCTGGCGGTGGATGGGGCGGGCCGTCTTGACCTGCGCGACGTGGACGCCGCGTTTTCGGAGCCCACCGGCCTGGTGTCCGTGATGCTCGCCAACAACGAGACCGGCGTCGTCTACGACGTGGCGGCGGTGGCGGAAAAGGCCCGGGCCGCCGGCGCCCTCGTCCACACCGACGCGGTGCAGGCCTTCGGCAAGATTCCCTTCGATTTTGCCTCTCTCAACGTCCACGCGCTCACCATCTCCGGTCACAAGTTTCACGGCCCCAAGGGATCGGGGGCGCTGGTGGTCGACAAGCGGCTCGCGTTGAAGCCCATTATCCAGGGCGGCGGTCACGAGAGTGGAATGCGCGCGGGCACTGAAAATGTCCCCGCCATCGTCGGCCTCGGCGTGGCCTGCGAGCTGGCGGCGGCGCGGGTGAAGGAATACATGTCGCGGGTCACGGCCCTGCGGGAGCGCCTGGAGCAGGGGCTCACCGCCCTGGGGGCCACGATTTTCGGGCGGGAGGCGAAGCGCCTGCCCAACACCACCTATTTCGCGCTGCCGGGCATTGATGGCGAAACCCTGGTTATCCAGGTGGACCAGGCGGGGTATGCCGTGGCTTCCGGTGCGGCCTGCTCCAGCGGCGTCGCCCAGGCGAGCGCCGTGCTCAAGGCCATGGGCGTGGCCGACGAACTGGGGCGCGGCGCCGTGCGGGTGAGCCTGGGCAGGGACAACACCGTGGACCAGGTGGACGGATTCCTGGGGGCGGTGGCAGCGGCGGCGGCCCGGTTGCGGGGGCTGGCGGCGGTCGCGACCTGACCCCCGCGGACTTATAATGCACCCTATCCTCAATTGAAATCACTGAGCACCATGATCACATTGACCGAGAGAGCGGCGAAGTACATCGAGAATTCCCTGAAGCGGCGCGGCAAGGGCATCGGCCTGCGCCTGGGCGTGAAGCAGGTGGGCTGCTCCGGCCTGGCGTACAAGATCGAGTGGGCGGAGGAAGCGCGGCCGGAGGACATGAAGTTCGAGACCCACGGCGTGGCCGTTTACGTGGAGCCCGGCAGCCTCCAGTTCATCGACGGCTCGGAAGTGGATTTCGTGCGCGAAGGGCTGAACGAGCGCTTCAAGTTCAACAACCCCAACGTGAAGGGCGAGTGCGGCTGCGGCGAGAGCTTCAGCGTGAGCTGAGTACGCCAAGCCCGGATTGAATCGGAAGGGGCGGCCCGCGGGCCGCCCCTCTTCATTTTCGGGCGGCTACAATGGGGGCCGGGAGGAGATGAAATGGCGACACGCTGCAGCTGGGCCGATGCGAGCGATCTCTACCGGCGCTATCACGACAAGGAGTGGGGCATCCCGGTCCACGATGACCGCACCCTGTTCGAGTTCCTGATCCTGGAGGGAGCCCAGGCCGGCTTGTCCTGGCGCCAGATCCTGGAGCGGCGCGATGGCTACCGGCGCGCCTTTGACGGCTTCAATCCCGAGAAGATCGCCCGCTACGACGACGCCAGGCTGCAGGCGCTCCTCGCCGATCCCGGCATCGTGCGCAACCGGGCCAAGGTCGGGGCAGCCGTCACCAACGCCCGCGCCTTCCTGGAAGTGCGGGAGCGCTTCGACAGCTTCGACGCGTTCGTCTGGCAGTTCGTGGCGGGACGGCCCATTCAGAACAGCTGGCGCAGCGTGGACGAGGTCCCGGCCAGCACCCTGGAATCCGACGCCATGAGCCGCGAGCTGAAGCGAATGGGGTTCAAGTTCGTGGGGTCCACCATCTGCTACGCGTTCATGCAGGCCGTGGGCATGGTCAACGACCACGTCACGGGCTGCTTTCGCTGGCCGGAGGTGCAGAGACTGGGCGGGGCGTGAGGCGCGCCGAAGGCGCTCGAGGCTCCCCGGCGGGGAGCGCTACAGCCAGAGAATGGCCGGCAGGATGGTGATGGCGAACACGTAAACCAGCCATTCCATGCGGTGGCGGGTCAGGAACCCCGTGTAGTAGGCCACGATGGTGGCGATGGCGAGAATCGCGTAAACCAGGAACAGCATCTAAGCCCTCCCTCTGGACTTCCGCTTCATGGCTCGGCTCCGCGGGCGGACCGCCCTGAAGCTTTCAAATCGAGCGTAGTTTAACCCGAACGCCGCGCTTGCGGGAGGCTTGAGCGCCGCCGCCTGCGGCAAAACGCCACGGCCTCCGTCAGCCCGACAGGGCGCTGATGACCTCCCGCACGCAGCCGACGCGGTCCGCCAGCGTGGGGAAGCTGCGGGTCATGCGCAGGCGGTCCTGACCCGAAAAGCGGGTGTCCCGCCGGCTCTGCACGAAACCGATGATGCGCGAGGGGTCCACCGGCGGCTTGGGGACGAACTGGAGCAGCATCCCGTCCGGGCCGGCGTCCACTCGGGCGATGCCCAGGGGCTTGGCCAGGATGCGCAGACGGTGGGACTCGATGAGGGAGCGGGCCGGTTCCGGCAGCAGGCCGAAGCGGTCCACCAGCTCGGTCTGCATCTCCTCCAGCTGCTCCGGGGTCTCGCAGTTGGCGAGCCGCTTGTAAAGAACCAGCCGCTCGTGGACGTCGCTCACGTAGTCCTGGGGCAGCAGCGCCGGCACGTGCAGGTTGATCTCGGTGGTGACGCCCAGGGGCTGCTGCATGTCCGGCTCCCGCCCGGCCTTGAGGGCGCGCACGGCGGACTCCAGCATGCGCGCGTAAAGGCTGAAGCCCACCTCCTGCATTTCGCCGCTCTGGGACTCCCCCAGGATCTCGCCGGCGCCGCGGATCTCCAGGTCGTGCATGGCCAGGTAAAATCCGGAGCCCAGCTCTTCCATCATCTGGATCGCCTCCAGGCGCTTGCGGGCCTGGGGCGTCACCGACTCCTCGTCCGGCACCAGCAGGTAGGCGTACGCCTGGTGATGGGAGCGCCCGACCCGGCCCCGCAACTGGTGGAGCTGGGCCAGGCCGAAGCGGTCCGCCCGGTTGATGATGATGGTGTTGGCGGTGGGGACGTCGATGCCGGTCTCGATGATGGTGGTGCAGAGCAGGATGTTGAAGCGGCTCTGGTAGAACTCCCGCATGGCCTGCTCCAGCTCCCGCTCCCGCATCTGGCCGTGGGCGACGCGGATGCGCGCCTCCGGCACCAGGGCCTCCAGCCGCGCACGCATGGACTCGATGGTGTCGATGTCGTTGTGCAGGAAGTAGATCTGGCCGCCGCGCTTCAGCTCCCGCAGGCAGGCCTCGCGGATGATGCCGTCGCCGGCGCGGTTGACGAAGGTCTTGATGGCCAGGCGGCGCTGGGGCGCGGTGGCGATGACGGAAAAATCCCGCAGCCCTTCCAGGGACATGGAGAGCGTGCGCGGGATGGGGGTGGCGGTGAGAGTCAGCACGTCCACCTCGGCGCGCAACTTCTTGAGGGCCTCCTTCTGCCGCACCCCGAAGCGGTGCTCCTCGTCGATGATGACCAGTCCCAGCTGCTTGAACTTCACATCCTTCTGCAGCAGCTTGTGGGTGCCGATCACGATGTCGATGGCGCCCTCCGCCAGCCCCTTGAGGGCTTCCCCCTGTTCCTTGCCCGAGCGGAACCGGGACAGCTCGGCGATGCGCACCGGGAACTCCGCGAAGCGGTCAGAAAAATTGGTGAAGTGCTGCTCCGCCAGCAGGGTGGTGGGCACCAGCACCGCCACCTGCTTGCCGTCGGCCACCGCCACGAACGCCGCCCGCAGGGCCACCTCGGTCTTGCCGAATCCCACGTCGCCGCACACCAGCCGGTCCATGGGCTTGCCGCTGGTGAGGTCCTCGATCACGGCGCTGATGGCGGCCAGCTGGTCCGGAGTCTCGTCGAACTGGAAGCCGTCGGCGAACACCGCGTAGTCGTGGGGTTTGAAGGAAAAGCTGTGACCCACCCGGGCCGCCCGCCGGGCGTAGAGATTGAGCAGCTCCGCCGCCGTGTCCCGCACCTGCTCCATGGCTCTGCGCTTGGCCTTGTCCCACTGGCCGCTGCCCAGCTTGTGCAGGGGCGCTTCCTCGGGCTGGGCGCCGCTGTAGCGGCTGATGAGGTGGAGCTGAGCCACCGGCACATAGAGCTTGTCGCCGTCCGCGTACTCCAGCAGCAGGAACTCCGTTTCGCCCTCGCCGAGATCGAGGCTGACCAGGCCCTGAAAGCGGCCGATGCCGTGGCTTTCGTGCACCACCGGGTCGCCCGGCTTGACCTCGGTGAGGTCCTTGAGCACCGCCTCGGTGGTGATGCGGCGCGCCGCCTCCCGGGCCCGGGTGCGGATGTGTGTGGCATAGAGCTCGGACTCGGTGATGACGGCGAAGCCTTCGCCCGGGGCGATGAAGCCGTTTTCCAGGGGCGCGACGCCGAGGCAGAAGTGCTCTCTTCCTTCCAGGAACGCGGCGAAGTTTTCGCTGGCGGCGGGCGCCAGGCCCTGCTGCCGGAAGTAGTCCCCCATGATCTCGCGCCGGCCCAGGCTTTCCGCCGCCACCAGCACCTTGCCGTGGAACCCGCCGAGAAACGCCGCCAGCCGGCCCAGGGGCTTGTCGGCCTTTCGGTCCACGGACAAGGGCGGCAGCGGCTCGGCGCCCGGCCAATCCGCGGGAGGCGCCTCCTGCGTGTCCCCGGCACTCGCCTTGGCCGGGGATTCGGGAATCTCGACGCGGGCGAACGGTTTTGCTCCGCCGAAAAACTGGTCCGCGGCGAGGAACAGCTCCTGGGGCGGCAGCAGGGGCCGCTCCCGGTCCCCCCGCAGCAGGTCGTAGCGGGAGCGGGTGTCCTTCCAGAAGCCCTCCATCGCTTCGGTCACGTCATGGTGGAGGACCAGCACCGTTTCCGGCTGCAGGTAGTCGAACAGCGTTGCCGTCTGCTCGAAGAACAGGGGCAGGTAGTACTCGATGCCCGCCGGCGCGAGCCCCTGGCCCACGTCCTTGTAGATGCGGCTGCGGGAAGGATCGCCCTCGAAGCGCTCCCGGAACCGGGCGCGGAACCGGGTGCGCCCGGCCTCGTCCATGGGAAACTCCCGCGCCGGCAGGAGGCGGATCTCCGGCACCGGGTACAGGCTGCGCTGGGTGTCGGCGTCGAAGGTGCGGATGGACTCGATCTCGTTGTCCAGCAGGTCCAGGCGGTAGGGCAGGGGGCTGCCCATGGGGAAGAGGTCGATGAGCCCGCCGCGCACCGCGAATTCTCCCGGCGATACCACCTGGGTCACGTGGGAGTATCCCGCCAGCACCATCTGTCCGCGCAGGGTTTCCGTTTCCAGGGTCTGCCCCTGCTTCAGGAAGAAGCTGTACGCCGCCAGGTACTCCACCGGCGCCAGCCGATAGAGGGCGGTGGTGACCGGCACCACGATCACATCGCATTCGCCGCGGTGGATCTGGTAGAGCGTGGCCAGCCGCTCGGACACCAGGTCCTGGTGGGGCGAGAAGCTGTCGTAGGGCAGGGTCTCCCAGTCCGGCAGCAGGCTCACCCGCAGCGCCGGGTTGAAATACGCGATTTCCTCCCGCAACCGCTGGGCATCGAGGGCGCTCCCGGCGAGCACCGCCAGGGGGCGTTGCCCGGCGGCCAGGCGCGCGATGGCGAGGGCATCGCTGGAGCCGGGGAGTCGTCCCCAGCGCAGGCGCTGCCCCGGGGCGGGAACCCATGCCTGAGGCCGCATGTGGATGGAAGCGAGTCCGGAAAAAGCGCGATTATAAGGCAGTCGGCGGGGCGACCCCGCCCGGGATGTGAAAGCGGTTTGTCGAGGGGGTTCCAATCCTGAAACGGGGCGCCAGGCTGCTCCGATTCCGCGGGGAGCCACCACCGGCGCCGGGCCGGAAGGGGATTGGGCTATGATGAAAACGGAAGGAGGAGCGAGCGCAATGTTCCGCAACCGCGCCGACGCGGCCCGCAAGCTGGCGGAGGCCTTGTCCGCATACAAGGGCCGCAACCCGTTGGTGCTGGCGATCCCCCGGGGCGCGGTGCCCATGGCCCGGATCCTCGCCGACGAACTGGGCGGCGACCTGGACGTGGTGTTGGTGCGCAAGCTGCGGGCACCGGGCAATCCGGAGTTCGCCCTGGGTTCCATTGACGAGAGCGGCTGGGCGTATCTGGCGGAGCATGCGCGCCACTACGCCGGCGAGGATTACCTGGAGAAGGAAAAGCAGGCCCAACTGGAAACCATCCGCCAGCGCCGGGCCCAGTACACGCCGGTGCATCCGCCCATGGATCCGAACGGCCGCGTCGTGATCGTGGTGGACGACGGGCTTGCCACCGGTTCCACCATGATCTCCGCGCTGCACGCCTTGCGCGCCCGGGGCGCGGTGAAGGTGGTGTGCGCGGTGCCGGTTTCGCCGCCGGACACGCTGGAGAGGGTCCGCCAGTACGCGGACGAAACCGTGTGCCTGCTGGCGCCTCCCAACTTCTACGCCGTGGGCCAGTTCTACGGCGACTTCCCCCAGGTGGACGACTCCGAGGTCATCGCGATCCTGGCCGAGAAGCGCGCGGGCTGAGGGTCCGCGTTTTTTCGGTTCGAGAAGCGCTGCTTCTCAGGCGAGGTGGTGGGCGAACCAGTCTGCCGCGGCCGCGGCCACCTGTTCCAGGGTGCCGGGTTCCTCGAACAGGTGGGTGGCGCCGGTGACGATCTGGATTCTTTTTTCGCAGGTCATCAGGGCGTGGACCTGCTCGTTGAGTTCAATGACCACGTCGTCCAGGCCGCCCACCAGCAGCAGCGTGGGGCAGCGCACGTGGGCCAGCGCGTCCCGGCCCGCGAGATCGGGGCGCCCTCCCCGGGAAACTACCGCGGATACTTCATCGCCCAGCACGGCCGCGGCCTGCAGCGCCGCCGCGGCGCCGGTGCTGGCGCCGAAATAGCCGATCTTCAGGCCCTGGGTGACGGGATCGCCCTGGAGCCAGCGGGTGGCCGCCACCAGCCGGGCGGTCAGCACCGGAATGTCGAAACGCCGCTGGTAGTCCCGGTCTTCCTCCCGCGTCAGCAGGTCGAACAGGAGGGTTCCCAGGCCCGCGTTCTGCAGTTCCCGGGCGACGAAGGTATTGCGCCGGCTGAAGCGGCTGGAGCCGCTGCCGTGGGCGAAGGCCACGACGCCCGTCGCGCCGGGTGGAAGCGCCAGGGTTCCGTCCAGATGCAGCTGGCCGGCGGGGATGCGGACTTCGCGGACTTCGCTGGTCATGGCGTCACGCGAATTCCCGAGGGGTGATCTGCACCGGGACCCGCCGCCGCCCGAATGCATGGGTATATTTCTCGTAGCGCCCGGCGATGGCGGCCCCGCAGGACCGGCAATGGCCGTCGTCGGTGATGCGGTAATCAAGGATCGCGTACCAGTCGCGCACGATCAGGGGCTTGCGGCAGCCGGGGCAGAAGGTGGTTCCGCCCTCGGTGTCGTGGACGTTGCCCGTGTACACATAATGCAGGCCTTCCTCCATGCCGATCCTGCGCGCCCGGGTCAGCGTCGCCGGCGGCGTGGCAGGCACGTCGTTCATTTTCCAGTCGGGGTGGAACGCGGTGAAGTGCAGGGGCACGTCGGGTCCCAGCTCGCGCCGGATCCATTGGCACATCCGGCGCAGTTCCTCATCGGAGTCGTTCCAGCCCGGGATGAGCAGGGTGGTGATCTCGAACCAGACGCCGGTTTCGTGCTTCAGGTAGGCCAGCGTGTCCAGCACCGGCTGCAGGTGCGCGCCGCAGAGCTTGACGTAGAAAGCATCGGTGAAACCCTTGAGGTCCACGTTGGCGGCGTCCATCTTGGCGTAGAATTCCCGCCGCGCCGTGTCGTGGATGTAGCCGGCGGTGACCGCCACGGTTAGGATGCCCAGCTCGTGGCAGGCGTCCGCCACGTCCATGGCGTACTCGGCGAAGATCACCGGGTCGTTGTAGGTGAAGGCGACGCTCTTGCAGCCGGTTTCCCTGGCCGCCCTGGCCAGCTGCGCGGGCGACGCGGCGTCCGCCAGCCGGTCCATGTCCTTGGACTTGGAAATATCCCAGTTCTGGCAGAACTTGCACGCCAGGTTGCAGCCCGCGGTGCCGAAGGAAAGGATGCTGGTGCCGGGGTAGAACTGGTTGAGGGGTTTCTTCTCGACGGGGTCGATGCAGAAACCCGAGGACCGCCCGTAGGTGGTGAGCACCATCCTGCCACCGGACATCATGCGCACGAAGCAGGCGCCCCGCTGCCCCTCGTGCAGCCGGCAGTCCCGGGGGCAGAGGTCGCACTGGATGCGCCCGTCCGGCAGGGCATGCCACCAGCGGGCGGGGTAATGGCTGTTCTCGATGCGGCTCATGGGCTCGCTGCCTCCTCGTAATCGGATTCCCGGTACTTGGCCACCGTGTAGCGGTGCAGCCGCAGTTCCGGGCTCCAGAAATCTTCCGGCAATCCCGCCTTGCGCTTCAGGTGCCTCAGGAAATCCCGGCGGTCGGGCAGGTCGTCCCACACCTGGGGCAGGAAGGTGCCGCCCCGCCCGCGATATTCCAGCACCACGCCGTCCATGCCCGGCCGCAGTTGGGCTAAGGCATCCTCCTCGTCGCTGAAGGCGAGGGGCTCCGGCGGCGAGAGCACCGAGACTTCCACCTCGGTGGCGTCCAGCTCCGATTCCCGCAGCGGCAGGAAGCGCGGATCCCGGAAGGCGGCATTCACGGCATTGGCGGCCACGTCCTCGGCCAAGGGCCGCCGCGCGTCCAGGGTGCCGATGCAGCCCCTCAACTCGCCGCCCTGGCGCAGGGTGACGAAGCTCGCGCCGGGCGCGTTCAGCCAGGGCGGGTCCTCCACTTCCGCGGGATCCCTACCCAGCGCGCCCTCGATGGCCTGGCGCGCGATGCGCAGCAGCAGCGCGCCCCGCTCAGCGGACATGGGGCACCTCGCAGAACGCGAAAGCGGCATAACCCACCACCCGGCTCCGGTCCCCCGCCGTGTCCCCGGAGTTCCGCAGATCCAGCAGCCTGGGCTCGAGCCCGTGGCGCTGCGCCGCCAGCAGCAGGCCGTTCACCGGCGTCCCGCCGCAGGCCTGGTCATGGCGGATGTCCGTGGAGAGATCCAGGATCAGCCGCGCGGTTTCTCGGTCAACCCGCTTTGCCGTGGTGTAGGGCAGGTAGTGGGAGAGGTCCGAACTCACCACGATCAGGGTCTCGGTGCCGCCCCACAGGGCGTCCAGCACCTCCGCCACTTCCTCGGCGCTGGCGTCGCCCACCGCGAGAGGCACCAGGGTGAACTCACCCAGCACCTGCTGCAGAAAGGGCAACTGGACCTCGAGGGAGTGCTCCATGGCATGGGCGGCGCTGCTTTCCACCACCTGGGGCAGTCTGCGGATGCGGCTGACGGCTTCCGCGTCCAGGCCGATCGTCCCCAGCGGCGTCCGGAAGGAATCGGCTCCCGGGAGCGCCAGCCCCCGCACCGGCACGCGATGCACCGGCCCCAGCAGCACGACCCGGGATATCACGCCGCGCCCGGCCCTGAGGCGGGCGTAGGCGCTGGCCGCGACGGGACCGGAATACACGTAGCCCGCGTGGGGCACGATCACCGCCTTGGGCAGCGGTTCCGAGGTGATTTCGCCCGCTTCCGCCGTGGACAGCATCTCATCCACTTCCCGGGCCAGGACATCGGGATCGCCCGGATAGAACATGTCGGCCACCGCCGCGGGCCTGATGCGCGCCATGCGTTTATCTCCGTCAGAACCCGGGAATCCGATTCGCGAACCCACGTTCGATCTCCCGCCACATTTTCATTATAGTTTCCAGGGTCCAATTCCGGCTTACCGCGGACTGTTCCTCTCCCTTAGAAAAATCCCATAAGCAAGCCCCTATGACCCCGGACTGGCAGCTTCCCTATCCCTCCCGGCGCATGCCCGTGTTCGCCCGCAATGCCGTGGCCACCAGCCAGCCCCTGGCGGCCCAGGCAGGATTGCGCATGCTGCTCAACGGCGGCAATGCCGTGGATGCCGCCCTGGCCTGCGCCATCGCCCTCACCGTGGTGGAGCCGGTGTCCAACGGCATCGGGTCGGATGCCTTCGCCATGGTCTGGGACGGCAAGCGCCTCCAGGGCCTCAATGGCTCGGGCCGGTCACCCGCGGCCTGGACTCCGGACCGCTTCGCGGGCCTCGCCACCATGCCGGAGCGGGGATGGGATACCGTCACGGTGCCGGGGGCGGTGGCGGCCTGGGCGGAACTCGCCAGACGCTTCGGGAAGCTCCCATTCGAATCCCTGTTCGAGCCCGCCATGGCCTACGCCCGGGACGGGTTCCTGGTCACGCCCGACGTGGCGCGGCAGTGGGAACTGCAGGAAGACCTGCTCCTGGACCAGCCCGGATTCCGGGAGGCGTTCCTGCCCGGCGGCGGGGCGCCGGCGGCCGGGGATGTGTTCCGGTTTCCCGACCAGGCGCAAACCCTCCGGCGCATCGCCGAGACCGGCGGGAGCGATTTCTACCGCGGCGACCTGGCCAAGCGCATCGCGGCCTGCGCGGCGGCACAGGGCGGCGCGCTCACGCTGGAAGATCTCGCCGCCCATCGGGCGGACTGGGTGGAGCCCTTGGGGCAGGACTACCGGGGCGTGCGTCTCCACGAGCTGCCGCCCAACGGCCAGGGCCTGGCGGCGCTGATCGCCCTGGGCATTCTCTCCCACTGGGACATGGCCGGTTTCCCGGTGGACTCCGCCGACAGCCTGCACCTCCAGATCGAGGCCATGAAGCTGGCTTTTGCCGACGTCTATCGCCATGTGGCGGACCCGGCGGCCATGAGCCTGGAACCCGCTGCCCTGCTGGATGCGGACTACCTGGCGCAGCGGGCCCAGCGCATTGACCTTGCCCGGGCCCAGGAATTCGGCCACGGCGTGCCGCCGGATTCCGGCACCGTGTACCTCGCCGCGGCGGACGCCGGGGGCATGATGGTGTCGTTCATCCAGTCCAATTTCAGCGGCTTCGGCTCCGGGGTGGTGGTGCCGGGCACCGGCATCGCCCTCCACAACCGGGGCCGGGCCTTCTCGCTCCGGCCGGACCATCCCAACCGGGTCGGGCCCCGCAAGCGCCCGTTCCACACCATCCTGCCGGGATTCGTCACCCGGGACGGCGCGCCCCTCCTCAGCTTCGGCGTCATGGGGGCCGCCATGCAGCCCCAGGGGCATGTCCAGCTCATGCTGCGCCTCTTCGACTACGGCCAGAACCCCCAGGCCGCCTGCGACGCGCCACGCTGGCGGGTGATGCAGGGGCTCGAGGTCTGGGTCGAGCCGGGGTTTGGCTCCGACGTCATTGACCAGCTCAAGCGCCGGGGCCACCGGGTGGCCGTCGCCAAGACACCCAGCCTGGATTTCGGCGCCGCCCAGGCGATCTTCCGGCTGGAGGAAGGTTACGCCGCGGCCTCGGAGCCCCGCCGCGACGGTCAGGCCGTGGGCTATTGATTCGCGGGTCGCAGCGCGCTTGGTCAACGCGGGTAACAACGCGATATCCTGACCCGCCATGGAGTGACGTCCTCGCCCGCCGTGGTGAACTCCAGACCGCGCTACAATGTCGAGTATAAGATTAAGGTATTGGAGTCGAGAGTGGACGGGAGAGCTATGCGACCGGATCGTCGAGCGGAAGCTGCGCATCAGTTGGCAGCTGGGAACGGGCGTCCGCGTCGAGTCCATCGATCGCGAGATTCTTCGGAAGATGCG
>Ga0210334_10214340_pt1 | contig 14001 bp, 11 predicted proteins | sample S306metaT_FD_164440 | JGI IMG/M metagenome (GOLD analysis project Ga0210334, IMG submission 164440) | Metatranscriptome of estuarine sediment microbial communities from the Columbia River estuary, Oregon, United States - S.306 (Metagenome... | ecosystem: Environmental > Aquatic > Marine >... | reverse complement strand
GGCTGTATTAATTTGCGTTGTTCGTATCTCGTGAAGCGTGAAGCGCGGGACGGAAAGAGCATGTTGTCATCTTTGTTTGCGAGATACGAGATACGCTTCACGCACGACGATCGGCGGTTGCAACAGAAGCGCTCATGACGAATGCGGGTCGGATCGTTGAAGATTACAGCGAGAAATCTGAGAGTTGTGCAGATCGCGCATTGAGTTGTGACCCGTCTGAGCAGTACTATGTCAGGCAGCATATCCGTGCGCAACTTCAATTTCATGGCGCTACATCCGTGCCGGCGGATTGTGATGCCTTCGAGAAGGTCTCTTTAATGCTCGATGAAGTATCGTGTGTGCACTGACGCTTTGGTTATAGGAGGATGCATTGGCCGATACTACGTTTCACTATTCTGCCTTGGTAAAAAGAGCAATCACGGGTCTTATTTTTGGAGCCATAGCCGGGGCGATCGAGCTATGGTTTTTCAAACACGACCTCGCGCATTTCTTGGCGGCGGTTGTCGCCGGACCTCTGTACATGGTGTCATTGGTTGTGTTTGTCGATCGACTCCGGCCTTCAGGAGGTAAGGTGCTGCTCGGATCAGTGTTGGGTGTTTGTGCCGCTATCGTCTGGTGGGCAATCGCAGTTCAGGCCACGGACCAGTTCGTGCTCGCCGCTGTCGCCGGCGGCTGTTTTGGAGCGGCCTATGTTTGGTCGGAATCGCGAAAGAGGGCGTGAGCCCATGCAATCAGGATGATGATCCTACCTCAACGAATGACTTGAATCGCCCGCCAGCGTTCCGATTGATAGCGCCACAGCAGCAGTCCCATCCGCACCGTCCAGTCGGCGATCATTGCCGCCCACACGTAATAAACCGAGAGGTGCAGCCAGAGGACGACGAGAAGCGCCGTCGGCACGCGCACGCCCCACATGCCGACCATGGTGGCGCCCATGATGAAGCGGGTGTCGCCTGCGCCTCGTAATGAGCCGGCCACGACCATCGTGATAGCCAGGGGAATTTGCAGGAGCGCCACGATCTTCAGAAATACGGTGCCGAGTTCGATGACGGCTTCGTCAGTGGTAAATGCGCGCAGCAGCAGGTATGGGAAAAAGAAAAAGACGATGCCCATGCAGGCCATGATCGCAATTGCGAGCCGAGTGGCCTCCCAGTTTTCCAGCTTTGCGCGGGTGTATTTCCCGGCGCCGATACTTTGCCCCACCATCGTGGCCGCGGCAATGGCGAATCCATAGCCTGGCAGGAAGGACAGTGACTCGATGGACAGCCCGACTTGGTGGGCGGCGTAGGACACCGTGCCATACAGGAGGACGAGTTTCGTATAGATCACGATTCCGGCCTGCTGCACGATCCGTTCACCGGACACAGAAGCGCCGACATCCCAGATCGATCGAATCAAGTCGAGGCGTAGCGCCTGGGACGGTTTCAAGATTGGACGGCACTGCCATAGGAGATAGGCGACCCCGATGGCTTCGGCGAGGCCGACGGCAACGGCTGCGCCCTTGATCCCTATGGCAGGGAGTCCCCATCGTCCATAGATCAGCGGGTAGGCGATGAGGATGTGCAGCAGGTTGACGACGATCATGGCATACATCGGCGTCCGCGTGTCGCCGGTGCCTTGGAGTATCGACGACAAAATTTGCAGGAGTACGGTAAAGGGAATCACTAGAAAAATGATTGTCGAATAGGGGAGAGACAGTTCGATGACCGTCGGTTCCGCGCCTAGTTGACGCATGGCGGTGTGATTGATGGCCATTCCGAGCCCAGCCAACAGCAAGGAGACAGCGACTGAGAGCCAGAGGAAATGGCGCGCGGCTTCCCCTGCATCTTGATGCCGGCGGGCGCCCCACAGGTGGGCGATGATCACATTGGCGCCGACGGACAGGCCGGAGACCAATGTCGTTGCGATGAAGGCCAGGAGCTGTCCCAGCCCGACGGCCGCAATGTGAGTTGCTCCTAGCCCACCGACCAGGAAGACCGCCACGATGCCTTCCGCCCGCTGGAGCAGGCTGCTGACCGTGATGGGGAGGGCGAGGGTCAAGACGGAACGTCTGATTTGCGCGACACCGCTGACCATGGGAGCCTATCCTAGCAGAAGCGCGGCTATTCCATGCTAGACAAACTGCTCTTAGGTCCGTTACGGTTTGCCTATCATGCTCGATTCAGACCGACGTCCTGTCCTCGTCATCACCCCGCGACTCTCCAAGTCAAAATTTCTGGCCGGGCTCCAATGTCACAAGCGAGTCTATCTCGATGTTCATCATCCTGACTGGGCCAGTCCACCCGACCCATCGACCCAGGCCATCCTCGATATGGGCACTGAAATCGGCGAGCGGGCACGGAGCCGTTTCCCCGGCGGTGTGCTGATCGGCGAGAGCTATCGCAAGCGTGAGGCGGCACTGGCCCATACGGCGTCGGTGCTGGCCGATCTCACGGTTCCGGCTATCTTCGAAGGAGCCTTTTTGTATGACGGTGTGCTTGTCCGTGTGGATATCCTTGAACGCGTTCGAGGCAACGAAGGAGAGCATCTTGGTTGGCGCCTGATCGAGGTGAAATCGTCGTCACGCGTGAAGGATATTCATCTCCACGATCTGGCAATTCAGCGGTATGTCCTACAAGGGACGGGACTCACGGTCCTCTCGGCCTGTCTCATGCACCTGAATACGCAGTACGTGTATCCGGGCGACGCGCTCGACTTGGATGCGCTCTTCAAACTGCAAGACGTGACTGAACTGGTTGCCGCTCGCGGCATCGATCTGCCGAGCCGGCTGGCGCCGATACAGCAGGCCGTTCTGCAGCCGGAACCGCCGCCGATCGAGCCGGATGAGCATTGCCATACACCGTATGAATGTCCTTACTGGGCCCATTGCACAAGGGAGAAGCCGGTTCGCTGGATCTATCATTTGCCGGGATCGCTGCGAGGCCTGGCCGATTTGGCGCGGCAGAGTGTCACGACTATCGACGAGATCCCGGACGGGGTTAAACTCTCGACCGTGCAACGCCGCGTGAAGGACAATGTCGAATGGATCTCTCCGAAACTTAAAGAGACGCTGGCGACGATTCGATATCCTGTTCATCATTTGGATTTTGAAACCATCATGCCGGGGATTCCTTGTTACCCTGATACCAAGCCTTATGAACCGGTGCCGGTTCAATGGTCGAATCACATTGAGGAGGAACCAGGCCGTTGGCGGCATCAGGAGTATCTCCACCGCGAGGCAAGCGATCCGCGCGAAGCGCTGACGGCGATCCTCTTGGAGTCGCTCGGCTCGGAAGGCAGTATTTGCGTGTATTCGCCCTATGAGCAGTCGGTTCTCGAACGGGTCGCGGAACGGTATCCATCGATGCGGGCGGAGCTGAAGCGGGTGATTCGCCGTCTCTGGGACTTATTCCCAGTGATCCGAGACCATTATTATCATCCCGCATTCGGCGGATCCTATTCGATCAAGTCCGTGCTGCCTGCCATGGTGCCGGCATTGGCGTACGGAGATCTGGCGATCCAGGAAGGAGGAGTCGCCGCGCAGGAATATTACCGGACGGTCTTCAAGGAAACCGATTGGGTTAACAAGGAGGCCATCAAGGAATCGTTACTCGCGTACTGCAAGCGCGACACGCTGGCTATGGTGGAGTTGCGGCGAGCCTTGTGGGAGAAGGCAGGGGGGTAGATGAAAATTGCCGAGGGTGGGCATTCGAAGTCGCGATCAGAGAAGCTGCGATCGTTCCTGCAGCAGGGGCCACCCCCCTCGTAAGCTCCCCACGCGGGGGAAAGACACTGGTGGTGTCTATCCGCCGGCGATAATGAAGAGAGGCTACGCCTGGTGAGCCGGCGACTCACACGAAGTGTGGTATGGCGGAGAGGGTGGGGATCGAACCCACGGTCGAGTTACCCCGACAGCAGTTTTCGAGACTGCCCGATTCGGCCACTCTCGCACCTCTCCGTAGGCCGGATTGTCGATATGTGAATCGTGAGCTGGCAAGAAAGAATCGCTCGACGACGTGAGCAGGAGATTACAGTGTCGGGGGTTGTTTTTGCAACGGCCAAGCTCGCACTTCGATGAGTGAGAGGGTGCAGCAAGGGAATGGGTACGTGAGTGGAGAACCGAAGCGTGACATTCCAACAAATCGATTGCGAGACTGACGATGCATCGAACTCTCCGATCCCTATCGGTCTTGACGATATACAGGTGTGGGGGATCTTGCTGGAAGTCACCGATGCAGAGCTTCCTCACGCAGCATCCATTCTGTCGCGCGAGGAACGAGCGCGCGCCGAGCGATTGATATCGGAGGGACATCGCCGTCGTTCCATTGCTGCCCATGCCATGTTGCGCGTGATACTCAGTCGCTATTGTGGTGAATCTCCAAAGCAATTGGCGATTCGGAGAACATTGGACGGAAAGCCCTTTCTCTCAGATTATCCCTCCATCCGGTTCAACCTGACCCATTCCCATGGCCGGGCGCTTATTGCAGTCGCACAGGATCGGGAGGTGGGTGTCGATCTTGAGAAGGTGCGTCGAGAAGTAGACGTTGTGCGCCTCGCCAAGCGGTTTTTATCGGAGAGGGATCTGGCATTTATCGAACGTGGCGAGCCGGCACAACGGCACGAGCGGTTCCTGCAGGCTTGGGTGGCCAGAGAAGCTGTCTTCAAGGCCGACGGCACGGGGATGACGTTCCCGCTCAATCACGACTATGTTGAGCTGACTGGTGATGGAACCGACGGCTGCTTGGTTTTGGGCCACGGCGCATCCGATGGGAGGAAACGGCCCGTTCGATTTCTCCCTCTTGAATCTGGCTGGGTCGGCGCGGTGGCAGCGGAGGGAACAAATTGGAGGGCCACCGTTTGCAATTGGGGCGTATCTCAAGTCAAACGGGGAACTTGAATTCAGACAACTCGGCCTTTTCCAGCCCCTGTTTGACCAGGTGGGGGATATCCAGCGCGCGTTCGATCATTCGAAGCTCGTCGATTCGAGTCTTTGTGCTGGGGTGGGGCGGAGTAAATAGTTTACAGCAATCCTCGTCCGGCTCGATGGATGTTTCGTAGGTTCCAAGGCGTTTGGCCTCGTCGGTGATCTCCAGTTTATCCATGCCGATAAGAGGCCGGAGCATCGGCAGTTGCGTCACTTCTCCCACCACGGATAGATTCTCAGGAGTCTGCGATGCGACCTGACCCAGGCTGTCGCCGGTGACCAGACCCCAACATTGCTCCTTCCTCGCAAGTTCCTCCGCGATTCGGAGCATCATCCGCCGGTAGAGCACGACACGGAATGGCGCCGGCGTGTTCAGCACGATTTCCCGCTGAATTTCCCCGAAGGGAATGACGATGAGGCTCGACTGGTACTGATAGGCCGTAAGGGTCTGCACGAGGTCTCGAACCTTCTCTTCTGAAGCCCGGCTGACCAAGGGACGGCCTGAAAAATGGACGAAGAATGCGCGGCAGCCTCGTTTAATCATGCGATAGGCTGCGACCGGAGAATCGATTCCACCAGAAATCAGGCAGGCGACTTTGCCGCTCACGCCGACCGGCATGCCACCGGGGCCTGGAATCTTTTCGATTGAGAAATAGACGTCTCGGGAAAGCATTTCAAGATAGACGGTGATGTCGGGATCTTTGAGGCTCACGGCCTTGCCCATCTGGTCATGGATAGCGGCGCCGACGAGGCGTTCCGCGTCCATCGACGTTAACGGCAGACGCTTGTCGGCGCGCTTCGCCGTCACGCGGAAGGTTGAAAAGGATGTCGTCTTGAGTTTCTCGATCAGCGCGGCGCTGAGCGCCTCGAAATTCGGGTTGGTGAGATCAAGCGGCACGGAGTCGGCCAATGAAAAGTTCGCGATGCCGCAGACACGGGACAGCCGCTGGCGAACGATTTCGTTGCGGGCTTCTGCCGGAAGAAGCACCCGGATACGGCTGCGGAGGTTCTCGATTTGCGTGATGCCAAGATCCTTGAGGGCCGTCCGAATGTTGCGAATCAGTTGCTGTTCAAAGTAGTCGCGATTGCGACCTTTGAGAGCCAGCTCGTGGTAATGGACGATGGCGCATCTCATCTTAGCGGTGAGGGGTAAGGGGTGAAGGGTGAGGGGAAGTCCTTTGAGGCTTTCCGAATTTCAGATGCTTAATCAGCCCTGAAATCAGCTTGTCTATATGATTCATCTTTCGGTCGAGATTGCCATATTGATCTTCATTGAGAAGCGTGAGCTTTTTAGCAACCTCTAGCTGAGTGTCGAGCTCGCTTAACGATGCTTGTGCGATATGCAGGAAGTTGGCAAACTCCTTCTTCGTTTGTCTCGCTGCTCCTTCGGCAATATTGCTGGCAACGCTCAAAGCTGCGCGACGAATCTGGTTTGAGAGATTAAAAAGATGCTCCTTGGGGAAATTGTCAGTTGTATGGTAGACGGCAAGCGTTAAGTCGATAGATTCTCGCCAGGCGTCAAGCTTCTTATGCGGCTTCTCCATTGACTGATCCTGAATAACCCCTTACCCCTTACCCCTGACTCCTCACCCCTCACCGGCTTCCAGGAATCGTTCCGCATTGATCGCGGCCATGCAGCCGGAACCGGCGGCGGTCACAGCTTGTCGATACGTTGAGTCTTGCACGTCGCCGGCGGCGAATATGCCGGGGATGGTTGTTGCAGTGCCGTTGTGGGTTAGGATGTACCCTTTCTCGTCCATGTCGATCTGTCCGGCGAAGAGCGACGTGTTGGGGCGATGGCCGATGGCGACGAAGACACCGGCGCAAGGGAGTTCCGTGGTTTTGCCGGTCACGATGTTCTTGAGCCGGACACCGGTGACGACGTTGTCGCCGAGAATATCTTCGACGATGGAATTCCACACGAAGGAGATCTTTTCGTTCTTCATCCCCCGATTTTGCATGATCTTCGATGCGCGGAGTTTATCGCGGCGATGGACAATCGAGACCTTCGTGGCGAACTTGGTGAGAAACATCGCTTCTTCCAGCGCGCTGTCCCCGCCGCCTATGACAATCAGCTCCTTGCCTCGGAAGAAGAAGCCGTCGCAGGTGGCACAGGTGGAAACCCCGTGGCCGGTCAACCGCTTCTCGTTCGGCAGCCCGATCTGAATGGCCGACGCGCCGGTGGCGATGATGACGGTCTTGGCCTGAATCGCGTGTTCAGCATCTACCGTGATGGCGAACGGGCGACTCTTGAAATCGACCGCACTGACATCGCCCGTGAGAAATTCGGTTCCGAACCGTTCCGCCTGGGCGCGCATCTCTTTCATTAGTTCCGGGCCCATGATGCCCATGGCAAATCCGGGATAATTCTCCACTTCAGTGGTGGTCATCAGCTGCCCGCCAGATTGCCAGCCTTCAATGAGCAACGGCGAGAGGTTGGCCCGCGCGGCATAGATGGCGGCGGTGAGCCCAGCGGGACCAGATCCAATGATGACGACGTTTCGCATGGCGGGTGACTGTATCACAGCGGGGGAAGGAGACGGTAGGAGTTGTTATTTCAGTTATCCAGTCAACGGCCTTTGCGTCATGCCAAGCGCTTTCCTGAAGGCTTTCATCAGGGCGAGATGGCTCTTAGGCGATGGCCCGTAATTGACGGAAAGTCTTGGTTGCCAATAGAAAGAGGCGGCCCTTCTCTATGGTCCCATCCAGCACGAAGTCGGCTCGTTGTCGTTTCTTTGCGAGTGGCATCTGGCTCTTGATGCGTCGAATCGCCTCGGCGCGGGAAAGTCCGTTTCTCTTTTTCAATCGTGCAATTTGGGTTTCACGGTCCGCGTTGACGACGATGGTGATGTCCACCCGTTTATCGATCCCGGCTTCAAACAGGAGCGGGACATCGTAGATGACGACGGCATGAGGATCGCGCTTGGCGGCAACCCTGGTGAGCCGCATCTGCTCACGCGCCACACGGGGATGGATGATGCGTTCGAGCGTTTGGCGTTTGGCCGGATCGCGAAAGATGATTGCGCCGAGTGCCTGGCGGTTGAGGGTGCGGTCAGGATTAAGCACTTCTTTGCCGAAGGTCTTCACGATCTCCTTCCAGGCTGGTTTGCCGGGGGTGACGACTTCACGGGCCAATGCATCGGCGTCGATGACAACCGCACCGCAGCGTTTGAACATGTCGGCCAGCGTGCTTTTTCCTGTAGCGAGGCCGCCTGTGAGTCCGACGAGGATCATGGGCGCGGAGCATACACGAGAAGAAAGGTTAAGGTCGAGGCTGAGTATGCCGACCGCCGCCTCTGTGTTTGCATGATTCACGACGGCTTCTACTGCAACCACCGATTCACGGTGCCGATCTTCGTCGCTCGTGAAGCGTATCTCGTATCTCGCAAACCGGATGTCGCATCTCGTATCTCGTGAAGCGTATCTCGCAAACAAAGATGCGACTCGCTCTTTTTCTGTCCTGCGCTTCACGCTTCACGAGATACGCTTCACGAAAATCACGTCTCCTGACAATGCCGCAATAAACAGCAAGTTGACAGGATCTCTCTGCCGCCTGTAATACCGTGGCTATGCAGCCAGTGGGTTTCCTCATGCTGGTTCTCGTGGCGCTTTGTGGCTTGGCTGGGGCAGAAGTCCCTGTGGCCCAACCTCCGCGCACCATCATTGTGTCGCTGGACGGCAGTGGCGACTTCGTGTCCATTCAAGAGGCCGTCGATAGCGCTAAAAAAGGTGACACAGTTTTTCTCAAACCAGGCGCCTATCCTCAAAATCTCACGATTCACAGCAAGGAGCGTATCAAGCTGGTCGGCGCCGGAGTCGATCAGGTGACTCTCTTGGGACGCGGTGATCTCGTGGGAGTCCTGCATGTGGGGAAATGGCCATATGGCGCGACCGATATTGAAATTACCGGTATGACTGTCAATGAACGTGGCGGACATGCGGTGGGTATTTTTAACGGCAAGGGGATTACCCTCCGTAATCTTCATGTGAAGGGGATGGTGTTTGGGCAACAGGTCAGGGATGTCCGTATCGAGGACTGCGTTATCGGGGGTAGTGAGACAACGGGGGTACAGTTCGCAGATTCACAGGCCGCACTCATCGGCAATGTCATCCAGGACAACGATTATGGAGTGAATGTGGCCGGAAAGTCGGAGGTCCGGCTTGAGCGGAACGTCATCATGCGGAATCTGTTTGAGGCGGTCGTAGTCAGCGATCGCGCCACAGCCATACTGATCAGCAATACCCTGGTCAAGAACGGCATTGGGGCGGCCTTTCTCGGCTCTTCCCGTAGTGAGGCATCTGGGAACATTGTCGGGCTCAACAGAATTGGCTTACTCATTGCCACAACGAGCCAGGCCACCATCTCCTTCAATGCACTATTCAATCGTGAGGGCGACTATTTCAAAGCCGGGGTGCCTAACAGCCATGCTCCGGAACTCAAATCGGAAACGGATATCATCGCCGATCCACGGTTTGTGGATGCGGAGCATGACGACTTTCGCCTGAGTCCTGATACAACTCTCCTCAATAAAGGGCCCTTCGCATATCTTGGAGCGCTTCCTCCTCTCTTCAAGCCCGTCTCGACTCATCCGTAAAAGTGAATTAAAACAATACGATAAGCGGATTCCATGATTATGGGAATGCGTATGCTATGCTTTCTCTCAAGAACAGGCTATTCAGGCTTTGGCCAGGACTTAAGAAACAGGAGAAGAGGGCCGAAAAGGACTTAACCAGGAGGTTTCCCGTGGCTAGTTTCCATAGTGATCATGAAAAGTTTCGGGGTGAAAACATTCCATCCCTTCAGAATATGGAATCGGGTAAATTGGTAGGCGCGGTTCTGCCCATGTCTGAGCAGGCTCAGATGCAGATGCAGAACAGTATCGAGGTGATCGATTACCTCTTGAATCAGGAGCGGGTCGTCTGGAGTTAGGCCTTGGCCGCTTGACCCTGCCCCCTCTTGTTGGCCCTTTCTTTTCTATTGTGCGCGTATTCCCCCAAGGCTTCCGAAGCCTCAATCTGTTTGTAACATTCACATCTCCCATTCGATCAACTCTCATGATTCAGTGGGTTAACCTCCAATACCTCTTGAGTCGGCGTCCAAACCACCAGAAAAGATGGCACATACGACCTATGCAGGGCGAGTCGATTCTGAGCCCGCTTGGTTGATTTGTCGGCTGGTTAGGAGCATCGTAACGCCTATTTCTCCTTAATCAGCTCTCTCCATGAAGGGTTTGCATGGCCGACACAGCTCGGAAATCCACCGGTTCTCAGCCGCCGCAACCGGCAGAACACCAACGTCTGGAAGAAGACGCCCGCCGAACAGCACATTGGAAACGGTGGGGGCCCTACCTCAGCGAGCGCGCATGGGGAACGGTGCGTGAAGACTACAGCCCGCACGGCGCCGCCTGGGAATCGTTCCCTCACGACCATGCTCGCTCACGCGCCTATCGCTGGAATGAGGATGGACTCGCCGGTATTTCCGATCGCCACCAGCGTATCTGTTTCGCCATCGCCCTCTGGAACGGTCGAGATCCTATCCTAAAGGAACGGCTGTTCGGATTGACCGGCAATGAAGGGAATCATGGCGAGGACGTCAAAGAATATTATTTCTATCTCGACTCGACGCCGACACATTCCTATATGAAGTATCTCTATCGATACCCTCAGGCGGAATTTCCTTACCGGAAGCTCGTCGAGGAAAATCTCCGCCGGGACAAAGGGGATTTGGAATATGAACTGATCGACACGGGCGTGTTCGACGAGAATCGTTACTTCGATGTAATGGTCGAATACGCCAAAGCTACGCCTGAAGACTTGCTGATTCGTATCCAGGTCACAAACCAGGGGCCGGACCCTGCCGAGATCACAATCCTGCCGACCCTCTGGTTTCGCAATACCTGGTCGTGGGGGCTTGATGCCCGCCGACCGAGAATGCGAGAAGGAACAGCCACGAATGGCATGAGCGTGATCGAGCTGAACCACGAATACTATGGCCGGCGACGTCTCTGGTGCGAACGACAGCCCGCCTTGTTATTCACGGAAAATGAAACCAACAGCCGACGGCTTTATGGCGACATGGTCGGGTCTCGATATGTCAAGGATAGCTTTCATGATTGCATCGTACGTAATGATAAAAATGCTGTTAACCATGGCATGATTGGATCAAAGGCCGCCGCCCAGTACATTCTCACCATTGGGCCTGGCGCATCGGAGACTATTCACCTGCGTTTTACGAACGAGGACGGCGAGCAGGGGCTCGCTCTCGACGCATTCAACGGAGTATTTACGCAACGGATACAAGAAGCGGACGAGTTCTACAATGAACTGGCGCCGCCTGACCTTTCCGCCGATGCGAAGCTGGTGCAGCGGCAAGCCTTTGCCGGATTGCTATGGAGCAAGCAGTTCTATCATTACGACCTCAATCGCTGGCTCAAGGGCGATCCGGGCATGCCGGAACCGCCCCGCGAACGTCTTCACGGCCGAAACTCGGACTGGACGCATCTCTACAATGCCGACGTGATTTCGATGCCGGACAAGTGGGAATATCCATGGTATGCCGCCTGGGATCTGGCGTTTCACTGTATTCCGCTGGCGATCGTCGATCCCACGTTCGCCAAAGAGCAGCTGATTCTGATGCTCCGTGAGTGGTACATGCACCCCAATGGGCAGATCCCGGCGTATGAATGGGCGTTCAGCGACGTCAATCCGCCGGTCCATGCCTGGGCAGCCTGGCGTGTGTACAAGATCGAGAAGAAACGAAAAGGCGCGGGCGATCGCGTGTTTCTGGAGCGCGTGTTCCACAAATTATTGTTGAATTTCACCTGGTGGGTGAATCGAAAGGACGCCGAGGGAAAGAACATCTTCCAAGGCGGATTTTTGGGGCTGGACAACATCGGAGTGTTCGATCGGAGCGCACCGTTGCCGACCGGCGGACACATCGAACAATCGGATGCGACCAGCTGGATGGGGATGTATTGCCTCAATATGCTGTCGATCGCGCTGGAGTTGGCCCGTGAGAATCGCGCGTATGAAGATGTCGCCAGCAAGTTCTTTGAGCACTTCGTCTATATCTGCCGGGCCATGAACAACATCGGCGGCGAGAAGATCGAGCTGTGGAACCGGGAAGACGGGTTTTTCTACGATGTTCTGCACCTGCCTGACGGCCGGACGGTTCCACTCAAAGTGCGGTCGCTGGTCGGGTTGATTCCGCTCTTTGCGGTCGAAACGTTGGACTCTGAACTCATCGACCGGCTGCCTCGATTTAAGCACCGGATGCAGTGGTTCATCGAAAACAGGCCTGATTTCAGCGCCCATGTAGAAACCCAATCTCAGGACGGAGAGGTTCGGCGGTTTCTCTCGCTGGTCAACCGGGCACGGCTGAAATCGGTCCTGCGGTACATGTTAGACGAAGAAGAATTCCTCTCTCCCTACGGCATCCGCGCCTTGTCCCGTTTTCACAAGAACCATCCCTACTCGCTCTCGGTCATGGGCATGGAGTATCGCGTGGAGTATGAGCCGGCCGAATCGGCCACCACCCTCTTCGGCGGCAATTCGAACTGGCGCGGGCCGATCTGGTTTCCAGTCAATTATTTGCTCATCGAATCGCTGCAAAAGTTCCATTACTTTCTGGGCGATGAATACAGAGTCGAGTATCCGACCGGATCGGGGCGTCCGATTCCGTTGAATGAAGTCGCGGCGGAGCTCTCGCGCCGGCTCACCCATATTTTCCTCCGCGACGACAAGGGCCGCCGCCCTGTGTTCGGCGGCGCTGCGAAGTTTCAAGATGACCCGCGCTGGCGCGATGCGATTCCATTTTATGAATACTTTCATGGCGACAACGGGGCCGGCATCGGCGCGAGCCACCAGACGGGATGGACGGGATTGGTGGCGAAGTTGATTCAGCAGAGCGGGGAGTAGGGCGGCCCAGATCGGTGGTTCCCTTGCTCGCGCAACGCGCACGCAAGATCGATAGGAAGTCACAATTGCGGGCGGTGCTCGTTGCATGCGCGCAGTAGGAAACCACCGATCTATGCCGCCCAGGATGGTGGGTGAGGATGAAGATAAAGCAGGCAGAGTGCCAAGACCTTGATCGCGCCCTGAGTCTGGAATGGCTTGAAACAAACGGCCGGGGAGGGTTTGCATCCGGCACGGTGGCCGGCGCCAATACGCGGCGGTACCATGCGTTGTTGTTGATCGCGCGGAAGCCGCCGGCCGATCGGCTTGTCCTGGTGAATCATCTGGAAGAATGGATTGATCTCGACGGCCGTTCAATCCCTCTTTCGACGAATCTTTATCCTGGCGCCGTGCATCCCGCCGGATATGTCCATTGCACTGGATTTTCTTCGACGCCTTGGCCGACATGGGTCTTCGACTGCGGCGGGGCTGCCATTCAACGTGAAATCTTCTGCGTGCCTGGTCGAGATCTCGTCGTCGTGCGATGGAAGGCGATCGGCACGAAGCCGATCTCCACGATCCTCCGTGTCCGGCCAATGCTCAGTGGGCGCAATTATCATGCGACTCATCACGAAAATGGAACCCTCTCGACGGATACGTCAATCGGGCCGGCCAGGGTGGTGTGGCAGCCATACCCCGATGTGCCGGCTGTGCGGGCTGTTCACTCAGGGGAGTACCGCCACGAACCGGATTGGTATCGGCTGATACAGTTTCCCGCCGAACGGCACCGGGGACTCGATGGCGAAGAAGATTGGTGGACGCCTGGTGAGTTTCGGTTCGAACTGAAGCCCGGAGAAGATCACACCCTGGCATTGACGAGTGAAGCGGTGGATCGGCTCGATACCGATGCGCTTGCTAAGCGTGAGATTACAAGACGCGCGCCGTTCGATCGGACCAAGCAGGCTGCCGACCCCTTGGCCAGCGCACTTCAGCGGGCTGCCGAGGCGTATCTGTCTGAGCGAGGCGCAGGGCAGACGGTGATTGCCGGCTATCCTTGGTTCACCGATTGGGGCCGGGATACATTCATTGCCCTGCCGGGCCTTTGCCTCGTCACCGGGCGGCACGAAACAGCATGGCGCATCATCGAGTCGTTTTCGGCCCACGTCTCGGAAGGCATGGTCCCAAATCGGTTTCCTGATGCCGGT
>Ga0210334_10058933_pt1 | contig 14065 bp, 15 predicted proteins | sample S306metaT_FD_164440 | JGI IMG/M metagenome (GOLD analysis project Ga0210334, IMG submission 164440) | Metatranscriptome of estuarine sediment microbial communities from the Columbia River estuary, Oregon, United States - S.306 (Metagenome... | ecosystem: Environmental > Aquatic > Marine >... | reverse complement strand
TACCGCTCGCCGAAGGCACGTTCGAAGGCGCCGAAGGTCCAGGGCGAGCTGTCGTGGCTCGAGACCGCGATCATCCGCGGTCCGCGGGCGCGGAGCGCGTCGATCGCCTCGGCGGTGCGGTGCCGGGCTAGTGCGGGAACGCGAGCTCGCCGAACGTGAAGAACGCGACGACCAGCCCCCACAGGATGGGGAGGCCAAGGAGGAGTCCGCGCTCGTTCCTCCGGAGGATCGCGACTAGCGCGACGATCAGGCCGCCGATGCCCGCGATCGCCGTCGTCAGGATGGAGCCGAGCATGAGCGCTCCAGTGACAGCGTCGGCGTCGGGGTGACTGATCAGGAAGAAGAAGGCCAGCGCGATGAGGCTGACGATGGCCAAGAGGACGGACCATCGACCCGCCGACGTGGACGAGAGGATCGAGAGTTGGACTCGCTGCGGCTGGCGGATCATGGCGACGGACACCCTCTCTGTGCGCGGGTCGGTCTCGCCAGTGGCTCGGCGCGGTCCCGGCGGCCAGAGTGTGGGCCGCGTGTCAGAGCCTCCCGCTACATCGGATAGACGCGCGCTTCGCAGATGTGTTGCAGCCTCCGGACGCTGCCGCTCCTCTCGACGGCGTCGATCACGTCGGGATCGGTCAGGCGCGCGGTGAGGTCATCCATCGTCGTCTCCTCGCACGACCGTGCGGAGAAGGGCGCCGATCGCGGCCACACTCGCCCGCCACGGGCTGCCCCGGCAGCGGTGCACGGCGAGGACCTCGCCGTCCTGTCCCGATCCCTGAGGCACTCCAACCTGTCACGACCGCCGATGTGTACGCCCATCTGACGCGGCGATGGTGGAGCGCAGCGCGGCCCGGATGGACGCGATCCTGTCCCCTCGCGGAGGGGTCGCGTCAGCCTAGCGGAGGTATGAGCGGGGGAACGGCCCCAAACGATGACCCCGGGGGGCCTTCCGGGGGTCATTCTGTGCGTGGATTGCTGGTGAGCCCGCTCGGATTCGAACCGAGAACCTAGTGATTAAGAGTCACTTGCTCTGCCGTTGAGCTACGGGCCCGCGGAGAGGATACCGGAAAGGCCCGCCCGGCCTGCGCGGGCTCGGAAAAGGCCCGGACCGCCGAGCGCACGCCGAGGCGCGTGGTCGGGCTCAACCGGTCGTGCGCGACTCCAGGCGATGGCGCGTCGTGATCTCCACGCGACCTCGCTCGTCCGCGGCCGGATGCTCGACGAGCGCGATGAGGCGGTTGGCCATGAACCGCCCGGAGCGGACGGTCTGGCCGGTCCGGGTGACTTCGCGCACCTCGATGACGCCGCGCGACGAGACGACCTCCAGGCGACGACCCGCCCGCGTCGCCTCGAGCTCGAAGGTCTGGACGCCCTGGCCGGTGTCGACCAGCGCCTCGATCCGATCGCCTTTCATGGCGACACGATAGACCTTGCGCCGCTCCGGCGCGCCTCAACCCGGCTGGTTGTCGATCTGTGCCTTCTGGAGCTTGCCACTGAAGTCGACGTAGACGGCCTTCCACTCCGTGTACGTGTCGAGGGCGGCGTGGCCCGCCTCGCGGTGGCCGTTGCCGGTCTCCTTCCAGCCGCCGAACGGCAGATGCGTCTCGGCGCCGATCGTGCCGGCGTTGACGTACACCAGCCCGGTTTCGAAATCGCGCATCGCCCGGAAGGCCGCGTTGACGTCGCGGGTGTAGACCGACGACGAGAGGCCGTAGCGGACCTCGTTGAGCGCGACCACGGCCGCCCCGTAGTCCGGCACCCGGATGACCGACAGCACCGGCCCGAAGATCTCCTCCTGGGCGAGCCGGTCCATCGGCTTGATGCCGCTGAAGATCGTGGGCACGAAGAAGTGGCCCTGCTCGAGGCCGGGCCCCGTAGCCCGCGCGCCGCCGCAGACGAGATCGCCTTCGCGCCGCCCGACCTCGATGTACGACTCGGTCTTCTCGACGGCCGCGGCGTTGATCATCGGGCCGACGTCGGTCGTCTCGAGCCGCCCGTCCCCGAGACGGAGGCCACGGGCGCCAGCCTCGAGCCGCTGGAGCAAAGGGTCGAGCACGGCCTCCTCGACGATGACCCGGCTGCAGGCGGTGCACCGTTGGCCGGTCGTGCCGAAGGCGGACCAGAGGATGCCGTCCGCGGCGAGGTCGAGGTCCGCGTCGCGCAGCACGACGATCCCATTCTTGCCGCCGAGCTCGAGGCTGATGCGCTTGAGTCGCCTCCCGGCGCGCTGCGCGATCGACCTGCCCGTCTCGGAATGACCCGTGAACGAGATGACTTGCGTGTCGGGGCTATCGACGATCGCGTCGCCGACGACGGCGCCCGGGCCGGTGACGAGGTTCGCGACGCCGGGCGGGAAGCCCGCCTCGGCCATCAGTTCGACGATCAGCGTCGCGCAGTGCGGCGTGTCGCTGGCCGGCTTGAACACGACCGTGTTGCCGGTCACGAGGGCCGGCATCATCTTCCAGCATGGGATCGCCGTCGGGAAGTTCCAGGGCGTGATGACGCCGACGACGCCGATCGGCTGGCGGATGCTCATCGCCCACTTGTCGGGCAGCTCGGAGGGCACCGTGTCGCCGAACATCCGGCGCCCTTCACCGGCCATCAGGAAGGCGATGTCGATCGCCTCCTGGACGTCGCCGCGCGCCTCGGGCAGCACCTTGCCCATCTCCCGCGTCAACGCCCGGGCGACCCGCTCCTTGTGGTTCGCGAGCAGGGCGCCGAAGCGGTAGAGAATCTCGCCCCGCTTGGGCGCCGGGGTGGCCCGCCAAGCGGGAAACGCCATGCCCGCGGCCCGGATAGCCATCGCGACGTCGGCCGCCGTCCCCGCCTGGAAGCGCCCGACGACATCCCGCTGGTCGGCGGGGTTGCGACTCTCGAACGTCCGCCCGGAGACGGACTCGACCCACTCACCGGCGATGAACAGGCGGAACGTGGGAACGTCGGGGATGCGATCGGCAGCGGGACGGGCGACGGTCTCGGTCATGGCGCGAGTGTAAGGCGCCGCATCGGGCGCGCTGGCACGACCGCGGCCGCACGCGCCCCTCCCCGGGCCGGCACGACCGGGACTCGCTCAGCCGGCGAGCTTCCTGAGCAGGGCCTGGACCTCGGCCAGCTCCTCGGCCTCCTCGCGGCCAAGGGTCGAGAGGAGCAGTCGGAGTGCGGTCGCGACTAATTCGCGCTCATCCGGGTCGAGCTCCAGGTGGATCGTCGCCTCGACAGGCGGGGTCGATTCGGTCATGGCGGCGGCCTCGCTGCAGGTCCTGCTGTCATCTACTCTGCCGCACTTTCCGTCCGGGCGGCTAGGGTCGTGGGTCCCATTCCGGGGCCGGGCGGCCCCTTCAGACCCGCTCGAACGCCATCGCGACCGCGCCGCCGCCGCCAAGGCAGAGCGTGGCCAGCCCGTAGCGCCCCTCGCGCCGGCGCAGCTCGTGGAGGAGGGTCGCGACGATGCGGGCGCCCGAGGCGCCGATGGGGTGCCCGAGCGCGATCGCCCCGCCGTTCACGTTGACCTTCGTCCAGTCGAAGCCGAGCGCCCGCCCGTCGGCCAGCACCTGGGCCGCGAACGCCTCGTTGATCTCGATCAGCTCGAACGCCTCGATCGGCAGCTCGATCCGGTCGAGCAGCTTCCGGACACCTTCGACCGGCGCGAGGAAGAGCCATTTCGGGGTGACCTCGGCCTGGGCATAGCCGAGGATCCGGGCGAGCGGCCGAAGGCCGTAGCGCTCGACTGCACGCTCGCTGGCGACGATCGTCGCCGCGGCCCCGTCGGTGATGCCGGGCGCGTTGCCGGCCGTCACGGTCCCGATCTCGGCGTCGCCGCGGTCCTCGCCGTCAGGCAGCGCGAACACGGGTCGGAGGCGCGCCAGGGCCTCGGCGGTCGTGTCCCGGCGCGGATTCTCGTCCTCGGTGACGATCGTCTCGCGGCCTTTCGCATCGCGGACGGTCACAGGTGCCATCTCGTCGCCGAAACGACCGGCATCCATCGCCGCGATCGCCTTCTCGTGCGACTCGAGCGCGAACGCGTCCTGGTCCTCCCGCCTCACCTGCTCGCGGATCGCGACGCGCTCGGCGTGGGTGCCCATGTGGCAACCCTCGATCGAACACCACAGCCCGTCGTGGACCGTGCTGTCGACGAGCGTGCCGTCGCCCAGGCGGTAGCCGAAGCGAGCACCCTGGAGGAGATACGGCGCGCCGTTCATCGACTCCATCCCGCCGGCCACGACGATCTCGGCGTCGCCGGCCCGGATCTCGGCGGCGGCGAGCATGACCGCCTTCAGCCCCGAGCCGCAGACGCGGTTGATGGTCGTGGCGCTCGTGGTGTCGGCCAGCCCACCTGCGAGGGCCGCCTGGCGGGCGGGCGCCTGGCCGGCACCGGCCTGCAGCGCCTGGCCCATCAGGACCTCATCGATCGGCGCGTCGGGAGGCAGCCCGGAGCGCTCGACGGCTGCGCCGATGGCCACGCCACCCAGAGTCGTGGCAGGGACGCCGGCGAGGGCGCCGTTGAACTTGCCGATCGGCGTGCGGACCGCCGAGACGATGTAGATGTGGCCGTCTCGACCAGAGGAGGGCTCGCTCATGCGACGATGCTAGCCCAGGTCCGCTAGCCGGGACGGGTCCGCTTGAGCACCTCTCCAGCCACGATCTCGCGGTGGATCTGGTTCGTGCCCTCATAGATCTGGGCGCCCTTGGCGTCGCGCATCAGGCGCTCCATCCCGGTCTCGCGCGAATACCCTGATGCGCCGAACAGCTGGACCGCGTCGGTCGTGACCCGCATCGCCGCGTCCGAGGCGGTCCATTTGGCGAGTGATGACACTTCCGCCAGCGGCTCCCCGCGATCCTTGGCGCTGGCGGCCTCCCGGGTCAGTGCCCGTGCGGCCGCGACGTCGCGGGCCATCTCGGCGAGCATGAAGCGCAGCGCCTGCTGCTCGGCCAGCGGCAGGCCGAACGCCTTGCGCTGCTGGACGTAAGCCGCGGCCTGCTCGAGCGCTGTACGCGCCAACCCGACACAGGCGGCGGCGATCGAGATCCGTCCCTCGCCCAGCGCCGACAGGGCGATCCGGTACCCCTCCCCTTCTCCCCCGAGGCGGTTGGCGGCCGGCAGCTCGGCGCCCTCGAAGACGAGCTCGGAGGCCGGGCAGGCGCGGATGCCCATCTTCTTCTCGTGGGCGCCGAACCTGAACCCGGGCGTCCCCTTCTCGACGAGGAACGCGGTGATGCCCTTTGGCCCGCTGGGCGGATCGAGCGTGGCGAACACGAGATAGCGCTCTGCCTCGGGGGCGTTCGAGATCCAGATCTTCGTGCCGGTCAGGCGATAGGCCTCTGGCGCATCAGTGGGGCCAACCCGTTCGGCCCTGGTGCTGATGGCCCCGGCATCCGAACCCGCGTGCGGCTCGGTGAGGGCGAAAGCGCCGAGCGCCTGGCCGCTCTGCATCGCCGGCAGCCAGCGGGCACGCTGCTCATCGGTGCCCCAGGTCACGACCGGGTACTGCGACAGGATGTGGACCGAGAGTGTGACCGCGGACGCCATATCGACGGCCGCGATCTCTTCCATCGCGAGCGTCCAGCCGAGGTAGCTGAATCCGGCCCCGCCGACGGACTCCGGGAAGGGCGCCCCCGTCAGGCCGAGCTCGCCCATCCGGGCGAAGATCGAGCGATCGAATCGTTCGGCCTCGTCGCGCTCAGCCGCCCCGGGCGCGATCACGTCACGTGCGAAATCGCGGGCAGTCGCCTGGAGGAGACGCTCCTCTTCGGTCAGGGGCGAGATCATCGGCTGTCCCACTCGGGAGACGCGGACCGCACGATCAGCCCCGCGGATAGGTGTGGAAGCCGCGGCCCGTCTTCTGGCCGAGGTGGCCGGCGGCGACGAGTTCCTCGAGCACGAGAGGCGGCCGGAAGTGCTCCTGTCCGAAGCCCTCGTACAGGACCTTCATGATGCCAAGGCAGACGTCCAGACCGATGAAGTCGGCCAGCTCGAGCGGCCCCATCGGGTGGTTCAGACCGACCTTCGCACCGGTGTCGATGTCCTCGGCCGTGCCCGTGCCCTCCTCGTAGGCCCGCATCGCCTCGGCCAGGAATGGCATCAGGATGCGATTCACGATGAAGCCCGGCCGATCGGCGCTCGCGATGACCCGCTTCTTCAGCTCCTCGGCCAAGACGCGGACCGCCGCCTCCGTCTCGTCGGATGTGGCGCTGCCACGGATGAGCTCCACGAGCGGCATGACCGGCACCGGGCTGAAGAAGTGCATCCCGAGGAACCGGGCCCGGCGTCCTTCGCCGACGGCCGCGGCGAGCGTGTCGATCGAGATCGACGACGTGTTCGTCGCGAAGATGGTTGCCTCCGGCGCACGCCCGTCCAGCTCGGCCCAGAGCGCCGTCTTGACCGCGACATCCTCGAAGACTGCCTCCACGACGAGGTCCGCGTCAGAGACCGTAGCGAGATCGTCGGCGGTGGCGATGCGCTCGAGGATCGTCTCGGCGGCACCCTCGTCGAGCTTGCCTTTGGCCACGGCCCGGGCGAGGTTGCCGGCGATCCGCTCGCGCCCGGCGGTGGCCCGAGCGTGATCGGGCTCGTAGAGCGTCACCCGCTTGCCGACCGCTGCGTGGACCTGCGCGATGCCATGGCCCATCAACCCGGCACCCGCGACGAAGACCCGCTCGATGCTCATGGATGGAGGGTACTGCGCCGCGGCGGAGGACGGCCACCCGATCGGCGCCTGCCGGCAGGCAGGATGTGGATATCTTCGGGCTCGGCGCGACTACGATGCGCGTATGCCCCCGGGGGCAGGGATCCACGGAAGAGGAGGATGCATCGGTGCAGAGAATGCTCAGACGGGCGCTCGCCCTCGTCGCCAGCGCAGGCTTGGTGGGGTCCCTCCTCGCCGTCGCCCCGGTGGCGCTGGCCGGCGAGACGCAGACGTACCTCATCGTCTATCGGTCGGCGGCGGTCCCGACCGGCGCGGCGACGGCGATCGGCGCCGCCAACGGCACCCTGGTCGCCAGCTACGACGCGATCGGCGTCGCGGTGGCTCGCTCGAGCGATCCGCAGTTCGCGGTCGCGATCCGGAAGGACAAGCGCGTGGAGGGCGCGACCGCCACCGCCGGCTTCGCGACCCAGCTCGATGCCGAGATGGAGGTCGTCGAGACGGCGTCCACGACTCTCGACGGGGCGTGGGGCGACCCCCTCAGCAACAGGCAATGGGACATGGTCAACATCCGTGTCCCCGAAGCACATGAGGTGACCTCGGGCTCCCCCGCCGTCGTCGTCGGCGACATCGACAGCGGCCTCGACTACACGCATCCCGATCTGGCCGCGAACGTCGATTTCGCGAACAGCGTCTCCTGCATCGGCGGTGTCCCGAACCAGGACCCCGCGGCGTGGGACGATGACAACGGCCACGGGACCCACACGGCCGGAACGATCGCCGCCGCCGCCAACGGGATCGGCATCATCGGCGTCGCACCGAACGTGAAGATCGCCGGGATCAAGGCCGGCAACGCCGACGGCTTCCTGTTCCCGGAGGCCGTCATCTGCGGCTTCATGTGGGCCGCCGACCATCACCTCGACGTCACCAACAACAGCTACTTCGTCGACCCTTGGCTGTTCAACTGCCGGAACGATGCCGAGCAGCGCGCGATCTGGAAGGCCCTCCAGCGCGCGATCCGCTACGCGCAGCAGCAGGGTGTCGTGGTCGTCGCCGCCGAGGGCAACGAGAACATCGACCTCTCCAAGCAGAACGTTGACTTCATCAGCCCGGACACCGACCCGGATCCGGTGCCTCGCGAGGTGACGAACGCCTGCGTCGTCATCCCGGTCGAGATCCCCGGCGTCGTCGGCGTGACCGCCGACGGCGCCTTCGAGCAGAAGTCGTACTACTCGAGCTACGGCGTCGGTACCGCGGACCTGACGGCGCCCGGTGGCGACCGCCGCTTCCAGGACCCAGGCGACGGCTCGCGCGGCTTCGTGCTGTCGACATTCCCCGGCAACCGCTACGCGCTGGCGCAGGGCACGTCGATGGCCTCGCCGCACGTCGCCGGCGTCGCCGCGCTCATCCGCAGCCAGCATCCGAACATGCCGCCGGGAGCCGTCGCGGCGGTGCTCCAGAACACGGCCATGCCGATGGCCTGCCCACCGAACCCGTTCGACCCGGGCGGCACCGGGACCTGGCTTGCGACCTGCGTCGGCGGCGCCACCAACGGGTTCTACGGCCATGGGCAGGTCGACGCCCTCTCTGCCGTCATGAAGTAACTCCACGCGAGACAACCCTGACGCCGGCGGTTCCCGGGTGCCGCCGGCGTCTCGTTGTCCAGACCCGTCGAGGGACGGCCCGCCTGCCGGACGGACGACATCCACCCGGGACCGTCCACGTCGCCTCAGCTCTCGCGGCGGTTCGGGTCCCCGGCCAGCGTCGCCAGCAGGCGGTCGGCAGCGGTGTAGGGGTCGAGCTCGTGGGCTGCCACCGCGGCCAGGAGCGCCTCCGTGTCGGGCCAGTGGCCGGGCGCCCGCAGGCGCTCGCGCAGCCGCTCGACCACGATCGCCCAGACCTGGTGCTCGGCTCGTGCCAGGCGGGTTGGGCCGCCGGCCTCCTGTACGGCCACACGGTGTCGATCCAGCGCGGCCAGCAGCTCCGGCACGCCCTCACCGGTCGCGGCCGTGGTCAGCAGCACGTCCGGTCGTTTGGGGCGTGGGCGACCGTCGGCCGGATCGGGTGGCGGCGCCGCCGAGAGCATCGCCCGCAGCTGGCTGGCCGTCCGCTGCGCGCCCGGGCGGTCGCCCTTGTTGACGACGACCAGGTCGGCGACCTCGAGGAGCCCCGCCTTGATCGCCTGGACCTCGTCGCCCATCTCGGGCGCCTCGAGCACGACGGTCGTGTCGGCGGCTGCCGCCACCTCGACCTCGCTCTGGCCGGTGCCAACGGTTTCGAGCAGGATCAGGTCGAAGCCGGCCGCGTCCATCACCGCCGCCGCAGCCCCCGACGTCGCGGCCAACCCACCGGCGTGACCTCGTGCCGCCATCGAGCGGATGAAGACGTCGCGATCGCCGGCGTAGGCCTGCATCCGAACCCGATCGCCCAGCAGCGCGCCGCCGGTGATCGGCGAGGAAGGGTCCACCGCGATAACGGCCACCGACCGGCCGGCGGCTCGTACTTCTCCGATGAGCGCCGCGACGAGCGTCGATTTGCCGGACCCTGGCGGCCCGGTGATGCCGACCAGGTGGGCGCGACCCGCGATCGGGTACAGGCGACGCAGCGCCCCCTCGGCGACGGCCGAGCGATTCTCGATGGCCGTGAGCATGCGTGCCAGCGCACGGCGGTCGCCGGCGATCACGGCATCGGCGAGCTCGGCTGCGCGCTCGGCCGGATCGACGGTCGGCGACGAGTCCCCGGGGCGGCCGTTCCCCTCCCCCACATCGCGGCCGCCCACGTCAGTCGCGCGGTTCGGCGTTGGCGCGGAAGAACTCGGCGACCTCCCGGATCGTCGTGCCCGGGCCGAAGACGGCCGCGATGCCCGCCTCCAGGAGGGCCGGGACGTCGTCGTCGGGGATGATGCCGCCCGCGGTCACCAGCACGTCGTCGAGCCCGGCCTCGTGCAGGAGGCGCGTGATCTTCGGCAGCAACGTCATGTGGGCTCCCGAGAGGATCGACAGCCCGACGACGTCGACGTCCTCCTGGAGCGCCGCCGTGACGACCATCTCGGGCGTCTGACGCAGGCCCGTGTAGACGACCTCGAAACCCTCGTCGCGAAGCCCCCGGGCAAGCACCTTGGCGCCGCGGTCGTGGCCATCGAGCCCGGGCTTGGCGATGAGCACCTTGATCGGTCGATCGGTCATGGGCGGATTGTAGGCGTCCGGATCGGCCAGCTGCGTGGAGCTGTGCGCGCCGTCAGGCGCCGGGCGGCCGACGCTCCAGGTGGGCGAAGAACTCGGCCCGGGTCTTGTCGTTGGACCGGAAGATGCCCAGGACCGCGGCGGTGGTCATGACCGTGCCCGGCTTGCGGACGCCGCGCATGACGGCGCACAGATGGGTCGCCTCGACGACGACGCCGACCCCCTTCGGCCTGAGGCGCTCCATCAGGAAGTCGGCGACCTGCTGGGTCATCCGCTCCTGGACCTGGAGTCGTCGGGCGTACGTCTCGACGACCCGCGGGATCTTGGAGAGGCCGAGCACCCGCTGGCTCGGGATGTAGGCGACGGCGGCGGTGCCGAAGAAGGGCAGCAGGTGGTGCTCGCAGAGCGAGTAGAAGGGGATGTCCTTGACGACGACCATCGCGCTGTAGTCGACCTCGAAGATGGCGCCGTTCACGAGGCGCTCCGGGTCGACGTGGTAGCCGGCCGTCAGCTCCGCGTACATCCGATGAACCCGTTCGGGCGTCGCCCGGAGGCCGTCGCGGTCCGGGTCCTCCCCGATCTCGGTCAGGATCTCGCGCACCGCCGCCTCGACCCGGCCGTTGGCCGCCAGCCCCGCCGCGGCGCCGGGCGACACGATGCCCGCGCCTGCGATCGGCCGGTCGGCATCGCCTTCGATCTCAGCCACCGCATCGATCGGCTTGTCCCCGATCTCGGTCTCGATCTCGGCGACGATCTGCTGGAGGTGGTCGGGAATGTCGGGCATCGCGCGAGTCATCGTACTCCGAGGTCGTGACCCGGCGGATCGCCGGAGGCCGATCCCGTGCGATCTTCCGGGCCCGCGGTCAGGATCGCGGCGGTGACCTCGGCCGGTCGATAGCGCATCAGCGCATGTCCGACGCCCGGGAAGCGGACGATCCGCGGCATGGGCCGCCCGGCCGCCTCGAGCGCGTCCACCGTGGCCGACAGCGTGCGAGCGTGCGTGCCCGCCTCGTCGTCGGCGGCCGTCAGCACCATGATCGGCGCCTCCACGGCGGCGAGGGTCGCGACCGGCTGGTACGAGAACATCGCGGCCACGGATGCGGTCCGGACGTGGTCGTGGATGGCCGGCTCGACCCGCCCGACCGGCAGCTCCACGACCGCGGCCCGCGCCGCGGCCTCCTGATCGGCGTCCCAGGTCGCGGGATCGAAGGCGGCCCGGTCGGCCAGGTAGGCGCCCATCGAGCGGAGCACCTCGGGCGGCTCGTCCAGAGCGCGCAGGAACTCCTCCGGCTCGAGGTCCGTCGCGTCGCGCATGTCCTCCCAGCCGCCGTCGACCAGGATGAGGGCGGCGCATCGTTCCCCGAGCGAGGCCGCCGCCCACGCGGCGACGATCGCCCCGAAGCCGTGCCCGGCCAGAACGACCTGCCCAGTACGGCCGACGACCGCTCCGCGGGTCCCCCCGACAGCGGCCTCGCCGAGCGCGGCGTCACCGAGCGACATCGCGAGCAGGCCGGCACCCTCCGCGACCGCCACGACGTCCTCGCCCAGCGTGGCGGCGTCGTAGCTGCCCGTCGGCGCATCGGACAGGCCGTGTCCACGGAGATCCATGGCCACGACGCGGCGGTTCGCTCGCAGCCGTCGAGCCACGGGCGTCCAGGTCCACGCGGTCGCCGCGAGCCCATGGATCAACAGGACGCCGGGGTCTTCATCCGGGCCTTGTGTACGTTCGTCGGCGCGGTGCGGCTCGGTCGGACCGCCCCAGTCCAGGAAGTGGATCCGGTCGCCCTCGCCGAGCAGCACCACGAATCCGGCCGGCTCGGCTGCGAGGTCGGGCGGGGGCGCGGTAGGACCGCGAGCCGGACTGTCCATCGCCGCTAGGATACGGAGCCGATGCCCAAGCGCCGACGCGGTGCGCGATCCGCCCGCCCCTTCCCGACCCGCCACGCTCGTTTCGAGCGGCTGGTCGAGGGTGCCCTGCGCTCGATCCCGATGCCGTTCGCCGCCGCGCTCGACGAGGTGGCCGTGGTCATCGAGGACGAGCCCTCGCCGTATCAGCGACGGGAGAACGACCTTGGGCCCGACGACATGCTCTACGGCCTGTACGAGGGCACGCCGCGGACCGAGTGGGGTGCCGATTGGGCCGCTGCGCCCAACAAGATCACGCTCTTCCGGCTGCCGCTCGAGGACGACTTCCCCGACCCGGACGACCTGGCCGACGAGGTGCGGCTGACCGTCATCCACGAGCTGGCCCACCACCTCGGCATCGACGACTCGAGGCTCGACGAGCTCGGGCTCGACTGAGCGTCGGCCGGACCGCTGATGCCCGCGTCGCCGTCCCTCAGTCGGCTGCGCTGCCGATGAGCGAGCCCCGCAGCAGCGCCCGCTGCAGGACGGCGACGATGATCACGACCGGGACGGTCATCAGCAGCGCGTGGGCCGCCGTGGCTCCCCAGTCGGTCTGGTAGAAGCCGGTCTGGGCCGACGCCAGGATCATCGCCAGGGTCAGGTTCTCCTCCGAGCTGGCGAACAGCCAGGCGAGCGCGAACTCGGTGTAGGCGAGCAGGAACGCCACGAGCGCCGCGATCATGATCGAGGGCGCGGCGATCGGCAGGGTGACGCGCCGGAACGCGGCGCGCCGGTCCGCGCCTTCGACGAACGCGGCCTCCTCCAGCTCCGCGGGCACGGCGCGGAACGCCGCGCGCATCAGCCAGACGCAGAGCGGCATCGCGAACGCCGCGTAGAGGATGGCCAGGGCGACCGTCGAGCCACGGAAGCCCGCCTCGCGCAGGGCGGGGAATGTGTTCTCGAGCGCGAAGAACAGGACGAAGAGCGGCGTCGCAAGGGCGATCAGCGGCAGGAAGGCACAGGTGAGGATGGCCGCCAGCCCGAACCTCGACCCCGGGAAGCGCATCCGGGCGAAGGCGTAGGCCATCGACGCACCGAACACGAGGCTGATCCCCGCGGCGAGTCCCGACACGAACAGGCTGTTGCGCAACAGGCCCATGAAATCGAGCGTGCGGTCCGGCCGTTCCCAGGCATCGACCAGGCGCTCCAGCGTCGGCTCGGCGGGAAGGAGCGCGAAGTCGCGAGGCAGCCCCTGAATCGAGCCGTCCAGGGCCAGGAGCGCGAGCGCCCAGATCGGGATGATGACGAACAGCCCGACCACGACGAGCGTCAGCTGCGAGGCCAGCTGCCGGCGACGGCTCAGGCGCAGCATGTCGGATCCCTCATGCCAGCGGCACACGCTCGGCCCGCTCACGCCAGCCGAGGAACCAGATGACGAGCACCGCGAGGGCGATGAGCGTCAGGATGTTGATCGCCGCCGATATCGCGAACAGCCCAGGCCCGCGGGACGTGTCGAAGACGAAGAACGACCAGGTCGCGAGGTTGAGCGTCTTGTCCGAGGGCCCGAGCACGTAGAACAGGTAGAACTGGTTGAACGCCCCGATCGCCTTGATCACGATCGCCGGTGCGAGCAATGGCATGAGCATCGGCAGGACGACCAGGCGCGCCCGGGCCCAGCCCGAGGCTCCGTCCAGCGCCGCCGCCTCCACGGTCGCCGAGGGGATCGCCTTGAGCCCGGCCGTCGCAACGAGCATCATCAGCGGGAAGCCCATCCAGGTCGCAGCCACGAGCAGGACCAGCAGCGATGCCTCCGGGCTGGCCGGCCAGGGGAGCGGTACGCCGAGCGCGAGCGAAAGAAACCCGTTCTCGGGATAGAAGATCGTCCGCCAGGCGATCGCCCCGACGAACTCCGGGATCGCCCAGGGCAGGATGAACAGCAGCCGCCAGGCGTTGGCGAAGCGCAGCCCGGGTCGAGCGAGGACGAAGGCGACGGCGACGCCGAGCACGGTCTGGCAGGCGACCGCGAGGGCGGTCCAGAGCACGGAGAACGCGATCAGCGAGGACGACGTGTCGTCGCCGAACCAGATGCCGCTGATGAATCCGCCGGGCAGGTCCGTGCCGACGTAGCGGACCTCCGCGCCCAGCGAGCCCAGGTCCACGGGGGCGGCGGGGATCTGGCCCGCGAGGCCACCGACCGCCTCCCGCACGACGCCGCCGTTGATGCCATCGCGCAGCGACGAGCCGCTGAAATCCGTCAGTGCCATCGCCGATTCGTAGAGCAGCGGGAGCACGGCCAGCACGGCCAGCGCGAGCAGGCCCGGCACGAGCCAGGGCAGGGCGGAACCCAGCCTGCGAGCACCGGTCCAGGCTCCCGCACCGGCCGGCCGGCCCGCGCCCCGG
>Ga0210334_10091831_pt1 | contig 14115 bp, 13 predicted proteins | sample S306metaT_FD_164440 | JGI IMG/M metagenome (GOLD analysis project Ga0210334, IMG submission 164440) | Metatranscriptome of estuarine sediment microbial communities from the Columbia River estuary, Oregon, United States - S.306 (Metagenome... | ecosystem: Environmental > Aquatic > Marine >... | reverse complement strand
CTCGGCCGAACCTCCATCAGTCGTGATACGGAATCCCGCATTTGCGAGGATGTCGGCAATCACCTTCCGCAGCTCTCCTGGGTGGCCAACGATATGCACGCGGAATGCCGGATCGATTCCCGCCGGGGACGAGGCCCCCTCTGGTGGACCGGTCGCCGCGGCCACTACCGCCGCTAGGCGCGCGATCGCCTCGTCCAGGCGTTTGAGGTTGTCGGCGTCCCATGGCGGATTCCCTCGAATGAACTGCTCCGCCTCCCGGGCAACGGCGCTGATCTCGGGGAAGCCGTAAGACCCGCCCGAGCCCGCCAGTTGATGAAATCTCCTGGCGAGTGAATCCGGGGCCTTCGTATTCCCGGTGCCGATCGCGACGAGATCCTCGCGCAACTCGACCAGGCGGCCTGGCACCTCGGCCAAGTACTCGGCCTGGAGTTCTCGGAAGCCTTCGTCGAGATCGTTCGTCATACCTGGCGGAGCCGTTCGATGATCAATCGAGCCCCGGCGACAAATGTCGGAGCCGTACCCCAATGTCCGAACACCGAGTCCTCTTGGTGCGCTGCAATGACCGCAGAACGGTCGTCGACCACAGATACCAAGGGGCTCCCCGGCCAGAAAGGGCTTGCCGGTATCTGCTCGACCTGGGCGAAGGCGAGATCGACCGGTTCGGTTGAACAGAGTGTCAGCACCACGTTTGCGGTCGAGGTTCGTCTGAGCGCCGGCACCAGGAGGGGGTATGCGTCGGACGGCGCCACGAGCCGCACCTCGGTCTGCGCCCGTCCGATGTCATGGGTCAACAACCGAAGCACGCTGCGGACGGACGCGATCTCTACCAGGGTCGGGGAGCTGGGCGATGTGACGTCGGCAAGTCCGGCGTTGAGTTCCTCGAGCGCCTTCCCCTGCTGGTTGGAGATCTTGGCCACGAGCGTCGATGGGGGCTCCGGCCGATACCGCTTGGGCCGCTCGTCTCCTGCCCGCGCCGCCCCCTTTGCCACCAGTCCCTCGAGGGCGCTGTAGGCATTGGCTCGTGCCAGGCTCGCTGCCCGGGCAATGGCGTATCCAGTTCCCGGCCCAGTTCTGAGAAGCACCTCATAGACCAGGCTTTCGGTGGGCGTGAATCCGAACGGCGTGAGATCGAGCCTGGGCATGGTGGTAGTATGTGCTACTAGTACCGCCCGTGACAAGTGCGATCGATGCTCTTGGTCGTTGCTAGCGGTAGGTGAGTTCCCAGCCCAGGAGCTTGGCAATCAAGGCGAGGCGAAACGTGACGTCGACCTGTCTCGATTCGAGCGTCTTGGCATCTGGGCACAGCGGGAACGCGTGGTAGGCCATGAGGCTGGTGGACCGCGGGCGCGAGCGGAGGTTCTTGGGGTGCCACACGCCGTTCTCGTCGCAGTCTTTGACCAATCGGGCAAGTACCTTCGACGCATTCGGTGCGGTGTGGACTGCGCCGATTCTCGACAGGAGCTCGATGTAGTGCAGGGCGAGGGGGAGGTCTTGCGGGTTCCCCTGGCGATCGGCGTGAATGGGGTCTCCCATCAGGAGCGCCTTGGGTTTCAGGGTGCGCCTTCCGACCCGCATTGCGAAGTCCTTCTTGGGGCCGGGCTTCGCCAAGTACGCCCCCAACCGCTCCGTGAACCCGGCGCGCTCACGGCGCAGGCTGGGCATGGCGGCGAGCATCGCGACCGAATACCAGGTCGGCGGGCGGGCATCCGGATGAAGCAGGGTCTTCTGCCCAGCCTTCACGAGTGGCTTGTCGGCCAGCGGGCTGCGCAGGAACTGAGATATGCCGCTGGCGATCTTGTGGGCCGAGCCCCGGATGCGAGGGTCATCGCTGTGGCCTCCTTCCGCGAGCGCGGCCGTGGCGGCCTCGCGGATTCGTTCCCTGGCCCAGCCTTCGATTGTGGGATCGGTCTTCGCGATTGTCCGGAACTCGAATAGGAGTTGCGGGTCGGGATCCCGCGACAAGAGTCGGAAGAGGACACGGTCCGCGAGCTTGAACGGTCTGGCTGAATCGGCCAACCCGAGCTCGATCAGCCTGCGGTACTCCGCAATCGCGCCCATGTCCTTCTCACCCCGGCCCCCCGGGGCCGCCGGGCCGAGAAGGGTCTTTCCCCACACCCCGGTCGGTTTCTGCTTCTTGGTTATGGCTGAGACGAGTTTGGAAGCGGTCACAGCCTCGGAGACCTCTTGGATGGTCTCAGGAGAAGCAAAGCCGGGTGGCGCAAGATCGCGGAAGGTGCGCAGGCGCACAGACTCGCAGCCATGCTCGACGAGCCAAGTAAGGGGTACTCGGTGCTCGCTGGGCAGTTCCAGGGGTCTCTCCCGGCTATGAAAATGAGGCGACCGAAAAGCGCGCAAAGATACCCCAGAGCGGCGTCCGCGACCAGTAGTAACGCCGACCCTCAATATCTTGGCAGCCTATTCCCTTTCTCTGATTACAGTTACGTTCGTTCCCCGAACGCCGACCGGGCTCGCCGTGCCGTTTCAACATGGAACATAGAAACCAACCTGGGTCTGGTCCCTGTTCAGGGTCCCCCGACCATGGAGCACGTCGGGGGGTCAGCGAGAAAGTGGATTATGGAGCGGAACACGCTGTCCGGCGCGGTTTGATGCGGGCGGTGGAGGGTACGATCGAGACTCACCAGGCGATTGCAGGGTACCAGCGCGGCAATGGCCTGGCCGGTGCTGAATAGAATTGTGGGATCGAGGCGGCCCCAGACGAGTAGCGTGGGTTGCTCGAGTTCGCCAAAGCGGTGGCGCAAGGCAGCGAAGTCGAATTCGCGAAGAACCTTGGCGGCCGAGAAGCGAAACGCCGGGTCCGCCAGAGGGTCGTAGTTCCGCCACTCTTCGGGTTCGCCGAGCCAGTCCGGAGCGTGGATCGGCATCAGATACGCGATGGGAACGTTGACCCAGCCGATGAGACGAGCCGGCTTGTCTGTGAGAGCCGAGTGCCAGGGGCTCAAGCCGTAGCCGGCCGGTGCGATGAGTACCAGGGCGACGATGCGGTCGGGATGGTTGAGTGCGAGGTCCACCGCCAGCTGCCCACCCAGGGAATGGCCCACCACCACGACGCTTCCATGGATGTGTTCCTCGAGGAAGTCCCAGAGTGTGGCAGCCATGGTCTCGTGATCATAGGGGCCCTCGGGCTTGTCACTCACACCGAACCCCGGCAGGTCTACCGCCACGACTCGATACCTCGTTGCGAGTTGATCGAACAGGGCGCGAAACGCCAGCAGGGATTCCCCATAGCCGTGCAGAAGCAACAGAGTCGTGTCGCCCTGGCCCGCCCGAACGGTCCGGAGGTGCAGTGGGCCTGCGCTCAACCATTCTGCCTGGTGAGGTGGTGTTGGGTCGGGGCGATCCTGGAACACGAGGAGTGTGACGAGGAGCAGGACAACCAACCACCGGGGCTTGGCCATCGGACCGCTGCCTCAGGAGCGGGGGCAGCGCAGAATCGTGACGGTTCCCGGGCCGAGATTTCCCTCCTCACTGGTGAGGACGAACCGCGATTCATCGAGCCACGCAATGCCTTCGCCCTGGGACTCGAGACCGGCGATGTTGCAGACACCGACGGGGTCCGGAGAGCCGATGATGCCGTCGGGCAACAGCCGGAAGAGATAGATATTCCGATAGGTGCGGAGCACCATCAGGTCGTTCCTGGCGTTGATGTCGGCGCCCGTCACCATATCAACGAGGGTTCCTCGTGGATCGAGCGGGAGACTGCCCACCGGTTCGGCCATCACGGCACCGTTGCCCCAGGCGTCGTGCTTTACCCGAAAGAGGAGCACGCCGTGCGAGCGACCCTTCGTGACGAGATAGAGGTCACCCCGTGCATCGACATACATCGCCTCGGCATCGTGTGGCCCGTCGGGGTAGTGCAGTTCGAGCTTTTCCGCCAAAGCCGTCCTGGCCGCGGCGACATCGGGCTCCGGTACCCGATAAACCGCGACCGACGAGCGGACCTCTCGATTGTCGCCGGTGTCTCCGATGTAAAGGCAGATCGTCGTGCTACACGGACCGATCGCCAGGTCTTCCCAATCGACGTTCTCCGCCCCGGTGACAGTGATCGTGCCAAGGTCGTGTCCCAAGGTATCGGTCGCGAAGAGGAGGGGGTCATTTCCGGAATCATTGTGGGTCCACAGGATGCCCGGAGAGCGTGTGCTTGGGACCACCCCGGAGCTCTCGGTGAGCTTCGGGTTGGCGAATGGCGTCGGAACCCGAAGGACCTCCGCGTGGCGTGCTGGGGCTGACGCGGCCGCGGCGCAGGCACCCAACACACACGCGATGACGGGGGTGAGGCTCATACGCATGGCGGGGATCTTATCGCTCCCGGACCGGTTTTCCAATCCTTGCTTGGGTGGCCGGGGAGCGGTGATCTTCCATATTCACGTAAGTCGGCAACCCGGCATTTCGGAATGAGGATGATGTTGGACAGTATCAAGCGACGACCCACGACTCGTGTGCCCGATCCGGTGCGCTTCGACGGCAGGATCCTCTTCTTGTGTGAGGATCCCGCTCTCGTCACCCGCCAGCTGGCGGGCGACGACCTCGACTGGACTCCCTCGGTGAAGTTGCGAGACAACATCTCCACCGACGAGATCACCCCGGCCTACGTCTGCTACTACTACGACGAGACCCTGGGAGAATTCCCGTATGTCGGCTTGAAGTGCGGCGATCAGTTCCCCATCACGCGGGGCGCCGTGAAGCGGGGCGGCTTTGCGGTCTCGGTGAGTGGAACGCGCAGAGGCAAAGGCTCCAGTCGGGAAGCGTCTCCCTATGCCGAGATGTGTGCCGGCATCCGTCTCGTGGTCGCCGAGAACATCGAACGCATCTATCGAGAGAATTGCCAGAATCTCGGCGTGCTGACGAGCACGGATTTTTCCCTCCTCGATCGGATCAGGCGCGGCGAACCCATCCCGCTCAGCGTGTTCACCGAAGGCGAGGGGGAAATCACTCGGGGCATCATCGAAGCCGGCGGCCTATTCCAATACAACGTGGCCCGAATGCAAGGCGCGGTGTCGGTCCCGGCCGTCCGCACGGCGCCGCGGCCAATGACCCTGGCCGAGAAGATCCTCGCCCGGCACTGGGTCACGGATCTCGAAGCCGACCGGGTCGGTGTGCCCGCCGTTCAGCCGGGTGACGAAGGATTTGTCCGCACCGATATCCGATTCAGCCACGAGTACGTGACCCCGATGGCGGCCATCTTCTGGCGGGGCTCCGTCGGCGTCGGTGAAAAAGTCGTCGATCCCCAATCGATCTTCTTCTTCCGGGATCACCTGACCTTTCTCGAGATGGCCATGACGGACGAGCGGAAGGCCGAGGGATTACTCGATCTTGCGCTGGAATTGAAGAATCAGCAGGAGGAGTTTGCCGCCGAGCAGGGAATCAAACTCTACGGGGAATTGCCGCGGCTCGGGCGCAATATGGTGGTGCGTGGATCGGAAGCGATCTGCCACTCGAAGATGTTGGAGCAACATGCCCTCCCGGGGCAGGTGATCATCGGAAGCGATTCCCACACGCCGCACAGCGGCGCGATCGGGTGTATGGCGTTCGGGGTCGGCACGACGGCCATCTTCAACTCCTGGCTCACCAAGGATGTGCGAATCAAGGTCCCGCCTTCGGTGTTGATCCGAGTCAACGGCTCGAAGCCCGCCAACGTGACGGCCAAGGATTTCATGCTGCAGATCCTGCGGCAGCCCTACGTCAAGAACGGGCAGGCCATTGGGAAAATCGTCGAATATGCCGGTCCGGCGGTGGCCGCGCTGTCCATCGACGAGCGTGCGACCATGACCAACATGGCGGCCGAGATCGGGGCCTTCACTGGGATCGTGCAGCCGGATGACAAGGCGCTCGCGTACCTGGTGGGCGAGCGGGGCATGACGCGCGCGGCTGTTGAGCCACTCCTCGAGGGGCTCACCTCGGATGCCGGGGCCCGATACGAGGAGGTCATCGAGATCGATGCCACGAACCTCCGGCCCATGATCGCGCTCCCCGGCGATCCGGGCAATGGCCTGTTCATCGAGGAGTTGGGGGAGCCCATCAAGATCGACATCGCCTACGCGGGCAGCTGCACGGCGGGGAAGAAGGAGGACATGGACATGTACGCCCGGGTCTTGCGCGAGGCGGCGGAGGCTGGTCGGCGCGTGCATCCCGCGGTACGGTTCTACATCCAGTTTGGAAGTCAGGATGTGAAGCGCCACGCCGAGGAGCGGGGGTACATCGGAATCTTCGAGGCCGTGGGCGCCGAGATCATCGAACCCTCCTGCGGCGCCTGTATCAACGCGGGCCCCGGTGTCTCCTACGACACCAGGACCGTCACCATCAGCGCCATCAACCGCAACTTCCCCGGCCGGTCCGGCCCGGGCCAGCTCTATCTCGCCAGTCCCTATACCACGGCGGCGAGCGCGATCGCGGGGTACATCGCTGAGTGGACGCCGCAGGTGCCCGCCGGGGTGTGAGCGCGGCGAACTATTTCAGTCCCATGCCCGCCTTGGTGACGGACGAGTCCGTGGCCGGCTCCTTCGCGACCTGCGGAGCGCGTTTCGGGAGAAAGAAGTCCCGGTGGTACACCGCGCGCGGGTTCCACAGCACCCACGATTTGAGCCCGAGCTCCTCGGCGGCCCGAATCTGTTCTCGCACGTGGAACGGGGTGTAGCGCGGCTTGCCCAGGGAAAACGCTTGCAGATAGGGCCGAATCTCGGCAGTGCCGTTAGCCGACGCGGTTCGCTTGACGGCGTCCTGCAACGCGAATCGAACCACGCGATAGGGCTCGCTGTTGGGCCGCTTGATGCCGTGGAAGCTGTGGTAATAGTGGCTGGGATAGACCATGGGAAGCACCACATCGGCCGTGGTGACGAGATCTTCCCACACTTGCCCAACGCCAAGATCGACCGTGGCACTCGCGGTCATGCCGAAGACGTCGATGGTAAACGGCGCTCCGGCCCGGGCCATGTGTTGTTTGAGCAGCCGGAGATTCCGTACGACCCCGTCGCGCGTCGTTTCGTCGGGGCGCCGAGCGGAGAAGACCGCGCTCGCGAGGCGCGACTTGGGCTCGTCTGGAAACCGAACGTAGTCGAATTGAACCTCACTGAACCCCAGTCGGATGGCTTCCTCCGCCAGCTCACCGGCATAGACCCACACGGAATCATTGAAGGCATCTACCCAGGCGAATTTCAGGCGATCCCGCCAAAGCCCGCCATCGCGATGGGCCACCGACCAAGCCGGTTTCTGGGCGGCGAGAAGTGGGTCCTTGGCCACGACGATCCGGGCGATGGGATAGATCCCTCGCTCATGGAGGAATCGCAGACGCTCCTCCGTGTCCCGAGCTCGTAGGCGGCGATTGGCGCCAATCGCAATGGCGGTCGCCACCTTCGAGCGATAGGTGAGATATCCGGTATCGTCCTTGATATCGATGACGAAGGCGTTGATCTCCGTTTCCTGCGCCAATCGAACCAACTCGTAGAAACGCTTGTCGCCAAAGGCCCAGGCATTGAGGTAGATGCCTTTGACATGGGCCGGCGGGCCGCCCAGCGGGGGCGCCGGCCAGTCGATTGGGGCGCCGGGGCCGCGGGCGGCATCCGGCATCCGCGCATGCGGCGCAGGTAGTTCATCGCCCCACAGGCTGGCATTTTGCGCGTAGAGCCTGGGAGCCAGGCACAGGGCCGCCAGGGTGAGCGCGGAAGCCGCACGAAAAGGACGTGGTCGGAGCATGGCAGGACTGCGGTGGTGCAAAGGTTATGCCTCTCGTCAGGGGGCTACGACGGTGGTCTCGCCCGCTGGGTCGTTAAGTATGGCGATTCGCTGCCTTCATGCAGCGCCCGGCGCTGGTGGAGTGCTCACATCGGCATACCGCCATGTCCGAACGGTCAATCGCCGGTCATAATGAACAGCGGCTTCGCATCGAACCGGGTATACATGGGGCGCAGCCGTTCGGTGTTGTAGTACTTCTCGATGTTGACGACCTTCTTCTGGCTTGCCACGATCTCGAGCGGGACGTGGTCGTACCGACCATCGCGCACGCAGACCAGCTGGCCGCTCGTCCCGGCGAGGGCCAGGTCCATGGCAAGGTTCCCAAACGCCATCGGAACCATCGAATCCAGCGCGTCGGGGTCGCCACATCGTACCAGATACCCCAGGCGCTGATTGATGACATTGATCCTTCGGCCGTGATTGAATTGGGGAGAGATCTCCTTCAATTGCTGGGAAATCTGGTCGCCGATCCCTCCGAGCTTCTTATGACCATACATGTCGCTCTCATGGCTCGCGAAGACGGTATCGCCCCCCTCGTACGTCGCCCCTTCGGAGACCAGGGCCACACTATAGCGACTCGGATTCGAGAAACGATCCTCGGTGAGCAACTCGCAGAGCCGCTCGATGCTGAACGTATGCTCTGGAATGACGCAGCGATTGGCAGCGCCCGCCATGGTCGGTAACAGGGACGTGAATCCCGCATAGCGGCCGAAGACTTCGATGATGAGAAAGCGCTCATGCGAGCCTGCGGTCGTGCGCAGTGCGTGCGTCATCTCGATAGTGCGGGTCACGCATGTGCTGAATCCGATACAGTAATCGGTGCCCGGCACGTCGTTGTCCATCGTCTTGGGAATTGCAATGACCGAGACACCCTGGCGGTGGAGGTGGGCGGCAAAGGACAAGGTATCGTCGCCACCGATCGGGATCAGGATGTCGATGCCGAGGTGGCTGAGATTCGCCAGCACTTCTTTGGTGAGGTCGTTGGTCTCCTGGTCGTAGGTACCCGACAGGTGCTCCGGCACATTGTTCTTCGGGACGTGGCTAGGCCTGGTGCGCGACGTGTGCAGGAACGTGCCCCCCGTACGACCGACCTTGTTGACGACCTCTTTACTCAGTTCGACCACGTTCTAGCCGTGCGACTGGGGATCGTCCGGGTTGAACTCGATGAGGCCGGCCCAGCCGCGGCGAATCCCCAACACGCGGTACCCCTCGCGACTGGCCCGAATGGTAAGGGCGCGAATGGCAGGGTTCAGTCCGGGTACATCGCCGCCACCTGTCAGGATCGCGATGGTTCCCTTGCGAGTGTTAATGTTCGCCACGTCATCCTCCGCTGAGACCGATTGCCGCGACGGTAGACACCACCCCCTGGGTGGGCTCTGACCATCGAATCGAGCAAAGATATACCTGGGGTCACTGTTCCGTGCTGCTTCCGCTCCGGCCAGTCGCGCAGGAGGACAAAGGGCCGGGACCACTCCCTTGGCAGGGCTAAGGGAGCGGGCTACGATTCGAGTCCCACTTTCCCGTACTTGAAGAAAGGCAGCGCGATGCTCGTCACGATTGAATACTGCGTCGTCTGAAACTATCAGCCCCGGGCCGCCAGTTTGGCGGCCGAGCTCGAGAAGGCATTTCCGGAGGCGGACACGCGGCTCATCGAATCGTCCGGCGGGCGATTCGAAGTTGTGGTGGATGGAGTCCTCGTCTTCTCCAAGCAGTCCCTGGGCCGGCACGCCGAGCCCGGCGAGATCCTGTCCCTCCTCAGGCAGAGGCGTGACTCGTGCGCATAGCGGTGAACACCGGCGGGGGCGACGCTCCCGGCCTGAACGCAGTCATCCGGGCGGTCGTGCTTTCCGCCCTCTCGCGAGGGTGGGAGACCTTCGGAATCCGCCGTGGGTATCGGGGCCTCCTCTCGGGGGAGGGTGTCATACCGCTGGGGCGCGATGAGGTGCGCGGCATCACCCACCTGGGCGGGACCATCCTCGGCACCACCAATCGCGGGGACCCCTTCCGATGGGTCGCGGAGGACATTGCCACGGGGACCGGGGGCGAAGTCGATCGCGCGGATGATGTGATCGCAGCGTTTCAGGCCCGGGGGTTCGACGGCTTGGTCGCCATTGGAGGAGAGGGCAGCCTCCACATCGCACACCGACTCTGGCGAAAAGGCCTCCCGGTGGTCGGAGTCCCCAAGACGATCGACAACGACGTGTGCGGCACGGAGCAGACGTTTGGCTTCGACTCGGCGGTAAGCACCGCCACGGAGGCCATCGACAAGCTCCACTCCACGGCCGAGAGTCACGATCGTGTGATGGTCATCGAACTGATGGGACGAAACGCTGGGTGGATCGCCCTCCACAGCGGGATCTCCGCCACGGCGGACGTCATTCTGATTCCCGAAATCCCGTTCGATATCGACAAGGTGTGCGACAAGATTCGTCTGCGGGAGTCGCGCGGCCGGCGCTTCAGTATGGTGGTCGTGGCCGAAGGCGCCACCCCGAAGGGCGGAACCCCGGTCTTGATCGAGCGGCGTAAGGCGGGCGGCGCGGACCGGTTGGGTGGCATCGGTAATCAAGTGGCCGACGCGATCGCCGAGCGCACAGGCAAGGAAACCCGCTGCCTTGTCCTCGGGCATCTGCAGAGAGGTGGCACCCCTACGACATTTGACCGCCTGCTCGCGCTCCGGTTCGGCTCCGCCGCCGTGCGCGCGGTGGCCGATGGCGAGTTCGGATGCATGGTAGGCTTGGCAGCCCAGTCCATCGTCCGGGTGCCCCTCGACGAGATAGAGGGACGAACCAAGCGGGTGCCACTCGACAATGACACCCTGGCCACCGCCCGCGACCTCGAGATAAGCCTCGGCGACTAGTCCGCCGCGCCCTCGTCCCCGCCAGTACCCGAACGCCCCGCGAAGAGCCCGTCTGCCATTCGGGGGACGGGCATATCCGGAGCCAGGCCGAGAAAGTTGGCGAGCAGCCGATAGCCGCACTCGGTCAAGACCGATTCCGGATGAAATTGAACCCCAACAACAGGATGCAGGCGGTGGCGCACGGCCATGATTTCGCCGTCGTCGGCGGTGGCGGTCACTTGCAGGTCGGGCGGCAGGGAGGCTGGCTCGAGCACGAGCGAGTGATACCGTGTGGCGAGGAATGGATTGGGCATAGCGGAGAAGATTCCCGCCTCCGCGTGGGAGATGCGGGATGTCTTGCCGTGCATCGGATGCTTGGCCCGCACGATTCGGGCGCCGTATGCGGCCCCAATACACTGATGACCGAGACATACCCCGAGAATGGGAGTGTCCGTTCCGAGGCGGCGAACGACGTCAGTCGAGACCCCCGCCTCGGTTGGTGTGCACGGACCGGGCGAGATGATGATGTGGGTTGGTGCCAGCGCATAGATCTCGTCGCACGTTACCGCATCGTTTCGCCGCACCTCGGTGGCCTGGCCGAGTTCGCGCACGTAGCGCGCGAGGTTGTATACAAACGAATCATAGTTGTCGATGAGGAGAATCACCGGTCGATCTCGACCGGTTGAGGTGCTCCGTGACAGGCATCAATCAAGGCGCGCGCCTTGTCCAAGGTCTCCCGGTATTCCGCCTCGGCATCGGAGTCCGCCACGATGCCCCCTCCAGCCTGGAAGTAGAACTGCTGCCCGACCCGCACCCCGGTGCGAATGGCGATGCTGAGATCCATCTCGCCGGTCACGCTCAGGTACCCGATGGACCCGCAGTACACGCCGCGGACTGTCGGTTCGAGCTCGGCGATGATTTCCATAGCCCTGACCTTTGGAGCGCCGGTGATTGACCCACCCGGAAATGTGGCGCGAAAGAGATCGAACCTGTTCGCGTCGGGTGCAAGCTCCCCGACAATGGTGGATACCAGATGGTGGACCGTCGGGTGGGTCTCGAGTTCGAGCATGGTGCTGGCCCGGACCGTCCCTGGGCGGCACACCCGCGACAGGTCGTTCCGCAACAGATCGGCAATCATGACATTCTCGGCGCGGTCTTTCTCGCTCGACATGAGTGCCGCCGCGAGAACGGTGTCGCTCTCCGCGGAGTCGCCGCGGGGTCGGGTACCCTTGATCGGGGATGCTTCGACCCGGCCGCGATGATCCAGACGGAGGAAGCGCTCGGGCGATGCGGACAGGATGACGGCGTCGTCAGTGACGAAATAGGCGGCAAACGCCGCGGGGTTGCCCTGGCGTAACCGGCGATAGGCCAGGAAAGGAGAACCGGCCTGCCGGGCGTCGAATCGCTGAGAGAGGTTGGCCTGAAAGATGTCCCCCGCCAGGATGTACTCGCGGACGCGTCGCACTGCCTGGACATACCTCTCGCGGCTGAACGTCGACTTGAGACCGATTGCATCGGCGCCAGGGACATCGCGAACCGGGAAGCTGTCGATCGCGGGAGTGGGGCGCACGCGGGGCACCGGTGTGGGTGCGCGAACCGGACCAGCGAGCCGGTCTCTGACCATCCGTAGTCGCTCGCGAGCCACCATCCCACTTCGCTCACCCCGCTCCGGAATTCCGGTCGAGACGATCCAGGCCTGACCTGTTGCATGATCCCACGCCATCACCCAGTCGTAGATGCCAAGCACGACGTCCGGCAGGGTGAGTGTATCAATCGACGGAGCGGGCAACCGCTCGAGCCTGCCTCCATACTCGTAGCCGATGTACCCGGCGGCCCCGCCTTGGAAGGGTGGTAGACCGGCCAGTCGATCGGTGGCGTAGGTCTCCAGCAACCGCTCTACGGTCTCGAGCGTTCCGCCCGGGGCTGCGCGCCAGACCATGGATCCCCGAGTGCGGACCGAGGTGATCGGGCCCTTGCCTCGGACCACGAAGGCAGGATCGGCAGCTAGGAATGAGAACCGCCCCCGCTGGGGGCCCGCGGTTGCACTGTCGAGTAGGAGGACATACGGAAGGTCGAGAAAGCGTGCGCACGCATCCATCGGCGGAGGCGGGGCCACGAGTTCCAGGGCCAATGCCGGAGCGGCGCGAGTCATCGACACATCTGAGGCGGCACCAACGGCGGCGCGCCCCGCCTACGGGAGCGGTGCTCGGTAGGTCGCGGACTGGCCGAAACTCTCCTCCACTTCGATCTCCAGGGCGGTGAGGCCGGCATACCCGTCACGGCGCAGTTGCTCGCGCACTTCCGCGGCAAAATGCGCCGCAAGCTCTTCCGCCGTCGTGTTCGCGATGGGGAGCAGGGCGCAGTCCTTGACTGGAAAGACATACGCGGACGTGCCCAGATAGTCGACGAGCATGCGACCCTGTTCCTCGCGTAGCTGAACCTTGGGATTCTTGGTCGGCAGCAGAACCTTGTGGTCGATGTCCTCCACCAGACGCCGCAGCACGGCTTTGAGCACGCCAAAATCGATGACGAACTGACACTCCGCGTCGAGCGCCCCTTCAACGGTGGCCGCGACCCGGTAGTTGTGTCCATGCAGCGCTTCGCAGCGGTGTCCCTGGAAGGTGATGAAGTGGGCAGAGGCGAAGGTGAGGTAGTCTTTGCTCACCCGAACTCGGTACGCTGCGCTCACGTCGAAGCCTCGCCGATTCGATGGAGGTGACACCAGTACCGACAACGAGCCGGTTGGGCCGCCTGGGGAGAGGCGGAGCGGAAAGGTAGGCCGTCGGCTGAGCCCCGTCGAGTCCGCGGGCTGCCTCTGCGGCCGACCGCCGAGGGTGGCCCATCCCTGGTCCTGCCGGCGGTCTCGTGTCGCCAGGCGCAGAGGAATGTCCCTGAAAGAGGACATTCCACTGCCAACCGAGATGCTGTATCTCCTTTCTGATCAATCATTTATGGACATGGCACGTCCCTGGCACCTCCATCGATCAGGACCTAACGAGGTTGGAGGCACCAATGAGACATCTGATATCTATGGGCGCGCTGGTTGCGCTCTTCGTTGCAGCCCCGGCAACGGCAGCGGGGCAACGCGTGACCGCGGACGTCGTCCTCCGCTCCGGACCGGTGCGCGGGCATGTGGTCATCGGAGATCGTCCTCATGGCTATCGCTATGATGTCGACCGGCGGTTTGTCGGACACCGCTATCCCGTTCGAGCCATTCGGGTGTCGCGACTGTACGCGCCGCGCGGCCATGCCCGCGGCTGGTGGAAGCGACATGGGTATCGACCGGTCACGCTCTATGTCTATGCAGGTCGATTCTACGATCGAGCCGCCTTCGACCGCCTGAATCGTCGCGGGTTGGCATTTCGGCGCGTGGTCGTGTGGGAACGCGGCGGACAATTCTATCACGATGCACCGGACCGACTGAGAAGCGATGATCGGAATCGGCGACTCCGGGAGGTGGGGGCGCGTGAGTATTGGGACTACGACGACTGAGGCCGGCGTACTGAAACGAGCGCCCACACGGCGCCTGAAGG
>Ga0210334_10383553_pt1 | contig 14164 bp, 12 predicted proteins | sample S306metaT_FD_164440 | JGI IMG/M metagenome (GOLD analysis project Ga0210334, IMG submission 164440) | Metatranscriptome of estuarine sediment microbial communities from the Columbia River estuary, Oregon, United States - S.306 (Metagenome... | ecosystem: Environmental > Aquatic > Marine >... | reverse complement strand
CTTGGACTCACGAATCGGACGTTGTCCGCGAAGCATGCGACGACGGCGTCTACGTCCCGGTTCGACCAGGCCTGCGCCCAACATCGAGCAAACTCTTGGCGGTTCATTCTGTCGTGCATCGCTAGTCGCAAGGCAGAAACTCGAACATCTCCGGAGGTGCAAGAATCGTCACGCCAACACATTCGGTGTAGGTCTCACCGGTCGCGCAACCTCGTTCTGGGTCGAGGACTTGCCCGGTTTCAACCCTTCAGCCCTCATCGACGGGACACGCATCTCCCGCAAACATGCGGCAGTTTTCGTCGAGAAGACGGAGCCTTTCGTCACAGGGGGTTGCTGCGGCTGCGATCATTTCGTCAGAGGGTTCCGCGACCACCGTCATACCGAAACGCTCGTGGTTGATACAGCCTCGGACCACGTAGGTATCGGGTCCGACTTCGGCAAACCATTCCGCCTCGACGCACTCGCTTCTCTCGCTGCAGGCGAACGCAAGCCCCGTCTCCCCGTAGCATTGGAGACCCAGGAAGAGCACATCAGCCTCATCGGGTCGACACTGTTCCGGGTGTTCGTCGCACGTGTAACTGGGCAGGTCTTCGCATTGCACCGCTCCCTTCCCAGATTCGGCGACCTCCCCCGTCGAGGGGCCTCCGCACGCCTGGAGGGCGACCAAGGTGCCAAAAATAACCAAATACTTCAAAGCTCGATGCACAACCCTAACCTGTCCTTCGCAATAGGACTGCCTTACTAGGATGAGGGACAATCTGGAACGACGCTAACACCGTAATACGCGGGATTCGTAGGCGACACACGCCGCCACTCGGACGGCGGGCAAGGCCGTGGAAAGTGCTCTCTTAGCCCATCGGGACAACGATGAGCGCCGAATTGCGCGGTACTCGATGTTATCTCGCCTGGGGCGTCGAGGAGAGAGGGCCTTTGTTTCGGCTACGCTCCTATCCGCCCATGCGAGCGCTGGGACTGCGAGAAGATTGACGGCGTAGCCGATGATGGTGAGCGCCCAATAACGCTGTGTGCGATCTGCGAGGTGACCGGACCAGAGCCGCAGCGCGTAGCCGAAAAGCTCTCCGGCACCGGCAACGGCTCCTACCGCGGCGGCCGAGGCGCCGAGCAAAGCCAAGTAGGGACCCGTGACGGAGCGCGCACCCTCGTACGTGACGTCGGCCAGCAAGCTCACGATGCCGAGAAGGACGACGAACTTCAACGGCTTGGTCAGTTCCTTCACGGAGTCGCTCGCGCTTCTCGAGGCATGTCGCGGCTCATGCGCAGGCGCAACACGACGAGCGACCCGCCGCTACGGGAGGACCGTGCGAATCGCGGCCCGAATGGCCTCGAAGTCGGCGTTGGCGAGCTGTTGAGCCGGGTCTTCGCTCGGGAAAAAGACGGGGCCCGGGTGGACGAACGCGATGGTTCCGTCCGGCGCGATGACGAAGCTCGCGGAGGTCGCGCTCCGACTGCGTCCCCACAGCCACCACTCGGACACGGTCGTCCACATGTGGTCGTAGGCGAGCGGGAACCTGACACCGAGCTCGTTTGCCCGCGTTACCGCGAGCTTCCAAGGCCTCTCACTCCCACGCGGTTTCGAATGATAGAGCCCGATGAAGGTCACGGGCTCATCGCGAAACTCGTCGGCAAGCTTCTGCATCGCTCGAAGGCTGGCTTCACAGTAAGGGCAGGTGTCAGTCCAGAACCGCACCACGACCACGCGACCCCGGAGCCCCGAGAGCACGAGCGACTTCGAGTTGGCCCACTCCGGCCCGACCGTCCACTCCGGTGCCCGACTCCCAACGAGATCGGAGCCGTCGGCCGGCTTCAACTGGCCCGCACCCGTTCCGGGAACAGCGAAGCACAGGAAAATGACGAGCATCCAGCGCATGCCTGGAGTCTACGGCGATCGTTTCGCCGACTCCACTTGGCGAAGCTCTATTCGAGAGGCACGGGCCCCTTCGTCAAGTGGACGACCGCCTGACGCACGGCTTCAGCCGTGCCCGTCAGTGCGAGGACGTCACCGGGCTCGATTCGTTCGTGTCCCGTGGGGAGCACTACATGACCTGCATCACGACGAATTGCGACCACCGTTGCACCCGTCAGCGCTCGAAGATTGATCTCGGCGAGCGTTCGACCCACGGCACTGGACTGCTTGGAGACCTGTAGCCCGAATACCGAGTCCATCCCAGGTATGAGTGAGGGATCCGAGAGGACTTCTTGGAAATCATCTCCCCCCTGACTCGCAAGGACATCGGCGATCTGCTCGGCAGCCGAGCGAAGCTCGTGGTCCACGAAGCCGGCGCTCCGCCACAGGTACCATCCGATCCAGATGACCACGATGCCGAGCAAGGAAACCCCATACGGCCCTCCGGTCAGCGGGCGAAGCACGGCAACGGCCGGAACGCCTACGCCCAGCACCACCGTCAAATAGACCGTCACTCGAATGGTTCGATTCACGAGACGGACCCCGCTCGTGGAGCCGCTGTCGGCGCCCGCAACGGCATCGGCGAGCAGTCGCGAGATCGACATCGTATTGCGCAGCAGACCGATCAAGAACGGTACGCCCAACAACAACGAGCCACACACTGCTACCCAGCGAGCGACTTCCAGGCTCAAGCCCAGTCGGGAGACGACCTCACCGGACGCCCGGGGCAGCCCGACGACCGTGAGCACCAAGATGAAGATGAGAGCGCTTGCATCGAACGCAAGAGCGCGAATTGCGCGTGCGGCAAGCGGTCGCTGCCGATCGGCCCGTTTCAAGCGGATGCGTTCCGACCACTCCTCGTAGAGCCCCAGCAATCCTTGCAAGCGATGCGGCAATAGGCGATCTACTCCTTCGATGATGCGATCCACGCGGCCCAGGAAGAGCGGAGTCGTAAATGCGGTCAAGATGGCCACCGTGACGAGGATCGGTTGCAGCTCGCTCCGAACGGCGCCTGCTGCGATGCCGATGCTCGCGAGGATGAACGAGAACTCGCCGATCTGACCGAGGGACACGCCGGCCGTGATCGAGCGTCGGACCCCGTTTCCCGAGAGCACCCCCGCCAAAGAAACACTGAGAAACTGACCGATCACGACGACTGCGACGACGAGACCGGTCGTCGGCAGATGTTCAATCGCTTCGCTCGGGTCGACGGTCATTCCGATGGAGACGAAGAACACCGCCGCGAACATGTCGCGGATGGGCTGAACCAATTGCTCCACGTGCGAAACGCGACCCGATTCGGCAACGAGGATTCCGGCAATGAAGGCCCCCAATGCGACCGAATATCCCAGCCGTTCGGCAAGTAGAGCGATCACGAAGCAAAGACCGATGGAGACGACGCTGAGGATCTCGGTGCTGTTCAGACGTGCTGCGGCTCGCACGATGCGAGGCACCAACAAGAGTCCCACCACCACCATTCCGACCAGAACGGCAGCGAGACGGCCCACCGTTTCGGCGAGCTCCGCCGGCCCCAGGCCACTGCCAGCCGCTATCGCGGTCATCGCAGCGATCAGCACGATGGCCACCACGTCCTGGATGATGAGGACGCCGAACACATAGTCGCGAACGTCCTTGCCGACCGGCTTCTGCTCGAAGACTTTCGTCACCACCATCGTGCTCGAGATCGCGATGCACGAACCGAGGAACACGGATTCGACAGTGGACCATTCGAGCCATTGGCCGGCGGTGAACCCACACCACATGAGAAAGCTCACCTGGATGATGCCGGTCAGACCAGACATCGGAAGCACCCGCACCAGCTTCCCGAGGCGGAACTCGAGACCCAGCGCAAACATGACCAAGATCACTCCGAACTCGGCGAGTGCGCTTACCCGCTCCGGATCGGCGAACACCGGGATTGGGATGTACGGTCCGACGATCAAGCCGGCCAAGAGGTAACCCAATATCGTGGGTTGTCGCAGCAAGCGCGCGAGAACGCCGGTGATTGCGGCAACCCCGAGGACGACGGCTAAATCGGTGACGAAGGTGGCGCCATGCATGGTCGAGCTCACGGCTAACCGCCTAGTACCACGCAATTCGTCGCCCGGCGGGCAACATCGGCTCACACCCGCCCGGGATAAGTTTCAGCGTCCCCGCCTCGCCTGTGCGACACGCTTCGCGCCGAGCACCACCGCGTCCTTCAGGTCCAAGGGAAGCGCTCTTCGGATGCTTTTCAGCGTGTCAGCACGCAGGCGCTTCTTGGATACCGCGTGCGGCGCCGGGTCGAGCTTCAAGAGCGCCGCAGCTTTGTCGCGAGCCGTGTCGAGCAATTCCTCCGTGGGCACCAGCGCATCGATGAAACCTACCTGCAGTGCTTGCTCCGGCGAAAACTCCTCGGAGAAGGTCACCGCGCGCTCGCGAGCTGCAGGCGTCAGGCGCAGGCGAAGCGCCTCGCGGGCAACCCGGGGCTTCGGAAGGCCAATCGCCACTTCGTTGACTACGTACTTGTACGGACCTGGCACGCCGAAACGGACCTTGCGTGACATCCACTTCGATCTCGGCACCAAGACCGGCCTTCACGGATACACGGAACGCCTGTCCGTCCCCGATTTCCAAAATCGTCCGTATGCAGGCAGCCAGGTCGGCGCCATCGGAGTCCAGGTTAGGGGTACGCACACCGATAGATGGCTGCCGGAGAGGGCTTTCGTCGTCCACGCGAAAACCGTCATAGAACCGCCATTGCTGGAGGCTCTCTCGCAGAATGTGCAGCTCGGGCAAGAGTGTAGGCTCACGCAGAAGGGCAATAGCGCTTTCCGTCGTGCGAAGGTCTGCGTAGGTGCGTTGCTTGCCCTCTTTGTCGGAACAAGTTGCTGCAACGCCCTCTCTTTCCATGCAGAGCGAATGACGCGTACGTCGCTCGCCCACCCAAGGAGACTCACGCAACACCCCCGGATCTCGAACGAATACCGATGACGAGTCGGGTTCGAAGCCGGGCATACCCAGATGCAACTCGAAGCCAATGCCATTCGTCCGAAGCCCAAGACGTACTCCGGATTCCTCTTTCTGATCCGGGGCGGTTCCCCGAATCCGCCGCCCGTCGCGCTGCGCGGATCTGGCGCTTGCCTCGGAGACACCCGCCCACGGGGGCAGATGAAGGAGCGCACGGACTCGCTTGGCTTGCTGTTCATTCCCTGTGTCGGTCCAGGGTACGACGACACGCGGATCCGCCCGGGGAACGCGAGTTACCGCCACGACCGCGAGGACGGCGCCTACTATGAGCGCATGTTCCAGACCGCGATCGAAGCCGATCCACCTATCATCGCCATCACGTCTTTCAACGAGTGGCACGAGGGTACGCAGATAGAGCCCTCCATTCCTTTCGAGGGGTCGAGCTTCGTCTTTGACGACTTCAGACCGCTCGAGTCGGACGCGTACCTGCGCCAAACTCGAGCTCTGGTGGATCGGTACAAGAAAGCGGGCCGACCTGCTAAGGCCGAAGACTCTAGACGCGCGCGCACGATTCCCTGACGCCGTGAAGGCGGCGGACGTCGCATGCACAACCGGAGCTTCCCGGCCAGGTTCCGGCTGCGCCTGGCGGCGGTTAGTCCGGTACCGGCGTAATGAGCCCGGTCCTTCGGATCCCCCTCTGGTCCGACGACCGCACGATCGACTACCGCCCAAGGAATGGCTGGATTATGAAACGCGAATGAATACGCTTAATGAACTTGCCAGATATGGACTTGTCTCAGTCACGCTAGCGTCGGCGCTCACGGCGTGCAGCAGCGATGGCACAGCCACAGACACGATCAGCAGCGAGAGCGGACGCGTCCGCGTCACGACCGAGCCGTTCTCGCTCCGCGTAGAGGACCACACCGGGAAGCTGGTCCTCACTACTTTGGCTCGAACGGAGAACGCTGGCGACACGCTCTACGCGCCGCTCGGCTTTGTCACCGGAGACGATCCCGAGCTCCGCTATCAAGTCCTCTCGGGCTTGGGCGAGCAGCCCGATCCAAACCCAACGAATCCTGTCCCTCCGAAACGCTACTCGGCCACGGAGGTTCGAAGCATGGAGCGCAGCGGCGATACTCTGCTCGTCGTCCTCGATACCGACGACCCAGACGGACGGACCATGACCCTCCGGATCGCGCCCGATGAGACGGGCGCCTTGGTGGTCGACGCCGAGGTGAGTGATGCCGCGGGCGTCTCGGCAGTATTCGCCAGCTTTGCTTCGCCTTCCGACGAGGCGTTTCATGGATTTGGCGGTCGCCGCGAGAGCACAGACCTCCGCGGGCTTGCATTCCAGAACTGGGTTCAAGACTATCGTTTCCCCGATCTCACTACCGGCTACTACTACGCGCAGCCGCAGTTCATCTCATCGGAGGGCTATGGCCTCTTCGTCGACACCGACGCCCTGGCGAGCTGGCGGCTCGCGTCCGACCTCGACGACGCATGGCGCCTGATCGCTGCGGGCGGTCGCCTCTCTTTGCTGATCGCACCCGGCGACGGCGCTAGGGCGACGGCGCTTCTCACCCAGGCGACGGGACGGCATCGCGTCGCGCCCGCTTGGAGCCTCGGGCCGACGCTCTCGCGCACCGTGATCACGTTTCCGGGGGTCGAAACCGCGGAAACCTATCGGGACCGAGTCCTCGACGACTTGGCGATGATCGAGTCCCGCGACCTCGGTGTCGAGGCCTATGCATTCGAGGGCTGGGCAAGGCTCGAACCCGATTTCGTTTCCGAGGTGATTCAGCGGCTCGCCGGGGAGGGCATCCGCGCGATCCTCTATATCCGCCCCTTCGTTGCCGAAGATTTGGTGCTCACGGAGCCGTCGGGACGCTTCGCCGAAGCGGTCGATCAGGGCTACGTCGCCACGACCGCCGCGGGTGCGGCGTACATCTATCCGAACTCCTTCGACGCTGGAGAGGCCGCGGTCATCGACTTCACGAACTCTGAAGCCCGTTCCTGGTGGAAGGGCCTCGTTCAGCAGATGCTCGACCTCGGTGCCGACGGCTTCATGAACGATTTCGGAGAGCAGGTCATCGCAGACATGCACTTCTCCGACGGCAGCACGGGAGCGACCATGCACAACGCGTACCCGCGCCTCCAGCACGAGGCGACGCGCGAAGCGATCGACGAGTACCTCGTCGAGCATCCCGAACGCGAAATCTTCTTCTTCGTCCGCGCCGGGTACAGCGGCCGTTCGGGCTCGGCGGCGTTCGAGAGCGCGACCTTTCCCGGAGACGAAGCGGTCGATTGGAGCGGGGAGAACGGGCTCCCCTCAATCGTGCCCGACATGCTCAATCGGGCGGTCGGAGGTGCGTACGGGTTCTCCACCGACATCGGAGGGTATGCCGACTGGACTGGAATCCCCGGGACCAGCAAGGAGCTTTTCGTGCGTTGGGCGCAGGCCGCGGTGTTCACGACCCACTTCCGAGTTCACGGCTCGGCCTTCAACGGAGTGCGCATGCCCTGGTTCTTCGAGCCCGGCGATCCCGAGCCCAAGGCCGAAGCGCTTTGGAAAGCGGCCGCCGATCTTCACGTGCGCGCCCGGCCCCTCATCTTGCAGCTCTGGCAGGAAGCCGTGGACACAGGCATGCCGATCACGCGCCCGATGTGGCTGCACGACCCAAGCGCCGAGGGCAACCCGCACAACGACGACCAATGGATGCTGGGTCCCGACCTGCTCATTGCTCCGGTTCTCGAGAAAGGCGCCACCCAACGTGAGGTCTGGCTGCCCGAAGGGTGCTGGCAGCTGCACGGCGAGGGCGAAGAGCTCAGCGGTCGCAGGAACGTGACGGTCGATGCGCCCCTCGACGTCTTGCCCTGGTTCACGCGTTGCGGGGCATCGCCCCTTTAGACGGGTGCTGCCGTACGCCAGCCACCAGCTGAGCGCCTCGCGCCATTGAGCTCCTCGGCGCGAAGTCGCACAAGCACTGACCAGGTGAATGAAGGCCGCAAGTAGAACCCGCGCGGCATCGTCCACTGCACCGCACCTCCTTCATTGGGTGCACGGCTCCGACTCCGCCCATGCGGGGCCTTCGGCCGAACCTGCAAGACCTCACCGAGGTGACCGGTCATCCCTCGACGTCCCCCGCGGCGATCATCTCGGCGAGACGCTCCAAGTCGCTTTGAAGCAAGTGCTTCTCCTGACCGCTAGGCATCCTGAGGTATGCTCTCTTAGCCCATCGGGATAACGATGAGCGCCGAATTGCGCGGTACTCGATGTTATGTCGCCAGGGACGTGAACCGGAAAGCGCGTTTATGTCGACTATCAGCGGGCCTGTATCCTGCTGGCACTAATGATGTTGGGCACGTGGATCGTCGTCCTGTGGACAAACTACCAACGTGCCCTGGAAGTATCTGAGAAGTACGGCGAGACACCGCGCAGGTACGAGATGAACCCCAGACGAACTGAGCAGAGGATCGTGAGGTAGCCGTCGTCATCGAGCTCGAACACCTCCAGCGCTTCTCCTTCGCACGCGGCATGGCCGCGACGGAGATCATAGTCCACTGCGATCCGCATCCAAGCCTCCTAAAGAGCGACCAGACACATCACCGGCCATCGTGAAACCGGCCTGCGAACGCGCGCAGAGGCAAATCGGCGCTGGTCATCAAACCGGGCTTCGCATCACAGACCGGCCGAACGGCATTGAGCGCAGGCATTCCCGTAATCGTCATTCCGATCGACGTCATGTACGCCGGATCGCTCCAGTCCATCTGACCCGAGTCCATCGCCGGCAGGATCATGTGCCGATTCATGATCTGCGGATTGCCACGCACGGTCATCAGGTAGCAGTTTTGGACGTTCCATTTGGGCTTGGTCTTGGGCGTCATCTGCCACTCGAGGTGAACTTCGATCCTCGGCTCACCCTTGGATTTGCCGATGTACTTGGCGAGGCTCGCGCCCACGGAGCCCTTCGGCAAGACCCACCAGCCGAGGTCCACTTCTTCGGTGCACGCGCCGAGCTCGATCTCGAAGTCGACGGCGTCGATGTCGATGCCGCAGCAGTCGGCGATGAGATGGATGGAGTCGACGAACACCGTGGCGCCCGCACGGAACATCACCGGGATTTCCGGGTCCTCGACGGGCCGCCCGTACCCGTGACGCTTCCAAGTCTCGATCGAATGGTGGCAGGAGACGTCTACGGTCTCGGTCACCGTGATGTGATCGATCCGCGAGAGACCGGCGGTGCTCACGATGGCGATGATCTGCGCCAGCCCGGGATTCATTCCGGTGCCATAGAACGTGGCGCCGCCGCGCCGACACGCCTCCTCGATGAGCTCCGTGGCTTTCTTGCCCGATGGATGGGTGAAGTTCACATCCCTCGAGTAACCCGTGATCCAGTCCGAGGTGGTCACGACGTTGATGCCCGCCTCGAGCAGCCGGCAGAACAGGTCGATGTCGGGCCAGACCCCGAAGAAGGTGACGCAGTCGGGCCGCGCAGCGAGTACGTCGTCCAAGCTGCCGGTCGCTGCGATCCCGATGGATCCGATGCCCACGATGTCACCGGCATCTCGCCCCACCTTGTCCTCGCTGTAACAGAACAACCCAACGAGCTCGAGGTCGGGGTGCTGCATCGTCTTTTGGACCATCTCGGTGCCGACGTTGCCGGTCGCGAACTGAAAGACTCGAAGGGGGGTCCGTTTCATGATTGCGTGAAGGTAGAATGGCTTTTCTTTTTTTGGCAATGGGATTGTATCATCTTCGAATGCACGGGAGCTCGAAGGAAGGCGAGCCCATCGAGGGCTCGGCCCGGACGAAGCTGCCGATGCCATCGGGTTGGTTTCGCATCGCGATGAGCGAGGAGGTTCCGCCCCGTGAGGCTCGAGTCTTTCGAATCAACGGGTGCGAGGTCGTCGCATTTCGCGACGAGCAGGGTGAGGTCTCAGTCCTGGATCCCATCTGCCCGCACATGGGCGCCCACTTGGGATATGGCGGCACCGTCGTTCGCGGCGCCCTTCGATGTCCGTTTCACGGATTGCGGTTCGACGGCCGCGGGAAGTGTGTCGGAACCGAATATCCGGAGAGCCCCGAGGTCGAGTTGTCGATCCGCGCTTGGCCCGTCACGGAACAGCTCGGCTGCATCTTCGTCCACGCCGATCGCCAGGGCGCCGAGCCGACCTGGAGCCTGCCGATATACGACACCGCGGGCTGGACCGAACCCTTCGCCAAGGTACTGATCCTGAAAGGGCACGTTCAGGACGTTGCGGAAAACTCGGTCGACTTCGGACACTTCGCCGCGGTTCACGAGTACTTCGACCTACGAGACCCGCTCCTCGAGATCGACGGTCCGCACATGCACTCGAGGTTTGGATTCTCGAGGCGTCATCCGTTCCTCCGCGCGACGAAAGTAGACGCGGTCTTCGACACTGAGATCCATGGGCTGGGCTTGTCGGTGACCGACCTCCGCGTGCCAAAGCTCGGCGTCCACTTCCGTGTCATATCGACGGCCACCCAACTGGACGAAGACACGATGTCCTTCGGCATTGGGGTGAGCTCCGAATACCCGCCGCCGTTCGTGCCGAAAGCCCTGCGGGCCCTTCCCCTTCCTTGGCGGGCGGCGAGTCGGGCGCAGGCGCGGCTCGTCCACCCCCAGGTCGTCGCGGACGTGCTCCAGGACAAAGAGATCTGGGAACATCGGGTGCCGCTCGAGGTGCCCGCGCTGATCCGCGGCGACGGACCCATCGTTAAGTATCGCCGCTGGGTGAAGCAATTCTATCCATGAATTCTGGGATGAAACATTGTTGATAAATTTGGAACTACGTTCTAAGCTCATCTCATGACCGAGGCGGCTCAAAGGGCTCGCGACGCGAAGGCCTCGATGTACCGCGCCTTGATCGTGGATGCCGCCGAGCCGCTATTCGCGGAGCGCGGCTACGAGGGCACGAAAATCCAAGACATCGCCGCCGCATCTGGGCTGTCGCTCGGCACGTTGTACTCGGTATTTGGAGGGAAGGCTGGCGTCTACGATGCCCTGCAGAACGAGCGGCTCGGAGAGCTCTTCCTGCTCGCGGGGGAGACGATGTCCGGTCAGCTGAGCGCTCGAAGGCGTCTGATCCAAGCCAACCGTGTTTTCATTCGCTGGCTCACGGAGCACCCCGACTTTCTCCGCATCCACCTGAACGAAAGCAACGCGTGGGCCTCCAACCCTCGGCAGGTGGGCCCGGACCTGACGGACGCGTGGCATCGGGGCATCGACCTCATCGCCGGCGTGTTCGAGGAAGCCATGAGGGAGGGCCACGTGCACGATGGGGATCCCGTCATTGCTGCGCGTCTGCTCGTGGCGATGCAGCAGGTGTTCATGTCCGCATGGGTCGAGTCGGGAATGAAAGAGAACCCGGACACGCTCGTCGAGAAGATCGAACAGCAGCTCATACGAGCGCTATTCAGGAGCCCACGATGAGTGCAACCGCAAGCGCCGGCGCAGCACCCGCTGCGCCCGTCGAGCTCAGGAAACCGCCGCGCCTCAAGGGCGGCTGGCCGTTGATCGGACACACGATCGCATTCGCGCGAGACCCAGTCAGTCTCTTACAGAGGGCATATGACGAGTGCGGCAGAGTCGCCCAGTTCAAGCTGGCCGGAAAGAGCGTCACCGTTTTCACTGAGCCCGAGGCACACGAATCGCTCTTTCGGCATCCTGACGAGGTCCTCAATGCGACCGAAGCCTACAAGATGATGATTCCAGTGTTCGGCAAGGGGGTCGTGTACGACACCACGCCGGCCCGCATGATGGAGCAGCTCCACATGCTTTATCCCGCACTGCGCAACAAGCGCATGCGGACCTATACCGAGATCATCGCGGAAGAAACGCTTGCGATGATTGCGAGCTGGGGCAACGAGGGTGAGCTCGAGGCGTGCGACTTCTTCGGCGTCCTAACCAGCTATACGTCCAGCCGATGTTTCCTCGGCCGAGAGTTTCGCAACGAAATGAGTGAGGAGTTCGCCCACGTGTACGCGGACCTCGAGGGCGGCATCGTTCCGATTGCATACATCAATGCCCACCTCCCGATACCCGCGTTCCGCAAGCGCGATCGGGCACGCGAACGCTTGGGGGAGATGGTGTCGACGATCATCGCCCGCCGGAAGGCACGAGGCGTCACCGGCGAAGACTTCATTCAAACCTTGATGGATTCCACCTACTCGGACGGCACGGCCCTGACCGACCACGAGATCACCGGAATCCTCATCGCCAACATGTTTGCCGGACACCATACGAGCTCGGTGACGACGACATGGTCCTTGATCGAGCTTCTCCGCAACCCCGAATATTACGAGAAGGTATGCGCCGAGGTTCGTGGCCGCTTCGGTGGCGGCGAAACGTACACCTTCGAGTCGATGCGTGATGTCGAATGCACCGAGTGGTCGATCAAAGAAGCGCTCCGCATCCATCCCCCGCTGTTCATGCTCTTTCGAACGGCGATGGAAGATTGCGAAGTGTACGGCCATTTCGTGAAAAGGGGCGATTGGGTTTGCGTCTCGCCTATCGTCGCCCACCGCGAAGAGGCAGTCTTCAAGGATGCGCTTCGCTACGACCCCGATCGCTACGGCCCGGGTCGAGAGGAAGATCGTCGCCCGTTCGCCTACGTTTCATTCGGTGGGGGGCGACACAAGTGCTTGGGCAACGCGTTCGCGTTGTTGCAGATGAAAGTCATCATGTCGGTGCTACTGAACCACTACGATTTCGAGCTGGTCGGCGATCCGATCACCACGGACTTTGAACGCGTCGTGCTCGGGCCCAAGCCACCGATTCACGTCCGCTACAAGAAGAGGAGCTGAACATGCCGGCATTTCCACGCGAAGAGCTCGAAGAAATGATGGAGCGATGGCTCGAGGCCAATCGCAACGCCCAGCGAGAGGGTGACTGGAGCACCTACCTGGGGGCCCACTATACGGACGATGCCGTCTATCGATGGAACGTCGGCCCGAACGAGGAGTTCTGGGCGCGAGGCATCCAGCAGATCCGAGAAATCGCGCTCGGCTATCACATGAAAGGCTTCGAGAACTGGTCCTATCCGTACGACACGGTGCTCATCGACGACAAGCAGGGAGAGGTCGTCGGATTTTGGAGACAGGTCGCCCCGTTCCAGCGGGAGGACGGCACCCCGTACGAGATCGCAGGCGTTGGTGGCTCCTGGTTCAAATATGCCGGCGATTTCAAGTGGTCCTGGCAGCGGGATTTCTTCGACTTCGCCAACGTCAAATCGTTGTTCTTCGAGCTGGCCGGCGCCGGTCATCTCAATTCGGTCATTCGAGAGAAGATCCACCGTCAAGCCAAGGGCGAGATGCTTCCCGGACACGAAAAGATCCGCGAGGAGCCGAGCCGAATCGAGAGGCTCAAGAACGTGCTCTCACTCGCGCGAATTGCGCTTCTCGGATGACGGCCCAACCGTAGGGCAATGGGCGCCGAGCTTCCGCAAGAGTGCATTCCATCCAACGTCCCGGTTCAGGTAGCCCGTGTAGTCCTTCCCGATCGGCTGCGCGATGCCCGTCCTGTGCCCTCACCCTCTACGTTCACCGCGCATCAAGAGGGCTGGAGATGATCACCGAGCCCAACCCTAAAGCTCACCCGTAGGGGTGCATTCTCGTCCGAGGCCAGGGGAACTTGGCCCCGTGAGCGCGGAGCAAAGGCCGCAAAACGTGGTTGTGGTGTTCTTATGTGCAGTGGTAGCGTCCTTGATTCCCCCCAATTCTCTCGATGCCCCTGCTCGGAGGTACGTATGCCTGTGATCCGTCCGTTGATGATCTTGGTCGCTTTTGTCGTAGCCACGTTTTCCATGACCGGCTGCTCCGGCAGCTCCAACTTGGGCACGGAGCAGCTGACTGGCGGGCTCTCGCTCGCCCTCACTATCGACGACGGCATCGAGATCGATGAGGTCGCTTGGGAGATCACAGGAGGCGAAATGGCGCCGATGTCCGGTGTCGTCAACACCAGCGCACCGGGGTCCACGGCATCGGTCGAGGTGTTCGGGCTGCCTGAGGGCGACTTCATCGTGACGTTGGAAGCGACTTCGACGGACGGTGAAACCACTTGCGGTGGATCGGCTCCCTTCAACATCGAAGCGGGCCAAGTGACCGAGACTCACTTGCTGCTGCGCTGCCAGCTCCCTCCTCGCTTTGGCGGCGTTCGGGTCAACGGGAAATTGAACATCTGCGCGGAGCTGACCAAAGTCGTGGTATCTCCGCTCCAGACCTCGGTCGGCAACGTCATCAATCTCATGGCTGATGCCGTGGACGCCGAG
>Ga0210334_10239549_pt1 | contig 14185 bp, 23 predicted proteins | sample S306metaT_FD_164440 | JGI IMG/M metagenome (GOLD analysis project Ga0210334, IMG submission 164440) | Metatranscriptome of estuarine sediment microbial communities from the Columbia River estuary, Oregon, United States - S.306 (Metagenome... | ecosystem: Environmental > Aquatic > Marine >... | reverse complement strand
GGCTCGGCGTCGCCGGCGGGCGCTTGCGACCACCACCGCGCCGCGGCGACTTGGCGCGGCACTCGGGGCACCTTGCCGGCAGCTTGCCGGTCAGCGTTGGCACCTCGAAGGTCTTGGGGCAGTCCTCACACTGTGCGGTGCGTGTCTTCGGCATGACTGGATCCTCCTCGGTCGGTTTCGGTGGCGGCAGTTCGAGCGCAGGCTCGAGGACGCGGTGCGCCGCGCGCACGCGAGGTCGCGCAGGCTCCGCAGGCGGCAGGAACACCGGCGGCCTGGTCCGCGTCGGCAGCTTCGAGCGCGTAGGGATCGGCGTCGGCGCGTTGATCGCCGGCGCCTCCTCGTGCGGCTCGCCCGCGCGGTGCGCACGCCCGATCGGGCAGTCCTTGCACGTCGAGCTCGAGAGGCGCTCGGCGCCGTTCTCGCGCGTGTAGCGCATGGCGCACGTCGAGCGCGACAGCTTGATCTTGAGCCTCGAGCAGTGGAAGTGCTCGGCCATCCGTGGGTCGATCATCGCAGCACCTCGAGCCGCCGGCGCACCTTGCCGCCGGCTAGGATCTCGATCTGGCGCGCACGCTCGCGCGTGAGGTTCATCCTCCGGCCGACGTCGTCGAGCACTAGGCCGCCGAACTCGGCCACGTCGAGCGCGCACGTGTCGAGCAACTCGTCGAGCTCCAGATCGGGGAAGTTGATCGTAAGGCTGCCGTTGGGTGCGACGTCGATCGCGAGGTGATAGCGGCAGCCGACGAACGGACACGGCCTCTCTGCGTTCGCTCCGCCCTCGAGGCAATCGGCGCGCCGCTCGGGCCTCCAAAGGATTGTGGGCTCGGTGCGGCCTGTGGCGAAGAGCGCGCGCACCGCGGTGCGCTTCGTGCTGTAGGTGACCTTTCGCGCCTGGTCTCCGAGCGTCGAGGAGCGTCCGCTCATGCGGAGCCCCCGACGCGAGTGGATTGCTCGAGCTGCCGCATGCTCACGACACGCGGCGACCCGTTCTGCAGCTCGGCGAGCTCGATGCGCCCGGCGAACCTGCAGCCGAGGCAGCGGATCACGCGAGTGCGGATCGCGCAGAGCAGGTCGCAGCCGGGGCAGCGCGTCGCGGCGTATCGGCCGGGGACAAGCGTGTACATCTTGCCCGGGTCGAGGCGCAGACAGCGGTGTAGGGTCGTGAGCTTCATGCGACCAGCACCGGGCCGAGCTGCCCGAAGACCTTGCGGAACTTCGGGAGCATGCTCGCTTCAGGGTGGCTGCCGTAGAAGATGGCCTGCGCGAAGCGGTTGCCTTTGTGAGGCGTGTTGTCGGGGCCGAGGAACGCGATCCGCCGCGGGAAGCAGACGGGGAACCGGGCCAGCAGGGCCTGCTGCCAAAGCGTGTCGGTGGCGGCGTTGACGAGCAGGATGCCCTGGGCGAAGTCAAAGCCGGCGCACTCGAGGAAGCGGTTTCCAAACTGCGCGACCAGCGGATCGCTGAAAGGCGGGTTGTTGAACAGCGTCGAGGCCTTCCACGGCTGCGTGAGCCCGTTTTGCTCCTTGGTGTAGAAGCGCTGCGCCCGCACGACTTCCTGCGCACGGTCGTTGCTCGCGGGGTCGAGCTCGATGCTGCAAGGAAGGTCCGCACGAGCTCGATGATCTCGGGCGGTGTGCCCCACGAGTCGCCATCGAAGTCGCTGGCACTCATCACAGAGGCGATGTTCGGCGGCCGCTTCCCCTGCTCGAGATCCTCCTTCCCGCGCGCGACGCGCGAGGCGAACTCCTCAGGGGGTAATGCGGCAAGGCGCTCGAACTCGTAGGCCCTCTTGACCGGGATCCCCATCCGCTTGAGCTCAACGACCTTCGATTTATTTTCGGATCGAAAATCATTCTCAGCGGTCTTTGGTCCGCGCTTGCCCTTAGGGAACCGCGTGAGCAACTCACCAAGGCAGCGGTTCGAAAGCTGCTCGAGCTCCCAGGCAGCCAGCTTTGCCGCGAGAGAGAGCTGGCTGCGCTCGCCGTACTCCTCGACCTCGGCCAGGAGGTCGGCCCCCACCTTCCACTCATCAAGCGTGCGAGCAGAGACGAGCAAAGCCCGAGCTCGCTCGATGTGGTCGGAAACGACACTTGGCGCAGATGCGGGTGCTCCTTGGGTCACGGCGGGGAGGCCTCCTTGATGTAGGCGAGGATTTCCTCGGCCGGATCGAACCACTCGCCGCCGGCGCGGTGCGCGGCAAATCGCTTGTGCAGGTAACGCTCCTTCAGGCGACCGCCGGGGAGCGCGAGCAACAACCGCGCTCGATCGCCGGCGACGTACTGAACTTGGCGCACGCGCGAGAGGACGTTCTCGCTGTACCCAATCTTGATCATCCCCGCGGGGCTCTCGGCGAAGTAGGCCTCGCCAACCGTGCTCTTCAGCAAGTACCACGCGTCCTGCTGATCCGGCGTGAGCTGTCGCCTCGGGACGTTGGTGATGTGCTTGGTGAGCTCGTTCAGCGCAGCGTTCATTTCAGAGAGGCTAGGATTCGGTCCGAGCTTCGGCCCCTCGAACCGAACTTCCCCCTGACGGTAGATCTTGAGTGCCTGCTCTCGCAGGCTTTCCAAGTCGGAGAAGTCCCCCGTCTCAAGCAGGATCTCGGTCACGCGGGCGATACGGAGCACCGAGTGTTCGGTCGCTGATCGGCGCATTCGCAGTGTGGCTTTCATGGCAGCCCTCCTGAACCCAAGCTTGCCACCGAAAGCACGGCGCGGACCTCGCCTGCGGGGACCGCGCACGCCTGCTCGACTCGCATCGTGATCGCGAGCGTCATGTGCCCCGTTCCCCTTCTGGCAGCACGGCAGCTACCTCACCTGCACGCGTTGCCCAGTGCCCGATCAGAATCGCTGGCGCGGACTCAGGCCCGATCAACGGGCAACCGCTACGCGGCCCGGGGCTGCAACCCTCGTCCTGCACGACCAGACCGGCGCGCAGGAGCTCGGCGCGCTTGGCCGTTTCACGTGGCACGCGGCCGATCCCCTCAGCGGCGCGCCAGCCGAGTACGTCGACCTTGACGATGCGACGCTCCGACTGCTTCGCAGCGAGCCACGCAAGCCGCCAGCTCGCGCGCGTCTCGCCCGAACCAAGCAGGCTTGAGAAGCTGCGGTGCCCGGCTCTGTGGTGCACCGGCGGCTTTTCGATGGCCAGGACGCAGCGCACGCTCGCGAGCTCGGCGAGCTGAAGCGCTCCAGCGACGACATTTTGCACGGCTGCGATGTCGAGGCCGTCGACCTCGCCCCACTGCACGAGCTTGCCCTCAACCCAGATCGCCCAGCCCGCATGTTTGCCAGGATCGACGCCGAGGATCACGCACCGATGCGGGCGGTAGCTCGGCAGCGGCTTGCGCCGCATCGCCTTGCGGGAGCGCGCGGCCTTGCGGCCGGCCTCGACACTCGTTCTGAGCGGGCGTCGGTTCATGCTGCCTCGACCTCCTCGCGGTCTCTCTCCGGCACCCACGGCGTGCGACGCAGCTCCCACGCCCGCACCGAGAGCGGACGCAACGGGATGCGCGAGGCGCACACGTGCTGCACGCCCGCGTCGACGACATCGAAGCGCGAGCAGCACCACACGCAGATCAGCGCGACGACGCGCGCCGCGGCGCGACCGGTCTCGGGCTCGTAGGTGGGACGACCTCGATCATCGAGCACCGGCTCGAGGACGCGCGCCGCGGCGCAGAAGCAGCCGGGGCAGCGCACACACACGCGCCGCTCGAAGGCCTCGTCGATGGCGGCCTCCTGCGCGCGGAACGGGTCACGCACCGTCGCCGGCAGCGGCGTCACGGTTTGTGACGGTGCTGGCGGCTCGAGCTTGAGCGGCCTCGGGCGCGGCGCGCGGGGCTTCCTCGATCCGGAGGGGCCCGCGATCTCGCGCAGGCGTCGAGCGCGTGCAGGGTCGAGGCTCATGCTGCAGCTCCCTTCCCGAGGCGCTCGAGCACCTTCTCGAGCTGCCCCTTGAGACTCGCGGCTTGGGCGAGAAACCCACGCTCTTGCTCGGGTGGGCAGTACTTCGCCGACTGCTCGGCCTCGGCGAGCTTGCGCTTGAGCTCGGCCTCGAGGTCCTCGTCCGCCTCGCGCGCACGCGATAGGCGCTCGGGCGTCACTACCTCACGCGGCCCGTCCGAGTACTTCGGCCAGTGCTTGCGCACGTGCTTCGGTGTCACGAGGCCGGCGTTCGCGGTCGCCCATTCGTCGGCGCCGAGCGCGGCGAGGACGCGCTCGAGCTCGGCTACAGGCCGGTCCGCAATCCAGAGGAGGTCCTGCGCGTGCGCCATCGCGTCCCAACGCTTGCCGGTCGCCTCGTGCAGCCGGATGGCCACGCAGTCCGCGATCCCGAGTCCACTGATCCCGGGCTCGTCCTCGACGACCTGCGCTGCGAACGACGACGCGTCACGCGTGACGTCACGCCGAGCGTCACTCTCGGCGTCACTCTTGGGCACGCTCGGACGCGTGCGCGCGCTCTCACTCTCGCCGGAGATCTTGCTGGGATTGAGAGAAGACCGGAGATCTGAGGGGGAAGATCTGAGGGGGAGTGCAGAGGGGGGGCGTGACGTCTCGTGAGCGTCACTCGAGACGTCACCGGTGACGGTCTCGTGACGTCTCGCATGCGTCACTGGTGACGTCACGCGCGCATCACCCGGCGTCACGTCGCCGTCACGCGACTTCGCTCGCCAGCGTCGCGTGCGCTCGGCGCCGGAGCTCGGACGGTCGTCCTCGAGCATGGCGATAGCCTGCTCGAGCAGTTCGGCCTCGGCCTCGAAGCCCCGCTCGCGCGTGAGCCTCGCCCGCACCGTAGCGAGCGAGGCCTTGAGGAGACCGATCGGGAGCTTGGTGGCCATCACCACTCCCCTGCGAGCACCCGCTCAGGCCAGCCCTTCGAGGCGCGCTCGAGCGCCTCACGAAAGCTCAGCGAAGGCTGCCGCACCCGAACCGGGTTGATGCGACGCAAGAGCCCGACGCGCGTCGTGCCGGTCGCGTTGGCGACGAGCAGCACAGCGGCGTCGAGGCTCACGTGCCGGCGAAGTCGCACGTGATGGATGCCGGCCCACACCTTGCGGCTGAGCTGGCGTCGTCGCGCTCGCACGAGCGCTGCGGAGCGGTCCTCGACCATGACGAGCTACGCCTCCGCGGCTTCGTAGAGGGTCAGCTGGCGCTTCGTGAGCAGCACCGACGCCTCGGCGTTGCAGTGGCGCCCGAGGAAGAGCCAGGCGGCTTCGTCCCAATCGAAGTCGAACTCCATCGCGATGATGGGCGGCTCCTCCTCCTTGCCACGCGTTCCGATCGCCTTCACGCCCACCATGCGCTCGATGCGCACCGCCTGGTCTCCCGCCTTCAGGGCACCGAGAGCCGCGAGCTCTTCGATGGGAAGCACCACCTTCTCGAGCGCGCCGTTGCGCAACCCGATCAGACACTGCTTGGCTTCCGGTCCGAGAGCCGCAGCGATGCCGGCCTCGAACTCATGCGCGAGCGTCACGCGGCAGCGGCGAATCCACACGCCACTGACCTGCTTCGCTCGGACCTTCACTGCCTTGATTCCGCACACCAGGTCGACTCCGAACATGGAACCTCCGAGCGCGTGCGTACGGACCGCGCGGTTACCCCGACGTCAGTGACCCCCTGCGCCGCTGGCGCGGCTGCTATCGCTCGTTGGGGGGGGTACGAGCGTTGCTGCACCGGGGAGCGGCGCAGGGGGTTCGTTGGCGCGTCGCAGCACGCGCGTATCGCGCGGCACCGTGTCGCAGGGCGTGAGCCGCGGCCGCCCGCTCGGCGTCGGCACGAGCAGCCAGAGCTGCAGGTCGTCGATCGACTCGATGACTCGCGGCGCGTTCCATTTCGCGCTGTCGAGCACGTCGCCACGGTCTGGTGGAGGGTCATGCATCGCGCGGAGCGTCGCGACGGGGAGTCGCTTCGCGGCCGATCGAGGGCGCGCGGTCTTGCCGTAGGCGTCGGGCACTTACGGGCCCTCCTGCGGAGCTGGCGTGGGCACGGACGAAAAGCACGTGCAGTCGTCCGAGTAATCGCTGTATGAGCCTCTCTCGTGCCCGCTTTCGACGCAGGCAGCCGCGCACCGAGCGTCTAGCTCGTCGCTCGGGCATCGGCGCAGCCGCTCGCCCCAGGAAAAGCCGAACCCAAAGACCGCGGCGGCAAGAGCAGTGGCAAGAGCTATGAGCGCGATCCGTCCGGGCAACCACTCGCGCATGGGGGGGTCGGGTTCGTCGGCCTGCTCGTCTTGCCCGTCTCGCTCGTCGTTCACAACGCACCTCCGCTCGCGACGCTCGCCGGCAGCGTCTTGCTCGCGAGCGCGAAACCGTCCTGGTCGACAAACGCGCAGCCGCAGGGCACGAGGCCGCGACGCAGAGCGCCATCGAGGTCGCCGGCGTAGCCCCACGTGAACGGCTTGCACGCGCACGGGCGCCACATCTCGACTCCGAACACGAGCGCGAGGGCGTAGCGCTGCACGCGTGCCCAAGGCTCTGCTCGAGCGGCCCGCCACCAATCGGCGTCGAGCGCGCGCGGAGGCTCACTCGGACGCGCGAGCAGGTCGGGCGTCCACTCGCAGTTGGGCACGTGCTCGGGGCTTCGGCGCACGCAGGGCGCGAGGCCGAGCGCGCGCGGCGAGTGCCGACGCAGGAAGTGCAGGCGACCTCGAGCCGTCGACGCGCGCGACTCCGCGGTCTGCCACACGAGCGCCGTCTCGTAGAGGTTTGCGAGCGCGCCCTCGTGCGCCGACACGACCGAGAGCGCGAGCGCGAGCTCGGCCTCGATCGCGAGAGTTGCACCCGGCTCCGCGTGCTCGTCAGCACTCGGTAAGCCCGCCGGGGGGGCTTTCTCTGTTTTGGGGGGATCCGACAGCTCGTCGCCGACCCCATGCGGTGCAGCGACGAGCGAAGACTGCGCGAGGGCGGCCTCGACGAGCAGGTAGAGTACGCCCAATGCGAGGCCGATCGCGACGATCAGGCCGTGAGTGTCGAGCGCAGAACGGGGCCGCATCACTTCGCCCCGTCCTTGGGCGCGAGGCCGAGCAGCTCGACGTCTTCGCCTTCGGCCCACTCGATTGGCGCCACGTCGGTTGCAGCCAGCGCTTCACGGAGCGCGGTCGCAGGCTCCGTGATGTCCGGCAGGTCATCCTCGTCGATGGTGCGCAGGAGCTCGGCGGCCCTCTCGCGAACAGCCTCGAGCTGCGAGAGTCGGCGCTCGAGCCATGTGGCGATTGGCTCGGCGGTGTCCTCGTCGTAGCCGTGTCGCTCGCAAACGGCGACGTGGGAGCGAATCGTTTCCTGCTCCTCTGCGAGCAGGAAGCGCTTGAGGCGAACCTCCTCGAGCAGCTTCGCAGCCTCGGCCTCGCTCATGGGTCCTTCGCTCACCGTCCATCCCTCCCCTCGAGCCGCGCGAGCTCGGCCTCGTCATGCGCGATCTGCTCGAGCACGACGTCGCGCACGTCGCGTGCTTCCTTGAGCCGCGCGCGCAGCTCCGCGACGTCGCACACGCCGTCCGCCTCGCTCTCGGCGAGCACGACCTGCAGCTCGTTCAGCTCGCGCACCACCCGAGCGAGGCGCTGCACCGGCGTCATCGGCCGCACCTTCGGGAGCGGCATCGCCTCGTCGCCGAGCGCGGCGTTGATCACGCGCTGGTAGGCGCGAGCGATCGGGCGTGAGGCCTCGACGCGCGCGTAGGACAGCACGTGCAACACCGTGGCGCACGGCAGCTCATGCCCAAGCTCGTGATCGGCGACTAGGCTCGGCTGCATGTCGTGCAGCTCGGCGAGCTGGCGCTGCGAGAGCCCGGTCTCTGCGCGGGCCACGCGCTGCTCGAAGGCGAGCACATGCTTGTCCTGCAAGCGCAGGGCCTTCGCGCCTTCGCCGTACGCATGCGCAGCGGGCGCTTCCCGCACTTCGCTCTGCGCGGCCGAGCTCGCGGCCGCGGTATGACGGTTGCGTGACGTCATCGCGGTACCGGCCTTGCGCTTCGGGTTCGACGCGCGTCGCTCACGCGGCATCTCCGGTCGCTGGCTCGTCGGGGCCGTTCAGCAGGAAGTCGACGGAGACGCCGAGCGCGCCGGCGAGGCGATTGAGCTTGTCCGAGCTCGGGACCGCCTTGCCGTGCTCGTACCGCCAGATCATCTGCAGCGTGACGCGGCAGGCCCGGGCGACCTGGTCCTGCGTGAGGCCGCGAGCCTTTCGAGTCGCCAAGATCCGGCTTCCCAGATTCATGCACGCGAGCATGGCGGCATGAGTACTAGTAGTCAAGTACCAGTAGAACTATCGCATTGCCTGGGCGAGCTGATTGGTATTTCTCGACTAATGGATTCGTTCCCGGAGCGGCTGCGCAAAGCGCGAAAAGACAAAGGTCTCAGCCAGAACGAGCTCGCGGTCCTCGTGGGCGTCACCAGCCAGAGCATTTCCAAGATGGAGCTCGGCAAGATGGGCGTTGGCTCTGCGACGCTCTTGCGCCTATCGAAGACCCTCGGCGTGCCGCCTGCCGAGCTGCATCCCGAGCCGATCGAAGCTGACACAGCGGATGCTGAGGTCGACGAGGAAGCGGGCGACGTTCGGGCCCAGGCGGTGCTCGACCTGGCAATGGACCCTAGCCTCGGAGTCACGAGGCCAGAGATCGAGGCCTTGCGTGCGGCCGCAAGTCAGATCGCCTCCAAGGACGGTCGCGCCGGTGTCGTGCGGTTGCTGCGCACCTGGTTGATTGGGCTTCGAAGCGAGCGAGGGGCCAGCACCGCTGCGGCGCCGGACCAATCGCCGTCACCTAGCGAGCTCGCGAGAAAGGGCATCGTGACGCAGAAGGCGAAGCCCAAGAAACGATCGCACTAGATCCGAAAGCTCAGCTGCCGTAGCTCGGCGACGACGATCACGCGTCGGTGTGAGCCGTCGAACAGCGGGTAGGCGGCCATCAGGTCGTTGGCGCGCTGAGGCTCGCCGCTTTCGAGCGCGGCGTCCGCAAGGTCGAGCTCAACAGGGGTCGGGCGTCGCGGAGGGCCAGGCAGCCAAGGCGAGCTGATCCGGCGAGTGACGCGTCCTTCGTCGAGCACGGTGACGACGGCCTCGCGTACCTGCGTGAGCCTTCGCGCAAGCATTTCAGCGCTCGTGTTCGGGTGTCGCCGGCGCAGCTGTTCGAGATCCCAAGCGGTCGACCGCACATCGCGATCGAAGATTGCTCTCGGCAGCATCAGCGCTCCAGCGGTGTAGCGGGCGGCAGGCTCAGGGTCGTCCTCGCCATAGAGCTGCAGCACGTAGTGGGCGACCTCGTGCGCGATCATTCCGTGTTGCCGAACGAGTCGCGCCTGCCCGTCATAGTGCACGTCCTGCCCGTCGAGGTAGGCGGTGCCGCGCGTGTCAGCCAAGCAACGGAGCTCGTACGCCGCGGCGAGCTCGAAGGCGCTCACCGGCGCGTCGATGCCAGTGGCATCATGGACAGCGCGTGCGACGCCTTCCCAGGCTTCGATCTCGACCATCGTTCCCCCTGTCTGTCGTCACCGAATGATCAGCTTCGCCTCGCGGTACCGGTAGCCGCTGTCCGTCGGCTGCGCGCCGCCGGTGACCCGAGACCTGGAACCGCAGTAGATGATCGCCGTGCCATCGGTCACGCCAACCGAAGCCTGCACGCTGCAATCGGGAAAGCCGTTCAGCGGGTAGTCTCCGATCGTTTCGCACGTGTCCGCGGTCTCGGGACACGGGGCCTGGGGAAGCGAGCCGAAGACCTCGATGTCGCAGAGCTCCACAGTGAAGTCGGCGAGATCGAGGTCCGATACGTCGATCTTCGCGTGGTACGTCAGGTACTCCACCGTGGCTCCGGTCGATTCGTAGGTGTACCGGTAGCCACTCTGCTCATCGCAGTCCGCCTCGAGCACCTTCGGCTTCTCCGGCTCTGCGGCGGCAGGACCCGGAGGCCCTTGCTCGCCTTGAGGGCCGCGCTCACCAGGGGGGCCCATCGGTCCTGGCGGTCCTGGCGGTCCTTCCGGTCCCTCGGGACCCTGCTCGCCGGTGTCGCCGGTCTCGCCTTGCGTCCCGCGCTCGCCATCCGCGCCCTTGGCGCCGTCCTCGCCCTCGGCCGCGGCGGTCGCCCCCTCTCTCGCATCAGCCTCCCTTTCGGGCGACGAGCATGCCCAGAGGAGTGCAGCGCTCGCGATCGTCAACAGCAGCCGGTCAACCATCTTCCAAGCTTCCCCCAAGAAGACACGCTCGATCTGCCCTGAGGTGACCGGGCCCGTCAACAGGTGCGGAAAGCGTCCCCCCGGACGGCGTCGAAAAGCGGCTTGCGCGCTAGTTCTAGTACTTGACTACTAGTATTGAACGGCCAATGATGTCGGCATGCCTTCGACGCCGACTCCGATTCCTCCTCCGCTTCCCGCGCCGTCAGCGACCCCCAGCCTTCAAGCGCTGCTGGCCCGCGAGGACCTGCTCGCCGGCAAGCCGAGCGGCACCGGCCTGCCGCCGGGCCTGCGCGCCGAGGACCTCGTGCACCTCTCTGTGCAAGACGTGCGGCGCGTCGTCGATCAGCTCGAGGACGCCGCAGCAGCGCACGACGCCGCAGCGCGCGCCGAGCAGGCGCGCATTCACGCCCAGCACACGGCCCCGGCCCTGCAGCTGCGCCAGCAAGCAAGCAACACGCTGAGCTCGCTGCTCTACCGCGCCACGCCCGAGCAGCTCGAGGTGCTGCGCGAGCTGTACCCCGCGAGCGATGACCGCGGGCCGTGCTGCCGCTTCGCGCGCGTCTGGCCCGGCTGCGTCTGCGCTCGGCGCTGGCGCTGCAAGCTCCACGGCGAGCGACACGAGGGCAGCCATGACTGACGCACGGGCATCACTGCTCGCGGCGCGGGCGCAGGCGCACGCCGTGATCGCCACGCTCGACGCAGTGCTCGAGTCCCTCGACGAGCTCGACACGATCGAAGATGCAGCCCGCGAGCTCGCGACGAGCACCGAGCAGAGGCAGGCGCCCGCGCGCGAGACGCGACCCGAGCGCGTGAGGCGCTTCGGTGTGCTCGTCAAGACCGACCGCGCACCGAAGGCCTGCCGAGACTGTCCGCCTGACTCGGCGCCGCATCGCACGGCGTGGCGCATCGAGTGGCGGCTCGGACGGATCGTCTTCACGCGCGACGTCTGCAGCGCCTACCTCGAGGACGCGATCCGCACCGCTCACATGATCGCGAGCACCAACCGGCTCGTGCATCGCGAGCACCCACACAGCACCGGCGCGCAGAGCGCGACCGAAGAGAGGAGCTAGCACCATGTCGAACGTACCCGCACGTCAAGCACCGCCACGCCAAGCACAGACCGGCAGCACCGCGCTCGCGCGACCCGCGCAGCAAGCCGCGACGCTCGCCGGCACATTTCGCGACGCCAAAGCAATCACCGCTCGCCTGCAGGAAGCCGCCGAGCACTTCCACCTCGTCTCGCCGGCGACGTCGTGCGGACAGCTCCCCGAGGGCTGCTCGATCGCGCTCTCGACGGTCGTGGTCGACACGGACAACGACACCTACGCGATCCCGGGACCAGGCGGGAAGTTTGGGCTCAGCAAGTCGACGCTGCAGAAGGTGAGCGCAGCGGTCGGCGTGACGTGGGACCCGATCGCAAGCGGCCGGCTCGACGATGGCAGTCACCCGCACTACTGCCGCTGGCGCGCGGTCGGCAAGTACCGCGCCTTCGATGGCCAAGAGCAGGTGATCGTCGCTGAGAAGGAGCTCGATCTCCGCGACGGCTCGTCGACTTGCGTCTCGATGGAGGCTGCGGCGAAGGCGAAGGGCAAGACCGCTGAAGCGCAGATCCGCGAGCAGCGCGCGCACATCCAGTCTCACGCCGAGACGAAGGCGCAGCTGCGGGCGATCAGGTCGCTCGGCATCAAGACCGGCTACACGCGCGACGAGCTCAAGAAGCCCTTCGTGGCGGCGCGCATCATGTTCACGGGGCACAGCGACGATCCCGCGCTGCGTCGCATGTTCGCCGAGAGGACGGCCGACGCGTTCCTCGGCGGACGCTCGGCGCTGTACGCGCTGCCGCCAGCGCCAACGCAGAGCGGACCTGCTCAGCTGCCGCCGCCGCCCGTCGGCTCGACGCAGCGCGAAGACGACGACGACGACGACCGCCTGCCCGAGGGCGCGCTCGACGGCGCTCCCATCCCGCCCGCCGAGGCCTCGGGGCACGTCATCCCGGGCGGCAAGAACAAGGGCGAGCCGATCGAGACCGCGCCCGAGAAGGACCTGCAGTACTGGGCCGACCGCATCGGGAACGACCTGAACCAGGGTCGCGCGCGTAACCCCGAGCGCGACGGAGCGCTGCACAAGGCATTGCTCGCTGAGCTCGCGCGGCGCGAGGGTGACGGCGCGATCGAGGGACCCCAGGACGACGACCAGGGCGGCTCCGACGACGGGCGGTGGTGAGCCATGCGCGTCGCCATCATCGCCGACTCGCACTTCGACGAGTGCTCGCGCTTCGACGAGTGCGTGCGCGTGCACAACTGGATCGCCGACGACATGCGCGAGCGGCGCGTCGACCTCGTGCTGCACGCCGGCGACGTCTACGAACGCAAGAGCACGCCGGTCGAGCGCGCCGCGGTCTCTGCATGGGTGCAGCTGGTCGCCGACTTCGCCCCGCTGGTCATCGTGCGAGGAAACCACGACGCGCCGCGCGATCTCGAGCTGCTCGCAAAGCTCGACTCTTGCTTTCCGGTCATCGTCGAGGAGCGCGCAGGTGTGCACATGGTCGAGCCATGGCGCGAGTACCCGGCGCGACGCGTCGCTGTCGGCTGCCTCGCCTGGCCCACCAAGTCGTCGGTGCTGGCACTGTCGAAGGACCGCGTGCTCTCGCACGCCGAGGGCGAGCTCATCGCTGGCGACGCCCTGCGTGCAGTGCTGCGAGGGCTCGGCCAGCAGATGCACGAGCACGTCGGGCCGAAGATCCTGCTCGCGCACGCGATGGTGCGCGGCTCGAAGGTCTCGACCGGGCAGCCGCTCGTCGGCTGCGACCTCGAGGTCGGGCTCGAGGATCTTGATCTCGCCGGCGCCGACTTTGTCGCGATCGGCCACATCCACATGCCGCAAGGCTGGTATGCGCCGCAGCACCATCCGCTCGAATCCGCCGGCGCCTCGGTCGTGTATCCCGGGTCGCCTCGCCGCACCGCGTTCGGCGAGGTCGAGCAGAAAGGGTATGTGATCGTCGACTTCGACGAGCGCGGAGGCGCGACGTACGAGCGCATCCCCACGCCCTGCGCGCCGATGGTGTTGCTCGAGGCCGCGTGGTGCGGCGACATCTTCGAGGGCGGCCGCCTCCTGACCGAGGCAGAGCGCGAAGGCGCGGAGGTCAGGTTCCGCTACACCGTGCCGGCCGACGACCGCGTAGCCGCGGCCGCCGCGGCCGAGCGCGTGAAGGCCGAGCTGCTCGAACTCGGCGCCGTCGACGTGAAGCTCGAGGAGCGTGTGCTCCCACACAGCACCGCGCGCGCGCCCGAAGTCGCGAGCGCGCCAACGCTCGCCGACAAGCTCGCCGTGCTTTGGCGCGCCCGCAACACCACCCCTGAGCCCGAGCGCGCGCTCGAACTCGTCGACAAGGCCTCGCTGCTCGAGGCCGAGGAGCATGCAGCGTGAGATTCGAATCAATCCGTGTGCACAACCTCGGCGCCTTCCGCGACGCCGAAGTCGACTTCAGCAAACTCAACGGCAGGCTGGTTGCGATCACCGGCAGCAACGGCGCTGGGAAGTCGACTCTCTTGGAGACGCTCGCAGGAGCGCTCTATAGGCAGTGCCCGACACGCGGCTCGCTCGCCGAGCTCGCGACCGCACGCGACTCGAGCGTCGAGGTCCGGGTCGTCAACGGCGCGGCGTACACCGTGCGGCAAACGGTCGACGCGATCAGCAAGAAGGGCGAGACCCTGATCCTCGACGCCGCCGGCGAGCCGGTCGTCGGCTCGGGGAAGGTGCGCGAGTCCGACGAATGGGTCGCTCGTCACCTCCTGCCGCCCGAGGTCCTCTATGCGTCGTCGTTCGGCGCGCAGGCCTCGGGCGGATTCGTCGCCCTCAAGCCGGGCGAGCGCAAGGCGGTGCTCCTGCGCGTGCTGCAGATCGAGCGGCTCGAGCGGCTCGCCGAGCTCGCGCGCAAGCGTGCTGCAGGCGCGAAGGCCTCGGCCGACACGCTGCGCGCGCGCATCGCCGATGAGGAGCGGCGCACGCCAGCGCTCGACGCGAGCCGAGC
>Ga0210334_10968405_pt1 | contig 14250 bp, 12 predicted proteins | sample S306metaT_FD_164440 | JGI IMG/M metagenome (GOLD analysis project Ga0210334, IMG submission 164440) | Metatranscriptome of estuarine sediment microbial communities from the Columbia River estuary, Oregon, United States - S.306 (Metagenome... | ecosystem: Environmental > Aquatic > Marine >... | reverse complement strand
TGCAGGGCTACGGCGCCACCGAGATGGGACCCGTCGTCAGCTTCACCCGGCCCGGCCGCAACCGGCCGGGTACCGTCGGCGAGGCGATCCCCGGGGTCGAGATGCGGATCGCCGAGGACGGCGAGATCCTCGCCCGCGGCGAGAACCGGTTCCTGGGCTACTGGCGCAACCCGAAGGCCACCGCTGCGGCCATCGACGCTGACGGCTGGTACCACAGCGGGGACCTCGGTGAGATCTCGTCAGAGGGGTTCCTGGTGTTCCGCGGCCGGAAGAAGGACATGCTCGCCCTCCCCGACGGGCAGAAGGTCTACCCGGAGGACGTGGAGGCCGCCCTGCATCTCGACACGCGGCTCACTGACGCGACCGTCGTGGGTTGGCCGCCGGGTCCGGACCTGCGTGTCCACGCGGTGCTGCTCCTCGAGGACCCCGCGCTGGCGGACGACATCGTCCGCGAAGCCAATGAGCGCCTTGCGCCGCACCAGCGGATCCGCGGCGTCACGGTCTGGCCGGACGAGGATCTGCCCCGCACCCACACGATGAAGGTCAAGAAGCCGATCGTGCTCGCTCGCCTGCCCGAGCTGACCGACCCGGCGGCCGCCGCGCCTGTCGATCCCGCGACCGCTCGTGCCGCCGCCCGAACCGCACACGTCGACGTGGATCCGGTCACCGCGGTCGTCGCGTCGGTGGCCGGCGTCCCGGCAGAGCGCCTGGCTCGCACGGCCCGCCTGGAATCGGACCTCGAGATGGACTCTCTGCGCCGGGTGGAGCTGCTCGGCGTGATCGAGGAGGAGCTGGGCATCTACCTCGACGATGACGCCCTCGATCCTGACGCCACGGTCGCCGACGTGGCGGCCATGGTCGAGGCGGCCAAGGGCAGCAAGCGCAAGCCGATGCGGTGGAGCTGGCCCCTGAGCCCGCTCGTCCGAGCCGTCGGGCTCGCCTTCCAGCTGCTCGTGCTGTACCCGCTCGTGGCCGTGTTCTACCGCGTTCGGACGACCGGGATGGAGGCACTCGAAGGCCTCGACGGGCCGGTACTCATCACCCCGAATCACTGCCTCCATCTGGACAACGCGATCATCCTCAGCCGGCTCCCGTTCTCCGTTCGCTGGAAGCTGTCAGTGGCCGCCGGCGCGGAGACGATCTACGCCAACCCGTTCCGAGGCATCGCGGCCTCGGTCATCGCGAACGCGTTCCCGCTGGCGCGGGAGGGCTCGGTGCGGCGCAGCCTGGAGCTGCTCGGGTCGCGTCTCGACCGCGGCTTCAACATCCTCCTCTATCCAGAGGGCAAGCTGACCGTCGGCGGACCGCTGCAACCCTTCAAGGCGGGCGCGGGGCTGATCGCCGTGGAGGGCGGGACACCGATCGTCCCGGTCAAGCTGCGCATCGACCGGATGTCGATCATCGACCGCCGGCGGCTGCCCAGCTCGCTCCGCGGCGATGTCGAGTTCATCGTCGGGACCCCGATCATCTTCGACTCCGATACCGACGCGGCGGTGGCTACGCGCCGGCTCGAGGAGGCCGTCGCGGCGCTGTAAGCGGCGAGACGACGGCTGGGCCCTGCGTGACCGACCGTCAGCCCGGCAGCTCGAGCGCCACGCCGAGCATCGCCCAGACGTACGCGGCGCAAGCGATGAGGGATGTCCCGACCGCGATGGCCAGCGCCGCGACGAACGATCCCGGCGGTGACGAGCGGGATGCGATCAACTCGGTCAGCGGCGTCGGCTCGACCAGGGTGATCGCCACCCCGGCCCCACCGGCGATCACGGCGAGCGCGCCCGCGACCACGACCAGCGTCGCGGCCCGACCGCCGAGTCCACGTCCGAACGTCCGGCGTGGCATCCACCCTTGCGCGCGGACGAGGGAAGCCGTGACCAGTGAGGCCCAGGCCAGCGGGATGAGGATCCCAGCCTCCACGTCTGCGAGGCGGTGCCAGGCTGCGATGATGGTGCTGGCGCCCACGGCGGCGATCGAGACCGCCACGAGAAGGGCCACCGGCGTCCGGATCCGTCGTGGCATCACGAGGATGCATGCAAGGCCGAGCGATGCCGCGAGGGAGACGGTCCCGCTTGGGAAGCTGTTGCCGGTGGCGAATGCCGCGTCGCCGATCAGGTTCGGGCGATCGAGCATCACCTTCAGCGCCTGGGTCGTGAGGTTCGCGCCGATGATGAGCGTCAGGGCGGCCGTGGCCAGGCCGAAGCCGCCACGGGCGAGCCCGATGGCCGCCAGGCCGATGACGGCCATCGCGACGAAGGCGAGGCTCAGCGCCGCCAGGATCTCGTTCGCTGTTCCGAGGACGGCGACGCCGACGGCTCCCCGACCGTAGAGAATGAGTTCAGCGAGCCATTGGCCGGCGAACGTCTGGGTCGTGCCCGCCCAGAAAGGGACAACGAGCGCGGCCGCCGCGATGCCGAGCAGGACGAGCCGGCGGACGCTGTGGCGCGGCGTCACGACGGGCGTCCTGATCCCGCGGAACCGGGGGCGGCGAAGGCGCATGGCGTAGCGGCGGCTCATCGGACATATGAGCGTAGCCCGTGGCCGGATCCGACGATGGGACATCCGCCCGGATCCGGCGGATCGTCAACGATCGACGCCTACGGCCAGAACTCCCGCATGTCGTTGGCGTCGCAGGCCGATTCGAGACAACCCAGTCCCCAGGCGTTCTCGATCGTCCGTACCAGCGAGTAGTGGTCATGGCGGGTGTCGGAGGTGAAGCCGGCCGGGATGCCGGGGCCGATCACGACGGTCGCCACGCGGCCCCCGCCGCCGGCCCCGGAGGTACCCTCGTCCCAGGTGAGGAAGAGGACGCTGCCCTCCATGGCCGGGCTGTCGATGATCCGGGGCAGGAAGCTCTCCAGGAACGTGTCGCCGGTCCTGACCGGACAGTCGTGCATGTCGTTGCAGAGGTTCGGGACGATCAGCTCGTAATCGGCTGCCGCCGGGTCGAGTCGGCTGAAGTTCTGGATCTTCGCGCAGCGTGCCGGGTCCCCGCTGATGCTGGCGAAGCTGATCGCCGGGTTGTGCTTGCGGGCGTACGTGCCGCGGCCGTCCGGGCCACCCGAGCTTGAACCACCAGTGAAGCAGGGGGCCTCGGGCAGATTCTCGGCATAGACCCGCCAGTCACGGCCGCTGGCCTCGATCTGGTCGGCGAGGCTGGTCCCCGACAGGGTGTGCGACCCGCTGTCGTCGACCCCGTGGGTCGATCCACTGAAGAGCGCGATGTAGTTCGGTTGAGAGGGATGGGCGACGCCGGTGTAGTTAGTCGCGAGGCCATACCCCGCGATGAGGCTGTTGATGTACGGGGCATCGGGGTGCCCGACGATCGACGTCGATTCCTCGTTCTCCATGACGACGACGTACACGTGCCGGAACGCCGGCAGGCCCCCGCTCGAGCTCGAGGGCGACGGCGAGGCGAGGACGCCGGGCGAGGCCTCGGTGCCGTCCGACGGGCTGGCCGAGTCGTTGGGCGAGGTGGCAGCGCTGGACCCGGGCGCCGACGGCTCGGTCGATCCCCGTGCGATCTGGCCACTCGCGCCCGGCGAGCCGGCCATCGGTCCGGTGGCCGCGGGACCACCGGACCCGCCGAGGAGCTGCAGGGCGGCGACCGCCATGAGGGCCAGGACGACGAGCGCGGCCGCGCCGGCCAGGAGCCGCGACGGTATCGGGTTGGACGGACGCGGTTCGGCGGTCACGGACGCTCCTGTCGACACACGGGGCGGGGCGAACATCGGACCTGGATCCCGGCGCGTATCGCGAAACCGGGGACCGGGCGGAGTCGAGCCGTGGCTGACGGTATCACCGAGGATGCGGGAGCATCCGACGCATGACGGAGCGCGGACATAGAGCCGTTGCCGGCCTGGGTCACCGGCGACGCCGCGCGAGCCCGGGTGCCGTGCCGGCCAGGTTGACGCCCGGCCTACGATCGGACGCATGGCGACCCGCGTCCCGCCCGCATCCGCCCATGAGCCTCACGAGGGTTCCGCGCGGTTGACCGGGGAGCAGATCAGCGCGATCAACCGCTTCCCGGACGACAACCCGAATCCCGTCCTGCGCGTCGATGGCGACGGGCACCTGATCTATGCGAACCCGGCGAGCGCGGGCGTGCTGAAGGCGCTGGGCATCGCCGTCGGCGAGCGGTTGCCCCCAGAGGAGCTCTCTCGCCTTGAGGCGGTCGCTCCGGAGCGCGGCTTCGTCGAGCTCATGGCGGATGGTCGGACATTCGCCCTCTGGCCGGTCCCGATCCCGGATCTCGACTTCACGAACCTCTACGGTCAGGACGTCACCGCCGAGCGAGCGATCGTGAAGTTCCCGGACGAGAACCCGAACCCCGTCCTGCGGATCGACTGGGACGGTCGACTCGAGTATGCGAATCCAGCCAGCGCCGTCCTCGTCACCAGCCTCGGGCTCGCGATCAAGACGTGTCTCCCGGACGACCTTCGGGATGCGCTCCTGGAACAAGCCCGTGCCGGCGAACGCAACACGGTCGAGGTAGAGGCCGGCGGTTGCATCTACGAGCTGCTGGCGGTCGACGTGCCGGGATTCGGGTTCATCAACGTCTACGGCACGGACGTGACTGCGGAGAAGGAGCACGCGCGGCTCGCCCGCGAGAACGAGCGGCTGCTGCTCAACATCCTGCCCCAGCCGATCGCCCAGCGGCTCCGCGACGGCGAGCCGCTCATCGCCGACCGCTTCGACGATGTCACGCTGCTGTTCGCCGACATCGTCGAGTTCACCCGCCTCTCATCCTCGCTCTCCCCGTCCGAGCTGGTCGGCGTCCTCAACGAGGTGTTCACGGTCTTCGACGAGCTCGTCGAGCGATACGGGCTCGAGAAGGTGAAGACGATCGGCGACGCGTACATGGTCGTCGGCGGCATGTCCGAGCGGTCCGACGACCACACCCTCCGAGTCGCGGCGATGGCGCTCGACCTGGCCGAGTGCGTGGGCCGGATCGAGGCCGCGCGGCGGCTCGGCATCGCCTTCCGGATCGGCATCCACTGCGGCCCGGTCGTCGCCGGCGTCATCGGGACCAAGAAGTTCATCTATGACATCTGGGGCGACACGGTCAACCTGGCCAGCCGGATGGAGTCGCTCGGCGTGCCCGGCCGCGTCCAGGTCACGCACGCCGTCAGGGAGCGGCTCGGCGGCGCCTTTGACTGCGAGGCACGTGGACTCATCGACGTCAAGGGCAAGGGCCCCACGCCGACCTGGTTCCTCATCGGCCGCACTCCGGAGCGTCGTGCTGCTGCGGGTCGTGCCGCCGTGGGCCGCGCTGATGCGAGCGGCGCCGAGCGGGCCCCCGCGAGCGGGTCGCGGGCGTGAGCGTCGACGAGTAGGATTCGTCGATGCCTGACCACCCCCGGGCTGCCCTCCCCGACGCGATCGCCGCCTGGGCCGTACGACCGAGGGCCGATCGCCTGCTCCGCTTGGGGCGGACGTCGGCGGATCTCGCAGCAGCCATCGCCAGCCGCTCCGCGGGCGGGCTCGTCGCCCCGTCGGCAGCGGAAGGCTGGGGCGCCGTCCACGTGCTCGGCCACTTCCGGGATGTCGAGGAGCTGGCGTTGTCACGGTTCCGGATGATGTACCGGATGGACGATCCATCGCTGCCCGCGGCGGGGATGCCGGACGACCCGGTCGCCTGGGGCCTGCTCGAGGACGGTGCGTCCCTGTTCGACCCAGAACGGCTCGCGGCCGACCGGCAGTACGGCCGCGACGACCCATATCGATCGGCCGAGGCCTTCCGCAGGAACCGAGAGCGGACGCTCGCTTTCCTCGATCGCCTGACGCCGGAACGATGGGCGCGCAGCGGGATCCACCCACGCTATGGACGCCTGACGTTCGACGGTTGGACGGCTGTCCTCGCCTGGCACGACGACAACCACCTCGCCCAGCTGCAACGGATCCTCGAGTCGGGCGACGCCGGAGCGCAGCCGCCCTAGGCAAGAGGTCGAGAGGCGATGGCGGCGACGGCGGCCCTGCTCCTGGCGATCTTCTGCCTCGGCATCGATTTGTACGTCGTGGCGGCGTTGATCCCGACGATGGCCGACGATCTCGGCGAGCCGGTCGCGGCGCTCGGGCTCCACGTCAGCGCCTATGCCCTGCCGAACGCGCTGCTGGCGCCGGTATTCGGGCCGCTCTCGGATCGACTCGGACGGCGGCTCGCGATGCCACCGCGGCTGTCGTCGCCTCGGCGCTCGGCCGGACCGGGTCGTATCGCCACCGCTGATCAGCTGGCCGGGGGCGGTCGCCGCTGACCCCGGGCGTCGCTATTGCCAGAGCGCGAGCGCGGCCAGGGCTGCCCCGGCGACGACCAGGGCGATGTGGGTCCCGACAAGAGCCCATCGTCCGGCCGAGAACGGGTCGTCGAACCGGGCCGGCACGGGCAGCAGTCGGTACCAGAACCACAGCCCGAGGCCGGCTCCGAGGGCGACGCCCGCCGTCATCAGCAGCCAGCCGGCAGCGGCCGCCGGTTCTACGGGCAGCCATCCGACGCAGACCGCCAGCAGGCCGATCGAGACCAGCGACGCAGGGACGACGAGCAGGTACCGGAGTCGTGGCTGCAAGAGGCTCGCGACGAGCGTCGACGGCATGAGCAGCCAGCCTGCGGCGAAGACGACACCGACCACCGGCGGTGCGTCGAGAGACGTGACGACCAGGGCCCAGATGAGCCCGAGCGCGATCGCGCTGACGATCGCGAGCCGTCGGACGCGACGCTCGAAGCGTCGATCGTGGGTCAGCTCGACCGGGGCGGGATGCCGGGTCGCGGCGTGGATCACGACCTCGCCGTGGCCCGGCGGGCCCAGCGAAGGAACCAGACGAAGCCGATGAAGAAGCCGAGGTCGAACAGCCCGAACCAGGCGAAGAACATGGCCGGGATCTGGTCGGTCAGCAGGTAGTACGCCGCCAGGGCCGAGTAGCTGGCCTTGTAGACGACGCCGACCTTCACGACGCCAAGGTTGCCGAGCGGGTCCGTCCACACGAGCAGGTAGCCGAGACCCTGGACGAGGACGAACACGGCCGGCAGGTGGATGTACGAGACGTGCGGCGGGAGCGGCATGCCGAGCCACTCGAAGATCGGCTCGTACAGGAAGAAGAAGGCGACCCCGAGGGCGAGGTCGTAGATGCCTGCCACCAGGAAGAACAGGCGGTAGCGCGCCAGGTCTGCGCTCGTCGTCGACGTCGTCATACGAGCACCCTCGCTTCCTGATCGTCACCCGCGCGATGGCCCTCGCGCAGGAGGTGCCGTCGCTGCTGGTGGAACCGGTGCCGCCGGGCCTTCCGTTCGTCTTCCGTATACAACCGTCGGCCGAGGTCGAGGGCCTCGCCCTGGAGCTGCTCCGCCGACATCTGCAGCGGCCGGAAGTTCACGTCGAAGAGGCTGCAGCGCTCCCAGGCGGTCGGCTCGAGCAGCCGACCCTCGGCGAGCAGTCGCTCGTACAGCGGCGTGCCGGGGAACGGCGTCATGACCGTGATCTGCACGTCGAATTGGCCGCTCCGACGGACGAACGCCTCGACCGCATCGAAGACACCCGGCCCGTCGCCGTCGAGGCCCAGCACGAAGCAGCCGTTGACGGCGATCCCGTGCGACTGGATGCGCTCGATCGCGTCGGCGTAGTCGTCGAAGCGGCTTCGCTTCCAGTTGCGGCGCGTCTCGACGCCGTCGACGCCGCTCGCCGTCGGGCTCTCGAGGCCGATCAGGACCTCGGCGCAGCCCGAGCGGTGCATCAGCTCGAGGAGCTCGGCGTCGTCGGCGATGGCGATGTCTGCCTCGGTGAACCAGCGAACGTGCTCGCCGGCCATCGCCCGCAGGAGCTCCTTCGAGTGACGGCGATTGACGAACGAGTTGTCGTCGGCGAACTCGATGAACGGGGCCGGCCACAGGCGCTTGATCTCGTGGATCTCGGCCAGGACCCTGTCGACCGGCTTGACCTTGTAGAGATCCGTCAGGCGGATGGACGCGGCACAGAACTCGCAGCGCCAGGGGCAGCCTCGCTGCGTCTGGACCGTGAGGCGGTTGTAGCGCTCGACCTCGAGGAGATCGAAACGGGGCAAAGGCGCGTCGGCCAGGTCGAACTCGCGCCCACGAGGGCCGTAGACGCGCTCGAGCCTGCCCTGCGCGAGGTCGGCGAGGAGGTCCGGCCAGCCGAGCTCCCCCTCGCCCACGACGATCGAGTCGGCGTGCTCGAGGGCTTCGTCGGGCAGCGCGCTGACGTGAAGCCCGCCGAGCACGGCCCGCACCCCGAGGGCGTGGTAACGATCGGCCAGCTCGTAGGCATCCTTGATCTGGGCCGAGTAGGAAGCGATGGCCGCCACGTCGCAGACCGGTGGCTCGCCGATCTTCCGGATGTCCTCGATCTCGTGGTAGCTGATCTCGAACGAGTCCGGCGTGAGGGCTGCCAGCGTCAGGAGGGCGAGGCTGGGCAGCGAGGCGATCGCCTGGCTGCGCTCGAGGAAACCCGGCATCGTGAGCCCGGCGCGGTTGAGCTCCTCGCTCGCCGCCCGGACACCGCTCATGGCGATGAACGCGATGTGCTGCATGCCTGCGCTCCACGGACGAATCTAGTAAGGCCTCGCCCCCGCGGCAAGTGCTATCCGGGCTGCCCTCGGTCGTCCGATGTCATGACGTGCCATGCGGCCACGCGTTGCAGTCCAGTGACCGCATGGTGGCCGCTATGGGTTCACGTGCTCAAGGATCCGGACCAGGTAGCGCGAGCGCATCTGCTCGGAGGCGAGGACCTGCTTCGTCGGCGGCAGGCGCAGGATCACGCCGAGCACCGCGGCCAACGCCCGGTGACTGAAGAGCGCCCGGTTGTCGAAGATGCAGTCCTGGAGGCGGCCTCGCTCGATCGCCATGAGGACGGTGCGATGGAGGGAGTCGACGGGGGTGACGATCCGCTCGGCGCGCGGCTCGAGCCAGAGCCCTTCGGTCGGGCAGACGCGGGTGCACACGCCGCAGCCCAGGCAGCGGTCGGCATCGAGCGACGCCTTGCGCCTCCTCGGCTTGTGCGGGTCGTTGGCCGACACGAGCGTCATCGCCTCGACCGGGCAGACGTTGACGCACTTGGCGCATCCGTTGCACAGCTCGTCGACGACGCGCGGCATGAACCTCGTCGTGTAGACCGGGTCCTGCAGGCCGAAGCGCCGGGCCGCGATCATCGCCTCGCAGCAGCACCCGCAGCAGTTGCAGATGAACGCGACGCCGCGTTGCACGTTCTCGCCGAACTGGACGAGGTTGTTGGCATGCGCCTCCTGGAGCAGGTCCATGCCCTCGACCGCGTCGACCCGCCGGGCGTAGCCGTGGCGGATGAGCGAGTCGGCCGTGCCGCCGAACGTCATGCAGATCTCCCGCGGCGCATCGCACGCGCGGCCGACATGCTGCATTTTGTGGCGGCAGTAGCAGACGCCGACGCCCATGTGCTCGGACGTCTCGATGACCTGGCTGGCTCGCTCGTAGTCGAGCACGTGGAGCCCGCCGTCGCCGTTCCGAGAGCGCGGGCCGCGCGCGGACGACGCGGCTCCCGTCGGCGGCGCGGCACTCGTCTTCGTTGCCCGATCCTGGCTCGCCGCGAGCGCCGGCTCGTTGACGAACACCCGCCCCAGCTGCGTCGAGCCGGTCGTGAACAGGCTCGTGATGAAGTCGTCCTCGACCGTGATGTACTGGTAGAACAGCTCGCTCAGCAGCTTCTGGTCGATGTCGTCGCGAACCCGCATCATCGAGAACTCGAAGAAGCCGGCCATCGGCGGCGGCAGCACGTAGACGGTGCCGCGCGGCGATTCGACGTCGAGGAGGATCGCGCGCGAGGCGAGCGCATCGAGGGCCGACCGAGCGTCGGCCAGGCGAATCCTCCAGATCCGCGCCGCCTCCTTCGCGGTGAACGGCCGGATGGGGAGCTGCGCGACGAGACCGGCCTCGCGCTCGCTGAACAGCAGCTCCAGGATGCGGTAGAGGAGCTCGGAGGGCGGCGCGCCCTGCGGGAACCGGTTAAGCCGATCGGCCAGCTGCCGATACGCACCTCGCGCGGTCGCGTGCGCCATGCGACCCTCCCGCCCTGAGCCGGCGACCTGGCCGCTTCACGTGCGGCCGCCACAGCGTCACGTTCGGCGACCGAGACCCCTGCGCACAGGGCGATTCCGCCGCTGTGTGGCCCTGCCGTCGGTCACGATCGCGCGCACCTGCTCGATCACGCGAGCTCGACGGCGCGATCGTGGCTGGCGAGGACCGCGCCACGAATTATGCGGTCATGCGTCACATCACCGGCAACCTGCCCGGACGCTGCGTCCCAAGCGAGACCTGAGATGCATGTGACGCGCGGCTTCCTCCTGGCGCTCATCGTGGTTATGGCTCTGCTGGCCGGCTGCAGCGAGGCGACCGGCCCGAGCGGAAGCCTGCTCGCCACCCCGAGCAACGAGCCGGCACCGACGACTGCGCCGTCGGCCACTCCGCCAGTGGTCGCATCTCCGACGGCCGATCCGACGCCCACACCGACCCCGACACCCGCCGTCACGCCGCCGCCGAGCCTAAGGCCCAGCCCATCGCCCGCGCCGACGTCGGCTGCTCCCTCACCGACCGCGACACAGCCGCCGGTCGAGGCGACCTGGCGGCAGGTCACCGATCCGCCGCTCGATCGGCTCCATCAGGCATACGCCGTCGCATGGACCGGGACACGGTTCGTCCTCGCCGGGATCGTCGAGCGCGTCGTGCCCGACCGAAGCGAGGGGATCGCCTTCTGGACCTCGCCGGACGGTCTCGCCTGGACGATGGGCGGTGAGCGATCCGCAGGTGCAGTCAGCGATTTCGCATTCGATCCATCAGGCGCCGGCGTCGCCGTGGGCTACCTCGGCGAGTCCGCCACCGCTTGGTCGTCCCTGGACGGCGTGCGCTGGACGAAGGCGCCCGATCAGCCGGCGTTCCTGCCCCGGTCGAGTGAAGCCGAGCTACGGATCGAGTACGTCGCGGGCGGCGATGCCGGCTACGTCGCCGTCGGCTACTCCACGCCGCATCCGCTGAGGGCGGTCGTCCTCATGTCGACCGACGGCGTCGCATGGACGCGACTCCCCTCGAACCCTGCGTTCTCGGGGGTCAGGCTCGACGGCATCGCGGCCGTGGGTGGCCGCTACGTGCTCGTCGGCCACACGCGGTCGCCGTTCCGGGCGCTGTTCTGGACGTCGAACGACGGTCGGACCTGGTCCGAGATGCCGGCGCCTCCGGACGCTGACCCGACGGTCCAGGTGGCCGGGACGTACCAGGTCGTGGCGGGGGGCGCGGAATGGCTCATGACCCTGTCGGGATCGGACAGCCGTGCCTGGTGGTCGGCCGACGGGGCGACCTGGGCTTCGGCCGCGACACCACCCGGCGCCATGCTCCGATCGTCGTGGCAGACCCCCGCGATCGCCACCCCGTCGGGGTTCATCGCCGTCACCGAGTCGGACGGCGGTGGCAGCAACCTGTGGATGTCGAGCGACGCGCTCACGTGGGCCTGCGTGGCAGGTGACCACCAGATCGACGGCGCAGTCGCGGCATCGGACGACGCGATCGTGACGGGTGATGTCGTCGGCGACGTCTGGGTCGCCGACATTGGCGACTGACTGGATTCGAGACCCCGACCTACCCGAGCTCGTCGACCCTGACGCGGCCCACGGTCACCACCAGCCGGAGTGTCTCGGCCGGGCGCGCCAGGACGCGGATGTCGGCCAGCGGATCGCCGTCGACGACGATGAGATCGGCGATCGCGCCGACGACGACCCGACCGAGGTCCGGACGCCGGAGCAGGTCGGCATTGACCGATGTCGCGGACCGGATGATGTCGGCCGGGCGCTCGACCTCGGCGCGGACCGTGAACTCCAACGGCTGCATCCCCCGCAGGTGGCCGAGCAGGTCTGTACCGAAGCCGACCTTCGCGCCTGCCCTCCGGAGGACTTCGAACGCCGCGAGCCCGGCCGCCCGGACCTCGGCGTTCTTGGCCAGGCGCCGCGGATCCACGCCGCTCTCCGCGCCGTGCTGCTCGAGGGCGCCGTAGGTGACCATCGTCGGCACGACGAACGCGCTGTGCTCGACGACGACCGCCGCCGCGTCGGCGTCGATGAGATTCGCGTGCTCGATCGAGCGGACGCCACAGCGGACCGCCCGGGTGATCGCGTCGGCGCCATACGCATGGGCGAGCACATACGTCCCCCGCGAGGCGGCCTCCTCGACGATCGCCCGGATCTCAGCCTCCGAGTACTGGGTCATCTCGACCGGATCCGTCTCGGACATCACGCCGCCCGAGGCGCAGATCTTGATCTGGTCGGCACCCAGACGGAGCTCCTGCCGAGCCGCCAGGCGCACGTCGTCCACGCCGTCCGCGATGCGGGCGAACTCGCCAGGGTAGGCGCCGGGCGGGGGATCCGACTCGGTCACCGCCCGGTCATCGCCGTGGCCACCGGTCTGGCTGAGCGCCTTGCCCGAGACGAACAGCCGCGGACCGTCGATCAAGCCTCGCTCGATCGCGGTCCGGATGCCGACGTCGCAGCCACCTGCGTCCCTTGCCGTGGTGAAGCCGCGCCGGAGCATCGCCTCGAGCTCGATCCGGGCGTACTGGGCGCGGAGCGACAAGGGCATCGGGCGGGCGTGGTCCTCGATGACCTGGGCAGCCGATGGATGGACGTGGGCATCGATGAGCCCGGGCATGAGCGTGCGACCCGCGAGGTCGATGACACGCAGATCGGGCAGATCGGTCGGCGCGATCTTGGGCTCGCCGATCTCGGCGATCCGCTCATCGACGACGAGGACGTCGACGCCGTCGCGCGGCTCGTCCGCGAGCCCGTCGACGAGGCGCGCGTCACGGAACAAGATGGCGGTCATGCGTCGGCCTCCCGAGACGCACCGGGTCGGCCCGATGCGCACCGTCACTGTAGAGGCTCGGTGACCCCGACGAAGCGTGGACCCAAACCTGGTTCGGGTCGCGGAGCCGTTCACGATCGGGCCGCGGGAGATTGCTGTCCGCTGACGACGCGGGCCGCCTTGTTCGTGGCGGGTGCGATCGCTGTCAACGGCCTCCTGACCTGGACCGTGGACGACGCCGTGCTCGCCGTCCGCAACTTGGCCGACCGCGCGCGAGCCTGAGCGACCACAAGGCGTTCGGCTGGCAACGCCGCAACGATACCCCGCGCCCGGCGGTCGCCGAGGCACGACCGTAGCCCGATTCCCGACGACCGTTGCCCATATTCCGACGACCGTTGCCCATATTCCGACGACCGTCGGGCGACTTTGGCACGACGGTGGTGGCACTTCGACGCGACCGTGCCGTTCCCTTCGTCAACGCGCGGGCCTAGCCTCGACATCGTGACGGGAATCCTGCAGAGGTCTCGGAGATGGACAACCTAGATGTGATCCTCGCGATCCTGGTCGCGGTGATGCTCGTCGTCGGGGCGTGGCTCGTGGTGGCGCTCCGGGCCGGGCGGGTGCCGGGCAAGGGTTCGCTCGTGCTGGCCTGGCTCGCGCTGACGGCGGTAACGCTGGGAGTCGGCTGGCTCATCGCCTACATGGCGTGCTATGCCCTGCTGTTCACGCTCGGGGCCGGCGCGGCCGCGATCGGCTTCATCGTGGCGATCCTCCTGACAGAGGCAACGCCCCTGGCGACAGGGTTCGCGGTGCGCCGCTGGGCGCAGCACCACTGAGCGCGGCGCCTTCTCTTCGGTGGCTGCAACAGGCGTGATGAGATGACGGTGCGCACGAACGGGACGACGCCGGGCGGCAGGGAGCAGCTCCAGGTGCTGCTCGCCGTGTTCGACTTCCCGCTCCTCAACCTCGGGCTGCGCAACGCGATCGAGGCCGAGCCCGACATGACGATCGTCGAGGTCGTGCCCGACCGCGAGGCGATGCGCGAGGCGCTCGAGCGCACGACGGCCGACGTCGTCATCAGCGAGTGCCTGCCCTACAGCCGCCAGGGCTGCAGCTCGTTCCAGGAGCTCGAGCAGATCCGGGCGATGAAGCCCGGGATCAAGATCATCGCCCTCGAGTGCCGCTGCAGCAGCGAGCAGTTCAGCCTCGCGCTCAAAGCCGGGGCCGACGGCTTCCTGACCCGGGAGGCCGAGCCGACCGACATCGTGACCGCCCTGCGCTGCGTCGCCCGGGGCGAGACGTACGTCAGCCCCGCGATCGTCACCAAGATGGTCAACACGTACGTCCTGCGGACCCCGGGCGGCACGATCGAGGACGCCTACGACTCGCTCTCCGATCGCGAGAAGGAGGTCCTCCTCCTGGCCGCCGTCGGGCAC
>Ga0210334_10458207_pt1 | contig 14378 bp, 14 predicted proteins | sample S306metaT_FD_164440 | JGI IMG/M metagenome (GOLD analysis project Ga0210334, IMG submission 164440) | Metatranscriptome of estuarine sediment microbial communities from the Columbia River estuary, Oregon, United States - S.306 (Metagenome... | ecosystem: Environmental > Aquatic > Marine >... | reverse complement strand
GGCGCTTCTTCGAAAACGGGCGCGCCTCCCTCAAATGGCAGCGCCTGAAGCCCTACGAAAAGTTTGCCGAGATGATCGACCGACACTGGGACGGGATCGCGGCCTACTGCAAGCCGGAGAACACGGTTGCCGTAGGATTCGTCGAGGGCATGCACAACAAGATCCGCGTCATTCAGCGACGCAGCTACGGCTTACGCGACGAGGAGTCCTTGCGCCTGAAAGTCCTCACCTGCATGCTCGATCCGATATGAAATCAGGCTGAAATCACCCACTCGGTGAGGAGAAGAACCGATTTTATTTATTGCAAGCGCCCCCCTCGCGCCGCCGGACGAATCTTGACGGTCAGACGGACGGTTGCGCCGAGACAGGCCGGCATCTCGATCTGCGCGCCGGCGCTGAACATGTCGATACGGCCGCTGCGGAGATCGCTGATGCGGGGCAGAGTCACGCCAAATCTTTTTGCTTGGACCACCGCCCCTGCTTAAGTCTCCGGTTCGATGGAATCATCATTGACGGTTGGTACACGAGCGGGCGCTACGACCAACGGACCCGCCGTGCCCGCGATCTCTTGGCCGGCGGGTTCCGCATCCACCTCCAGTTCGAGCGCTGTCAGGTTCACTGACCGAGGCGCCGTAGCGTGTTCGTAGAGCGCCTCGACTGGCTGGCTAAGAATCCGCGCTTCACCCAGCGCTTCGCCATGTACGTGGGTGCGCTCTGCCGCGAGATGACCAACGCGGCGGCGGCTGAGGCGGAGCGACTCCACGACAGCACGGTCAAGGACCTCGAGCGAATGGACAAGCAGCGGCAGGTCACCCGTGCCGATCTGCCCGCGCCGCGAGCGATCGGTGTGGATGAGATCGCCATCCGGAAGGGACACGACTATCGCGTCGTCGTCAGCGACCTCGGCCGCGAAGACCAATCTTGGTCGGCGGCAAGGGCCGCACCGAAGCGGACAGGGACATCTTTTTCGCCAGGCTTGGCGCGAAAACAAACGGCGCGCATCCAGCTTGCCGCGATGGACAGGTGGAAGCCATTTTGCGCCTCGCTCAAGCGCCAGGCACCACACGCACGTGTCATCTTCGACACGTTCCACATCGTGCGCCACCTCGGCGACGCGCTCGACGCCGTTCGCCGTAGCGAGTACCGCCGCCTCGCCGCCAAGGCCCGCGCCTTCTTCGAGCAGTGGAAACAGAGCCTTCGGTGGCAGCGGCTTTCCTCCTACAAGAAGTTCGCGGCGATGATCGACCGCCACTGGGACGGCATCGCGTCGTACTGTCACCCGGAGAACAAGGTCAGCCTCGGCCTGGTGGAGGGGCTCAACAACAAGATCCGTGTCCTCCAGCGGCGGGCCGACGGCTACCGTGATGAGAACTACCTGAAACTTAAAATCGTCGCGGCGTTCCTGTCTCCGTTAACCAGGAGTGCAGAAAAGGACCCACTGTGACCCGCGAAGACCCATAAACAGGAAGGCCGCGCCACTTGCGTGGTGCGGCCTTTTCCCCGTTCATGCGCCTTGTTCGAACTCTACGGTTTCACCGAACTCAGCCGCTCCCCCTCGGCCAGGTCCACTTCGTCTTCGAGCTCTTCCAATTCTGGGTCAAGCTTGCCTTTCGTCATCGACGGATGGAGGCCGTACTTTCTAAGCATCTTATAGAAGTCTGCGCGATACCGGCCGGCAAATTGGGCGGCGCGGGAAATATTGCCCCCCGTCAATTGGAGCACGTTCTTCAAATAGGTTCGCTCAAACTCTTCTTTTGCTTCGGTGAGCGGTTTGAGCGGCGTGTCAGGCGACACGCTGACCGACGGCAGCAGATCCGGCGTCAACATATCTTGGCGCGACATCACCACCGCTTTTTCGACTGCGTTTTCCAACTCCCGCACGTTGCCGGGCCATGGGTTGACGATCAGCCGATGGAGCGCAGCGGGCGTGAATCCCTTGACCTCTTTGTTCGCGCGCTGCACGCTAAGCTTGAGAAAATGCTGCGCCAGGAGCGGAATGTCGTCGCGGCGGTCGCGCAATGGTGGAATGAACAGCGGCACTACTGAAATGCGATAGTAGAGATCGTTGCGGAAGGTTCCATTCTTGACCGCCTCGCCAAGATCTTTATTCGTCGCGGCGATGATGCGCACGTCCACTTTCAACGTCGTCTCCGACCCCACCTCTCGAATTTCCCTCTCCTGCACGGCGCGCAACAGTTTGACTTGCATCGAGAGCGGCATCTCGCCGATTTCGTCCAGAAAGAGCGTGCCTCCGCCGGCCATTTGGAAGAGTCCGCGCTTGGAGCCATGGGCGCTGGTGAACGCGCCTTTGACATGCCCAAAGAGCTCGCTTTCAAACAGCGCTTCCGGAATCGCAGCGCAGTTGAGCGCCACAAACGGCCCTTTGGAGCGCCGGCTGTTGGTATGAATGACGCGAGCCATCACTTCCTTGCCGGTTCCGGTTTCTCCGAACAAGAGGATCGTGGCGTCTGAGTCGGCCACTTGGGCGACCTGCTGTAGCAGCCGCTGCATCGCAGGGCTTCGCGCAACCACGTTCTCGATTCCGTAGATCTCCTTGACCAGCGATTTGAGCCTCTTAATCTCCCGGCTCATCCGTTGCTGCGACAGGGCTTTTTCAATCGTGGCCTTCAGCTCCTTGTCGTCGAATGGTTTGGTCAGATAGCCGAATGCGCCGCGCTGCATGGCCTCGACGGCGTTGGGAATGCTCCCATGAGCCGTCAGAATGATGACCGGCAGGCCGGGGAGGATACGGAGCAACTCCTCGGTCACATCCAGCCCATCCTCGCCACGGAGGCGCAGGTCGGTGATCGCGAGATCGAACATCTTCTTCTTGGCTTCCCCAACCGCTTCCTGTCCTGTCGTGGCGGATGTCACGGAGAATCCCATCGCGGACAGCCGCATCTTCACCAAATGCAGCAGCCCTTCGTCATCGTCGACTACGAGAATGTGCTCTTGGTCCATGGTGTGCCTTCCACTTAAATTATTCGTTATGGCATTTCCGGCGCCGGAATCGGAACGACCGTCGATGGTGGACGGATCGGGCGCACCTTCTCTCGCATTTCCTGATCAATTCGCTTCAAGGCTTCCAGTTGCGTGGACAGCTCCTCGATTTTTTTGTCCCGGTCGTGCAGCTGTCGCTGAAGGCTCTGAACCGAGGCCGGATCGGAGGCCATCTTCCCTTCTTTCTTCAGCGATTCGATCTTGCGATCCCGGTCGGCAAGCTCTCGCTGTAAGTATTCCATCGTCAGGAAGTTTCTCTCCCAGTTAAGCAAGTCCCGCACCAAACGATCCGTGGCTTTAACCATTGCCGAATTCGTATTGGCGATCGCAGGCGCTCCAAGCAGAGCGTCCAGCCACGAGACCGATGCCGGACCCGCATGTCTCTGCAACAACTGTATCCAGGCTTTACTCGATTCGGCCAGTTGAGTCTTGTGATCAAGAGCAATGACCTTTCCGAAATATTTCTCTGCAATCTCACGGCGTTCGTACAGGCCAAGCAATGCCCTTGTGAAATAGGCATGATCACAGGAACCGATTTCGTCGCACTTTTCCACCACACCATCCTGTTTCTTGGCAAAAGCTTGAAATACCTTTGACTCTGCCGAATCCAACGCAAAGTACGGCTGATCGGGAGGAGTCGGACCCCATGCCGCACAGCCTCCCAGTATTGTCGAGAGTACCGCCGCCAGAAAGATCAGCCCTGTCATTCTCCCAGTCCCCTCCCCTGTTTTGCTGACCGTAGGATAAACCGTACAGTCGTCAATTTACCAGCTTCACTTTCAATCCAAATTCTCCCTCCATGGGCCTCAACGACCTTCTTCGCCAATGCCAACCCCAACCCGCTTCCACCCATGGCGTTCTTGGCCTTCGTGCGCCCCTGATAAAACCGCTCAAAAATATGTTGAAGATCATCGGCGGCAATGCCTGGTCCCGTGTCAGACACCGCGACTTCGAGCACGCCAGCTTGCTGATCCGGCTTCATCTGCAGCTTGACGATCCCGCCTTCCGGGCTAAACTTCAGGGCGTTCGAAAGCAGATTATCGAGAACCTGTTCAATCCGCGAAGCGTCCGCCTTTACCCACACCCGTTCTCCGACGCTCTCGATCAGCAGCTGGACATGTTTCGAATCGGCCAAGAGACGAACTTTGTTGGCCGAGACATCGGCAATGCGTTTGAGATCTACGGGAACCATCCGATACTCCATCATGCCGGCTTCCATCTTTGAAAGGTCGAGAATGGTCGAGATCAGATGGATCAGCCGCCGGCTGCTATCGGCCATAATGCGAAGCGTGGTGCGCTGTTCTTGCGTGAGAGGGCCCGGAATCTCATCGAGCAGCAAATGCGTGCCCTCCTGGATCGAGGCCATAGGCGTGCGCAATTCGTGGGACACGTGCGCGAGAAACTCCGACTTCATGTCATCGAGTTCTTGCAGTTTCCCTCCCATCCAATTCACGGTATCCACCAAGTCTTCCAACTCGGCCGGAGCCACGATCTGAAGCGGCTGGCCGAATTTCCCCTGGCCGATTTCCTTAATATGCCCTTGTAGCTCCCGCAGCGGACGCAGGATCGTATAACTGGCAATGCCGGCGAGCCCCAATCCGAAGATCAAGGCCACCAGAACCAGCTGCTGCGTAACCGCTTCAGCTTGGACAGCGCTGGCTCGCGATTCGCTCACGCCGACGCTGATGCGCGCCTCGTGCAGATCGATATAGCTTTGAATCGAGGACGACATCCGGTCCATCAGCGCATCGCGCTGATCCTCGTATCCAAGCATGGCCGTCTGAACGTTGCCGGCGACCCGTCCGAGTCCATTGTGAAAGAGCGCCAATCGCTCCTGGAGCAACCGGCCGGTCTCTTGGAGACGGCTCTGTCCTTGCGGGGAGTTCTCCTGGCCGAGCAATTGTTGGAGGGTGCGCTGAAACTCCTCCACCTCCTCGTTGAAGTTCGTCAAAAATGCGGCGTCTTTCGTGGCGAGGTATTTTTTCTCGCTGTTCAATTGCGCGTAGAGCGACCCCAAGAGCCGCTTCGCGGATTCGACCGCCGGATAGTGATAGGACGCCATCTCCGTGCTCATGACCGTCAGCTCTCGGAGCTGTAAGAGGGCGTACAGATTGACTCCTCCCATGACCACGATGATCACCAGAGAAGTAAGAAGAAGGCGCCAAAAAATTGAAAGTCGCACGGCTCAACGCCCTCACCATAGAAGAGAGAGATCATCACAACGGCATGGTGTATGCACTTCCATACATTATTACACTTCCAGCCTCACACAGATTGTCTTTATCCTCAAAACGACAGTTGCCGATCACGTCCCCGCATAAGGTACGGAGCCGAGTGGTTTTTCACCTGCTCCGCAGTTCACCAAAATGGTGAACTCATCAATATCATCAAATGGTTGGACAATTCGACGTCCGCTCGTTTGCGACTACATCAACTGCCGTCTTTAGGTTTATTTCCTAGAGTAGCCTACGGCTCCCCAATAGGTGTGAGAGTGAGGAATCGGCAGTCCTGTGGAGCCTTCTGCGCGATGCACCAGTCTATCCGCTGCCATCCACCCGGCGCGCGAACATCCGTTGCCGCCTCGTCGAACTTCGCAATAATGCAAAGAGGTGGCCACGAAACAACAAGATCGCCATCGTAACCAGCGGAGTGAGTACGAGCAGGAAGATCCATTGCGTGTCAGAATCGAGGCCGATATAGGACAGCCATCCTCCGATCAAGGCAAACGGCAGCATGAGCAACTGAATGAAGTTCAGCCCTGCTCCTCGGCCGACGCCGCTGGATAGTTCGAACAGTGCCCGGAGTCCGCTGGGGGATAAGACGATGGGAAGCGCCAGAAAGACAAACGGCAGGAACCACTCGATCCAATGCTCCAGCACAAACTCGTAGGAGGCTTTGAAGACATCGAGCGGCGAATCGTGCCGGATTTGATAGATGACCTCCGGCGCCGCGTTGAGGAGGAGAAACAACAGCAGCAGCACCGCGGAGGAAAGAAATCCTCCGTACGGGTTGCCTTGTGTGCCCATGTCGAGCGCCATCAGCGGCAGCCACAACACGAAGCCGACGCCGATCACGTCCCAGAAATAATGGCCGAAGCTTTCGGTCACGTCGGTCAGCCGGATCGTTCTCGCGCCGCTCAGCGATTGCTCGATCAGGCGCAGCGTTGCCCCTACCAGCAACGCATTGACCAGGCCAAGCAGCAACCCGCCGATCATGCCCAAGGGGCCGACGATTCTTGCCGCTCCGATGAACAGCAAGGCAAACCCGACCAACGCCGCGACGGTCACCCAGCTCCGCGTCAGCGACCGCCATGTGGCCTGCAAGGCTTGGCGATATAAATGGAGGGTGGCTGAAAGCAGTTCAACCATAGACAGATACGTACAGTAGTCGGGATTGCGGCAGAGGTCAAGGAATACCTTGCCTCAGCGATGATCGAACGAGCCCTCATGAGTTGACTTGCGCAGGCCGATGATTATCACAGATCCCACGACGCGTAAAATCACACAGCATTGGGGTGGCTGACCATGGATCTGAATCGTATGACCGTCAAACTGCAAGAAGCGTTACAGTCCGCATCGGGGCATGCCCAGCGGCGAAGCCATCAAGGTATCGATGTCGAGCATCTGCTGCTGGCGTTGCTGGACCAGGAGGGAGGCATGACCGCCTCCCTGCTCGAACGAACCGGGATTGCGTTGCCGGCGGTTCGGCAGGCCGTCGAGCAGGCCTTGGCCAAAGCACCGCAGGTCCAGGGCGCCGGAGGCGGTCCAGGTCAGCTTCATCTGTCCGCTCGACTCAGCCAGGTGCTCGCCCGATCAGAGGATGAGCAGAAGTCGCTCAAAGACGACTTTCTCAGCGTCGAGCACGTCCTGCTGGCCATGGCCCAGGAGGGAGGCATCTTCAAGAAGTTAGGGCTCACCCGCGACCGGCTCCTAACCGGACTGCAAGAGGTGCGCGGCAATCAACGCGTCACCACTCAAGACCCGGAAAACACCTATCAATCGCTGGAGAAATACGGGCGCGAGCTGACGCAGCTGGCCGGCCAAGGCAAACTCGATCCCGTGATCGGACGGGACGACGAAATCAGGCGGGTCATTCAGATCCTCTCACGGCGCACGAAGAACAATCCGGTGCTCATCGGCGAACCAGGCGTCGGCAAGACGGCCATCGTCGAAGGGTTGGCGATTCGTATCCTGAAAGGCGACGTCCCGGAAGGCCTCAAGCACAAGAAATTATTTGCCCTGGATATGGGATCGCTCGTCGCTGGCGCCAAGTTCCGCGGCGAATTCGAAGAACGGCTCAAAGCGGTGCTGAAAGAAATCCAATCGTCCCAAGGACAAATCTTATTGTTCATCGACGAATTGCATACGGTCGTGGGCGCCGGCGCCGCCGAAGGCGCGATGGATGCGGCCAATCTCTTGAAGCCGCTACTGGCCCGCGGGGAGTTGCACCTGATCGGCGCGACCACGCTCGACGAGTATCGGAAACACATTGAAAAAGACGCGGCATTGGAGCGCCGCTTTCAGACGGTTTTCGTCGATCAGCCGTCCGTCGAAAATACCATTTCCATCTTGCGCGGCCTCAAAGAACGGTATGAAGTGCATCACGGGGTGCGGATCAAAGACAGCGCGTTGGTGGCGGCCGCGAAACTGTCGCACCGGTATATCGTAGACCGGTTTTTGCCGGACAAAGCCATCGATTTGGTCGATGAGGCCGCGGCGCGGCTTCGTACCGAAATCGACAGTCTGCCGGCCGAGTTGGACGAGATCTCACGCAAAGTGCTCCAATTGGAAATCGAGCGGGAGGCGCTGAAGAAAGAAAAAGATCCGGCGAGCGCAGCCCGCCTGGCAACACTTGAATCGGAATTGGACGAGAAACAGCGCGGCCTGCAGGCATTGAAAACCAGATGGGAATCGGAAAAGGCCTCCGTCTCCCGCCTGCGCAAGATGCGCGAAGCGATCGAAGAGGTGAAGCGCAACATCGAGCAGGCGGAGCGGGCCTACGACCTCAATCGCGTGGCTGAACTCCGCTACGGGGAATTGCCCCGGTTGGAACGGGAACTCGGCATTGAGCAGCAGCAGTTGGGAAAAAAGCAGGACGAATCGAGGCTGCTGAAAGAAGAAGTCGATGAGGACGAGATTGCGGCGGTGGTCGGCCGCTGGACGGGCATCCCCGTGTCCCGCCTTCTCGAAGGTGAAACCGAGAAACTGTTGAAGCTCGAAGACCTGCTGCACCAACGTGTGGTGGGCCAGGATGAAGGCGTCCGAGCCGTGGCGGACGCCGTGCTGCGCGCGCGCTCCGGCATCAAGGACCCGAACCGCCCGATCGGCTCGTTCCTCTTTCTTGGCCCCACCGGCGTGGGGAAAACCGAACTGGCGCGGGCGCTGGCCACCGTGCTGTTCGACGACGAGAGCAATCTCGTCAGGGTCGACATGTCGGAATATATGGAAAAACACACGGTGGCCCGTCTCATCGGCGCGCCCCCCGGCTATATCGGCTACGAAGAGGGCGGCCAACTGACCGAAGCCGTTCGTCGGCGCCCCTTCTCCGTGATCCTGTTCGATGAAATCGAGAAAGCCCATCACGACGTGTTCAACGTTCTGCTGCAAGTGCTGGATGACGGCCGGCTGACCGATTCCCAGGGCCGCACGGTGGACTTCAAAAATACCGTGCTGATCATGACCTCCAACATCGGCAGCCCCCACATCCTCGAGGCGCAGCAACAAGGCGCTTCCTATGAGCAGATGCGGACGGTGGTGATGGGCGAACTCCAACACCATTTCAGGCCGGAGTTTTTGAATCGGGTCGATGAAGCGGTGGTGTTCCATCCGCTGGGAGCCGAGCACCTGGTCAAAATCGTGGAGATTCAGCTGGAACGGCTTCGCCGCAGACTCGATGAACGGCGGATTACGCTGGCGCCCACTTCGGCGGCCCTCCGGCATCTTGGCGAACGGGGCTACGACCCCGTCTATGGAGCGAGACCGCTCAAGCGTCTCATTCAGCAGGATGTGGAAACACCGATCGCGCGGTTACTGGTGCGGGGAGAGTTGCGGGATGGGGATACGGCAACGGTGGATGTGAAAAATGGCAGCGTGATCGTGATTCCGACTGTCACCGATGGAGGCGCGCCGCCTAGCCGATAGTTGCGGCGCGGCCTTTCGCATCGACGGTCTGCCCGCTCTTGATCTGCTTGTCGATCTTCCACTCTTTTGCCGACACTTCGAGCAAGTGCCCTTTCATCGTGTGGAATTCTCCCTTGGACAAGGAGACGACGTCAGAAACCTTCACGTCGAGTTGAAGGAGCACCTTGCCCGATGCGGATTCCTTGACGGCCAGACTCTTGGCCGTTTTGCTCACATCGTAGGCGCGCCGCTCATTGAACATCAGCGTGCTGTCCACCATCTTGGCCAGCATCCGTCCAGTCGAGTCGAATACCGCAAAGCTCACCAGCAACGCGCCGGTCGAAGGATGCCGGGACATCTGAATTTGCGGCACGCCTTCGATTTCGATCGTGCCATCGGTATTGCTGTAGAGATTGGACCCAACTTCGATATCCATGTTCACGCTTTCTTGATGCGGTCGAGGATCAAGGCGATGCAGCCGGCCAACAATCCTCCTCCCGTGATCGTGATCATCAACTCCGCGAGCTTGAGATCCCACACGGACCCTTGCGCTTCCATGACTTCCCTGATCCCGCCCTGCAGCATAATGACGGAGAGCGCCATCGTGGCTCCTAGGACAAACCACCAGAGAAACACTTTAACAGTCGAACTCACTACACTCCTCACGCATCCGGATTGCGGTCGAACGAACGATACTGAATGGCTTCTGCGATATGCATAGCGTCAATCTTATCAGAGTCGGCTAAATCGGCAATGGTTCGCGCCACGCGCAAAATGCGTCCATGGGCCCGAGCCGACAGGCGAAGCCTGGTCATGGCCTGCTCGAGCAAATCCAGCGCAGGCTGATCGAGCCCACAATACCGCTTCACGTGGCGCGGCTTCAACTGGGCATTCGTATAGAGGCCGTCGCTTCGATACCGCCTGCGCTGGCGATCGCGAGCCGCCACAACCCGGGACCGAATCGCAGCAGAAGTTTCTGCCGATGGAAGCTCCGCGCGCAGTTCTCGCACAGGCACCGGCGGCACGTCCAGATGAATATCCAGCCGATCGAGCAGCGGCCCTGACAGTTTCGCGCGGTAGCGGCGAATTTGCGTGACCGTGCAGACGCATGGCTTCGTTCTGTCCCCATAATACCCGCAAGGACAGGGATTCATTGCGGCAATCAACATAAACCGCGCGGGATACTTCAGCGATCCGCTGGCCCTGGTCAACGTGACATGCCCGTCTTCCAACGGCTGACGCAGCCCTTCCAACACACCCCGTTTGAATTCGGGAGACTCGTCGAGAAATAGCACGCCGTTGTGCGAAAGCGACACTTCGCCCGGTTTCGGCACCGTGCCGCCGCCGATCAGGCCGGCATCGGAGATGCTGTGATGCGGGGCCCGAAAGGGGCGGACCATCAACAGGGGCCGCTCAGGAGCAAGTTGCCCGGCGACGCTATGCACGCGCGTTGTTTCAATCGCTTCCTCCAAATCCAACAGCGGAAGAATCGAAGGCAGGCGGCGCGCCAGCATCGTCTTGCCGGAGCCGGGAGGGCCGACCATCAAGACATTATGTCCACCCGCCGCCGCGACTTCGAGCGCACGTTTCGCATGGTCCTGGCCTCGGACATCGGCGAAGTCTTCATCCTCCACCGGCCTGGAGGACTCCAGGATTCCATAGTTGGACAGACTCGGCGAGACGACTTGGCCCCCGTTGAGAAACTCCACGGCCTGCGGCAGCGTATGAATCGGGTACGCGCGCACACCGTCAACCAGCGCGGCTTCAGGACCGTTATCGGCCGGGAGCAGCAGCTCATACCCTTTGCGGCAGACAAGCCCGAACGACAAGGCGCCCGTAATCGGCTTGACACGGCCATCCAGCGACAGCTCTCCGATCAAGACGCGATGGCTCAGGACGGCCTGCGGGATCACCTCTTCGGCGACCAGAATGCCGATCGCAATGGCCAGGTCAAGCCCGGCCCCTTCCTTCTTGATGCCCGCAGGAGCGAGATTGACGGTGATGCGCTTGGCGGGAAAATGAAATCCTGAGTTTTTCAACGCGGACCGAACCCGATCACGGCTTTCCTTGACGGTGGCGTCAGGCAAGCCGACGACGGAGAACTGCGGAAGGCCGCCCGCAATATCGACTTCGACATCCACGAGATGGGCATCGAGCCCGACAAGTGCCGCACTCGTAACCTTGGCGAGCATGACGGAAACAGCCTTTCTGTACCCCGGAACCGGCGCGATTATAGAAACTCTTTAGGTAGGTTTCAACAGATCAACCAGGCAATGGGCGGTGATGGGCGTCAGACGGCTGAGAGCATACGGACGTAATGGTGAGTCGTGAGTGGCAAGTGGCTCGGAGGGGACGGTTCATGCGCTTCACGAGATACGCTTCACGTCCCTGCGCCGAGGCGTCGGCGGGCAGGCCAGTGACCCCTCGACTGCGCTCAGGGCAGGCGCTCCCGCACCCGATAGACCAAACAAACCAGCTTGATTCAAACAAATCGCAACGCCGCCGATGGGCACACTTTCACGTAATGTGAGACATCGTGCCGATTGTTTCCTATACTGCATCAGTCGAATACACGAGGGACTCGGAGCCTTCAGTCCCATGCAAAGAAACCCAACAGGTGGCCAATGATACGATCCCGCTCTGTGTCGCTACTCGCCCTCGGCCTGCTCACTCTCTGTTCCGCCTGTGCCGAACTGGAGCAGACGCTCAATACGCTGCAATTGCCCATCACCAACGGCGTCTTGGACGAACGCACGATCGCCGCTGGATTGAAAGAAGCGCTACAGGTAGGGACCGGAAATGCCGTCATGCTGACGGGGACACCCAATGGATATTTCAACACCCAGGCGATCAAACTCCTGCTGCCGGAGCAGTTACAGTCCTACGAAAAAGGGCTCCGCACTCTCGGCTATGGCCGGCAGGTCGATGAGTTTGTGCTGAGCCTAAACCGCGCCGCGGAACGCGCCGCGCCGCAGGCTCAGCACATCTTTGTGACCGCCATCGCCGACATGACATTCGCCGACGCCAAACAGATTCTGAACGGCGGCCACACCGCCGCCACCGACTACTTTCGCGTCAAAACCCGCGACCGGCTGGCCGCCGCTTTCCGCCCTACCGTGGAACAAGCTATGAATGAAGTCGGTGTCACCAGGCAATACAAAGCGCTCACCGGCTACCTCAAAGCCGTTCCCTTCGTCAAACGCGAAGCGCTGGATCTGGATCAGTATGTCGTGGCCAAGAGCATCGACGGCCTGTTTCTGATGCTGAGCCGGGAAGAAAAGAATATCCGCCTCAACCCATCGGCACGCGTCTCCGACCTGCTCAAGCGCGTATTTTCCCACCGAGCCGCCTAACTCCATCGCTCGCCGCCCACGCGCACCCGCATACTGAGCGAAGAGCCGATGGCCTCTGGCTCGCCTCGCTGAGTTGGCGAAGCGGGTTTATGGCTCGTCGGCGGGAACAGATACCGTACGGCACAAACTCTTCTGATAAGAGCGGTGTCTGTCCACAAACCACCCATGCCCGGCGGCGGTATCCAGGGTGATCGTGGCGCCGAGCGTGAGGGCGAGGTAGCCGTCGGCGAGGTCCACTATCGTTACGGTCACGCGGCTCAGCAGGTCGAGTTGCTCCGTCGAAAGGACTGAGGGCTGAGGACTGAGTGGTTCGGAGCGGATGACCATTGACGAATGACCCTTCGACTGCGCTCAGGGCAGGCGCTCCCGCACCAGACAGACCCAATGAACCAGACTGACCAAGTGTACCTCTACCACGGAGAGTTCCGTTGCCGAAACGCCGATGGTCCCCGACACGATCCCAGCGATTCCATTTGGCATGCCTATTAACCCCATCCCGTTACACGGCTTCGATTACGGAGCGCACACTATTCTGATAACAGCGATGGGAGCATAATGATCCCGATCTCCGGCCATAGCCCGCATTATTCATGAGCGCTTCTGCTGCAATCGCCGATCCGCTGCTCCGACACGCCTTCGGTCGGCGGGCTCGCCCCTTGGTCCCTCGACGTACTGCACGAGTACGCCTCAGGACCTCCGGGCTCCGCGCGCCGCTCTCGCAACGCGGCTTGGCGATTTCGCGACGAACCGCCATGAATAATGCGGGCTAGTCCCCCCCCATCGAACACTGTATAATCCGCGCCATGCGACGCTGGTATTCAGGCCCAGAGAAACGGGTTGTTTCGATCCTGCAGCGATCGAGGCGACGGTTTTGCCCGGTCATCGTTGTGGGCATCGGCCTGTCCCTCTTCCCCTCTCTGCAAGGAGTTCGTCCTCTTCCTGCGGTGGCTGCACCTATTGGTTCTCCCATTCCCGCGCAACGGCAGAGCAACGCCTCCTCCCCCCATGTCGGCTCGGCAATGACCGTGCTCGCCACTCTTGAGCAGGCTCGTGTGCTCCCGCCGGAAGGCACCAAAGAGGCGGATCGCATCATCAAGTCCGTGATACAGCTCCAATCCCTGTTTGCCAAAAGCACAGACCCAGGCCTGCGCGATTTCATGCGGCGCGCTATAGCGAACACGCAGGGAAAGCAGGCCGCAGATGTCTTGGCGCAATTCCGGTCGAACGGATGGACGTCGGACATGCTGGAGGCACTCGCCGAGGCGGCTGCACAGACACCCACGGAGGAACTCCAGCCGTTGGCGCCAGGATTCAAAGCATTCAACCTGTCGGTGGAAGACTTCCGTCAATTCATGCAACTGGTGAGAGACGGCAAGCAGGCGCTGGCCTCACAGGGGCACGATTTTCACGAGGTCTTCGCCGCTCATCGGAAGGCCATGCCGGGAGCCAGTCAGCATTGACCATTCACCGTCAACCATTCATTATCAGACCATCCACCATTAACCATCGAAGTTCCAGGAGGGACACATGGCAACGAGAGCGTACATTCTCATCAAGGTTAAAGCGGGAAAAACCAAAGACGTAGTTGCGGCTCTCAAGCGCATTACCGGCGTCGAGCAGGCCCATCCCTGTTTCGGACGGCCCGACATTTTTGTGTTTATCAGCGTGCAAGACGAGCGCGCGCTCTCTGACGTGGTGATCAGCAAGATCCACGCGATCGATGGAGTCGAAGAAACCGACACACACATTGTGGCGGAGTAGCATCTCGCGTATCGCGTGAAGCGTATCGCGTGAAAGAGAAGAGCATATCGCTGATGGCGTATGGCACGGGACCGACCGGAAAGTTTTGAGTTATGAGTTTTACGTGTTGAGTTGATAACTCACAACTAAGAACTTAAGACTCAGC
>Ga0210334_10439834_pt1 | contig 14432 bp, 12 predicted proteins | sample S306metaT_FD_164440 | JGI IMG/M metagenome (GOLD analysis project Ga0210334, IMG submission 164440) | Metatranscriptome of estuarine sediment microbial communities from the Columbia River estuary, Oregon, United States - S.306 (Metagenome... | ecosystem: Environmental > Aquatic > Marine >... | reverse complement strand
GGAGACGGCCGTCGAGGGGTCGCTCCGGAGCGCTGCCAGCAACAGGGCGTGACCCGCCGCCGGATCGTTCGGGGGCACCACGCGGGGCGCCAGCGTCCAGCGCGCGAACGCGGCTGCGTCGACGACCGGCACGAGCGTCGGGGTCGTCACCGCCTGGGCCACCGTCCAGGTCGCCCGGGTGGACGCGTCAGCCGCCACACCGTCGAGCGCGCGCCACCAGTCCTGCGCCTCGGCTTCGCGCAGGAGCCGCGGCAGCGCCACCGCGCGGGCGAGGTCCACGATCGCGGCCGCCTCAGCCTCCGCCAGGCGCTGCTGGTCCGACACCGGCAGGCCCGCGTTCGGCGGGTCGGAGAAGCTCGGTGGCATCGGCGTCTGCTCGTAGCGCGCCGCCTCGGCGGCCCAGCGCTCCCGCCACGCCGCCGGCGTCTCGCCGGGCGCTTCCCGATGTGCACCGGCGAGCCAGACGAGCGCCCAGGCGCGGGGCACGGCGCGGTAGACGTCGTAGCCGCCGCCGCCGGTCGCCAGCCAGCGGCCGTCCGCCCAGCGATGGGCGACGCCGTCCAGGAGACGGGCGGCGGTACCCATCGCGGTGGTGGTCACCCGCAGATGCCCGAGCGGGTCGAAGGCGTGGGCGTCCGCACCGTGCTGGCTGACGATGACATCCGGCCCGAACGCGGCCGCGACCGCCGGCACCAGCGCCTCGACCGCGGCCAGCCAGGCGGCATCCCCGGTGCCTGCCGGCAGGGGCACGTTGAGGGACGTCCCGGCGGCCACGCCCTCGCCCAGGTCGCGGATGTAGCCGGTCCCAGGGAACAGCGTCCGCCCGGATTCGTGGAACGAGAGCGTCAGCACACCCGGGTCGTGGCGGTGGATGGCCTCGACGCCATCTCCGTGATGGACGTCGAGATCGACGTAGAGCACCCGCAGGTCCTCGCGCCGGGCTCGGGCGATCGCCAGCGCGACGTCGTTGTAGACGCAGAACCCCGAGGCGCGGTCCGCCATGGCGTGGTGCAGCCCTCCGCCGGGGTGCATGGCGTGGTCGACGTCGCCGCGGAGGATCGCCTCGGTCGCTCTCAACGAGCCGCCGGCCACGGCGGCCGACGCCTCGTGCATGCCGCCAAAGGCGGGGGTGTCGCCCGGCCCGATGCCGGCCTCAGGCCAGCGATCGGGATCGTCGGAGAACGCGCGCACGGTCGCCAGGTACGCGGCGTCGTGAACGAGCCGGAGCTCCTCGTCCGCCGCCGGCTCGGGCGCCAGGCCCGGTACGGCCCCGACAGCGCGAAGCAGCTCGATGCCCGGCCCGAAGCGGCGTGGCGTGAGCGGGTGCGACGGACCGAAGTCGTAGCTGACCGAACGGGGTCCGAAGACGAGCAACGGGCCGGGCGGGCGTGTGGTGGGCGCCATCACTGCACGATAGCGACCTGCGCCGGCCTGCGTGCGAGCGCGTGACGAGCGCCCGGGGCGTACCATCCGCACATGCCAGTCGACCTGCTCGTCGTCCTGATCATCATCCTGGTCGTCGTGCTCATCATGCGCGGCCCCAAGACCCTGCCAAAGCTCGGCGAAGCGCTCGGGCGTGGCGTCAAGGAGGCGCGCAAGGAAGCCGAGGACCTGCGCTCCGACGTGCAGCGGCGCCAGGGCGGCGACGAGGAGCCGCCGACGACACCCGGCGCACCGACCCCGCCGGCCTGAGCGTTCCGCGATCAGCGATCCGGCGCGACCGATTCGGCGATCCACGCCAGGTAGCCCGGGCTACCAGCCACGATGGGCAGCGCGATGAGTTCGGGCTCGTCGTACGGGTGGAGTTCGCCGATCGCGGCGGCGACCGCCGGGTAGCGAGCGGTCGTGGTCTTGACGAGCAGCAGCCACTCCTCGGCCTCCTCGACCCGACCCTGCCATCGGTAGGTCGAGCGGATCGGACCGACCACCTGGACGCACGCAGCCAGCCGATGATCGACGAGGTAAACGCCGATGCGCTCGCCGTCGGATTCGGACGGCACCGCGGTCTGCACCTGCAGCACATCGGTCGCCATGGCATGAGTGTAGGGCGCTAGGCTGGAGCGGTGCCATCCCGCGAACCAGAGCCGATCGATATCGAGCGGCCCTCCAGCGGTCCGCACCGGGCGACGCTCGTCCACGACGGACGCCCGGTCGACACGTTGCGCGACCTTCCGCCGGCTCGTGGCGGACTGCTCTTCGTCGGGCTGAACCCCTCACCGGTCAGCGTGGCCGCAGGACATTACCACCAGGGGCCGCTGGGACGGCGTTTCTGGGGGCGGCTCATGCGCGCCGGCGTGATCCCGCCCGACAGCGACATCGAAACGGCCGACGACGCGCTGGTCGCCGCCGGTCATGGCATCACGGACCTCCTGAAGCGACCCTCCGAGCGAGACGACGCGAGCGACGCGGAGCTCACCGCCGGGGTCGGGCCGCTCTGGCAGAAGATCGCCGTCTGGCGTCCGGCCGCCGTCGTCTTCATCTACAAGCGGGCGGCCGAGATCGCGGCCGGGCGCCATCTCGAAGAACCGTGGGGCGTTCTGCCGTCGGTGGCGCTGGCGGGCCGGCCGTGCCTGCTGATGCCGGGTCCCTACGCCACGCTCGAGCAGGTGGACGAGGGCGTCAACCTGCTGACCAACCTGCTGACCGCGCTGCCGAGGCGCGACTGAGGCCCAGCGCGGATCGGGCAGGGAGCGTCGAAGGGTCGCCCCTGAACGGCCCGACTTCAGGGCAGGCGTCGCTCGGCCGCCTCGACGGCCGCCTCGATGGCCCCTCGACCCTCGATCGCGTTCCCGTGAGCGGGCAACAGGCGGACCGGCTCGAGCGATGCCAGCTTCGCCAGCGACTGGCGCCAGGCGCCTGGATCCGGCGGGCCGATGATCGACCGGGCGGGCGGCTCACCCACGAGGTCGCCGACGATCGCCGAGCGGCTGGCCGGCACCCAGTACATGACGTGTCCGGCCGGGGCCCGGGGGCGGCGCTTGCGACCACCCGCAGGTCGCCAGACGGCACCCGCGACCCATCGACCAGCTCCACGACATCGAAGGGGAGCGGGCGCCCGGCGCCCGGTCCCCCATGGACGACCACCCCGAGGCCCTCGCGGAGATGCTCGGCACCGCCGGCGTGATCGGGATCGGCCGAAGTCAGGCCGACGGCGCCGATCGTCGCGCCCTCTGCAGCGGCCGTCTCGACGATGGCCAGCAACGCCTCCTCACTCGGGTCGCCGGGGTCGACGGCGACCAGCTCGCGGCCACCGACGAGGTAGGCGTTGACCGCCAGCCCATCCACTCCGGCCCCGGACGGTTGGGTGATCCGGACGATGTCGGGCGCGACCGGCTCGACCTCGGGCAAGCCGCTCCGGCCGGACGCGATCGATTCGAGCGACGTGGCGTCGAGGGCGTGCTCGAGGCGCTGCAGGTTGGCGGTCGTCGGGAGCCACATCGGCACCTCGCCTCGGGCCAACCCGTCGAGCGCCGCCCGTGGCGTGAGCCATCGGTGCGCCGCGACCTCGTCACCCTCGAAGGAGACCTCGACGCCGGGTGGCAGGAAGGCCGCGAAGAAGCGGGCGTCGAACCGCCGTGGCAGCACGGGCGGGGTGACCCATCGCGAGAGCGGGATCAGCGCGTCGGTATGGAGGCGGACGCCCAGCCCGGCGCAGACGTCGGCGAACGTCGCCCGACCCGCCAGCAGCGCGGTGCGGGCGGCGGCCAGCCGGTCGGACGGAGCGACCGGCTCGGCGAGGAGCACGCCGGCCTCCTCGAATAGCTCTCGCAGCGCGGCCACGTGGCTTCCGAGCGCGGCCGGCGGCGGCGCGGAGCGGCCGAGGCGGACCGCCGCCTCGGCGGCGGTGAGGACGGATCGCGCCGCCAGGGCGGGGTCTGTGTCACCCGGATCCACGGCGCCGCCCGGGAACACGTGCAGGTCCGGAGCGAAGGCCATGGTCGACGGCCGATGGGTCAGCAGCACCTCCAGGGCGCCGGATCTCCCGCGCAGCAACACGACCGTGGCTGCCGGGCGCGGCACGACGTGGCCGTACGGTCCGAGCTCGGGGTGAGGCGTCGCCATCGGGCAACTCTAGCCGCGCCATGTCCCTGGTTGCGGCGGTTCGAACGAAGGCGGGGCGCCTCTGGCGATCGGGCCAGAGGGCCGCTACAGCTCGAGCGCAAAACCCCGCAACACGCGACCGGGCTCGTACTCCCAGTCGTTGGCCTCGTCGCGCTCGAAGCCCAGTGAGCGATAAAGGGATTGCGCCGCGGTCATCGATGGCAGGGTGAGGAGCACGAGCCGGCGCTTGCCCGCCGCGCGCGCCCGTTCGACGCACGCCTCCACCAGCGCCCGGCCGACACCGCGACCCTGGGCCTCCGGCGCGACGGCGAGCATCCGGATGCCGGCCTCATCGTCCCGCTCGATCTCCGCGAAGGGGCCCGGGCCGGGGACATACGCGACGCCCCCCAGCACCTCGCCTGACGCATCATCGACGGCAACGAGCACCGGCACGTGCGCCGCTCGGCCCCCGACATCGCGCAGCTCCTCAACATAGGCGCCCCTCCCGGCGATACCCGGCACCTGGAGATACGCGGCCACGGTCAGCTCGCCCAGGCGCGCGGCCTCGCCGGGCACCATCTCGCGAACGACGATCACTCGCTGGCCCCGAGGAGCAGCACGTAGAGCGCCTCGGGCTCGTTGACCGGCTGACGACAGGCGAAGTTCCGGCAGACGAACGCCGTCGGGCGGTCGTTGATCTGGAATCGGCCACTGAGCAACGGCACGATGGAGGTCCGCGAGTCCGAGGCACAGGCCAGGACCTGGCGTGGTCGAAACCCCTCGAGAGCCGGTCGCAGCAACCGCACCGTCTCGGGATCCCCGGGCTCTCCGATGACGGCGATCTCGACAAGCGGCCCCAGGTGGAGATCGGCCGCGATGAGCCACTGGCCGAACCCGGTCGGGTAGCGAGCGAGGTACGGACCGACCTGGCGCAGGGCGGCCTCGGCAGCGGCCCGATAGCGTCCCTCGCCGGTCAGCGCGGCAAGCTCCAAAAGGACCGTCGTCGCCATCGCTCCGCCCGACGGCACGGCGTTGTCCTGGAGGTCCCTGGGGCGCGCGACCAGCACTTCGTGATCATCGGCGACGTCGAAGAAGCCTCCGGATGGATCGGCGAACCGGGCGAGCATCGTGTCGGCCAGGCCTCGCGCCAGGCCGAACCAGCGCTCGTCGAACGTCAGCGCGTACAGTGCCAGCAGCCCTTCGGCGAGATCGGCATGGTCTTCGAGGACCCCGGGCGCGACGGCGCGGCCATCCTTCCAGGAGCGCCGGAGTCGCCCGTCGGGGCCGAGCAGGCTGGTGGCGATCGCCTCGGCCGCCCGGGTGGCCGCCTCGCGCAGGTCAACGGCGCGAGCCGCGATGGCCGGGTCGCGATCGAGTGCGAAGACGATCGCCGCCTCGGCGAAGGCGGCGATCGCCAGGCCGTTCCAGGCGGCCAGCGCCTTGCCGTCCCGCGCCGGCTGGGGCCGCGTCGCCCGCCGGTCGAGGAGCAGCGCCCTGGCTCGAGCGAGGCGCCGCTCGACCTCGTCGGACGCGAGGCCGAAGCGCTCCGCGAGCTCGACCGTCGGATGTCGACGCGAGAGGATCGTCCGCCCCTCCCAGTTCCCTTCGGCCCGGACGCCATAGGCCGCTGAGAACAGGGCGACGTCCTCCCCCGCCCCGGCGCCGACCATGACCTCGGCGACCTCCTCCTGTGTCCAGGTGAACGTCGCGCCCTCGACACCCTCGGTATCCGCGTCCTGGCTTGCCGCGAACGCGCCATCCTCGGTCGTCAGCTCGCGGGCGATGTAGGTCAGGGTCCCGAGGGCGACGTCGCGATAGACCGGCTCGCCGGTGGCCTGCCAGGCGTGGAGGTAGACCCGGGCCAGCTGGGCATTGTCGTAGAGCATCTGCTCGAAGTGGGGCACGAGCCAGACGCCATCGGTGCTGTAGCGATGGAACCCGCCACCGAGCTGATCGCGCACACCGCCGTCGGCCATCCGATCGAGGGTCCGGCGCGCCATCGCGAGGGCCCGCGCGTCGCCGGTCAGCCATCGCCGGAGCAGGAACTCGATCGTCATCGACTGCGGGAACTTGGGGGCGTGGCCCCAGCCGCCGTCGGCCGCGTCGAACTGGCTCTCGAGCGCCGACACCGCGCCATCGAGCGTCGCCCGGTCGGGCAGCACGTCCGTCCCGGGTTGGGTCGCCTGGCGTTCGACGAGCGCCGTCACCAGTCGGGCGCCGGCCTCCGTGACCTCCTCCCGCTGCTCGTCCCAGGCCCGCCTGACTCCGGCGAGCACCTGGCGGAAGGCCGGCATCCCGTGGCGCGGCTCGTCCGGGAAGTACGTGCCACCGTAGAAGGGCTTGCCATCGGGGGTCAGGAAGACGGACATCGGCCAGCCACCCTGGCCGGTCATCGCCACGACCGCGCCCATGTACAGCTGATCGAGGTCCGGGCGCTCCTCCCGGTCGACCTTGATCGCCACGAAGTCGCGGTTCAGCTCGGCCGCCGTCGCCACGTCCTCGAACGACTCGCGCTCCATGACGTGGCACCAGTGGCAGGCGGCGTACCCGATGCTCAGGAAGATCGGCTTGTCCTCGTCGCGTGCCCGGGCGAGGGCCTCCTCGCCCCAGGGATACCAGTCGACGGGGTTGCCGGCGTGCTGGAGGAGGTACGGGCTCGTCTCGCCGGCAAGGCGGTTCGGGCGGCGCGCGTCCGGCCGAGCGGACACGGGCGTCGGGCGCGACTGACGCGACGGGCGTGTCGAGGCGCCCGGGGTGGGCGCGTCGGCGCCGACCTCCGCTCGATCATCCGGGCGGTCGCTGGCAGGCACGAGCGGATGGTACCGCGTGCCCGGTCGCCGATCGGGTCGGCGCCGCCGCATGCGACGACGGCTCGACGATCGGGGATCGGCCGCATCTCGGGTCGACGGCCCGCTGACGTCGACCGATGTCCGGGTCGACCGGCTCTCGCCAGACCGAAGATCGGCCACGTATCCTGTGAGCGCAACGCAGCCCGCCCGCCTGATGCCGGGTGCGCCGTCCGCGTCCCGACGGACCCAGGCAGCGAACGGGCCGTGCCGTCCGCGAGAGGAGGCCCACCCAATGCCCCTCCTGACCCGCTCCGACATCGCCAGGCTCGCCGCCAAAGGCCACGGCGACCGGGTCTCGATCTACCTCCCGACGCACCCTGTCGGCCCCGATGCAGCACAGGACCCGATCCGCTTCCGCAACCTGCTGGACTGCGCCGAGGACGCCCTGGAGGCGCATGGCGCGTCATCCGCCACCGTGGCGCGGGTCCTGGACCCGGCTCGGCCGCTCCTCCAGGATCCCTCCTTCTGGCAGCATCAGGGCGAGGGCCTCGCCGTCTTCCTCGGGGACGGCGTCATCGAGACGTACCGGGCGCCCATCCGCTTCGAGGAGCTGGTGGTCGTCGGCACGCACTCGCATCTCCGGCCCCTCCTGCCGCTTCTGGGCAGCGACGGCAGCTTCGACATCCTGGCCCTGAGCCAGTCGAGCGTCCGGCTGTTCGAGGCGACCCGCGAGGCGATTCGCGAGATCGATCTGGAGGACGTTCCCACGAACCTCCGCGACGTCGTCGGCTATGACTTCGAGCAGCGCTCGTTGCAGTTCCATACGGGGACGTCGCGCGGCCGAGGGACCCGGAGCGCGGTGTTCCACGGCCACGGCGACGTCCGGGCCGGCCGCAAGACGGAGATCGCGGAGTTCCTGCACGCCGTCGACGACGGGGTCTGCCGGCTCCTGGGTCCCGAGCCTGGACCGCTCGTGCTGGCCGGCGTCGGCTACGTGACCGCGATGTATCGGGGCCTGTCGCGGCACCCCGACATCCTGGAGCGAACGCTCGAGGGCAACCCGGACCACCTCGAGCCCGGCGTGCTCCATGCCCGGGCACTCGACCTCGTCGATCCGCGGATCGCTGCCCGGCTGGACGAGGCGCTGGCTCGCTACGAGTCGGCCGTCGGGAGCGGCCGGACGAGCCACGACCTCGAGGTCATCCTGGGCGCGTCCGAGGACGGTCGGGTCGACACGCTCCTGCTCGCGATCGGCGTGCGTCGCTGGGGTCGCTGGGACGTCGCGACAAGGCGGGCCTCGCTCCACGAGCCTCGCCGGAGCGGGGACCGCGACCTCCTCGACGTGGCGGCCATCCGGGCGCTCGCCACTGGCGCTGAGGTGTTCGCAAGCGAGTCGGACCGCGTTCCTGGAACGTCCGGGGTCGCCGCTGTCTTCCGGTACTGAGGATCCGCCCTCGGCGCCGCGACGGATCGGCCGACAGCGGCTGACCTGGGCGGTCGAGGGATCGGCCCGGAGGCGGGTCGATCTGGGTGGTGGCGAGACGGGCCGACCGGGCCGTGTGGATCGGCACTGGCGCGTTCCGCGCGGACCGTGTACCGTTTGTTCGTCCCCGCGCAGCGCGGGCGATGCTCCGCGTGGTCGACCGACTTCTCGAACGGACCGTGCGACGGCGAACGAGTTCGGGAAGACGAAAGGGTCAATCATGGCCACCGGTACCATCAAGAAGGTCGTCTCCGACCGCGGCTTCGGCTTCATCACCGCCGAAGACGGCAAGGACTACTTCTTCCACCGCGACGGTCTCGACCGTTCGCTCGACTTCGACCGCCTCGTCGGCGGCGAGAAGGTCGAGTTCAACATCGAGCAGAGCCCGAAGGGCCCACGCGCCTCGCAGGTGCGCTCGGTCTAGCTCGGGCCTGGGTGGCGCGATCGCACGATCGCCCCACCCGCTCAGCCGTTCGTTCCGGCCCCCGGTCAACCCGGGGGCCGTTCGATTCTCGGCCCGCCGGGCACCCGGCTCGGCCGGGCACCCGGCTCGGCCGGGCAGATCTCCGCCGGCGCGTACACTCGACCGCGATGACCGCCTCCGCCGTTGTTCCCGGCTTCCGCCCGTCGACCCGCGGGCTCCACTTCGCCAACCGGTTTCCCCACGCGGCGCCGATCCGGATCCCCCTCGGACCACTCGGGGAGCTACCGATCGGCGACGCTGCCGACGGCCTGTGCGGGGGGATGAGCCTCACGGTCCGCGACCTCTGGGAGCGCGACCTGCCTCCGCCGGCCGACACCCAGCCGCCGGCCGCCGAATCCCCGCTCTTCCGACTCCTCGTTCGCCGCCAGGTGGAGAGCTTGGACTGGCTTCGCGTGCCGTTGCGCTTCTACTCCCTCCAGGCCTTCCGCCCGGAACGCCCCGACCCCTTCGCCAAGATCCTCCGGCGTCGCTCGCGGACCGGCGAGGCGATCGTCGAATGGCGGCGCATCCGGCGCGAGATCGATGCCGGTCGGCTGGCGCCGATCGGGCTCGTGCGCACGGTGAGCCCCAACCCGCTCGAGCTGCGGCGGAACCACCAGGCGCTCGTCTACGGCTACGAGGTCGAGGCCGACCGGCTGCGCCTCATGCTCTACGACCCGAACCATCCCGATCGCGACGACGTCGAAGTGCGGATGCGCCTGGGAGTCGAAGGACGGGGGCCGGCGACGATGCTCCAGACGACCGGCGAGCCCGTCGAGGCGTTCTGCCTGCTCCCCTACCGAGCCGGCTGACCGGCCGCGTCTGCCGGCTCGCCCACCGGCTCCGGCTGGGATCCCATCTCGTCCGCCGCCTCCGCCGGGCCGACCGGCTCCGCCGGGTCGACCGCCAGTGCTGACTCGATCGGAGATTCGCGGCGGGGCATCAGTGTCGCGGCCAGGACCGCCGCCACGATCGTCGCGGCGACCCCCAGGGCGATGGCCAGGGTCAACGAGTCGGTCGCGATGACCCCGGTCAGCGCCGATCCGATCGGATAGCCGGCGAAGTTGAACGCCATCGACACGGCGAATGCGCGGCCGAGCATCGCCGGATCCGTGCGGCGTTGGCGGACCGTGAACATGGCGATATCGAGCGGGCCGTTGAGGAGCCCGAAGGCGAGCATCGCCACGGCGACCAGGACGAGCCCGGCGGTCGGCGCGATCGGGCCGAAGGCTCCGGATGCCGGCAGCAGGAGCCCGATGACGGGCGCCATCAGGAGCATCGGCAGGACGAGCATCGACCACTCGCGGTCGCGTGTGTCCATCCGCCCGAAGAGCGTCGTCGAGACCATCCCGGACAGCCCGGACAGCGCGAACACCACGCCGACCATCGCCTCACTGAAGCCGAGCGAGTCGAGCACGAGCAGCGGGATGACGATCGTGGACATCCCGCCCGCCAGGTTGAGCACGGAGATCGAGAAGCCGAGACCGCGCAAGGTGCGGTTGCGCCAGGTGTACTTCACGCCGCGCCAGGCATCCGCGAACACGGTGCCACTGGAGACGGCTGCATGTGCCGGCTCGCGGACGCCGATGAGCGCGATCGCGGCGAGACCGAACGGCAGGGCGATCGCGATCATCGCCGGCGCGGGACCGAGCAGCGTCACGGCGACCGCGGCCAGCGGCGGCCCGAGGATCGTCGCGACCACATAGCCGTTCGAATCCATCGCGTTGACCCGCTCCCAGAGGTGGCGCGGCACCATGAGCGGGAACAGCGTGCGCAGCCCGACGACGCTCAGGATGCTCGTCAGGGAGGTCACGATCGTGATGAGCACGAGGAGTGGCGCCGGCAGCAGGTCGGCCATCGCCAGGACGCCGATGAGCACCAGCGAAGCGAGCGCGACGACGTAGTCGAACGCCATGAGACGAACCCGGCCGCGGCGATCGAGCAGCGCGCCGGCGACCGGGGCGATCATGAGACCCGGGAAGATCGAGGCGAAGGTCACCAGGCCTGCGAGGGCTGGCGAGTCGTACTCGGCAAGGACGAACAGGACCAGCGCGACGCCGACCATCGACTGGGCGATGCGCGCCAGCTGCATCGAGGTGATGAGACGGCCGAGCGTCGGGACCTGGAGGAGCGCGCGGTACGAGCGGTCGCGCGGGACCGGGGCGGCGGCGTCCATCGCAGGGTCGAGTGGCGGCTCGGGCACCCGTCGATGCTAGCCGAGCCGCATCGCTCGCGGGCTCCGACTCGGCCGCCCTGACCCAGGGAGCCGGGGGCTCGGCCGCCCGAACCTCGACTGCCCGAACCTCGGTTGCCCGAACCTCGGCTGCCGAGATGCGCGCGGCGCGAACTCCGCCGCCCGACGACCCGTTCGGCCCTTGCCCCTGGTGCGGCCTTGGGCGCACGATGCGAGGGCGATGAGCGACTGGCGTGCCGGCCTCGGCGGCGATCCCCTTCCATGGCTGCTCGACGAATCTGTGCCGGCCGTCCGCCACCGGGCGCTCCGGGAGCTGCTCGACCGACCGGCCGACGACCCGGACGTGGTCGAGGCCGGCGCGGCGGCGATGTCCACCGACCCGATCGCCTCGATTCTGGCAGCCCAGAACCCGGAGGGCTGGTGGGTCAAGCCTGGCGGCGGCTACTCGCCGAAGTACACAGGCACCGTCTGGTCGGTCATCTTCCTCGACCAGCTGGGCGCCGACGGGGGCAACGAGCGGGTCGCCCAGGGCTGCGGATACCTGCTCGATCACGCGCAGACGCCGAACGGTGGCTTCGGGTTCTCGGGCGGCGCCAAGGTGCCGCCGCCCTCGACCGTCGCCCACTGCCTGAACGGCAACCTCCTCCGATCGCTCATCGGGCTGGGATGGCTGAAGGACGAGCGTGTCCAGCGTTCGCTGGCCTGGCAGGCCGGCGCCATCACCGGCGAGGGACACGAGCGCTGGTACGCGGCCGTCCCCGGGCCGGGTCTCCGCTGCGGGGTCAACGAGGGGATGCCGTGCGGCTGGGGTGCGGCCAAGGCGGTCCTCGGGCTCGCGCGCGTCCCTGCGGACGAGCGTTCGGCCGCCGTGACAGGCGCGCTCCAGCAGGGTGTCGAGTTCCTGCTCTCGGTCGACCCCGCGACCGCGATGTACCCGATGGGCTGGGGCAACACGCGCCCCAACGGCTCGTGGTTCCGGCTCGGCTTCCCGAGCGGCTACGTCGCCGACGTGCTGCAGGTCATGGAGGCCGTCTGCGAGGCCGGCGCGGGCGGCGATCCGCGCCTGGAGCCGGCCGTCGAGTGGTTGCTCGCCCAGCGAGACGCAGAGGGCCGCTGGAAGAACCGCTACCCGTACAACGGCAAGATGCACGTCGACATCGACCGCCCCGGTCAGGCGAGCCGGTGGGTCACCCTGCGAGCGTGCCGGGTCCTGAAGATGGTCGCCGAGGCCGGTGCTGGAGGGTCCGGCGTGGCAGCCATCGCCCGGGGTGCGACGCCGGCCTGATCGCCAGCCGGCTCCAGCCCGTCACGATGTGGCAAGGGCCTTGTCAGGAGACGGCACGGGCCCAGCAGCCACGCGGTCGCGGCTCGTGCGGCAGCGTCTCGCCCGGCCTCGGCCCGCTCGAGACAGGCCCGCAACGAAGCGCGGCTGCAACAGAACGGTGCCCGGGGCGTCCTCTCATCGGAGGACGCGACATGGATGCGACCCATGCACTCGAGACAGAACGGCCCGGACCGAGCTCGACGCGGCCGCTCCTGGCCATCGGATTCGGCATCGGCGTGCTCGTCTTCGTCGCCCTGGTCGTCGTGCTCCTGCTTCCGCGAACCGGGCCGACGTACCCCGCCGGATCGCCCGAGGCCGTCTTTCAGGCCTACCTGGCGGCCGCCGACGCCTATGACCTCGAGGCCGCCTACCAGGCCTTCTCCCCGCGCATGCGAGCGACCTGGAGCTACGGCGAATTCGCCCGCGAACGCAACATGTACGGGTACGGCGGGAACAAGCGAAGCGTCTGGATCGACAGCGTCGACCGCAGCGGCGACCGGGCGATTCTGCACCTGACTATCGAGTGGGTTTCGGGCGACGGCCTGACGGCCTCGCGCTGGTACGACCGCGACGTCCGGATCGCGATGGTCCTCGACGACGGCACCTGGTACATCGACCAGGGCCTCATCGATACCCCGCTCAACTACTGAGAGTCGGAGGGAACCGCGATGTCAGCCGCTCGAAGGCTCTACCTCTACGGGGTCTCGGCCATCGCGCTGACCCTGCTCTGCGTCGGGTCGGTCGACCTGCTGCAACTCGTCTTCCGCCAGCTCGCCGGCAACGCCCCGATCGGCGGCGGCTCCGATCGGGAAGCTTTGGCCGCCGCCCTCGCGCTGCTGCTCGTCGGACTCCCGCTCTGGGCCGTCCACTGGTGGCTCGTCGAGCGCACCGCTCGAAGCGCGACTCCCGCCGGCGACGCGGATCGGCGATCCGACCTGCGAGGCTTCTACCTCGCCATCGTCCCCGCCGTCACCCTCATCTTCTTCGCGACCCAGGCGTCGACCATGCTGGAGCAGGCGATGCGGCAGCCCCTCCGGGTGAGCGACCTCTACGAAGCGCCGATCTGGGACGCCGTCTCGATCACGCTCGTCGCCTTCGCCGCTTGGGTCTTCCACGTCAGGACCCGCCATCTCGACACGCTCGTCGGACCCATCACCGGCCCGGCCGCCGCGTCGGGCCGGCTCTACCTCTACGGGGCGATGATCGGTGGCGCGGTCGCCGGCCTGCGTGGCATCTCGGTCCTGATCGAGACCCTGGGCAACGCGATCCTCCAGACCGGCGCGCTCGTCGGATCGGACGCGTTCACGTGGTCGCTCGCGAACGGTATCGCGCTCACCGTGATCGGCGGAGCGATCTACGCGGGCCACGCGGTCTACGCGGGCCGCCTGCTCTTCGCGCCGGATTGGCGCCGCGAGGCCGAGCGGGCGTCGAAGGTCCGCGCCGGACACGATGTCGTCGCCCTCGGCGTCATGGCACTCGTCTCGCTCTACGCGACCGCCGAAGCGGTCAAGTGGATCCTCGCCATCCCGCTCGGCGCATTCCGTCCCGACGATCTGGCGCACGCCGCCCAGCTCACCGTCGGTCCGCTCGTGACGATGCTGCCGTTCCTGGTCGCCGGGATCGTCTGCGGTCGGGCCGCGGTCCGGGACGCCGCGCGGTTCGTCGGTCCGGAGGCTGAGATCGACGCCGTGCGCCAGACCCGCCTCGTCCTCGCCGCCCTGGGCCTTGCCTTTGCCGCTGTGGGAGCCGCGCGGGCATTCGGGATCGGGCTCGAGGAGATCCTCGGGCGCAGCACGTTCGCCTTCGACGTCACCCTCAAGGAGGAGCTCGCGCAGTTCGCGGGCTACGCGATCGTCGGGCTGCCGGTCTGGCTCGTCGCCTGGGCGAGGGTCCAGCGCAGCGGTGACCTGGCGCGACCGGCCGAGTCGCGCTCGACGGCCCGTCGCGGCTACCTGTTCCTGGTCATCGGTGTCACGGTGACCGCAGCGGGGCTGGCCAGCGCGTTCCTCGCCTACCAGGTCATCCGGGCCGTGCTCGGGATCGGCGGAGCCACGGTCGGCGCCGAGCTGAGCCAGCCGCTCGCGATCGCGATCGTCGGCGGCTTGCTGCTCATCTACCACGCCTGGGTGCTGCGCGGC
>Ga0210334_10095174_pt1 | contig 14473 bp, 18 predicted proteins | sample S306metaT_FD_164440 | JGI IMG/M metagenome (GOLD analysis project Ga0210334, IMG submission 164440) | Metatranscriptome of estuarine sediment microbial communities from the Columbia River estuary, Oregon, United States - S.306 (Metagenome... | ecosystem: Environmental > Aquatic > Marine >... | reverse complement strand
GTTTCATCACGCGCTGCCCCAAGGCGCTAATTTGATAGGCTGCCGAACCACCCGCACCGGCGGCGCTACTCATCCGGCCCGTCGCGTCATAGACGAAGCTGTTTACTCCATCGGACACGGAGGTATAACCGAATCTGGTGTACGGCGATGAGTTGAGGAAGGCGGCGTGACCTGCTGAAATGCGATTGTCGAGATCGTTCTCAGCAACCCACAAAGGGAGTCACGCCACCGATGAAGAAGGATACGGTAGTTGAACTTCGCAGGCCAGCGCAGGAAGAGGACCCTTTGAGCACGATGCTTCGCGAGGGCGCGCAGCGCCTGGTGGCCCAGGCCGTGCAAGCCGAGTTCGAGCGGTTTCTCGGGCGCTTTGCCGGGGAGCGGATCGACGGCGGGCGTGCGGCGGTGGTGCGCAATGGCTTTCAGCCCGAGCGCGAGATCCTGACCGGGCTGGGGCCGGTGGCGGTGCGCGTGCCGAAGGCGCGGTCCCGAGGCGAGACGCCGGCGGTGTTTCACTCGCGGCTGGTCCCGCCGTACGTGCGCCGGGCGAAGAGCGTGGACGTGGCGCTTCCCTGGCTGTACTTGCACGGGATTTCCAGCGGCGACATGCGCGAGGCGCTGGCCGCGCTTGTCGGTGCGGAGGCGGCGGGGCTCTCGGCCTCGGTCGTGGCGCGGCTCAAGGGCCGCTGGATGGAGGAATACCGGCTCTGGCGTCGCTCCAGGCTCGGTAGGGAGCATTGGGTGTATCTCTGGGTCGACGGCATTTACTCGGGGCTGCGAGCCGAGGACGGGCGGCTGTGCGCGCTCGTGGTCATTGGCGTGAACGAGCGGGGCCAGAAGAAGTTCCTCGCGATCGAGGACGGGGTGCGCTAGTCCAAGCAGAGCTGGCGCGAGCTCCTTCTCGCGCTCAAGGGACGGGGCCTGGCAATCCCGCCCAAGCTCGCGGTGGGCGACGGCGCGCTCGGCTTCTGGGCCGCCCTCGAAGAGGTCTACCCCGAGACGCGACATCATCGGTGCTGGAAGCACAAGACGGCGAACGTCCTCAATTACCTCCCGCGGGCAGTGCAGCCCAAGGCGAAGGCGGCACTGCACGAGATCTGGATGGCCGAGACCAAGGCCGAGGCGAACCGCGCCTTCGATCAGTTCATCGCCACCTTCAGTGCGAAGTACCCCAAGGCCGTCGAGTGCCTGGCCAAGGACCGCGCCGAGTTGCTCGCCTTCTATGACTTCCCGGCCGAGCACTGGATTCGCCTGCGGACCTCCAACGTCATCGAATCGAGTTTCGCGACGGTCCGCCACCGCACCGACCGGACCAAGGGGTGCCTGACGCGTGACGGCATGCTCGCCATGATCTTCAAGCTCGGCATGGGCGCCGAGCGCAGCTGGAAACGACTGCGGGGATTCCAGTGGCTCGCCAAGGTGATCGGCGGCGTGAAATTCCGCGACGGAATCGAAGTCCAGCAAGGTGTACGAAAGGCAAGCAGTCAAGCGTCACGCAGGATCGCCGCCTGACCAACCCGCGTACACCAGATTTGACAATAGCTCTAGTTTCTTTCCCCGCAACGAGAATGCCGTGGCGATCACCGGTGACGGGGATGTGCCCCGACCGCGTATTACCTGGAGGGTTCAGCCCGGCAGCCGCCGCGAAAAATGCCGGCGCGGGAGCCGTCTTCGCGCTGGACGCTGGTGGCGAGCCGACCGCTCACCCGGTCCAGGGTCACTTCTTCCAGCATGCGCTCGCCGGCAGTACCCGTCACCTCAAACCACGCCATGACGTGCTGGCCCGAAGTTTCGAAGCGGCCCTCGTAATCTGCGGACTCCACCTTCATGGACGCTTTGTCGCTTCCAATCATGAGCGTCAGCGTACGATTCTGGGGCGAAACGGGCGTGCCCGGTTCCGTCTGGTAGGCGCCCTGGCATTGCCACACTTCCGGGAGGGAAGCCGGCTCGGCGAGGGCGGCGGCAGAGAGGGCGGCGGCAAGAAAAACCATCAGGTGAGGTTTGCGCATCGGGTCGGGGCTCCTGGGAAGGCGGAAAAGCGATGCAATGTACGGTTGATCCGGGGCGGACTCAAAGCTTGTAACCGATTTGCCGCAGGAATCCTTTGCGCCACTGGATGTCGGCGTCGCCCTCGAAGCCTTTGGGGCTGGCTCCGTCCACCACTCCCAGAATGCCGCGGCCCTGAGCAGTCTCCGCCACGATCACCTCGGTGGGATTGGCGGTGGCGCAGAAAACGCGGCATACCTCGGGCACCATCTTGATCGTATTGAGCACGTTCACCGGAAAGAAACCGCTCCTGAGAAACACGATGAAGGAATGGCCAGCACCCTGGGCGGCCGCGTTCTTCTTCGCCAGCTCGATCATGTCCGGGTCGGTGCCCGAAAAGCGCACCAGGCACTTGCCGGAAGCTTCGCAGAACGCGAGTCCGAATTTGATGCCCGGCACTGCGCCGACCAGTGCCTCGTGGACGTACTCCACCGACTTGATAAAGTGGGTCTGGCCGAGGATGAAGTTAGTGTCTTCGGGCTTCTCGACCTTGACCGTGATGAGTTGCATGCGGGTCCCGGATTTCCGGGTTGTCGTAGGGCCCAGAGATTATAGCCGCACGCCCTTCACGAGTGTGCCGGAATTCCCTCCGCGTCGCCGCGGCGGTGCAGAGATGCTCAGGGGCGGCCCCGGTACCCGGTGCCGATCGTCTTCATCACCAACGGGTCATTGCCGGTCGCGACGGGCAGCGTGGGGTCCCGGGGCATGGCGGGAGCGCCGGCACCCGTTGTCAATGAGTGAAGGAAAATAGATTTCCCTCGACACCGTGGGGGTTCTTGCCCATAGTGAACAGGTTGCCAGCGTCCAGTCGATTACGCAGTCCCATCGCTCCGCCTCGGTCTCTGCGCGGCAGGGCAGGCCCTCGGCGATCGCAGAGCCATTACGCTCCCGCCCGGATGTCTCAGCCCGTGTCCAGACTGCAAAGGGTCCGAATCTTGCCCACACCAGGAGGTATCCATGATCACTAAGCTTCAGAACGTCGGCGTTCCGCCCAAGTCAGAAAGCCCGACGCTGCGCATCGCCCGTCCGGTACCGACCCCGACCCTGCCGACCAAGGGTGGGTCTGATATTTCCAAAGGCTCCGTTGCAGAGAAGCAAATAAGTCCCGAGCGGCGCCAGCAGATGATTGCCGAGGCGGCGTATTTTCGCGCCCAGCGGCGCGGGTTCGCGCCCGGCGCCGAGGCCCAGGATTGGCTCGAATCCGAGGCCGAGGTAGAGGAACTGCTGGCCGCCGGTTAGCGGTCAGGCACGCCGATGCTTACCGAAGGGACCCCAGAGAGTCGTTACAAGCTGAGCCTGTCCCAGGCCCGATATTACTGCCGGAGGCCGGAATGCGCCCCGGGAACTAGCATGGAGGGCTATGCCAGGATGCTGGAGAGCGCCGGCATCGAGGTCACTGCCCTGCACGCAACCTGGCTGGAGGCCAACGCCACCCAGGGCAAGGTATGGACGGCGCTGAGCGGGCTGAGCTGGTAGGCCGCGGCAGGGTGCTGTCGCGCCCGCTGCGGTCACGCCACGTATTTCAGGATCGCGAAGTAATGAACGGCGCTTCCGCCGACCACGAACAGGTGCCAAATGCCGTGCCAGTGGGTGAATTTCTCGTCGAAAAGGTAAAACCCGATCCCCGCGGTGTAGATCACGCCGCCTGCGGCGACCCAGGCGAATCCGCTCCAGCCCAGCGCCTGAACCAGGGGCACGATGGCGATGAGGGCGACCCAGCCCATGAGAATGTAGATCGGCAGCGAGAGTGCCCGCGTCTTCTTCCCCAGCCAGAACTCCTGGGCGATGCCCGCTGCCGCCAGCCCCCAGACCACCCCGAACAGTGACCAGCCCCAGGGACCGCGCAACGTGACCAGGGTGAAGGGCGTGTAGGTGCCGGCAATCAGCAGATAGATGGCGCTGTGATCCAGGCGGCGGAAGAAGTCCTTAACCTTGCCTCGCGTGCTGTGGTAGAGCGTGGACAGGCCATACAGCAGAACCAGGGATGCGCCGTAAATGCCGAGGCTGGCAACCTTCCACGCATCGCCCCGCAGGGCGCCCATCACCAACAGCACCACGGCTCCCGACAGGGCGAGCACCGCGCCTGCCAGGTGGCTGTAGCTGTTGAATCGTTCGCCGTGATACACAGTTATGGGGGCCGGCCAGGGCGGGCGCCGCCCCGATCCTCGCGGGGGGGGTTGATATCCCCCATTTTACTCGCTGCGGACGGCGGGGCGTAACGCCGATTCACGATCCTCGGCCGCCCATTGATGCTATAGTGTGTCACTGAAGAAGGGCGACTGCCCTTCGTCCGTGTCTGTGGGCTTTGGCATGACACCGACCGTCGCCCGGCTTGCGCGACGGCGGTTCACAGCGGGTCGAGTACCCGCGGCAACTCTGATTTCGACGGCCGCGCACCGCGGCGCGATTCCCGAAATTCAAGCATCATCCGGCACATGCACTACGTGCCGGTTCATCGTTTTTCCCTTTTGGAGAGCATGATATGTCCAGTCATCAGGAAAAAACCGCCGGCGGTGGCCCAGGCTACGCCGATATGGCATCCAGAATCGCCGCCATCGTTTCCGATTCCAGCAATCAACTTCTCAAGCTTCAAAGCGAAGCCGGGGGAGCGCTGTTCGTGCACAATGCACAGGCGCTCCAGGCCGCGCTGAATGCCGGGGGTGGGGCCGCCACCATCACGGCTTGGCCCGGCCTTTGCCAGGCGAACGTGGTCCGGGTCCTGGAGGTGTCGCGCAGGTGGATCGAGATCGTGTCCCAGGCCCAGACCGAAATGGCCGGGCTCATGGGTGTTCGGTTCCCGGCCTTTGGCGTGGGAATGCCCCTCGACCTCGGGCAATTCACAAAGGCCATGATCGAGAGTTTCAAGAAAGCGGCGTGACGGCGCGCCATAGTCCTCCCCGAGAGTTTAACCCGGGTGCCCCGCCGCGATGGCGGGGCATTTTTTTGCTGCGCGGGTTGGGGCAGGCATCGCGCCAGTATCATTTACCAAGGACCGGGCGGGAGCGCTTCCCGGGCGATTCCCGAAAGGAGGTGCAGTCCCGCGCCGACGGCCGCCTGGCAAGGCGCCACGCCGCGACCTCGGCGGACGACCCAGCCTATTCCTTGGCCGCCTGGGGCAGCGTGTAGCGCAGGCACTGCTCGATGCCGGCGGGGTCAAGCACAACCCCCGGCCTTGGGGTGAGGGTGAAGCACACGCATCCGTCTTCCACGCGCTCCCCGATGGTGTCCACGTTTAGGCACTCGCCCGAAGGGCAGGCCCAGGCGGTTTTCCTGCAGTCGCGAATGGTTTCGATCAGCGCCTGCTCCTGCCCCGCCACCTCGTCGATGCGGATGCTGAGTCCGGCGTCCTGCTTCTCGATGCGGAATTTCATGGCCCCTCCTTCCTGCCCGGATGTTTCGCCGAAGAGTTGCACCTGCCCCGGCGCCTTTCGGTTCCCTGTCGTGACGAGTATACCGCTGGGACCGTACTCCCACCCAGCGGTGTCGGCCAGTCTCTCGCTCCGCGGTGCCCGGGGTTCCGATGGCGCCCGGGCTGGGCGTTCATGCTCCCTCCCGGCGCGGGCAGGGGAAGGGAGCGTTGAAGAGCCTGCCCCCGACCGGATCCCGGGGGGCACCCGTGCGCGCCTTCTGCCGCTCAGGCCTTATGCGCCGCCTCGTCCCGCAACAACCGCCGCAGCACCTTTCCGATATTGGATTTTGGCAACGGCTCCTCGCGGAACTCCACGATCTTGGGCATCTTGTAGCCGGTCAGGTGCTTCTTGCAGTGCGCGAGCAGCGCTTCGGCGGTGAGACCAGGGTCTTTCTTCACCACCGCGATTTTCACCACTTCGCCGGATTTCTCGTCCGGGACACCGATGGCCGCCACCTCCAGCACGCCCGGGTGCATCATGACCACATCCTCGACCTCGTTGGGGTAAACATTGAAGCCCGAAACCAGGATCATGTCCTTCTTGCGGTCCGTGAGCTTGATGAAGCCCTTCTCGTTCATGAAACCCATGTCGCCGGTGCGAAACCACCCGTCCTTGGCAAAGACCTTCGCGGTTTCATCGGGCCGGTTCCAGTAGGCCTTCATCACCTGCGGACCGCGAATGCAGATCTCGCCGACCTGCCCGAGGGGCAGTTCGTTGCCGTCATCATCCAGCATCGCGACCTCGGTCGACGGAATCGGCACTCCGAGGGTTCCCGTCCAGTCGACGTTCAGGGGGTTCCCGATCGCTCCGGGCGCCGTCTCGGTGAGCCCGTACGCTTCCATGAGCGGTACCCCGGTGACCTGCTTCCACCTCTCGGCCACGGCGCGCTGGACTGCCATGCCCCCCGCGTTGGCCATTTTCAGGGCGTGAGTATCGACTTCGGAGAACCCCGGCGCATGGAGCAGCGCGTTGTACAGGGTGTTGACGCCGATCATCGCGGTGAAGCGGGTCTTCTTGAGCACGGCCATGAACGCCGGAAGATCGCGCGGGTTGGTGATCAGGATGTTGTACGCGCCGATTTTCATGAACACGAGGGTCGCGGTCAGCGCGTAGATGTGATAGAGGGGCAGCGGGGTGATCGTGGTTTCCTTGCCATCCAGCAGGTCCCGGGCAATCCACGCGCCGAGCTGCTGGACGTTCGCCACCATGTTGCCGTGGGTAAGGATGGCGCCTTTCGCCACGCCGGTGGTACCGCCGGTGTACTGGAGGAAGGCGATGTCGTCGTGGGTGAGCGGCACCGGGTCGAGTGCCTGATCCGCGCCCGCCCGCAACGCCTGCTTGAACCGGGTGGTGCCGGGGATGCTCCAGTACGGCACCATCTTTTTCACATGCTTCACCACCAGGTTGATGAGCAGTGCCTTGACGACGGGGAGCAAGTCGCCGATCTGCGTCGTGATCACGGTCTTCACGCGGGTCTTGGCGATCACTTCCTGCAGCGTGCGGGCGAAGTTCTCCAGTACCACGATGGCGACGGCGCCTGAATCCTTGAGCTGATGCTCCAGCTCGGTGGCGGTGTAGAGAGGATTGACGTTCACCACGGTGAGGCCGGCCCGCAGCGCACCGAACAGCGCAACGGGATACTGGAGCAGGTTGGGAAGCATGATCGCCAGCCGGTCGCCCTTCTGCAGCCCGAGCACCTTTTGCAGGTAGGCGCCAAAGTTCCGGCTGGCCTGATCGAGCTCGCCGTAGCCGATGTTCACGCCCATGTTGCTGTAGGCGGGGAGATCGCGGAACCGCTGACAGCTCGTTTCAAGAACGTCCCCGAGCGACGAAAATTCGCCCACATCAATTTCCGCCGGTACTCCTTCCGGATACGCCTTCAGCCAGATCCTTTCCATGTTTCCCCTCACCCATTCCAAAGCCGGATTTTAGGGCCATTATGAGGGGCGACGTCGCGCGGTGCCAGACCTAGCCACCATTGAGGGTTGCGGAAGCGAGCGATGCTCATGCCCCTCACCCCCGGCGCGGCGTATCGTTCGCTCGGGGCGGACGAGGGGGAATGGCAGGCGGTGCCCGTCACTGCGAAGCGATGACGCCTTCTATGGATTTTGGGGGCACGCGTTTCTGCTGCGGCTAATGGCAGACCCTGCCGGGCGGCATGCCCGCGCAGCTATCCGGTGTTGGCGGGCTATTCGTGACGCCCACCGATATCGCGCACCCGGCGAGCAGCAGACACAACAATACGGCCAGCGACCTCAAAGTCCAGGTCTCGCGGTCAGCCCCTCGCGCGCCTTCCGGAGGGGCGGGCGCGCGTAGTGGCGGGCGGCGCGTCTCCGGACTGGGCCAGGCGCTGGCGCAGGCGCGGCACCAGCCAATCCAGCAGGGCGCGCACCCGCGAGGACATGAGCCGCCCCTGGGGATACACGACGTGGATCGGCAGCGCCGGCGGCTCGTGGTCCCGGAGCAGGAGCAGCAGCCGCCCCTCGGCCACCGCGACGCGGGTCTGGTAGCACAGGAACATGCCGCAGCCGAGCCCGTTCACGGTTGCGTCCAGGGCGGCATCCACCTGGTTGGTGACGAGCGGGCCGTCCACGGTCACCCGCTTCGGCTTGCCCGGACCGCGGAATTCCCAATCGTTGCCGGAAAAGAGCCCGGTGAAGCGGATGCAGGCGTGGGCGGCGAGGTCTTCCGGGGCGGTGGGCGTGCCGGCGCGGCGCAGGTAATCGGGGCTGGCGCAGATCACGCGCCGGGTCTTGCCCACCGGAATCGCCACCAGGGAGGAATCGGCGAGGTGGCCGATGCGCACCCCAACGTCCATGCCTTCCTCCAGCAGATTCGCCACCCGGTCCAGCAGCAGCAGCTCCGCCCGCACCCTGGGATAGGCGCTCAGGAACTCCGCCAGCAGTGGCGCGACGTGCAGCCGCCCGAACATCACCGAGGAGATCACCCGCGTCACCATCATCGCCTGGCGCGTCACCGTGCCCGCCCTCGACCGCGTGCCCACCCGCGCCCAGTGGGCCGATCCCATCTTCGCCGGCGACATCCGCGACAAGACCGTCGCCGTCTGCCTCCACGACCCCGACACCGGCCAGTACTGGGACCCCGGCATGTGGTGGGCCAACGACTGGGGCAAGGCCCTGGAGCGCATGCGCAAGGCCGCACTCAGTTGATCGCGCGATGAAGCGAACCTCCCTGGGCGGGACCTTGGGGAGTTTGCATCAGCAGTGCCTGCAAGTTGCATAACCTTCCGGTGCCGATTGAAACGCCTCCGGGATGGCACCTTCGCATACCTTGTCGCGTGAACACGCCAACCTGCCAACAAAAGTCTAGTTTGCGCCGTCTACCGAATGAGTGAGCTTACGGCTTGGGCTTCGGGATCAGCGCGCCACTGACTATCAATGCAGCCGCGATAGCTACAACGACAAGCAAGCCGGGCGTGGGAACTGCTCTCCGGCCAGTGAATGCGAACCAAGCGTAAGCCAAGGCAAACCTAGCGGGACGAAGGCGGCTCCGCCGAGGCGCTCAAGTACCCGCAGCGACACCCTCATCCGCCTGTCTACATGGTTGAAGGGGCCAGATTCAATTTATTTTTGGAACTGTATCGCGAGCGGGAGGCCGCGTTCGAGGCTCTGGGCAGGGAAGGCTTTGCTGCAGAGTCATGGCGAATAGTTGGGGACAGACCATGTATTTCGTTGCCCTTCACGCAAATTCTGGTTCAGGTCCCTCGTCGCGGGCTCTCGCCCGCGGCCGTCCCGCCACACCCCGCTGCGCGCGCAGCCCAAGTTCCGTCTCGAACTGCGTCCGGACGAGAAATATGGGGACTTGGGCTCGCATTGTGTTAAAAGCAAAACGTTCACATCGGTGCGCGGCCAATAATTAATACCCAACAACCCTTTGTCAGACAGGGCCATAAGCGCCTTCCTTGAACGATTGAGCCCAACAAACCCATCCATCAGATCAGGAGATGAGAATGTCAAAGAAGAAAGCCAAAATCGAAGGAGGGCAAACGCTGAACGAACTCGGTGGGGACTATAAGAAACTGGGCGGGGGAGAAACCAGCGCAACTGACAAGAATGTCCGCCCCAATGCCTCGGCTCATGCCCTCATCCAGAGCAATGACATTTCGGTCAATGCCGGAATCGGTGCCGACGCCAATGCGTTCCAGATGACTGGCGACGTCGCCGATGTTAAGGCCTTCGGGGTCCACGCAGGCGCGGAGGGCGAGTTAGGCCTGACGGGCGTTAAGGCAGAACTTGAGGCAGGCGTCACGCTCATGGATGCCGAGGCCAAGCCCGGGGGAGTGGGGATCGGGGTCAAGCTGGGGTTGGGAGCCGATACGGGCGGGTCTGCTGGACTTGGAGGAGTCGAGGCCAAGGTCCTCGGCACAGGATTCTCCATTGGGAAAAAGACAGGGGTATCCGTCCTGGGTAACGAGTTTTACGTCGACTTTTCGAAACCCGTCAGCAACATCCGGAAGTTGTTCGGCTTTTAGACGGACAATCCATCGATAGCGAAAGTGGACAAGGCGAGCCGGACGATTGCCAGGCACCGGAAGCTGTCCACCGTCAGTCAAACAGGCAACGCGAGTAATGAGCCTTGAGGCTCGGGGCGTCAACGCCCCGGAGCCGGACCCTGTGCCCCATGTTGCCGCGCTCCTGTGGGGGCAGGCTGTCGCCGTCGCAGAGTAATAGGGGACAGACCACGAATTCTTCGAAGTGCCCGTGGAAGAGTCCGAAAACCGCGGTCTGCCTCCGCTTTTGGCCTTGGGGTACTTTTTTGTGAGCGACTTCCGCGCCACAAATTGCGGTGACTGCTTCATGGTGACCTGGATGGACGGACAACACGGATAGCCGGGGCGCATTCCACGAGGAGGATACATGCACAAGGCCATCGAGCATGTGGTAGTGGTGATGTTGGAAAATCGCAGCCTGGACAATGTCCTCGGCTATCTCTACGGGCCGGACGATCCCCCGAAACGGAACATTCCTCCGCTCAATCCGGGGGAAATGCCCTTCCAGGGCCTGCTCTTTGAGGACACAGATAAGCTGAAAAACGACGGAGTTGCGCCGGGGCCGGTCGTGCGAGCGACCAACACGCCCGGCTGGGATCCGGGCGAGGAATTCGAGCACGTCAACGTGCAGCTCTTCGGCGAGAACCCGCCCAAGCCCGACCCGAAAACCGGGAAACTGCCTGCCCCAGGCATGAAGGGTTTCCTCAAGGACTACAGCACGCTATGCAACGGCGACGCCGAGGCCAAGAAACAGATCATGCGGATGTACACGCCGGCCGACCTGCCGGTGATCAACGCCCTCGCGAAGGCCTACGCGGTTTCGGACCAGTGGTTTTCGTCCGTTCCCACCCAGACGAACGCCAACCGCGCATTCTCCCTCTGCGGCACATCCTGCGGCTTGGTGGACAACGGATATCTGACGGAGAACTGGGTCGATGGCAAGCTCGCCAACGACCGCTTCCATACCGACACGATCTGGAACGTTCTCGAGGACCACGGCTTCAGCGACTGGGCGGTCTTCTGGGAAGTTCCTTACCCGCCGAAGCCGATATCGGAGCGGCCATACACGCGGAACCTGTTTCCGCACCTGGACAAAATCAAGAACGTGGATAGGCACTTCCACAAGCTGGACGACTTCTTCGCCCGCGCCAAGAGCGGCACGCTGCCGAAATACAGTTACATCGAACCACAATGGGGAGGATACGTTTTCGGAATGTCGGTGATGGGCGACGAATACCATCCTCCGAGCGACACCACGCCTGGCGAGCACCTGCTCGAGCGCATCTACCGGGGCCTCCGCGACGGCAAAGGCTGGGAGAAGACCCTTCTCGTGATCACTTTCGACGAGCACGGCGGGACCTACGATCACGTGCCCCCCGGGACGGCGACGCCGCCCGGCCTCACATGTACAGAAGCCGAGCCCCCCCAAAAACCCAAGCCGCCTCAGTTCGGATTTGGTTTCGATCGTTTCGGCGTCAGAATTCCGACCATCCTCGTTTCCCCCTACATCGAGCCGGGCACCGTGTTCCGGGCCGACGGCGAAACCCCCTACGACCACACCTCGGTGATCGCTACCGTGCTGAAGTGGGCCCTCGCAGGGGTTGAAGTGGAGAATTGGGGCCTGGGCGAGCGGGTTAGGAACGCTCCCACGTTTGAAAACGTCCTGACCCTTGATCGGGCGCGCAGCGACGACGCCGTCGCCCCGATCACAGTCGCGCGCGGTACGCCGCTCAAATTCGGCGATCCGTTCTACCTCAGGCACATGTCGGGGGAGTTCGTGATGGGCGCCTACTCGGGAAAGCGCTACTACTATCCCCGTCTGGGGAAAAGCGGCGCGGTGCGAATGGATTTCCGTTTCGGCACTGGCGTCGTGCCGAATAATGCGCGCCTGCAAATCCGCACCTCGGAGTATCTGGAGCCGATGTCGTCCGAGAGTCCCTACTTCGCATCATACGCCGGGATCCGGAACTTCCTTGGCGCGTGGAAGGACGACCACGACTGTTACTACTACAGCACCAACGACGCGGAAAACTACGGACAGCAGTACTGGAAAGTGACGCGCAAGGACGGCGACGCGGCCGGCCCGATCTGCTACGGGGACAGGGTCTACCTTTCGAGCGACTTCGACAGTTACCGGGGCCAGCGGCTCGTGAAGGAAGGCGAGTACCTCACCACCGCCGAGGGCGCCGACGAATGGTGGAGCGTCGAGCCGGACACTCAGCCCCGGGCGAACACGCCTGGCGTGCTTCAGTTCGGAGAAGCGGTTTACCTGAAGAACATGAGTGGAGAATACATCGGGCCCAATCTGCGGACCTGGCCGCGGCTAGTGCGCGCTGGTCCGGTCAGGCTCAGGTTGGTCGGAGGCAAGGGCGACCTGACCGATGGCGCGACGGTCGTTATCGAGTCAACGGAGACTGACCTGGGGGACAAGACGCTTTTGGGCGCTTTCGCGAACAGCCACGATTGCTACTATTGGAGAGGCGGTTACGAGGCGGATAAGCAGGGATGGCAGATCACCAAGGTGGCCGGCGGCGACCCTGGGATACGATACGGGGACAGGGTGTTCATTTCGAATCTCTCGTATGTCGGCCAAAAGCTCGCCAAGGATAGCCGGTACCCGGGCTACGTCACCACGCTCAAATCCTCGAGCGAATGGTGGACCATAGAGAAGATCTAGGTTCGAGCGACGTGCGATCGTTGCGTGCTCGGGGATGGAGAATTAATAGGGAAGAGACCACGCATTTCGGGCAGCTTCGGCGGACAATGAACTGCTTGACGCCCGCGAGATGCCGCGCCGTGCCCGGTTGAGTCTGGCGGGGATTCCCTGGCACAACATCCAGCACGGCAATAGCCGCCCGGTGTGCTTTCTCGCCGCGGAGGACTACCGCTTCGGCTTTGTGATTCACGCGTCCGTGCTGATGACCAACCACGCGCATCTGCTGCTCAATCGGGAGAAGCGCGACAGCGCGGCGCTGCTCGGCAAGCATCCGGGGCGGGGCTACGTGCAGTAAGTCAACCGCGGTAGCCAGCGAAGCGGGACGTTGTGGGAAGGGGCTTCCGCTCCTGCCTGAACCAGAGCGAGGGCTATACTCTCGCGTGTCCGCGTTAAATCGAGCTAAACCCGGAGCGCACCGGGATGGTGCGTTATCCCCGGGAGTACCGATGGTCGAGTTACGGCGCGAACGCTCTCGGCGAGGCCGATCCCATCTTCGCCGGGGACTTACGGGACAAGTCCGTCGCCGTCTGCCTCCACGACCCCGACACGGGCCAGTACTGGGACCCCGGCATGTGGTGGGCCAACGACTGGGGCAAGGCCCTGGAGCGTATGCGCAAGGCCAAGCTCGGTTGAACCACGTATGCCTGCTGCCTAATGCGCGGAACAAGCAATGCTCAGCAGCCGCAAGCGTATCGATCCTGCGCGAGCCGGAGTGTGGGTGGGCTTTTCCATAATCTCATGCACCTACGGCGTCTGCTTTCGAAAGACATCCAGATTTTCGATTAGCTCGCAGATCTCCTCAGGTATTTCGCTCACACGCATTGCCTCGGCGATCGCAGTGTAAGTGAGTGTCACCTTGTACTTCTCTTGCGTGTAACTATTGAAACAGGAAAGCAACTCCTTGCCTGGTAACACCGCTTTTCGATGATCCCAGTTCATCCAAATTGCCTCAAATTCATCAAGAAGCCGCTTTGTTATCGTGGTGGTATCCAGCCCTGGAGCCATCGCGCGTTCGTAGGTCGAACGTTTCGCTAGAAATTGAGCACTAACGCTGTGTTTCATTGGCTCCGACAGTTCCTGCAATATAAGTTGCACATCTTCTTCAAACCGGATGCTGCCGTTCGTTCTCCTGTTGTGTTCAACGATTCGGTGGTCTAAGGCGCGATACATGGCGGCTGGTTCGAGTAGATAGTTTTCTAGCTCCTTCCGCGCATGAATATGCACAAGGGCGGAAAATTGCAGAAGTTCCGTCCTAGTAGTCGATATCTCCTGATCCGAACGATAGTCGCGGTCGAAAATCACTGCTTTCGATACCTCACTGCCTAAGGTTAGCTCCATCCCTTTCGCAAAATCCCGAACCTTCTGTGGGTTGAATCCCTCCACGGCAATCACCGCAAAATCACTTCTTGTTGAAAGAGCCTGCTTTCCAAGCTTTCTGGCGAAAATGCTGAGTATTCGAAAGTCCTTGCCCTCAACGAACAGTGCGCGCCTAGTTTTTGCAAGTTGTGTAAGCGTTGGATTGAGATTGGAGCCGAGTGCAGAAAAGACGCTCTGCAAACGATGCGGGTTTTTAATGCGTTTGGCGGATTGCATCTTCTTGTTAATCACTAACAGATCGCCAGGGTCGGCCTCCGCAATAATCTCTGTTGAGTGCGTCGCAAGAATGACGTCGCAAGCGATTGCTTTTAGCAGACTGACAAGTTGTCGTTGAAGATCAGAGTGAAGGTAGATGTCAGGTTCGTCGATAATCAAGAGGGAGGCATTCTTGGACCGGACAATGAATGTGAGTAGCTG
>Ga0210334_10028704_pt1 | contig 14527 bp, 13 predicted proteins | sample S306metaT_FD_164440 | JGI IMG/M metagenome (GOLD analysis project Ga0210334, IMG submission 164440) | Metatranscriptome of estuarine sediment microbial communities from the Columbia River estuary, Oregon, United States - S.306 (Metagenome... | ecosystem: Environmental > Aquatic > Marine >... | reverse complement strand
GCCGCACTCGCCGCAGAACTTGCGACCGGGCGGGTTCGGCGTGCCGCACGATGGGCAGCCCGCGGCCAGGCGAGCGCCGCACTCACCACAGAACTTCTGGTCGGCCTCGTTCTCCGTCCCGCAGCTGGTGCAGGTCACTCCAGGCTCCTGAGCGGCGTGAGGCCGCGAGCGTACCGCAGGAGGCCGAGGGCCGGGCAGGTGATCCCCCCGGCCGTCGGCGGATCTCGCGGTGTTGCGCCTCGGCCATGCCTACGAGGTGACGGTCGCGCCTCCGACCGTCCGCTCGATGACGCGGACGGCGTAACCCAGCCCGTCCTCGTCGCGGATCCTGGCTCCCAGCGCGGCCGCCTTCTGCCGCATCACCTCATCGGTCACAGCCTGCCGGATGGCGTCGGCGAGGCTGGCTGCGGTCAGCTTGTGGCGAGGTATCGGGCTGGGTCCGACGCCCAGCGATCGGACCCGGCGGCCCCAGTACGGCTGATCGGCCATGTGCGGGACGATGGCGTTGGGGACGCCGGGCGCCAGACCCGCCGCCGTCGTGCCCGCGCCGCCGTGGTGGACCACGGCGGCCATCTTCGGGAAGAGCCAGCCGTGCGGCGCGGCCGACAGCAGGAGCACCTCAGGCGGGAGGTCCATCGACCCGATCCCCGCCCACCCGGCGAGCAGGATCGCTCGCTGCCTGCCCTGCCGAACCGCGTCGACGACGAGGCGCGTCGTGCCCTCCGGGTCGCGGCCGGTCATGCTGCCGAACCCGATGCTGACGGGTGGCGGTCCCGTGGCCAGGAACTCCTCGAGCTCAGGCGGCGGCTGCCAGGACGCTCCCTCGTCGAGGAACCAGTAGCCGGTGACATGGAAGTTGTCTGGCCAGTCGGCCGGGAGCGGCATGATGTGGCGGCTGACAGCGTGGAGGATGGTCATCTGCCGGCGCGCTTCGATGTTCTGCCTGTTCGTCTGGGGCGGCAGCCCGATCTCGCGGCGGAAGTCGTTGACCTGCCTGCCGTAGAGACGCCAGGGAAACGGCTCGATGAGGCGCCGGCCGAACCACGCGTTGACACGGCTGACCCGGTCGCCGAACGGGGCGCTGGTCATGGCGCGGCCGTCCCGGGTGGCGATCAACGTCGGCTGGAGCGGCATGCTCAGCACCGGGATCCGCAGCTTCTCGCCGATCGCCAGGGTGTAGGCGTCGGATGTGAAGCTGCCGATGACGGCGTCGGCGTCCTGACAGGCGTCCCACGCGTCCCGGATCAGGCGTGGGCCGATCCGGTCGAACAGCTGTCGCATCAGCCGCTGCTGGACGACCGGGTTGTGCCCGCGCTCGACCCACTCCTGTCCGCCCTCGCTGGCCATGACCGTCTCCATCTCCACCTGGGACGGTGCCGCCTCGAGGCCATGGCCCTCGATCCACTCGCGAAAGCCACTGCTGGCCAGCAGGCGAACGGCATAGCCGACCGACCGCAGCGCCTTGCCCAGGGCGATGGCCGGCTGGACATCGCCGCGGGTGCCGCTGGCGATGATGGCGATCCGCTTCATTTCGCCCCCATCATGGGTGACAGGTGGTCGGGCGCGCCCGACACCGGTCCAAAGGAGCCTGCCACCACCTCGCAGGATGACGAGCAGCGTCAACTGCGAAACGGGGGCGAGGGGAGCGGTGAGTCATGACCTCGGACTCTTCCGCTGGAGGGGGGCATCCGGCTTCACTTGGAGCACGCCCGCGCCGTCCGGTCCTCATCGACGAATGCGGAGGGCGGGTGGACAAGGTGGGGCGTTGAGAGACACGGCACCGGTTCAAGCATCCCGCCGCCTCGGCGTACCGAAGGCGCTCTACCGGCTGATCCGCCTCCCGCCGCGCCTTGTGTATGCTGCCGGGCTTGGCCGATTCCTTGGGCCATCCCTGTTGCTGCTCGCCACGACGGGCCGCCGCACCGGCGCTCGCCGGATCACGCCCCTCCAGTACGAGCGAGTGGGATCTGATCTGGTCGTCGCGTCGGCCCGCGGTGCGCACGCCGACTGGTACCGCAACCTGCTCGCGGACCCGCGGGTCGAGGTCAAGGTGGGCCGGGATCGCTTCGCCGGCCTGGCCGAGGCCACGGACGACACGCGAGAGATCGCCGATTTCCTGGAGCTCCGCCTCCAGCGACACCCGCGGATGATCGGTGGTCTGCTCCGCGCCGGCGGCCTGCCACGCCGGCCGACGCGGCGCCAGCTGGAGGCGTACGCGGCAGGCCTGACCCTGGTCACGATCCGTCGCGTGCGGGGCGCCGAACGCTCGGGGCCGTGAACCGCCGGCCATCGTGAATCACCGGAACGGCCCAATTCAGGCGGCGCATCCCCATGCGTAGGCCCGCCGGTTGTCCGGCGGGCCTACTGACAGGTGGGCCGACGCGATCGCCGGACCCGATTCGGCTTCTGCCCTACGGAGTCGGGTCGGCGACGCCGATCCCGCGGATGTCCGAATTGCCGAATGTGGCCGGGCAATCCGTCAGCGGGGCCGGTCGAGCGACGACCGGGCCGACCCCGGCCACGCCCGCGCGGAAGGCATTGATGTCCAAGCAGACGGCCGCGTTGCGGACGTCGTTCCAGACGGCATAGGCGCCGTCGTCCGTGGCCATGACGTAGTTGTAGTCGCCGAGGAATTCGAATCCGAGGCCGTTGGCGCTGGACCCGCGCGCGTCTCCCTGGGTACCGCGATGCAGCGTCGCCCATGCTCCGAGTGACGATGCGTCGGCGTGGCGGACGACGCCCTGCATCCGGCGAGCGTCGGTCGTGTTGTCTCGCCACGGATCAAGGTACGCGTTGTAGACGACGTAGACGTCCGATCCGTCGGGGCTGACGGCGACCCACGGGAAGTTCGGTCGATCGCCGCTCTCTGCCGCATCGACCGGTGCGCTCCACGTCGAGCCGCCATCGGTCGAGAGCGACACCATCGCGCGCTCGTGGTTCAGGCCAAGCTGCCCATCCAGCCAGCCGAGCACGAGGCTGTCGGGTGCGCCCGAGCCGGTTGGGGCACCGTTGGCGATGTCGAGGGTCGGGCCTTCGTTGGTCCTGGCACCTGCTACGCCGTCGATCGTGAGGCGGCCCTGGGCGGGATCGAAGGCACCGACCGTACCGGTCACCGCCACCGGTAGCGGCTTATCGAACTTCTTGCCGCCGTCAAAGGAGCGAGCCAGCCAGACGACGTCCTGTCCCTTGAAGGAGCCACGCCAGACGACGAACACCGTGCCCTGGCTGTCGGTTCGCACGACGCAGCCCTGGCGACCACCCGCCCGGCCCGACGCCGAATTCGTGTTCGCGGCCCAGCTGATCTGGCTCTGGATCCACGTGTCGCCACCGTCGGACGATCGGGCGAGCATCACCGGCTCCGGGGCGCCACCAAGTCCGTTGGAGCGGAAGGCCACGTTGCAGACGTAGACATTGCCAAAATGCGGACTGCTCGCGGCATTGTCGGCCCAGATCGCCTCCTTGTCCGAGAACGTGGCCGAGCTCTGTCGGCTGATGATCACGGGCGGCTTCCAGGCGTCCTTGTCGCCAGCTGCGGCCGAAACGAGATCGTCGACCCGACTCACGGCGATCGCCTCTGCGCCCTTGAACGCCGGATCCTCCGGGCTGAGGCTTGAGGTCAGATTGGCGAAGTAGAGCCGCGAGCCGTTGGCCCACGAGAATCCATCGGGTCCCGGTTGCGGGCCGAAGACCATGCTCGGGTCGCCGTCCGAGGAGAGGCCGCTCTCGGCATACCAGGGAAGCGTGCCGATCGGACCGTTGGGGTCCGGGACACATGGATCGGGGCCGAGGCAGTCCCTCGCCGAGACGCCCGTGTATGTCGGCTGCGCCCAGCTCATGCCACCGTCGAACGAGAAGGAGACACCTGTCACACCGACGCCAGCGGTGAAGGGACAGGTGGTCGGGTCGCCGGCAGCGCACGATTCGAGGTCGATGTTGTCGTTGGCCCCGGCAACGAGCACGTTGGGGTTCGAGGGGTCGATCGCGACCCAAGGTTCGTTCTGCTTGTTCTGCGAGAACGGGGTGGACGGGCTGCCCGCCGACACAACCGTGTCCGCGCCGAGGGCTGCCACCGGCACCGCGAGCGCGAATAGAGCGACGACACTCAGTCGCGCGGCGCGGCGCCAGGTAGATAGGTGACGCATCCGGGAACCTCCTTCTCGGGGACGACGAGGAAGGCGCCGAGTGTACTTCGTCCACCTCGAACGAGGAGCGGCGAGTCACCTTCCTGGGGCCGCTCAGCTCGTTTGGAGGCCATCGGACGCATCACTGCGGGCAGGACGGCACTGGCCCCTGCTCGAGCGCTCCGCCGTAGCCTGAGGCTCGAGGGCTCGACCAGGCGCGCAGGTTCGCGGGCCCCGGCCGGTCAAGGTCGCACGAGGATGGAGGAAAGCATGCCCACGGCAGATCAGGCCATCGATGACTTCCTGGCCCAGAAGCGGATCGCCGTTGCCGGCGTCTCGCGCGAGGCGGGAGGGAAGCACGGCGGGAACATCGTGTACCAGCGGCTCAAGGAGCGAGGCTACGAGGTGTTCGCGGTGAACCCGAACGCCGACACCATCGAAGGCGATCCCTGCTACCGCGACCTCAAGTCGATCCCCGGGGGCGTGGACGCTGTGGTCATCGCCACGACGCCCGAGGTCGCCCCGTCGGTCGCGCGAGAGTGCAAGGAGCTCGGTATCACCCGCGTCTGGATGCACCGCTCGTTCGGCGGCGGGAGCGTCTCGAAGGAAGCGCACGAGTTCTGCCGCCAGAATGGCATCGCCTCGCTCGCGGGCGGCTGCCCGCTGATGTACGGCCCCACCTCGGACAGCGGCCACCGCGTCATGCGCTTCTTCGCTGGCCTCTTCGGCCAGCTGCCCAAGGAAGCCTGACGATCACCCGCGGCTCCCGAGGATGACGAGTTCGCGGAGCCTGCACAAGGGCGGCGCGCGCACTGCGGAGCCTGCACGACGGCGCGAACATCGTGGCCGCCCGCCGGCCGTGTGCCGGCGCCGGATGCCCTGGCGTGCCGATCGTCCGTGCGGCGACGGCTTCTGACACTGGCACTTGGGGCATGAGCCCACTCGTCCGGCCGGTCGTCGTCGCCCCGCTCGCCCTCGCCGTCGGCCTGGCGATCGCGGCCTGCGGCGGGGTGGTGGCGCCGCCCGGTGCCGACAAGGGGACGGCGGATCGCGCGACCACGACGCCGAACCCTGTCGCGGTCCCCGGCGCCCCCGTTCGGCCGACCGGGCCGACCCAGGATGCCACGCTCGTCCGGGTCGTCGACGGGGACACGATACGGGTGATGGTCGGCGGCACGGAGGAGCGGGTTCGCTACCTCGGCATGGACGCGCCGGAGCTCAACGCGAGCTCGGCCGCGACCCCCGAACCGTATGCCGCGGCTGCTTCCGCTGCCAACGCCGGGCTCCTGGCCGGAGGTCGCCTCGTCCTGGAGACGGATGTCTCTGAGCGCGACCAGTTCGGCCGGCTGCTCCGAGACATCTGGGTCGAGCGAGACGGCACCTGGACCCTCGTCAACCTCGCCCTCGTCGCCGAGGGGTACGCGCAGGTCGCGACCTATCCGCCCGACGTCAAGTATGTCGAGGCGCTGCGGGTCGCCCAGCGCGCGGCTCGGGATGGCGGGCGCGGCCTGTGGGGAGGATCGCCGCCCTGACATCGACCCACGATCTGGCGGTGTCTGGAGCGCCGGGCCACCGCAACGAAGCGAGGCCACCGCGCCCTCGAATGCCAGGGTGTCCCGCAGTCGAGTGTGGTATGTTGCTTCGCAACGGCGACCGTCTGGTCGTCTTCAGACGCGGCGACACGATCCACTCCCTCTGAAAGATCTCGGCGAGACAGGTTCGCTGAGACCGCACGAGAAGGAGTGTTTTCATGTTCACGGCTGACAAGACCCTGGTCTGCGCCGACTGTTCCCAGGAGTTCGTCTTCACGGCGAGCGAGCAGCAGTTCTACTCGGACCGCGGCTTCAGCGAGCCGCGGCGATGCTCGGCCTGCCGCGCCGCCAAGAAGGCCGCTCGCGGTGACTCCGGTGGGTACTCCTCGGGGACCGGCGGCGGCTACTCCGGCGGCGGCTACTCCAGCGGCGGAGAGCGGGGCCCTCGAGAGATGTTCTCGGCTACCTGCGCAACGTGCGGCCGCGAGGCCCAGGTCCCGTTCCGCCCGAACGGGTCCAAGCCGGTCTACTGCTCGGACTGCTTCACGGCGCAGCGACGCAGTTTCTGAGCCCGACGCGACGGCGGCCGATCGCAGCCGCTGTCGCAGCCAGCCATGAGGCCCGCCGCAGCCCGGAAGCGGCGATGGGGCGGCCGTACCGGCCTCTAGCCCATCGGTTCAAGGGACGTCGACGGATCCCCCTCTTCGTCCCGGGACGATCAGAAGGTCCATGCGATACGTCGAGCGCGTGTCCCGAGTCATTCGGTGGGGCCTGGTACTGACGACCTGTGGACCAATGGGCCCGCCGACCGGACGATCTTGCTGCTCGAGTGCATCGAGTGCCGCAGCAGGACCCGGCGATGACCGAAGCCGAACTCGCCGCCCGCATCCTCGACGACATCGCGTCCAAGGTCCGGACAGAGCCGTCCCTGTTCGACGCGAACGGCAAGCCCCTCAGCGAGTGGGGCGCCGGCTGGGAGTCGATGCGCGCCGCGGTCCTCGCCATCCTCAAGCAGAGCCGCGCTGCGGTCGAGACCACCGGTCTCCGGCGATCCTGAAGCACCGCCTGCCGGGCGCGCGATAGCGTGGCCCCGCAGGACGAGCCTGATCGCCGCCGGCATCGTGCGGGGACCCGCCCCGCTCGAGCTCTCCGCCTCGCCGATGTGACGCCGACTCCGGGGAGACGACCCATCGAGGCGGTCGGGTGCATACTCCCCCGAGCCGCGGGCATCGCGGCACGAGCCGTCCAGACACGACCCGGGGTCGGTGGGAGTACCAGATGACAGCGTTCCGAACTTGGCAGCCTCGAATACCGGCGCTCGCGGGCTCGCGCCCCGCCGACCGTGCGGCCACCAGCGACGTCCCGGCGGCCCGTCCGAGCGGCAGACGTCGTCTCGGCCGTGGCCTGATTATGCTCGCGGTAGCCCTCGGGATGTCCCTGCCGGCGGCCGGGGTCGGTGCCGCGGAGCCCGCGAACAGCAAGATCTCATCGGGCCAGCCGGACTTCGGGCCGAACGCGATCATCTTCGATCCGGGCATGCCGACGAGCGAGATCCAGGCGACGGTCGACGCCATCGCCGGCCAGCAGGTCGACAACGAGATGGGCGCGCAGCGCTACGCCCTGCTGTTCAAGCCCGGCACCTACGGCAGCGCCGCTGAACCGCTCGTCTTCCAGGTGGGCTACTACACCGAGGTGGCCGGCCTGGGCGCGTCGCCGACCGATGTCACGATCAACGGCCACGTCGATGTCTACAACCGGTGCCTGACCCCGGACAACTGCATCGCGCTCAACAACTTCTGGCGCTCCCTGTCGAATCTGACGATCAACGTCATGGGCCAGACTGGCTGCTACGCCTCGGGCAACTTCTGGGCTGTCTCTCAGGCGGCTCCGATGCGGCGGGTCAACATCACGGGCGGCAACCTGACGCTCATGGACTACTGCACCGCAGGTCCGCAATACGCGAGTGGCGGTTTCATCGCCGACTCCCAGACCGGCTTCATCATCAACGGGTCACAGCAGCAGTTCCTGGTGCGGGACAGCAGCATCGGCGGCTGGTCCAACGGCGTCTGGAACCAGGTGTTCTCCGGCGTCGTGGGTGCGCCACCCCAGTCGTTCTCCACCACGCCCTATGACCCGCCCCCGTACACGACCCTGGACACCAGCCCGCTGACCAGGGAGAAGCCCTTCCTCTACGTCGACGAGACCGGCCAGTATCGGGTCTTCATCCCGTCGCTGCGCCAGGACTCCATGGGCACGACCTGGGCGGGCGGGCCTGCCGCGGGCTCGTCGATCCCGATCGACAAGTTCTTCATCGCCCGGCCGGCGGACTCCGCCAAGCGGATCAACGCCGCGCTGGCCAGCGGCCAGAACCTGATCCTCACCCCCGGCATCTACCACCTCGACCGCACCATCGACGTCAAGCGCCCTAACACCGTCGTGCTGGGTCTCGGCTTGGCCACGTTGGTGCCCGACAACGGGAACGTCGCGATGTCGGTCGCCGACGTGAAGGGCGTGAAGCTCGCCGGGTTGATGTTCGATGCCGGCCCGCTGGACTCGCCGGTGCTGCTCCGGGTGGGCACCCAGCACGCCGCGAACGGCCAGGCTCGCGAGCACAACGGCTGGAGCGACCCGGCCGACCCGACCTCGCTCCACGACGTGTTCTTCCGCATCGGCGGAGCGACCCCCGGCAAGGCCACGACCAGCCTCGTCGTGAACAGCGACCACGTCATCCTGGATGACATCTGGGCCTGGCGGGCCGATCACGGCAACGGCGTCGGTTGGACCGACAATACCGCCGCCACCGGTGTCATCGTGAACGGCAACGATGTCACCGCGTACGGACTGTTCGTCGAGCACTACCAGGAATACGAGGTCATCTGGAACGGGGAGAACGGCAAGACCATCTTCTTCCAGAACGAGATGCCGTACGACCCGCCCGACCAGGCGGCCTGGACGCACGACGGCGTTGACGGCTACGCGGCCTACAAGGTGGCCGACTCTGTCACGGCGCACGAGGCCTGGGGTATGGGCAGCTACTCCTTCTTCAACGTCGGGCCGTCGATCCACGCCGCTCGCGCCTTCGAGGTCCCGATCACACCTGGGGTCCAGCTGCACGACATCCTGACCGTCTTCCTCAACGGCAATGGCGGCATCGACCACGTGGTCAATGACACCGGCGCCGCGGTGGACGCGACGAACCAAGTCACGAACGTGGTGAGCTACCCGTAGGCCGAGGCACGCCGGCGGGCGACGCCGTCCAGGCTCACGCTGCAGTGCCCGTGGCCTGGATCGCGCCGCTCGCCCGCCCGGAGCAGACTCGCCATCGCGGCACGGGCGGGGCGGTCCACGGATAGGGGCCTGCGGTCCGGAGCCCGGGACCGGCTCGCGTGAGACGGATCAGCCTCAGTGGCGCACGAGCGAGAGCTCGAGCCAACGGGACGTCTCGCAGAATGCGTATGTCCGGCGGAGGTGCTCGTCGGGCTCGATCCGCTGCCCGGCGGCCACCCGATAGAGCACGGTCGCGAGCTCGTCCACCCGCTCGACGAGGCTGCCGATCCCGGACGGCACGGCGATGTCGGAGTAGCCGGTGCCGATCCGCGGGGCTGGCCAGGTCACGAGCTCGACCGGCAGGCGCGGGATAAGGGAGAAGACGACTCGGGCGTGGTTCGCGGCGGCCAGGGCGACGCCGGCCGAGAGGTCGATGGTAGCCGTGCCATCGTGGGCCCGGATGGCTCGCTCGTGCTCGGCCGCCACCCGCTCGGCGACCGTGCCGGGTTCGCGGTGGAGCCCAGCGCGACGGAGAAGGTCGCGCGTCGTCGCGCGGTCGAGCCGGTCGGCGCGTTCGGTCAGCCCGAGCCCCCGATCGATCAGCTCGACGGCTGGCAGCACCTCTCGGGCGAGGAGCTCGGTCTCGGTCTCGTTTGGGGGCCGGTCTTCGCGCAGCCGTGCGACGAGCACGTCCCGGGCGAGCCGGAGCGCTCGAGTCTGGGCGTCAAACGACGGGACACCCAGCCCCGGCATCAGCGCGCCCCCCCGGCATCGGCCGGCGAGCGGTCACGGGGCCCGTCGGCGCCGGGCCGTGGAGCGAGGGTCCTGCGGGTCTCCATGGCAGTACGGTGGCCCCGGATCGCCGGTCTCGCCATCCTACGAAAGGGTCCCAGGTCCCGGTGGCGGGCGTACCCCGTGGCTGCTGCTCGTGGATCCCGCTGTCGACGAATCCGACGGCAAGCCGGACCTCTCGCCGAAGCCGGCCATCGCTCTCGGGCGTCCGGTTGACCGCGCCCTACATGGTGATGACGATCTTCCCCCTGGCGCGTCCGTCGTCCAGGTACCGGAGCGCCTCGACGACCTCGGCGAGGGGGTACCGTCGATCGATGACCGGTGAGAGCTTGCCACCCTCGACGAGCTCGATCAGGGACGCCACGTCGTCCCTCTTGAAGGGCTTCCACCACATCATGAGGCCCATCGTCCGGCTCCCGGCCAGCGAGATCAGGGGCCCCAGCAGCAAGGCCTGAAGGATGCGCGCCGTGGGACCGCCGACCATGACGTAAACGCCGGTCGGCCTCAGCGCGCGGCGGCACGCGAGGATCGAGCGGTTGCCCGCGACATCGACGATCCAGTCGTACCGCTGCCCGCTCCGGGTGAAGTCGTCCCGGGTGTAGTCGATCACGTGGTCTGCCCCGAGCCCGCGCACCATCTCCATCTTGTCGGTGCTGCAGACGCCGGTCACGTGCGCTCCGAGGGCCTTGGCGATCTGGACGGCGAACGGACCGACGTTCCCCGAGGCCCCGTTGACGAGCACGCGGTGGCCGGGCTCGATCCGTTCGCCGCCCCGCAGGCCCTGCAGGGCGAGGATCGCCGCCTGCGGAAGTGTCGCGGCTGCCTCGAAGCTCAGGCTGTCGGGCTTCCGTGCCCAGGCCCGCTCCGGAGCCGACACGAACTCGGCGAAGGCGCCGTAGCCGTAGGCGGTCATGTCGCCGAAGACCGCATCGCCGGGCCGGAGATCGGTGACGGCTCCCCCGACCGCCTCGACCTCCCCGGCTACGTCCAAGCCCAGGCCACGGTTCTTCGGTCTGCGGAGTCCCGTGCCGAGGCGTGTCAGGAGGGGCTTGCCGTACAGGTAATCCAGGTCGGCCGCGTTCAGCGACGCCGCGCGGACTCGAACCAGCACCTCGCCCTCCCCGACCATCGGCTTGTCGATATCCTTCAGTTCGAGGACGTCCGGTGAGCCGTACACCTGTCGGACGATCGCCTTCATCGTGCTCCCCTACCTGCTGCACGCCTCGAGAGGGTACTGGCGGGCTGGTGACGCGGGGCCCGAACTCATCAGGCGGTCTTCGTCCCGGCGGTGTCGAAGATGACCGCCCGCTGGAGGGCGGCGGCCCGAAGCTCGGCCGGGATCTCGACCGGGTCGCCCAGGCTGCGGATGTTGATCGCCGCCTGTGCCGCCTCCTCGACGACCCCGCCGACGAGGACGGCCAGGTCGGGGGTGCGGTGGAAGACGAGCACCCCGTGGTTGGCCAGCAGCACCGCCGGCACGCCGGGCCGCAGAGCTCCGCGGATGTTTGCGACGGCCTGCTGGGAGCCTCGCGGCCCGTAGGCGGCGACGGGGACCCCGTCCGCCAGGCCGAACATGGCGAGCGCCTCGATCCAGCAGCCGATCGGCTGCTAGGCCACGGCAAAGGCGGTGGCGAAGGGCGAGTGCGTGTGGAGGACGCATCCGACATCGGGTCGGTCAAGGTACATCGCGGTGTGCATCGCCACGACGGCGCCCTGGATCGGCGGCAGGTTGCCCTCGAGCAGCGTCCCGTCGAGCCCCACGCGGACGATGCCGTCGGGCCCGAGCCCCTTGAGGGACGGGGCGGCCGTGAAGTACATCTCCTCGGCACCGGGGACGCGCAGGCTCACGTTGCCGTGCCCGTTGGCCGAGATCGCGCCGCTCGCCACGACGCTGGCTGCGGCCGCCACCACCTGTTCGACGAGACCCTTGTCCACGGTCGTACCCTCCCGGTTCGTGATCGGCCCAGCGGGACCGCCCGTGCCTGGGCGGACCTCGACGTAGGGACGGACACCAGGAGGAGTATCGACCACGACGAGGAGGAGAGCACCGACGGCGGCGACGCGGGGCGGCCTATGATCGGTTCGCACGGCGGACCACGCGACCATGCGCCATCACTCGCCGCCGCGGGACCGTAAGGAGGCCCGCGATGACGTTCCTCGATCTGGCCCGGCGCCGCTACAGCGTCCGGGCGTATCGCCCTGACCCGGTGCCGGACGACCTCCTCGCAGCCGTCCTTGAGGCTGGTCGGTTGGCGCCCACCGCCGCCAACCGCCAGCCGTTCCGGATCATCGTCGTCCACACGACAGGCCGCGAGGCCGAGCTGCGCCGTGTCTACGACCGCGGCTGGTTCGTCCAGGCGCCGCTCGTCCTGTGCGTGTGCGCCGTGCCCGACGAGGCCTGGCGGCGCTCGATGTACGACGGGCGCAGCCACGCCGACGTCGATGCCGCCATCGTGATGGATCACCTGGTCCTCGCCGCGGCCGATCTCGGGCTCGGCACGTGCTGGATCGCCGCCTTCGATCCGGCCGCCGCGCGCGAGGTCCTCGCGGTCCCGGCCGAGGCCGAGCCGATGCTCTTCACGCCGCTCGGCTTCCCGGCCGACAAGCCTCGACCCAAGGAACGCAGGCCGCTCGACGAGCTCGTCCGGTACGAGCACTGGTAGCCGGTCGCCGGGAGGCCGGTCGCACGCCGCCGGCCGCACGTCCCCGTCCGCCGAGGCCGGCGTCCCCAGGCCGCCTGAGCGAAGCGGGCGGAGCCGGGGTGTCGCGTACGCGTCTCGAGACGGCCCGGCCGCTCCGGACCGCTACGCCCGGACGCGCTCGCCTCTCGGGTCGTAGAGCGGTCGGAGCGAGGGCGTCGCTGCGACGCGCTCGTTGGCGATCTCCAGCTCGTACGAGCCGCCATGGATCCACTCCGCCGTCGCTGCTCCAGGCGCCCCACCATCCACGTAGCCGAGAGCGATCGCCCGTCCCAGCGTGTGCCCGTACCAGCCCGAGCTCGTCTTGCCGACGAGCACGCCGTCCCGCCAGATCGGCTCATTGCCGTAGACGAGCGGGCCGGGGTCGTCGAGCGAGAAGACGACGAGTCGGCGGCGCAGGCCTTCGTCGCGGAGCCGCAGCAGGGCATCCCGGCCGATGAAGCCGCCCGGCTTCTCCCAGGCGACCGCGAAGCCGAGGCCGCTCTCGAGCGGTGTGTCCTCGTCGGTGATATCGGAGCCCCAGAACCGGTAGGCCTTCTCGATCCGCAGCGAGTTGAGGGCGTGATAGCCGGCGTGCCGCAGGCCCAGGCCCTCCGACGCGGCGATCAGCTCGTCGTAGACGTGCTGGGCCTGGTCGGTGGACACGTGGAGCTCCCAGCCCAGCTCGCCCATGTAGGTGACCCGGAAGGCGCGCGCCATCCCGAGGCCGACCTCGATCTCCTGTTCCGTCATGTACGGGAAGGCGTCGTTGGAGAAGTCGGCCGGGGAGATCCGCGCCAGCAGCGCGCGCGAGCTCGGGCCCTGGATGTTGAGCACCGCCCAGGCCGCCGTCACATCGGTGGCGGCGCAGCGGGCGTCCGGCGGGATGTATCGCTCGGCCCACTCCAGGTCGCGGACCTGGTCGGCGGCCGCGCTGATCACCATGAAGCGGGTCTCGTCGAGGCGGGTGACGGTCACGTCGCCCTCGATGCCGCCGCGATCGTTGAGCCATTGGGTGTAGACGATGCGGCCGGGCGCGACTGCCACGTCGTTGGCGGAGATCCGGTTGAGCACGGCCTCGGCATCCGCTCCCTGGACGAGCAGCTTGCCGAAGGAGCTCTGGTCGAACACGCCGACCGCTTCACGCACGGCCCGGTGCTCCTCGCCCGAGGCGTCGAACCAGTTCTGGCGACCCCAGCTGTACCGGTAGGCCGGCTCCATGCCGGGCGTCGCGAACCAGTTGGCACGCTCCCAGCCTGCCGTCTCGCCGAAGCAGGCCCCGGCCGACGTGAGTCGGTCGTGGAGTGGGCTCTTGCGCACGCCCCGGGCGGTCTCGACCTGGCGGAAGGGCCAGTGCATATCGTAGAGGAGGCCCAGGACCTCGGTCGTCCGCTCCTTCAGGTAGCGCCGGTTCACCTGGAACGGCATGAAGCGCCGGATGTCGACCTCGGAGAGGTCCATCGGCGGATGGCCGTCGACGATCCAGTCGGCGACGGCGCGACCGGCCCCGGGACCCGACTGGAAGCCGACCGAGTTGAACCCGGCGGCGACGAAGTAGGCGTCGAGCCCGGGCGCCTCGCCCAGGATGTAGCGGTCGTCCGGGGTGAAGCTCTCCGGCCCGTTGAAGAAGAGCCGGATCCCGATGTCGTTGAGCAGCGGCAGACGCCGCGCGGCCATCTCGACGAACGGGCCGAGATGGTCCCAGTCCTCGGGCAGCGTCCCGAAGGCGAAGTCCTCCGGGATCCCGTCCATCGCCCACGGCTTGGCGCCGGGCTCGAAGAACCCGACCATGATCTTGCCCGTGTCCTCACGGATGTAGGCCGTGTCGTCCGGGCAGCGCAGCACCGGCAGGTCGGGCTGGAGACCCTCCACGGGCTCGGTGACCAGGTAGAAGTGCTCGGCCGCGTGGAGCGGGATGCGCACCCCGTTCTTCGCCCCGAGCTCGCGGGCCCACATCCCGGCGCAGTTGACGACGACCTCGCAGCCGATCTCGCCGGCCTCGGTCCGGACGCCGGTCACCCGGCCATCCTTCGTCAGCACATCGGTGACCTTCGTGTGCTCGAAGACCTGGCCGCCCCGCAGCCGGAAGGCCTTGGCGATCGCCTGCGTGGCGTCGGTCGGGTTGGCGATCCCATCG
>Ga0210334_10170754_pt1 | contig 14559 bp, 12 predicted proteins | sample S306metaT_FD_164440 | JGI IMG/M metagenome (GOLD analysis project Ga0210334, IMG submission 164440) | Metatranscriptome of estuarine sediment microbial communities from the Columbia River estuary, Oregon, United States - S.306 (Metagenome... | ecosystem: Environmental > Aquatic > Marine >... | reverse complement strand
GTGGTTCAATCCCAGGTAGCGCCCTCGCACCTCGCCGACCGAGCGTCCCAGGCGGTCCGCGATGGCCGCGCAGTGGGTGGCCGGCGTGTCGCACATCGATATGACCCGCAGACCCGTCTCGCGTTCGGCGGCCGCGACGACGATCCCCGACGGGTTCGTGAGGTTGACGACCAGTGCCGTGGGCGCGGCAGCCGCGACATCCGACCACGCCTGCCGCAGGGCGGGCACCGTGCGCAGGGCATTCGCGAAGCCACCCGGACCCATCGTCTCCTCGCCCGGGATGCCGAAGGCGCGCGGGAAGGTCTCGTCGAAGGCGCGCGCCACGAGTCCCCCGATGCGGACCGCGTCGACCACGACATCGGCTCCCTCGAGAGCCGACCGCCGGTCCGTCGCGGTCTCGACGGTGATCGGGGGCCCGTCCGGCGAGGCGGTCAACCGCCGCTGCGTCTCGGCCGCGACAGGCTCCAGCTTCTCCACCGAGCGCCCCTGGAGCACGATCTCGAGCGGCGGTCGTCGATCGATCCCTCCCGGCCACGCGGTCAGCGCGTCGGCGAGCTCCGGCGTCGCCGAACCCGAGCCGCCGAGGACGACGAGCCGCATCGTCAGCTCGCGCCGTAGAAACCGCGGACGGCGCGGCCCACCCGATCGACCTCCTCGTCGGTCAGCTCGGCGAACATCGGCAGGCAGAGCAGTCGGGGCGCGAGCGATCGAGCCACGTCCAGGTCGTCGACGGCCCGCCACGGGTTCGTCGAGTAGGCTCCCTGGTCGGGCACGAGCTTCGGGTAGATGAGCTGCGTGCGGACGCCCCGCTCGTCGAGGTGGACTCGCAGCGCATCGCGCTCGGGCGCGAGGACCGTGTACATGTAGTAGGCGTGGCGCCCGAACGGGTCGTGTGCGGGCGGCTCGACGGGCGTGCCCGCCAGCCAGTCCCCGTATCTCGCCGCGACGTGCCGCCGCCCCTCGAGTTGAGCCTCGAGGCCGCGGAGCTTCACCCGCAGGAAGGCCGCCTGGAGCTCATCGAGCCGCTCCTGGTAGCCGAGGATGAGGTGCTCGTGCTTCGTCCCCCGCTGGCCCATGTAGCGGAGCTGGCGGACTCGGGCGTCGAGATCCGGGTCGGAGGTCGTGAGCGCGCCGCCGTCGCCGAGGGCCCCGAGCACCTTCGAGGGGTAGAAGCTGAACTCGGCCAGCTCGCCCAGGCTGCCCGCCTTGCGACCCTTGTAGGTGGCCCCGTGAGCGTGTGCCGCATCCTCCAGGATGGGCACGCCCGGGGCCGCTTCCCGGATGGCATCGATGTCGGCGCAAGCGCCGTACATGTGGACGGGGAGGATCGCCCTCGTCCGCTCGGTCACGGCGGCCGCGACCTTCGTCGGGTCCATGTTCGCCGTCGCCGCGTCCACGTCGACGAACACCGGCACGGCGCCGACGTAGGTGATCGCGAAGACCGTCGCCACGTACGTGTTGGGCACCGTGATGACCTCGTCGCCGGGTCCCAGCCCGAGGGTCCGCAGGGCGAGATGGAGGGCCGCCGTCCCGCTGCTGATGCCGATCCCGAAGCGGCTGTCGCAGTAGGCGGCAAACTCACTCTCGAACGCCGCCAGCTGCGCCCCGAGGGTGTACTTCCCGACGGGCAGGACCGCCTCGAACGCCGCTCGCAGGTCGTCGGCGATCGCCGCGTGCCAACGAGTCAGGTTCTCGACCGGGACCTCCGGCCTGGTCCCAGCGGTGGCGCCGGTGGGCTCGGCTGGCATCGACACTCCTCCCTTCAGTCGGTGGTCTCGGGGGACGGTGGACCGAGAACCTCGGTCAACAGCGTGTCCACGGCGAGCGGCCCGAGGTCGGCCCGCTCGATGATGGAGTACGGCAACCCCTGCGCGTGAACGAAGCGCGGCAGCCCGAGGAGCGCCTCGCGTACAGGGGCTCGGTTGACCCCGAGCGCGGCCGGGCTCCAGTCGACCCGGCATGCCTCGAGGATGGCGCGCGGTCGGGCGGGGTCGTTCCGCTGCAGGGTGGCCATGAGGACCGTCCCGAGGCCGATGAGCTCGCCGTGGACGAACGACCGGCCGGTCACCTGCTCAAGACTGTACCCGAAGTAGTGCTCCGAACCTTCCTCGGGCCCGCTGTGACCGGCCCGCAGGCAGAAGTCGTTCACCTCTGCGTACGCACGGAGGACGCCCTCGAGGCCGACATCCGTCACCGCGCCGATCTCGGGCGCAAGCGCCTCCACGCGATCCAGCACGGCAGCCGCCGCCGACGCGATCCCCTCGTCGTACGCGATCCTCCCGGCCTCCGCTCCAAGCCGCCAGTCGTGGAGCCCGGTATGGATCGACAGCAGGTCGCCGATCCCGGCCCGGTTGAAGCGGGCCGGCGCCCTGGTCACGAGGTCGGGATCCAGGACGATCGCGTCGGCGACGACGAAGCCGCGGTACACCACGCCGCCCGCCTCGCGCACCGCGATCGTGTTGGTGACGGCGGCGTCGACCGACAGGGCGCCCGGCACGAGCACGAGGGGTCGCCCTGTCCGCCAGGCGCACCACTTGGCCGCGTCGAGCGCCATCCCCCCGCCGAGGCCGACGACTGGGGCGGCACCATGAGGCAGATCGGCGACCAGCCGGTCAAGCGCATCGATCGCCAACGAGTCGACGAGGCGCGTCGCCGAGGCCGCGGACAGCCATGCCGGATCGATCTCGGCCAGCGGTTCTGCCTGGGTGATCAGCGACCAGCCCCGGGGGAGCGCTCTGAGCGTGGCGGGCAGCGTGCCCCGGCCGATGTGCAGCGGTGGGTGGGAGGCGCGCCGGACGAGATCGAGGGGAGGCGTGTCGGTCATCACAGGGGGCCTGGTTCTCTCCTGACGGCCGGGGAGATCGCCAGAGACCGGTAGGCGTCATACGGCTGCTCGTATGCTGCGACGCGCTCGGGATCAGGCTGGACGGTCGGCAGCTGGTGGACGCATCGCCCGATCGCCTCGGAGAGGTCGCGATATACCCCGGCGCCTGTGCCCGCGAGCATCGCCACCCCGGTCACGGCCGCATCGCCGGGGATCGCGGTGACGGGCAGACCGGTCACGTCGGCCTTGATCCCGCTCCACGTCGTGAGTCGCGTGTCCCCGCCCGAAACCCGCAGCTCGGTCACGGGCTCCCCGGCGCTGTGGAGCAGCTCGAGCTGGTCCCGGATCGCGAAGGCCACGCCTTCGAGCAGGGCTCGAGCCAGGTGGGCCCGTCCGTGTCGGAGCGAGAGGCCCGTGAAGGCCGCACGAAGCGAGGGATCCGTCCGCTCCCCATCGGCGAGCACCGGGAGGGCGAGGACACCTTCAGCGCCCGGTCCCACGGCTGCGGCCTCGGCGTCCAGCCGGGCGTAGTCCCGCGTGCCGGGCCGCCCGGCCCGCCCGCCGTAGGCGAGCGAGGCGAACCAGGCGATCGCCGCGCCGGTCGTGTTGATCCCCGTCTCGGTCGTGTAGACACCAGGGACCACGTGCGGGTAGTGAGTGACGAGGAGCTCCCGAAGAGGGGCTTCCACGGCGGCGTTTAGACAGGTCGATGAACCGGCCATCTCGCTGACCGGTCCCCCGGTCACGACCCCGGCACCGAGCGCGCAGGCCTGAGAATCCGCTCCACCGAGGATCACCGGGGTCGTCGCCGCGAGGCCGAGGCGCTCGGCGATCGCCGGGCGGAGCGTCCCGACCGTTTCCCAGGCCGGCCGCACGGCCGGAAGGAGATGCCCCGGCAGGCCCATCGCCTCGAGGAGCCCTTCGTCCCACCTGCGATGCGCGAGGTGGAAGGCGAGTGTCGCCGCGGCGTGGCTGCCGTCCGTGGCAGCTTCCCCCGTCAGCTCGAGGGCCATCAGGTCGCGGGGTTGGAGCGCGCGGGCGGCCGCCCGGAACGACGCCGGCTCGTGATCGCGCAACCACATGAGCTTCGGGGCGATGTGGAAGGCCGCCGGCAGGTGCCCCGTCCGGCGATGGATCTCGGCATCGCCATAGCGGGCGCGGATCCAGGCGGCCTCGGCCGTCGCCCGATTGTCGCGGTAGGTGAGGCCCGGGCCGAGCGGACGGTCGCGGGCGTCGAGAAGGCAGATCGTCGGACACTGACCGGTCAGCCCGATCGCGAGGATCCTCCGCCGAGGACCGAGGACGCGCACGAGCTCACCCACCGCCGAGAGCGAGGCGCGCCGCCAATCGCGCGGATCCTGTTCAGCGCGGCCCGGGGCGGGCGTGGCGGTCGGGTAGGCATGCCGGACCTCGAGCCGCCTGGAGCCGTCGAGGTCGAAGGCGGCCGCTCGCGCGCCCGACGTTCCGACGTCGACGGCGACGAGCACATCCGTCCATGAGCGATCGTCGGCTTCGGCCTGGCCGTCGCGGTCCTGCGTTTGCACCCGTCCGGGCCGCGCCACCGTCACCGGCTCCGCCCGGTCTCCTCGCGCGCCGCGCGGGCGGCGTCCATGAGGCGCAGGGCTCGCTCCGGATCGACGGGATTCCAGGTCGAGCCGTCCACTTTCAGGCTCGTGCCGACGATGGCGCCGTCCGCGACGCGGAAGATCTCGGCCAAACGGTCGGCGCGCACACCCGTGTTCGCGATGACGGGCGTCGATGGGGCCGCCTCCTTGGCGGCAGCGAGGTCGCTCATCTCGAACGACACGCCGGCCGCCGGGCCGCTGATGAGGATCGTGTCGACGCCCAGGAACGCGGCGCCACGCGCTCGGTCCGCGACCGTCCGGCCCCCGATCGCGCTCGCGAACTCGGGTTGGATGTTGTCGAAGAGCGCGACGTCCTCGGCGGCGATGGCACTCCGATATCCCGCGATCTCGCCGATCTGCGGCTCGATCATGCCGAGATCGCTCTCGTAGACTCCTGTCAGCACCTCGCGGATGAAGCTGGCCCCGGTCGCACGAGCCAGGGCGAGGCTGGCGATGGCGTCCCACAGGACGTTGACACCGAACGGCACCTGTACATCCGATCGCAGCTGGCCGATCACGGCGGCCATAGCGCTGGGGATCTCTGGCCCGACGCGGAGCTGGTAGGGGATATCGGCCTCGTTGCAGAAGAGGAGGCCATCGACACCGGCTGCCTGGAGCGCCTCGAGGTCGTGGCCAACGACCTCCACGAGCCGCTGCATACCGGCCGCACGATCGTGCCACGGCCGCCCCGGCAAGCCCGGGAAGTGGAGCATCGCGATGATGGGCTTGCGAACTCCAAACGTTCGTTCCAGGGCGTCCATCCGATTCCTTTCGCCGAGTCTCGGCGCGCCCGTCCCCGAAGCGGTCCCGCTGGCGCCCGACATCAGGCCTTGAACGGCAGTCCGCCGCTCATGATGAGGTGGCTGGCAGTCACGTGATCGGCCAGGGGGGAGCAGAGGAAGAGGACTCCGCCGGCGATGTCGTCCGGGCCCTCGAACTCCCCGAGGATGAGGCGCCGCCGGTACTCCTCCCTGACGTCGGCGGCCGGGATGCCGCGACGCTCGCCCTCCTGCACCCACTCGAGCTCCATCATCTCGGTGGCCACGTCGCCCGGCCCGATGGCGTTGACCGTGACGTGCGGTGCGAACTCCTGCGCTGCGACCTGGGTCAGCCCGATGATGGCGAACTTGGCCGCGCAGTATGGCCCGAAGAACTTCGTGACGGTGTTGAGTTGGGCCACGTACGAGCCGAGGTTCACGATCCGCCCCCAGCCGCGCTCCATCATCCCCGGCGCGAGGCGGCGCATCGTGAGGAACGTGGCCTTGGCCATGATGTCCAGGTGCGCGTCCCAGTCGTCCTCGGTGCAATCGACGATCGAGCGGTAGAGCGAGATGCCGGCGTTGTTGACCAGTATGTCGATCCCGCCGAGGGCCTCCACGGCGCCGTCGCATACGGCGTGGACCTCGTCGGTCCGGGAGAGGTCTCCCGCCAGCGCCACCGAGCGTCGCCCGAGCGCCTCGACGTCGCGACGCGTCCGCTCGGCCGTCGCCGGGTCCAGGTCGTTGACGGCCACGTCCGCGCCGGCGCCGGCCAGCCGCAGGGCGATGCCGCGACCGATGCCTCTGCCGGCGCCGGTCACCAGTGCCCGCCGTCCGTTCAGATCGATGGTCTCGCTCATTTCACCGCTCCGAAGGTGAGTCCCTTGACGATGTAGCGCTGGGCGATGCCCGCGAAGATGATCATCGGGACGACAGCCATGACGGCGGCGGCTGCCATCTCCTGCCAGCGGATGGCCGCGTAGCCACGGTAGCCGGCCACGGCGATCTGGACGGTGCGGGCCTCGTCGAAGGTCAGCGATAGCGCGATCGTGACCTCGTTCCACATGTTGATCCCGACCAGGATGGCGGTGGCCGCCAGCCCCGGGGCGGCCAGCGGCAGGTAGACCCTGAGCAGCGTCTGGAGCTCCGAGGCCCCGTCCACCCGGGCCGCGTCACCGAGTTCGCGAGGCACCTCGCCGAGGAACGACTGGATGAGCCAGACGGCGAATGGGATCGCGAACACCTGGTAGATGATGGCCAGGCCGATCACCGTGTCGTAGACGCCCAACTGCTGGTAGAGAACGTACATCGGGATGACGAACAGGAACTCCGGGGTCGTGTATGCGAGGAGCAGCCAGAGGCGAAGGTAGCGGACGCCCCGGACCCTGAACCGGATGACTGCGTAGGCGGCGGGCGTCGCGACGAGCAGCGTGAGCCCGACCCCGAGGAGCACGACCTGGATGCTGTTGAGGTAGGCGTCGGCGAAGCCGCCCGTGCCCCAGATCTGGAAGTACTTGCTGAAGTCCGGGATATACAGCAGTTGGGGAGGAGTCTCGAACGCCTCTCGTGGCGTCTTCGTCGAGATGACGAACAGCCAGTACAGCGGGAACAGCGAGATCAAGGTGGCCAGGAGCGCGATCCCGTACGCCGCCCAGGTCCCGAGGTTCCAGCGCCCGCGCCTCACACCTCGACCTCCGCGGGCGGGATCAGCCGCTGGTAGAGCATGAGCACCAGGAGGGCGAACGCGGCGAAGACGACCATCGTCGTCATCGAGACGCTCATGTTCAGCGTCTTGAAGGCCTCTCGATAGGCCAGGATCTGGACCGATTCGGTCGTTGTCAGCGGACCACCGCCGGTCGTCCCGAAGATGATCGCGAACACCTTCAGGCAATCCACCGTCCGGAACATCAGGACGACCAGGATGGCCGGCTTGAGCAACGGCAGCGTGAGGTACCGGAAGCGCTGCCAGCTGGACGCACCGTCGACCTCGGCGGCCTCGAACGGCTCGACCGGCAGCGCCTGCACACCGGCCGAGAGGACGATGAAGACGAACGCGGTCTGCCACCAGGTGTCGATGAGCACGATCGTCGCCATCGCCATCGCCGGGTCCCCGAGGAAGCCCATCCGCGGCAACCCGAGCAGCTGCAGCCCGTAGCTGATGATCCCGACCGACGGATCGAGCATGACCTTCCAGATGACACTGACGATGATCCCCGAGACCATCAGCGGCACGAGCAGGAGCGTTCGCACCGCCCCTTGGCCGAACCGCAGCCGGGTGATGACGACGGCCAGCCCGAGCCCGAGCACGAACTCGACCGAGACCGCGCTGACGGTGAAGACGATGGTGTTCCAGAGCGCCGTCCGGAAGCGTTCGCTCGCCGCCAGATCGACGTAGTTCTGAAGCCCGACGAAGTTGAACCGCTGGCCCCAGTTCCAGTCGAAGAAGCTCATGTAGATCGAGTAGAGCGTCGGATAGACCGACGTCAGGCCGAGGATGACGACGGCGGGCACGAGGAAGCGCGAGCCGCGGTCGCGGTGACGGGTCCTCATGCGCGCGCGCAAGGTCATCGGCGTTCGGGCGTCGTCATCAGCGTTCGGTCGTCATCGGCGCTCGGTCCCCGGGTTGGACTGGCCCCGCTTCTACGGTCGAGAGAGCGGGGCCAGCACAACGGATGCGGTTGCGACGCTATGGGTTGACCGCAGCTTTCAGAGCATCGTTCCCAGTGGCGCATGCCGGCGTCGACGGCGTGCCGTTCGCGATCGCCAGCTCGGTGTCGGCGATGGCCAACGCACCGTCCTTCCAGGCGTCCTTGAGGACGACGGTCGTCCGGGAGGTCGCCATCGCCTTGTTGACCGTGTCGACGTACTCGGAGTTGAGGCTGTCCGTGTAGACCGGGTCGGAATACGCCGACAGGCGCGGGGCGCCGCCGGTACTCTTCCCGATCTCAGACGTGTTCGCCTTGTTCGTCATCCACTGGATGAAGTACCAGGCAGCATCCTTGTTCGCAGCGCTCTTGGGGATGCCGAGGCCCCACAGCCAGTGGCCGGTGAACGACTCGCCCCCGGCCGTGACCGGCGGCAGGACGGCGTAGCCGACCTTGCCGGCGACCTGGGAGACGTTCGGGTCCTCGTAGCTCGGGCCGAACAGGCTGGCGTCGATGAAGTAGGCGGCCTTGCCCTGACTGAACAGCGTGTTCGCGTCCGGCCAATCGATGGCGAACTTGTTCGCCGGGCCGGCCGCGAGCAGCCTGCCGTAGTTGGCCAGGCCGCCGCAGACGCCCGGATCCGTCAGGCGCGGCTTGTCCCAGGCGCCGTCGAACCACATCCCGTAGGGGGTCGGGGCATCGGCCGCGCCCCACGAGTTCCAGACGACACCGGACAGGGTGTCCATGATCGTGTCGGACCGGATGCCGCGCATGACCGCGCCGGAGATACCCTCCGCTCCTTTCTCGGCGGTGATCCGTTCGGCGTCCTTGATCAGGTCCTCGAAGGTCGCCGGCACCGTCGACACGAGGTCCTTGTTGTAGAACAGGATGTAGGCCTCGAAGGCGATCGGCATGCCGTAAAGCTGCGCTGCTGCGTCACCGGGCGGGTAGAGCGCGCCACCGAGGAAGCCCTTCGGGAAGTCGGCGAAGTCGTAGTCGGGCGAGGTCTTGGTGGGATCCTCGAGGTACGGCGTCAGCGGTTCGATGAGATCGGCGCTGTACTGCGTGTATGCCGTCGAGTCCATCGGCAGGAAGTAGACGTCCGCGCCACCGGAGCGGATCGTCTGCTCCATCTTGTCGAAGTAGAGGTCCTCGGAGAACGGCTGGAGGTTGACCTTGATGCCGGTTTCCTCGGTGAACTTGTCGATGAGCTTCGTCGCCCCGTCCGTCCACGGATGCTGGTTGGCCAGGAAGGTGATCTCGCTTCCCGAGTAGGCCTTCCAGTCGAAGGTGGCGCTGCTGGCCGCCGCGCTCTCCCCGGGGCTGGCCGCTGCGCTGGGCGACGGGGCTGTCGTCTCGCCCTGGCCGGCGCACGCGGAAAGCGCGATCGCGAAGGCCGCGAGCAGAACGCCCGCGCGTCTGGTGGGACTCCTCATGGTGCTCTCTCCTCCTGGTGCCGATCGGATCCGCCCGGCGATGCTCGGGTCGGTGCCGATCAGGCGCTGAGCCACGAGCGCATGCGCTCGATGTACGCCTCGGTGATCGGTCGCTCGCTGGCGACGGTGTACCACAGCCCCGCCCGATCCACGAACTCGGGCAGGATCCGCAGGGCCTCGGCCACCTGGTCCCAGGTGACTCCCATCTGCTCTGGACGATACGCGACACCGATCCGCTCGATCACCTCCTTGATCCACTCCGGTCGGTTGTCCTGGAGGGCACTCATCAGGAGGACTCCCAGGCCGACGATCTGGCCGTGGATGAACGGACGTCCGGTGAGGTACTCGAGGGCATAGAACACGAAGTGCTCGGCGCCCTCGATATGGCGTGGGTTCCACCCTGCATTGTGGAACGCCGAGCCACCCCAGCGCAGCGATTCTGCGAGCGCCCGGATTCCTTCGTCGTTGACGGCATGGATGTCGTCCGCGTGGTCGACGACGCGTTGCAGGGCGACCTCGGCCTCGGCCACCAGGCGCTCGTCGTACGGCCAACGAGGCTCGGTCTTGCCTAGATCCCGCGCCATCCGCCAGTCCCAGTGGCCGGTGTGGTAGCAGACGATGTCGCCGACGCCCGACCGGTTGAGATCGACCGGTGCGCTCCGGATGACGTCGAAGTCGACGTAGACCGCCTCCGGGATCGCCCAGGCCACGTAGCGGACGACCCCGTCGACCCGGACCGCGGCGCGGTGGGCCCAGGCGGCGTTGACCGACATGACGGTCGGCACCTGGAACAGGGGGGTCCGCCTGGCCCAGGCCGCGTACTTGGCGACGTCGAGCGCCTGGCCGCCACCGAGGCCGATCACCGCCGAGAACCTTGGCAGCTCGGCCACGATCCGGTCGAGGTCGGCCCGCTCGAGCGTGTCGACGAGCAGGGGACCCGCGAGGCCCTCGTCGAAGTCGGGGGCGAAGCGCGGCCAGAGGTCGGCCATCGTCACGACGAGGTACGGCCGGTGCACGTAGCCCTTCAGCTCGGGGATCAGCCCTCGCCCGTAGACGGTGTTGAACAGGTCGGCCATCAGATCACCCCTGCTCGCGCCGGACGCTCGATCCGCCACATCATTCTCGATCCGTCACTTTCGTAGCGATCGTCGTCACCCCGGCGCGGCGTCCCACCTGTCGCGCCAGCGCGTCGGCCACCAGTTGGAGCGGGACGGCCAGCGGCAGCGGCGCCAGCTCCTCGGGCAGGCTCGGCAGGACGGCCGAGGTCAGCAGCGAGCAGCGCCCGTCGAGCCCGGCCGCATGGGTCGGGTCGGTGATCAGCCAGGTCGGCGAGCAGCGCCCGGCCGTCTCGTGGGCGATGCCGACGAGGAGATCCGTGGTCCGGCCCGCGGGCGCGAGCACCACGACGCCGGCCTCGCCCTCGGTCAGCTCGACCGGACCGTGGCGGAAGGCCCCGCCGGTCATCCCCTCGGCCGGTATGGCAGCCGCCTCCTTGATCGTGAGCGCGCCGTACGCCGTCGAGCCGAGGGCGGGGCCGCGTCCGACGATCATCAGCGACCTGGCCCCCCCGAGGTGCTGGGCAGCGAGCGGCCCGATCGCCTCGTCTTCCGCCAGGGCCTCGACGGCATCGACGGCGAGGTCGAGCGCCGACGGGTCGAGCAGGCCCGGCGCGCCCTCGGCCGCCAGCAGCAGGAGGGCCGTCATCGCGGCGAGGTAGGTCTTGGTGGCGATCGCGGCCTCGGGACCGGCGAGCAGTGGGAGCACGACATCGGCGGCTGCCGCCATGGGGCTCGCCGGGTCGTTGATCAGTGCCACGACCGGTGCCTGATCGGCGGCGCGCAGGGCCTCGACGGCCCGGACGGTCTCATAGCTCCGGCCCGACTGGCTTATGGCCACGATGACGCCGGCCCGGGCGGCGGCCCCCAGGCCGTAGTGCAGGAGCTCGCCGGCGTCCTCCAGGATGACGACCCGCGAACGTGGCGCCAGCAGGCTCCGCAGGATGCCGCCGGCGGACAGCGAGCTGCCCATCCCGACGACGAGCAGCGGCCGGTCCGGTCGCTGGTCGATGAGTTCGGCGGCTCGGACCAGGTTGGGATAAAGGTCGCCGCGATAGGCTTGGATCAGCGCACGCAGGACCGGCGCCTGGGACCGGACGTCGTCGAGGAAGGTGCTCACGCGGGATGCATCTCTGGCTGCTGTCGCTCTCCCGGCTGCGGTAGCCTTGGGCAAGGATTATCACAAATCGGGTGCATCTGACAATCCTTATCATCGGGAGGCATCGCGGTGGCGCTGGTGCGAGCCGGCACGGAGCCGATCGTGGCCGTCGACCTCGGCGGCACGCGGATGCGCGCTGCGACCTTCGGACCTGACGACCGGATCGACCGGCGCATGGAGCGAGCGACCCCGGCGAGCAGTGGCCCCGACGCCGTCGTCGATGCGCTGGCCGGCCTCGTCGATGCGATCGTGGCCGACGCGCCCGTCGGATCCCACCGGACCGCCGGCGTCGTGCTCGCCGCGACCGGTCCCATCGACGCTGCCGGCGGCTGGGTCGACCCATCGAACCTTGGCCTCGCGTTCCACGGCTACCCCCTCGGCCCGCGCCTCGCCGACCGCCTCGGCCGTCCGGTGCTAGTCGGCCTCGACACGCGCCTCGCCCTCCTTGGCGAGCGGCGAGCCGGAGCCATCAGGGGACACCGCGAGGCGATCTTCATCACCGTCTCGACAGGTGTCGGCGGGGCGTTCCTGGTTGATGACCGAATCGTCGACGGGGCGAACGGCATCGCCGGTGAAGTCGGCCACCTGCCGGTTTCGGCCAGCGGTCCGCGCTGCGACTGCGGGGTCCGCGGCCACCTCGAGGCCATCGCCAGCGGCCCGGCGATGGCCCGTGCGGCCACCCTCGCCGCGCGCGCCGGTCGGTCCGCGCAGCTTCTCGAGCGGCTCGTCGCGGCCGGTCCGGACGGACTCTCGGGCACCGATGTCGCGGCGGCAGCGGCGGCCGGCGACGTCGCCGCCGGGGCCATCCTCGAGCGGGCTCGACGGGCGCTGGGTCGGGCGGTCGTGGGGCTCGCCAACGTGCTCGACCCGGCGTGTGTCGTGCTCGGGGGCGGGGTCGTGCTGGCCGATCCGGGCCCCTGGATCGCGGCCTGTCGGGACCAATTGGAGCGCGGAGCCCTCGCGACCCAGCGCTCGGCGGTCGAGGTCGTCGCCGCGCGCCTGGGCGATGACGCGGGTCTCGTCGGCTGCCTCGACCACGTGCGGCTCGGCGCCCGCTGGATCCGTCCTGCGGCCGCTACCAGGTCCGGCCCGTGATGTGACGCTCCTCGACGGCGGCCTGGGTCTTCGTCAGCTGCCCTTCGGTCGCCTCGCCGCCTCGCTCCAGCACCATCAGGAACACGGTCTGGATGATCGCGAGTGCGGCCACCGTCGAAGCCATCGGCTCGACCTGGAAACCGGTGTCCGAGGAGATCGTGGTCAGGCGCACGTCCGCGACCGCGGCCAGCGGTGAGCGACCCTCGCCGCAGATGACGATCACCGTGGCGCCGCCGTCGCGCGCGAGCTGGGCCGCGCGTAGCGTGTCGAGGGTCCGCCCGCTGTGCGAGATGGCGACGACGACGTCGCCCGGTCCGAGCAGGGCAGACGACATGGCCTGGACGTGGGCGTCGGGGTGAGCGACGGCATCGACGCCCAGCTTGCGCAGCTTGAGGGCGGCCTCCTGGGCGACGAACGCGGCCGTCCCGACGCCGACGATCTCGACGCGCCGTGCCGCAGCGATGGCCTCGACGGCCGTCCGCATGGCGGTCGCCTCGAGGCGGGACGCGGTCGCCGCAAGCGCCTCGAGGTCGCGTCCGAAGACCCTCTCGACGGCCCGCACGACATCGGCCGGTCCCGCCGGCAGATCGAGTCGATGGCCGGTCGCCTCGGTCGCGTCCACGACGACCGCTTCGCGGGCCAGCGACAGGCGGAGGTCCTGGTAGCCCTTGAGGCCGAGACGGCGACACAGCTGCGAGATGGTGCCGACGGACACGCTCGCCGCGTCGGCCAGCTCGGTGATCGTGTAGTCGCTCGCCGTCTCGAGGTTCTCGAGCAGGAAGCCGGCCAGCCGCTGCTGGGCGGGCGACAGCTCGGGATATCGATCCCGGAGTCGAGCCCTGAGCCCGGTTGGCTCCCGCTCCTCGGTCGAGCGCATCGGTCCCTCCCGCGATGCCGCCCATTCTATCGGCCGGCATCGACTGATCGCGGCGGTCGTTCGCGACCGCATAACAGTTCATGGTGCATGGAAACCTGCGCGCTCTCGAGCGAAGGCGGGCGCACGACCGGACCGAGAGCGGGACTTGACACCGGGCATGTGTGGGCAGATGATTTCGTTGCATGCTGCATGAAATAAGCCTGACGCGGGGAGAGATCGACCTGCTCTCGGCCCTCGGTGCCCAAGGGCCGCTGGCCCGGTCCGACCTCGCCCGGTCGACCGGGCGCTCCACGGCCACTGTCAGCCGCGCGCTCGAGCGGCTGCGCCGAGCTGGGCTCGTGCGAGAGCGCACCACGGGAGGCGGCGGTCGCGGACGGCCGCCGCGGTTGGTCGAGCTTCGTCCAGATGCAGCGTCGGTGATCGGCATCGACGCCGGTGGATCGATGCTCCGAGCCGTGCGCGCAGACCTTGAGGGGGTCGTCCGGTCGCGGGCGGCTCGTCCGGCCCGTGACACGAACGACCCGGCGGCGCTCATCGCGGACCTGCTCGCGCTCGTCGACGACGTCCGCGGGAGCCGGGACGGGCCGGCCCTGCTGGGTGTCGCTGCCGGTGTCTCGGGCATCGTGGCGCACGATCGGGGCCGGGTGCTCGTCTCGCCGGACCTGCCCGGCCTCGAGGGCCTGCCGCTCGCGGAGATCCTCGCCTCGCGTCTTGGCGCCCCCGCGGTGATCGACAACGACGACCTCCTGGCGGCGATCGGCGAGGCGTCGCACGGGGCTGCCCGCGGCTGTCGGGACGTCGCCTTCCTGTCCTTCGGCTACGGGCTCGGCGCCGGGCTGATCGTCGATGGACACCCGATCCGGGGCGCGTCTTCGTCGGCCGGCGCGATCGCCTTCCTGTCCTCGGGGCGGCTCGAGAGCCGAGCGTCCGGCCGCTCCATCCCCATCCGATATGCCGAGGCCTGCGATCTGGCCGCACGCGAACCGGGGTCGCTCGCTCGGCCGGATGCGCGCGGGGTGTTCGACCTGGCAGCCGCGGGCGACTCGGTCGCCAGCCTCGTCGTCGGCGACGCGATCGAGGCGATC
>Ga0210334_10106577_pt1 | contig 14665 bp, 18 predicted proteins | sample S306metaT_FD_164440 | JGI IMG/M metagenome (GOLD analysis project Ga0210334, IMG submission 164440) | Metatranscriptome of estuarine sediment microbial communities from the Columbia River estuary, Oregon, United States - S.306 (Metagenome... | ecosystem: Environmental > Aquatic > Marine >... | reverse complement strand
GTACGGGGAAGGGCTAGCGTTCTATTCAAACACCACGCAACAGTTCCATGTGCTGGGGAGAGACCTGAACCTCGTAGATATTGGCAGCGGCGTCGGCGACCTCTCTGGGGGCATCACGGACATCCTTGGCGCAGTGACGGTCGCTGGAGACGACGAGCTACAGTGGTGGATGGAGGGGTCGTGGCCGTTTGAGTACCTTCCTGCTGGAACGCTCTTGAGCCCCGCGCAGCCGTCCAGGCCAAAGCTCTGGAACATGCCCTCCGGCGCGGGAGCCGGAGTGTTCGTCTACAACTACGCGTACGGGAAGTGGACATTCCGCACGCTGAGTGTGGCGGCCTCAAACAACATCGTGATTGGCGGGGCGCAGATTGTGGACGGGGTCGTGGGCATCGTCACCGCGAGCTATGATTTCCGAAAGCAGGACCCATCAACTTGGTATGCGGCGGAGACCATGCGCTGGGAGACGCCTTGGATCAAGGTCAACCAGCTTCAGGACTTTGGGCGGTTCTACCGCGCCACGCTCCTCGGGAAGTACCTGTCAAGCTGGAGCAAGCCAGACGGCACCAACTACGAGGCGGGTGACCTGCAGGTCACGGTCCATTACGACTACGAGGGGCAGAACGGTACCACTTCCGTTCATAGGTGGAGAGCGAACCAAGACTTCAATGCGGGGGACGCCCGCCTGCAGGTGGATATTCAGCCCAACCGACAGAAGTGCCAGGCCATCAAGTTTGTGATCGAGGAGATTCCGACAGAGGCGGTCGAGGTTTGGGAGCCCGCTTATACTACAGGGCAGGGATTCGTCCTTACGGCAGTGGACCTCGAATACGGGGCTAAGGTCGGTAGCGGGCGGAAGACGCTAGGAAAGGCAGGGCACAAGTAATGGGTGAACCGGGACAGGGAGCAGAGATTGCTGCAAAGTCGCTGTTCACAGCGGCTAGCGCGGCCAACGCCATCCCCGTTGCGGGACAGTTCGTTTCCGCCGGCCTCGCAATCGCTGGGCTCTTCACCAAGATCTTTGGCGGGCGGAGGCGCAAGAAAGCGGCAGAGAAGAAGCGCAAGGCTGCAGAACTCAAAGAGACTCGCAGGCAGGGCTACCGGGAAGTGCAAGGCCCACAGTCCGCAGGGGGCGGGGGCGTCGGGCAAGGCAACGCGAACGGCCCGCTGCAGGGCACGTCGCCCGTCACGGCACCTCTCACCTCTAGCTTTTCATCTTTTGGTGGCGGGCAGGCCCCCACTGTTCAGCCCACCCAGCAGATCCTCAACAACACGGTATTCAAAGCATGATTGACATCGCTTCACTAGTCCCTTCCATTATCGGACTCGGCGCAAAGGCCGCCGGGGCTATCCCTGGAATGAAAAAACCCAAGAGACCACAGACCGCAAAGGAAGTTGCCAAGGCGGCTGGATCCCACTTTGGAAAGGCCGTTGGCGCGGCCCAGACCGGAAGGGGGTTTTCCCGTGGCCTGGCACTACGCGAAGGTATCCGCGGAGGGATGGACGCTGTAGAGGCCAACTCGCGAGCGATCGGTGCGGCTGCGCAGAACGATGAAGCGACGTATCAGAAGCTCAAGGCGCAGCGCGCGGAAAACATCGCGAACTTCTCGACCGATCTTGCCAAGGGCCTGGGGGACATGGCGGGCATGGCTATCGGGCCGAAGAAGGGCGAGAGCGACCTGCAGGACCCAGACCGCCCGCCGGTTGACGTGAACCCTGACACGGGGTTCGGTACGCCGCAGGATGAGGGGGATGTCGGGAACGAGGATCTTACCGCGCTCGAAAAGGGTATGGCTGACCAGGAGCAGGTGGAGCAGCAGCAGCTCATTGACGACGCGGCACAGCAGCTCCAGGACTTCAAGCTCAAGCGGGAAGCCGCGGGCATCAGTGCGGCTCCGAAACAGATGGACGAGCCGACGACCACGTCAGAGCTGATCAACCAGTCGCTGACCTCAAAGCCGGGAATGTCCCCGGCGATCGAGAAGGAACTGGCGCAGACACTGCACCTCAAGCAGCTTGCGCTGTCGGAGATGGAGCGGACGGGCTCAAACTTTGGGGAGATGCTTCCTCGCTTGAACCGCCGCCTGGGCCTCAGCCCGGGACAGACGCTTCAGAACCCCTTCGCGATGGACCTTGACGTTTCCGGAGAAGGCTAATGGGAATCCTCGCGGGCGACACAGTAGAAGACACCGCGCTACCGGCGTACACGAACACGAACACGCCCGAGGCACCGCCGCCGAAGCCGGATCCCGCTACCTACGGGACAGGGGCGAGCGAGCCGGCGGGTGGCCGCGGACAGGTCGAGGGTGACAAGCTCCCCGATCGTCCCACCGGTACGCCCGGAACGGGGTGGAAGGCCAACATCCAGCTTGGCCCCGGCGTAGACCCCGCGACGGCGATGGCGATCCGAGCCCGGGAAGACCGGATCAACCAGCAGCAAACGCTTCAGAGCCTCGTGGACATGCGTGCGGCGGGCTTCACCCGCGATCAGATGCTCCGATGGGCGGAGCTGAACGATCAGGACGCGGCTGTAGCACAGGAGCTGGTGAACACGCAGATGCCGAGGATTCGGCAGAAGATCTCCGCGCTGAACGACCAAGTCGACGCGGCGCGAGCCATGAAGGTGGATCCGTACCACTGGCATGAGAGCATCGGGCGTGGCGGGCGTGTGGCGGCTGCCTTCGCAGCGCTGACCGGGGGATTCGCCGCCGGCAAGTCCAACCCCAACAGCGCCCTGAACATGATGGACGCAGCGATCGAGCGCGACATCGCGGCTCAGGAGTCGAACATTAAGAACAACATCGCCGCCCTACAGCTCCAGCGTGGGCTGACCCAGGACGAGCGCCAGGTGCTTCAGGACGAGCTTCAGGCCATGAGCCAGATCCGCGCCACGAAGTACGCAGCCATCCTGGGACGGATCCAGGCGGCGCAGCAGCACGCCGTGACCGAGGCCCACCACATGTCCCTGCAGACCGCACGGGACCACTACGAGCTGAAGTACCTTCAGGCGAAGGCGGCAGCGGAGCAAGAGATTTTCAAGCTCGAATACGAAGGCCCGATCGAGAACGCGGCCAAGATCGTCAAGCTGAAGCAGCAGGCGGCACAGTATCAGAGCATGATCCAGTCCACCCCACAGGGTGGGATGACCATTCCTACCGAGAGAGTGCAAACTTTGGAGGGGGACGTAACTGGTCAGAGGCCAGAGGCTAGCATCAGGGTCGCCCCCTCTGTAGCCCCCGCGCCGGGCCGGAGTGGGGCCGTGGCGGGCCGTGGACGCGGTGCCGCTAGGGGAGTAGCTCCAGGGGGTCAGGGAGCGTCGGAGGCGTCAGCCCAGGGAGCACAGGCGAAGCCTGAGACTACGCGCCCCGCACCTAGTCCAGAACCGCAGCCGGTGGAAGCTGACGGGACTTCCCGTATGGAGACCCCGGAGGAGGCCCAGAACCGCTTCATGAACGAGCAGGCGATCTGGGAAGCGGAGCAGGAGCAGGCCGCGCTGAAGAAAGCCAAGGAAGAGGTTACCGCGAGCCGGCACAAGATCAACGCCAAGAACGTCACGCAGTGGGCCAAGCAGGTCCAGAACGCTCACCCGGATGCCGTCGCGGCGGGTGGCTTCATGCGAGCGGAAGCCACGGGCAAGGGCGGGCGCGACAGTCTCGTCGGGCTCACGAGCTGGTCGGAGGCGATTGGCGCGATCCAGAACGGCAGGGCCATCCCGAACCGGGGTATGCCCGACTACCGAGACGCGAAGATCGTGTCCGCCGCCATCGCTGCGAACGGGCCACCCAGCCCCCTCATGTACGAGCGCGGGGAGGGGAACATCCACTACGAGGCGGCGCTACGGGCGCACCAGCTGGTTGTCGACTACCCGGAGATCTTGGAGCGCAACATGTACAACCCGGAGACCGGCGAGAAGTCGAAGATCCGGCTCAACGGGCGGCTCCTCACCATCATGCCAGGATCGCGCTCCGGCGACGACTACAAGCGGGTGCAGGAAGAGGTGGGCAAGTTCCGTGGTGCGCTGGACGCGATGCAGCAGGCCGCGAAGACGATCCGCGATGTCGGCCTCACAGGCATGTGGCAGACGGACGAAAACGGAAAGACGAGATTCACGCTCCCCGGCGTATTCACCAACGACAACCCGCAGGTGATGATGATCCAGCGGGAAGCGATCACGCAGGCCATGCAGTACATCAAGACACACGACCCAACGGCTCGTATTTCCGACCAGGACTTGCGGGTGGGTATGGAGGCCGCGGCGAACTACGTTGGCAACGGTGCCAAGTTTGTCGACTGGATGCAGAGCATGTTCAATGTGTCCACCAAGCGCGATCAGATCCAGGCGTTCATGGGCAAGGTCCTCGTAGAGGCCCAGCGCATCATGTACCAGAAGCTAGAGGACGACATCGTTCCCGACTACAACACGATGATGGCCCTTGAGCAAGAGTACAAGGCCAACGACAAGTTCCTGCGAAAGGCGCAAATGCGTGAGTGAGCCGAAACGCCTCTACACCGATGGTAAGACTCAAGTCCTGATGACGGACTTTGAGGCCGCGGAACTGAACCGCGGTCGCCCGTCCTATCTCCCGCCCATCACTCCAGTTGCCGGCGATGCGAAGATTCGCGTCAACTACGAGAACATGGATGGCGAGATCGTGGACGAGCTTGCGCCATCGGAGTATGTTCGGCAGCGAGCCTCCTCCGGGGAAAACGTAGTCGCCACGCCAGAGACGATCGACATCGCGCGACAGGATGCGCAGGTGCGCGAGCGCAGGGCGATTGCTGACGAAGAGAACCTGACCACGTTCGTCAACGCAGCCGTTCCCGGTATGCAGATCGTGCAGAACGCACTCGTGGGGGAAGAGGAAGCCAAGGCGGCGCGCGCTGACCTCAGTGTCAACGTGGGTGCTAACCTCGTGGGGAACCTCACGGAGTTCGCACTCGGCACCGTGGCACTCGGCGGACTTGGGCGCTTGGTTCTTCCCGCAGACCGCGCTCGAAAGATTGGCGTCATCACGGGCCTCAACAAGATCGAGGGCACAGGCATCAGCATGGCGGCGAAGAAGGCCGGCCAGGTCGCGATGGGTGACGCGCTCATAGAGACGCACATGTACGTGCAGAACCAACTCGACACCAACGGCCCGTTCGTTGCTGAGGATTGGGCGCAGCAGGTGGCCACGGGAATGATCCTCGGTGCGCCGTTCGTTGCGGGCGCAGCGCTCCGCGGTGCGGGACAGGCGGTGCGTACCGCTGTAGGCCCAGGGCTGACAAGTGCGCTAGGGACAGCGCGCACGGCGATGACGACGATGGCGGTGCTCTCCCCCAAGGGCGTGGAGTCGATGAAGTACGCGAGAGGCGCAGCGGCATCAGGGCTCATCGGAAAGCTCCTGAGGCGTTTCCGCAAAGGCGGGCTCGCGCAGACTGACGAAGTGGCAGATGCGGCAAGGCGCATTGACAACGACCTCGCGCACTCGACGGACCAGCTCACGCCACACCGGCTCGACGGCATGGCCCCCGGCAAGCGGGCCGCGGCGCTCGACGAGTACCGTCGCTACGGGGACTCCCCCAACGCGCTGGACGACGTGGACTTCACCAACATGGTCCCGTCCATCAAGAAGATGGGCGCGGCGGTCAACAAGGTCCGCACCGAAGCGCTGAAGATGCACAGGCGGCTGCACGGAAACGGTGTGACCGACCTGACGTTCACCGACAAGGCGCGGGACGCGATGATCATCCAGGGCAACGAGCTGCTGAAGCACGTTGACTCTGCTGGCATGTCGGACGTGAAGAACGCGATCAAGCGCGGCATCATTGACGCTGGCGACGACGCCACCCTGATGCACAAGGCGCTGATCGAGGCGAAGGTAAACGCGCGGTTCCGCAGAGGCGTGGACGGCGGCGCGGACATCGTTGACGACAAGATCACGGCGTTCCTTCGCGACCCGAAGGTCTTCAACAAGAAGCAGCTCCAGGCGAACGTGGAGATAGTGGGGGCGGTTGAGAAGGTGGTCAAGGTTTGGGACGACCTGGGGGACATCAAGGTCCCGCCGCGATCGAAAGACTACGAGAGCTTCCAGGTGACCGACGGCCTGAACATCGGGAAAAACAGCCAGTCCATCGCAGAGCTGCGTGCAGCAGTGGACCTGCGCACCGAGGAGGGGCTGCGCGCCAAGGCGCAGCGAGATGCGTTTGAGTCTTCAATGGTAGAGGCGGGGGATGCGGTCGCCCGTGGCACCAAGGGGATGGCGGACGCGATCAAGATCAACAAGGCGCGCAACACCTCCATCGGTCGGCTGAAGAAGGAGCGGGACCTCGCTGGTACCGTAGCCGACTCCCCCGAGAGCTTCGCCGCTGCAAGGATGGCGAGCGCGATGCAGAGCGGTGCGCGCATGGCTGAGCTTTTCTCCAAGGGCGTCGACGCCTTCCTATCCACGCGCCCCATGCAGGCTGGCGCGGGAATCACTGCCGCGGTGCACGGGATGAACAAGGAAGAGAAGCGACAGACGTTCGAGCTGATTCACCAAGAGCTTACCAATCTCGCCGGAAACCCGATGGCACTGACGGAAAGCCTCTCACAGTTCGTCGACCGCGGCGCGGGCTTTGACCCGGCAGCGGCGGACCACGCGGCGCAGAAGGCGGTCAACACGGTCTTCTACCTGCAGTCGCAGCTCCCTCCGGTGGACGACACGATCTACGGGCGCGGCTCGCCTCAGCCACTGAGCGCGATCGAAGAGTTCATGGAGAAGTTCCTGGCTGCAGCGGACCCTGTCGCGGCGGGCTGGGAAGTCTACGCGGGCACGATCACGCCGCAGATGGTCAACTCCCTCCGGGCTACGAACCCAGAGTTCTACGCGCAGATGAGCGCTGAGCTGGCGTACGTCATGTCGAAGGTGCCGGAAAACAAGGCCAACCCGAAGGTTGTTTCCGCGGCAGGCATCTTCCTCGGAGGGCTCGACCCGCTGTACTCAGGGGACTTCATCGCGAGCCTCCAGAGCAACTACGCGCAGACGGCCACGCAGGACGCCATGATCAACGGGCCGCGGCAGAAGGTCAAGAACCCCGGGGCTGAGTCCAGTCTCACTACTTCACAAAGGCAGCAGACGTACTAATGGCCATTGATACGATCACACCCGCAGCAAACAACGTGCTCCAGCCCGGGGACTCTATCTCTTTCCTGATCGACGACACGTACACCACGATCACGATTGAGGTTGAGACGCTGACTGGCTGGGAGTACGTCTACGACTCCAGCCTCGGCGGAGCACAGTCCGGGTACACGGTTGTTGTCACGGTCCCGTCGGCGGGCCGCCAGAAGTTTGAGTTCTCCCGCACGAGCGGCTGGAACCTCAACCCCTTTTCCGTGCGCGTCACTGAGAACGAGACGGGAAGCTCCGCAGTCACTACGACCAACTACTACCTAGGGTCGCAGGTCGAGTTTCCCCAGGGTTCAGATCCGTACTACGGAACCTACCAAGGCAACTTCACTGTCACGGACGCGGGCACGCTGGTGCGCAACGACGTCAAGTGGATCAACATCGCTGGCACGGGCTACACGATCACTGACGACGGGGGTGGCAAGGTTACGATCACGCTCAGCGGTGGTGGTGGTGGCTCGTCCGCATGGGGCGGCATCACGGGCACACTTTCCGCGCAGACCGACCTCCAGGCAGCGCTCGACGCGAAGGTTACAGGTCCAGTCGCATGGGGCGGCATCACAGGCACACTTTCCGCGCAGACGGACTTGCAGGCCGCGCTTGACGCGAAGGTTACAGGTCCAGCGTCCGCAACAGACTCCGCGGTTGTCCTCTATAACGCCACGGGTGGGAAGCTCATCAAGGACTCCCTCACGCTTGGATATGCAAGCGGGCAGCTTGACATCAGCAGCGCAACCTCCAGCCTTCGCATGAGTGAGCGAGCCGCTGGTCCCACGCCCGGCGCGGGCAAGGGTAGCTTCTGGGTTAAGAACGACACGCCAAGCCGTCCTCAGTTCACTGACGACGCAGGAACCACCTTCCCGCTGCTAAGCAAAGAGACGTGGCACCAGATTGGTCTAGTCGCCGTCAACAGCACAAGTTGGATTGGTCCAGACAACTACGCCTATTGGGATGACTCACAAAACGGAACCTACGGAACAGTTGGCGCAAACCCCACGATGGACGCGACCAACATGTCGCGCGTGGTGTCGGCACCGGGAACCATTACAACCTGCCGCATCAACTGGCGAACGAATGGTGCAACCGCGGAGGGCACGCTCAAGTTGTGGAAGTTCACTCCCACGAATGACAGCTCCGCTACACGCACCGGCGTAGACCTTGGAACGCTTATGACTATTCCGGGGACACAGAACACAGCGAACCGCTACGTAACCAGCGTAACCCTTTCCGGGGCTGTGTCCGCTGGCGACTACGTTGTGGCGCTCTACAAGGCAACCGTGACCAACTCCGCCTCCCTCTACTACTCACTCGCCTTCACACTGGAGCACTCCTAATGGCGCGCTTTGAACGAGACACCGCGAAGTTCGACGTACTCAACTTGCGCAGAGCAAGGCATGCACGCGAGGACATCTTCTTTCAGATTCAGGCGGACCTTACCGGATATGGTGAAGGGCTAGGGCTCAACCCGGCACAGGTGGAGGCGAAGCTCGACGAGTTGTTTACTACGTTCGCGGCGGAGTGGCTGCTCTACATCTTGACGGGCTCACCCAGCATCGCGACCGCAATCACCAACGACGCCACGTTGCCGTGGCTTGACACCGTAGTCGGCGGACAGACTCTGCGCGTCCGACTCGTCGCGAGGCTTCCCTAATGGCTATCACTGCAGTAACTCCGGCGTCCGGATCGCTCATCGCGTGGGGAGACTCATTCTCCTTTACCGTCGACGATACGTACACGTCGATGATCATCAAGGTGCAGACCGAGACCGCGCTCGTGAAGGCGTACGACACGGCGCTTGGTGGCGGGCAGTCGGGGTACACTGTCACAGTGGTGGACAACGGGGACGGTACGCATACGTTCACGGTATCGCGCACCGCAGGCTGGGACAACAGCCCGCAGCTCATCTACGTGATCGAGGACGAGACCGGAAGCTCCGCCACGACGAACCTCAGCTACCTGCTTGAGACAGAGGCGGCGTTCCCGCAAAACACAGAGCCGTACAACCCGACGTCAGAGGGTGACGCGGTGCTCAGCTTTGAAGGGCGACAGGGGATTGTCGCTGCTACTGCAGGGGACTACCTCGCGAGTGAGATCACGAACGACTCCTCGATCATCGGCGCTACGGTGAAGCTCGCGCTCGAAACGCTGGGCTCGACATTCACCACGGACCACGGCACGCTTGCCGGGCGGGCGGACGACGACCACACGCAGTACTGGCTCGCAGCCGGAACGCGAGCGGGCGACGCGCTGCTCTTTACGGAAAGAGCGGACCATGTCAACACTCCAGTCCCGGGCAAGGGTGAGCTGTGGTGTAAGAACACTATCCCCGCAGCGCTCTACTGGACGGACGACGCGGGCACGGACTGGAACCTGATGACCCTTGGCTCCGGCGACGTGACGGGACCGGCGTCTTCCGTCGACGGAAACATTGTTCTCTTCAACGGAACGACCGGGAAGATCATCAAGAGTAGCAGCTTCCTCAAGTGGATTAGCCCGGAGCTTCTTCTCGACGTTGCGGGCGGCGCGATAATCATTGGGGAGTCGGCGGCACAACCTGCCTCTGTTGGCTCTACGATTGGCTCGTTCTGGATCAAGGACACGAACCCGACGACTCCGGTCAACACAGACGGATCCGCCATCGACTCCGACCTGAGCATCCATGAGCTGAGGATCCATGCGACGATCCACACAAACGGCACGGTCAACCAGTGGTACTCGTGGAGTTCCCTCGGACCCTACCACGACTCGGTATGGGACGGGGCCAGCGGCGGAACGGGTGCCACGCCAACGCTCGCTACTAGCTGGTCATTTCCACCCCTAGCCTTTCTTCCAACCGGCGCGCGCATCAAAGACTGCACGGCCTGGGTGTTCAACCCTGACACGGGCCTCGTGACGCACACAGTGTCCATCTACGTGATGGGTCAGGCGATGGCGACAGAGGCCTCTGCAGCGGGAACGGCATACACGCACTGCACGCTCTCCGGCGCGACGTTCGGCGTGCTCAACCCGCGGTGGCGCAAGCACACCTTTACTGTTAGTGACTCGTCCGTCAACGCGAACGAGGGGCTGTATGTGTTCGTTCGAGAGACAGGCGGAGCGGCCTCTCGTGTGGACTGTATAATGAACCTGATCCTCCGCTACACCATCAACCCCGCGTAACCAACACTACTATGAGTGAACCTACCATCCAAGACGTGACCTACCTTTTTGAAAGGATTGATACGAAGTTGGACTCTATTGCAGAACGCCTCGCAAGGGTCGAAGGTGCAATCGAGCGACATGATGAGCGATCACTCAGCCATCATGAGCGTATCGTTGTGCTTGAGCAACAGCAACGAAAGGCAACGTGGGCACTGGTGTCCGCAGGTATCGCTGTGCTCCTCGCCCTAATCCCAATCATCCTCACAGTACTATGAAGCAAACACTCCTCGCCATCCTCATCGTTGCACTTTCCGGGTGCGGCCTATTCAAGTTCCAACCGCCACCCGCAACGCCTCAACCCGAGGATGACGGGGCCGCTAAGCTCGAACAAGTGCTTGGTAGCACCGTGAGTCTCGCAGCGGAGATCGAAGGGAAGAAGGTCCACTTCTGCTCTGGTGTAGCTGTGGAGGGAGCAATCCTCACCGCCGACCATTGTGTCAGTGTGTTCTTCACCGAGAAGTATAAAGACGTCAAGTGGTTCGTCCTGTACCGCGGGGAGTACTTCCACGGTGTCGTGGTTACTCGCTGGACGGAAAAAGACATGGCCGTCATTGACGCCGTTGGTGCCAGGATCCGGGACACTGTCTCGGTCTCCCCGTGGGAGCCGTCCTACGGCATGCGCGTGGTGTGGACCGGATACCCTCTGGGGTTCACCAAGGTGCACCTCTTCGCTGGCTACGTGGCCGCGCCGGGGAGCGAGTACAACGACTACACCTTCGACGTGGACGGGCAGTTCATCGGGGGCAACTCCGGCGGACCCCTCTTCGACGAGAATGGCAGGCTCCTCGGGATCGTGGTGAGCACTGCCGTAGGCATGGGGGCGGAGATCCCAGAAATCATGCCGGTTGGACAAGCTGTCCTCCCGGAAAATATCAGGAAAATCCTCGAATAGAACCACCTCTACTAGGAGACAGATATGGCATTCTTCACCTTTCTCGCCGCGAACTCCACCCTCATCGCAGCGGTGCTTTTCGCAATCATCAGCCTTCTCACCGCAGTGTTCAACAAGAACGAGCGCGTGGTGGGCATCCTCGGAATCGTCCGGGTAATCATCGAGCGCATTTCCGGCCTCCAGCCCCGTAACAGCGCGGGCACCCTGAAGTTTCCCGGCGCGCGGCCCAATCCGCCCGTCAAGGAAGACAAGCCCACTCCCATCTTGAAGTAACCCTAACCCCCTACCCAACGGAACAACAACTCAATGGCAATCCAAGAACAACTCTACAAGAGCACCGCGGCGGCAGCCAGCGCCGTCGTGTCGGCAGTCCCGGCGCGCGTCTCGAAGGTCATCGTCTACAACGCCAAGGTTTCGGCGCAGTTCATTCAGCTCTTCGACTCAGCGACCGTCCCCGCGGACACCGCTGTGCCAGCCCTGTGTGTCATCGTCCCCGCTGACTCCAGCTACGTCATCGACTTCCCGCGCACGATTGAGCGTCGGGTGGCTGGTGGCCAGGACCGTCCGCCCCTCTTCGCGACCGGCGTGGCGATCTCGAACAGCTCGACCGCTGCGACGAAGACCATTGGATCGGCTGACTGCCTGTTCTACGTCTTTGGCGAAGTAGAGTAATGAACAAGCTCTACTCAAGCGCGGCACTTGAGGCGAGCGCGGTAGCTTCAGCAGCCCCGTGTTTCGTGGACGAGGTCATCTGTACCAACTCCAGCGCGGGGGTGCTCTACCTGCACATCTTCGATCTGGCGGCTGTGCCGGCGGATACGACCGACCCGGACATCAGCATCGCAGTTCCCGCAACGGGAACAGTATCGTGGGACCCAGCCGAGCAAAGGGCTGGACGCGGCGCGAAGTTTGACAACGGCTGTAGCGTGTGCCTCAGCTCCACTGCGAACCCGAAGACGGTCGCTGGTGCGGTAGGCGTCTTCACGGTGCGCGGCACGGCGGTGTAGCATGTCCGTCGTCCACTTTGGGGGAGGCGGCGGTGCTGCGGCTGGTATTACCGGCCCGCATGACGACACCTTGTTCGGTGGGGCTACGGCCCACTGGATAAAGACCGCAACGTTGGTCGAAGCGATCACCGGAGGGGCGGGGCGAGACATCGCACACGGCGACCCAGTCTACACGCAGGTTACGCCGGGAAGCGCTCTCTACACCATCACCACCAGCGACCGACAGCCAGGCATTACCCCTGGCCTGAACGCAGCGCTGAAGCCCACGGGGGACGTGACTGTAGCTGGGTGGTTCAGCTTGCAGACCCTCACTGTAAACAATGGGCACTTCCTACATGCGCACGCCACGAGCCAGAACGCCCTTGGTACGTGGGCGCTACGCTACGACACCTCCGGGGAAGTGACGTTCGGGTGGGGCAACAACACCGCTACCCTCACTGGCTCCGTCACGTCATCTGGAGCGGCGTGGACCGGTCTCGGTGACCTTATCCACGTAGCGGCCACGAGAAGCAACACCGGGGACACCGCCAAGATTTACATCAACGGCGAACTGAACAACACCACGACCGGGAACAGCAACGTCATGTCCACGACGCCAACGATCACATGTCTCGGGCACAGCGGGGCCGGCGTCTCCTACACAACGGGCATGGGGTCAATGGTCCTTTACGCGGGCACGGCGTTGAACGATACGCAGATTCAAACCCTTTACCAGAGCTGCTTCGCCTGATGCCTGAGGTAAAGGTTACTGAACAGAGCCTTAACAAGATCTACGATAAGGCGCTTGAGTACGTCGGAACGAAGGAAGTCAAGGGGCCGGAGCACAACCCCACCATCGTCGGATGGCTGAAGCGCTTCGCTAGAAACATCGGCAGCTGGGGGAGGTCCAGGGATGAGACACCTTGGTGCGCCGTGTTCGTCAGCATGGTGCTCGCGGAGTGCGGGCTCGGGCTGCGTGGAACTGAAGACGCTCGCGCCTACAGCTACGTCAAGTGGGGGAAGCCCAGCAAGATCGAAAAGGGTGCGGTAGTTGTCATCAGGCGTAAGCGGGGTGGGGCGGACGCACGGACGGGAAGCCGGGATGGCTACCACGTCGGGTTCCTCAACCGCATCACCAAGAACTACGTCGTCATCCTCGGGGGGAATCAAAGCAACTCCGTTCGTATCTCATACTTCCCGCGAGCCGGGTACGACATCATCGCCCTGCGCCGCCCCTACGAGGTATGAAGTCGAACACCGGCCTACGAGAGTACACAAGGTGCTGGATCCGCCCAGGCCGGTAGAGTTGTTTGAGCCCGTCGCTGAGGAGCCCACTCCAGTAGGAGGCAGCTCGCGCAGCAACCATGTCGGGGAGAGTGTCGTAGAGTTCGATGTTGACTTCAATATCCTGAAAGAACTTTTCTAACCCAAACAGCATCGCTTCTTCTCCAGTGCGTCGCGGGCAGCCTTGCCAAGCAAGGGACCACCGGGCCACCGGGCTAGTACGCGGCTCTTATCGTGACGCACGATTTCGCCTGAACCGCTGCACATATCGCACTCCTCTGGCGAGTCTCCGCCCCACTGAATACCGGCGCAACAACCGCAATCAACCACGGTCCAGCCTGGATAATCGGGGTGCGGCTCGTCGGGCCAAGAACGGACCTTTCCTTCTTTGTAATCCCATTGGGCCATCACTTCTTCTTCTCCCGTGCGTCGCGCACTTCCATCACTCGGCCACTCGGAGACACGCGAATGAAAACGCGCTTGGCTCCCTTGCTCCATGCGTCGGCGCGGTTGCTGACCATAATCTCCACGCCGTACTTCGGATCGCTCACGTAGCGGCTGATGTGGAGCGGACCCCACTGGAACCCAAAACTCGTTTCTTTGTAGTCGAAACCCATTACTTCTTCTCCAGTGCGTCGAGGGCTTTCACCTTGAGACATAAGTCTTGCAACTTGCGACCCCACGACTCGTCCCTCCAGTCGGTTGCTATGGACCGCTGCACTACCCGCGCCGCTTCGATGACTGCGCGCTCTTTCGGGTAGACAGGACCTTCGACGCGCTTCGCCACTGCCTCCGCCGATGCCTGGAACGCTGCAGCATCACACTCGTCAGCATCCGTTTCCCAACGCTTTGGCCTCTCCTCGTCGTACCACGACCAGTACGCATCGTATGCTGTCTTCCATAGCTCTTTGTTGGTCATTACTTCTTCTCCAGTGCGCTTAGGGCTTTGATTCGCTCCGCCAGCGTCGTCTCTTTGCTACCTATGACTGTACCAATCCGCTTCCTCCGAAGGTACACTCCGCTGTACCACGCCCGCGCCGCTTCGATTACTGGCTCCTGCTCGTCAAGCTGCTTCGCCAACTCCAAGAACTGTTGCTTCCAATAGGCCGTCTCGGAGATACCCCGCCTCACCCACGGCTCGTAAGGTACGCTAG
>Ga0210334_10745778_pt1 | contig 14750 bp, 9 predicted proteins | sample S306metaT_FD_164440 | JGI IMG/M metagenome (GOLD analysis project Ga0210334, IMG submission 164440) | Metatranscriptome of estuarine sediment microbial communities from the Columbia River estuary, Oregon, United States - S.306 (Metagenome... | ecosystem: Environmental > Aquatic > Marine >... | reverse complement strand
TGGCGATGCCGACCACCAGGGCCTTGGCCCCCTTGAGAGGCGGGCGGGGTACCTGAAGTGCCATGAAATATCTCCTTTCAGCTCGAGCCGAGCAGGCTTCGGGTCTGGCGCGCGATCATCAGCTCCTCATTGGTGGGGATGACCCAGGCGGCGGTGCGGCTCCGGGCCGTGCTGATGCGGGGGCCGTGATTCTCGTTGGCGGCCGGGTCCAGCTCGACACCGAGCCAAGCCGTGTCCCGGCACACCCGCTCGCGGATGGGCGCCGCCTTTTCGCCGATGCCGGCGGTGAAGACGATGGCATCCAGGCCGCCCAGGGCCGCTGCCAGAGATCCCAGCTCGCGCCGGATCCGGTACACGAAGATGTCCAGGGCGAGCTTGGCCCGGGGGTCGTCGCTCGCCAGCAGGGTGCGCATGTCGCTGGAAATTCCCGACACGCCCAGGAGCCCCGACTGGTTGTAGATCAGCTTTTCGATGGCCCGGGCGTCCATGCCCCGCTGGTCCATGAGGTACAGGATCACGCCGGGATCGATGGAGCCGCAGCGGGTGCCCATGGGCAACCCTTCCACCGCGGTGAATCCCATGGTGCTGGCCATGCCCACGCCGTTCTCCATGGCGCACATGCTGGCGCCGTTGCCCAGGTGCAGCACGACCGTCTTTCCGGTGGCCGCCCGGGCATCGTAATCCGGCAGGGACGAGGCGATGAACTCGTAGGAAAGGCCGTGGAACCCGTAACGCCGGACCCCGGCCTCGGCGTACTCTTTGGGCAACGCGTAGAGTTGGGAAACCGGCGGGTTGCTGCGGTGAAAGGATGTGTCGAAGCACGCCACTTGGGGAACCTGGGGCGCGCGCTCCAGCAGCACGCGGATCGGGGTCAGGTTGTGGGGCTGGTGCAGAGGCGCCAGGGGGATGAATTTCTCCAGGGCCTTGAGGGTCGCGGCGTCCAGGCGCACCGGGTGGGTGAACTCCATTCCGCCATGCACGACCCGGTGCCCGATGCCCACCAGCTGATGGTCCGAGAGTTCCCCCCGCAGGAACCCGATCAGGTGATCCAGGGCGCCATCGTGGCCGAGGCGAGTGCCCTCTCCCCAGGCTTTCTCGCTCACCACCTTGCCCGAAGGATCCTTCGCCGCGAAACGGGGGGAGGTGTAGAGGCCCTCGATCTGGCCGCGCACGTCCGGCTCCAGGGAGCCGTCGCGCTGGATGAACAGGGAGAACTTGATGCTGGAGGAGCCGGCGTTGAGGACCGCGATGGCGTCAGGCATGGGGCTTCACCACGATCTCTCCGGTGCGGCGGTAATGGGCCACCAGGGCCAGCACCGCGGTGGAGGTCAGGCGGGTGCGCACCGTGTCCGCCCGGCTGGTGAGCACGATGGGAACCCGGGTGCCGAGCACGATGCCCGCGCTTTCCGCGCCCGCCAGATACTGGAACTGCTTGGCCACCATGTTCCCGGACTCCAGATCCGGCACCAGCAGGATATCGGCGCGGCCGGCCACCGGTGAGATGATCTTCTTGATGCGCGCTGCTTCCTCGCTGATGGCGTTGTCGAAGGCGAGGGGCCCGTCGAGAATTCCGCCCACGATCTGCCTGCGGTCCGCCATCTTGCACAGGGCCGCGGCGTCAATGGTGGAGGGAATCTTGCTGGTCACGGTCTCCACCGCCGAGAGGATCGCCACCTTGGGTTCCGGGATCCCCAGCACGTGGGCCAGCTCGATGGCGTTCTGGACGATGTCCACCTTGTCTTCCAGGTTGGGAAAGATGTTAACCGCGGCGTCGGTGACCAGCAGCATCCGCGGGTAGCTGGGCACGTCCATGATGAACACATGGCTGATGCGCCGCGCCGTGCGCAATCCGGTGGCGGAGGGCACCACCGCCGCCATCAGCTCGTCGGTGTGCAGGCTGCCCTTCATCAGGGCCTCCACCTCGCCGGACCGGGCCAGCGCCACCGCCTGCTGGGCGGCGGCGTGGCTGTGCTCCGTGGAAATCAGCCGGTAGGGCGAGATGTCCACCCCCTCGGCTTCGGCCACGGCGCGGATCTTCGCCTCAGGACCCACCAGCACCGGCACGATGAGTTTCAGCTTGGCGGCTTCCAGGGGCCCGAGCAGCGAGTCCCGGTCGCAGGGATGCGCCACGGCGCAGGGAACCGGCGGAATCCGCTCGCAGGCCTTGATCAGGCGCGCGAACGCATCATGCCGGCGCAGCACCAGTTCCGGGGGAGTGATGTCGCCATAGGCGATGCGCCGGGTCGGGGCGATCACCGTCGCGCTGCCCGAGAGAATCTGCTCGCCGTGCTGGTTGACGCAGGAGCAGTCGAAGACCACCTCCTTGGATTCCGGCCTCTTTTCCCGGGCGGTGACGGTGCCCGTGAGGGTGTCGCCCACCGCGATCCGGCCGCGGAAAGTGAAGGACTGGGAGACGATGGTGGTGCCCGGACCCGGCAGGCGGCGGTTGAGGAAGTTGGTGATCAGCACTTCCGCGCCCACCGCTTCCGCGGAGGTGACCGGCTCCAGCTCGCCCACTTCCTGGATCTGGAACGAATCCACGTCGCCGGTGACCAGGGCGAGGGCGTCCACGTCGGTGCGGGAGATCTGGCGGGTGACCGTCTCGCTGCGGCCCGCCTGGATTTCGTCGAAAGTGACATTGGTGTAGGAAGACATGACCCGTCCGAGAATTTCTTGAGAAGAGATGAGGCGGGGCGGCAACGCGCCCGCCCGCGCAGTGGATCAGAATGCCGCTGTCTAGGCCGGGGAGCCTTTCACCGCGGCCAGACGCGGCCCCGACATGCCCAGCACCTTGCGCACCCGGTCCAGGGCCGCCAGTTGCTGGGGCGTCGCCTGAATCCGCTTCACCCGCTCGTCGGCCAGGAGCCGTTCGATAAGGGTGATGAGCCGCTCCCGGTCGGCGCCGCTGACCAGCTGGGGCAGGGTCTCGATGGCCTGTTCCGGCTCGTAGCGCACGATGATTTCCTGCTCCCCCCGCACCCGCCGCCACTGGTCCGGCGTGAGGTCCGGCAAAAGGTCCCGGTATTCCCGGGCAATCTCATCGCGCGTTTCCAGCATCTCGAGCTTGATGGGCTCGCCGTGGCGGGCCAGCAGCGCGCCGACCCGGGTCATGGCTTCCGCGTATCCGCCCTTGCCGATGGATGCCAGGGCCTCCCGCACGAACGGGATCTCCCGCGGGTCGCTCACGCTCTTCTGCTCCTCCTCGGCCTCGTGCTTCTCCGCAAGGTAGAGGGCGAACAGGTTGCCGTACACCTGGAAAAAGGCGGCCTCGCTCACGGCGTCGCGCGCGTCGCGGTAATAATTCAGCGATGCCGTGAGCAGGTCGGAGCCCAGGCGCTCGAGCTTGCGGAAAGGCTGGTCCTTGCCTGCCGACCGCCGCTGGGATTTCACCAGATCCGCCGCCGGCCCCAGCCACTGCAGCCACGGGTTCAGGTCCGAGAACGCCCAGCGCTGGGCGCGCAGGGGATGGAATTCCCGCTGCAGCTTGGCCGAGAACTCGTTGGCCATGGCCTCGACCATGGGCTGCGCGAACAGCTCGTAGGCGCGCTGGTTGAATTCCGAGATGCCGGCCACGGCCTCGAACGGCTTTTCATCAACGCGCTTCAGGCGGTTCAGACGGGAAGTGATGTCCTCCAGCCGGTGCTCCAGGAACTGCACGTCATACTCGGGCTTTCCGTCAGGGCCCTTGGTCTCCGCGATCTGCATGCCGTAGAGGCCCGGCGGCAGGCGCTCGATGCTCTTCAGCACCGATACGATCTGCTTGTGCTCCTTCTTCGCCACCTTGCCGGACACGAAAATGCCGAGATGGCCGATGTCCTGGTGCAGCAGCCCCACGATCACCTGGCCGCGGGCCTTGATCTCCTCGGTGCTGCCGTATACGTCCGCCACCCAGTTGAACGCCTGCTGGGGGGGCGTGATGTTGTCGCCCATGGAGGCAAACAGCACGATCGGCGCCTTGATTTCCCGCAGGTCGAAGAACTTGCCCGCCTTGGACTTGACGCCGCCGCTCCACAGCCTGTTGCCGACGAACAGGTTCTGGGTGATCCACTCGATCTCCTCCTTGTTGAGGAGGTAGAAGCCGCCCCACCAGCGCTCGAATTCGAGGAAGCGCTCGGGTTCCGTGTCCACGTTGGCGAAGACATGGTAGTACTTGTTCCAGAACGTATTGGCGGGATTGAGGTTTTCGAAGTTCTGCACCAGCCAGGCGCCGTCGAACTTGCCGTTGGCCGTGTCCGCCGTGAGGGAGGAAAGCCAGGTGCCGCCCAGCATCCCGCCCGCGTAACGCATGGGATTGTCGCCCTCGCCTTCGCTCCAGGCGCCGCCCCAGTAGGACATGGGAGCGCCGTTGATGACGATGGGGCCGGTGTCGTCGGGATTGGACGCCGCCAGCATCATGGCGGCCCAGCCGCCCTGGCAGTTGCCGACGATGGCCGGCCGCGGGCTGTCCGGATGCATTTCCCGCACCTTGCGCACGAACCTGGCCTCCGCCTCGCACACGTCGAGCAGGGTCTGGTTGGGTTCGGGCTCCGGGAAAAAGCTGACGAAATACACGGGATGGCCGTCCCGCAGGGCGACACCCATTTGGGAGTCGTCCTTGAAGCCGCCGATGCCCGGGCCATGGCCGGCGCGGGGATCGATGACGATGTAAGGACGGCGCTTCGGATCCACGGTGACGCCGGCCGGCGGCACGATGCGCAGCAGCGCGTAGTTGACCGGCTGGCCGAACCCGCGCCCGTCCATCACCACCTCATAGTCGAAGTGCAGAACCGGCGGGCTGCCGGCGCGGTTGTGCTCCACGAACTGGTTGCCCCGCTGGCGCAGGGTGTCCCAGAACAGGATCGAGCGCTGGGCGAAGTCCACCGAATAATCAAACCAGTTCTGCCAAAGCTCCCAGGGCTTCAGCGGATCCATGGCGGGCGCCGAAGCCTGCTCCTCGCGGGCATTTCGCACGGTTTCCGCGTACCGCTCCTGGGCCAGCTTGAGGCGCCGCTGGAAAAGGCTGGAGATCTTGGAATTGATCTCGTAGGACCGGGCGAGCTTTTTTCCTTGGTCGATCATGACGTTCTCCTTTGGCGCGGGCCCGGTGGAAATCTGTCTGGGGCCCTGCCCGATTGGCGTGAATCCGAGTTGCCGGCCATTGCCCGGGCTCCCATTCGCATCAATGTGTCCCCGGCCGGCACGTATTGTGGGATAAGTATCATTCTAGGCACAATGTTGCGCCGCATCAAGGAACCGTAGAGGGCGGATGCTCGGTCGCCCCAGGCTGTTCGGGGCGGCGGATTCTTTTGCGTTTTTCCCCCGGCTTCGGGCATGTCGGCAGGCGGCCGCCGGCTGCGTTGGCAGGGGCTCTGGGTTAGACTGCGCCCTCCGATCGCTGAGGCGCTGGGCTCGCTTTCCTGCTTCGCGCGATTGTCAGGGATGTGGCAGCTTGAATGCGGCCCGAGGCGTTTCCGCGGGCATCAACTAAAGGAGTTTTGCATGAGGATGTTTGGAATTGCCCTGGCGGCGGGCTTTTCGGCGCTGGCATTCGCGGGTTTTGCCTGGTCCCAGCCCATCGTCTATCCAGCCAAGGGCCAGAGCGCCCAACAACAGCAGCGGGACGAGGGCGAATGCCATGTCTGGGCCAAACAGAACACCGGGATTGACCCGGCGGTGGTGGCCCAGCAACCGGCGCCGCCCCCATCTTCTTCGGTAGGCGGAGGCGAGCGCGTCCAAGGTGCCGCGCGGGGCGCTGTAGGCGGCCTCGCCATCGGCGCCATCGCCGGCGATGCCGGCAAGGGCGCCGCCATCGGAGCGGTGGCCGGCACCATGGCCGGGGGGCACCGGGCGCGGAGGAACGCAGCTGCCCGGGACCAGGCGGCGGTCAACCAGAAGCAGGGCCAGATCGACACCTATTACCGCGCCTACGCCGCCTGCCTGGAAGGCCGCGGCTACACCATCAAATGAAAAGGGGAATCTTGATGAAACGGTTTTCTTGGCTGTTGCTGGCGGCGGCGTCCATGGCGGGGCCGGTGGCGGCGGGAGACTTCGACGGCTCGAAGAAGCTCATTTGCGCGCCGGTGCTGGCCATGGATTGCGCCGTCGGCAGCCAATGCCTGAGCGGCACCCCTGACGATATGGGCGCTCCCACCTTCATCCGCATCGATTTCGACAAGAAGGAGGTGAGGGGCACCAACCGCACTTCCCCGGTCCTGCACATGGAGAAGTCGCCGGAGCAGGTGCTGCTCCTGGGCGTGGAAGTGGGCCTCGGGTGGACCATCGCCATCAACAGCGAAACCGGGCGCATGCACGGTACCCTCGCCGGCCGGGACGGGGCGTTCGTGCTGATCGGCTCCTGCACTCCCCTCTGACGCGAAACCGCCGCGCCCCTGGGCGGGACGCGGCGGCCTCTCTCACAGACTGTTACTTCTTGGCCGCGGCCTTGTCGAACAGGGCCTTGTATTCCCCGTAACCCTCCTTTTCCAGGTTCTCCGCCGGGATGAAGCGCAGGGACGCCGAATTGATGCAATAACGCTTGCCCGTGGGCGCGGGTCCGTCGTCGAACACGTGACCCAGGTGAGAGTCGCCCAGCTGGCTCCGCACCTCGGTGCGCACCGTGAAGAACGACCGGTCCTCGTGCTCGGTCACCTGGGCGGGAACCAGGGGCCGGGTGAAGCTGGGCCAGCCGGTCCCCGAATCGAACTTGTCCAGGGAGCTGAACAGCGGTTCTCCGGAGACCACGTCCACGTAGATCCCCGGCTTCTTGTTGTCCCAGTAAGCATTGCGGAAGGGGGGCTCGGTCCCGTTCTTCTGGGTGATGTTGTACTGCTCGGCGCTGAGCTTTGACAGCAGCTCCGAACTGGCCGGTTTCCTGAAGTCTTTCCCGTCCCATGCCATGGCATTGCTCCCGAACATGATTGCCAAGATAAATGGCGCTGCACGCATCATATCTGCTCCTTTGCCGCCGGGCCGCCGGATGTGATTTGGCCCGTGCACGCCTTGGTCGCCTCGCGTCAGGATTCCTTACAGCGGCGCGGCACGTCCCCACTGTGGGTCAGCGTACTTGGGAGAACACGAGTTTCCGCGCCGGCAAATCCCTAGCGCAAAGCCCTGGCGGCGTCGGGGTAACATGGAGTTTCCGGGAAATGCACCCATGGCCACCGCCGAATTCCGATTCTACGAGGAACTGAACGATTTCCTGGCGCCTGAGCGCCGGAAGCAATCGTTCTTGCATCGCTGCGCCCGGGCGGCCTCGGTCAAGAACGCCATCGAGTCCCTCGGCGTGCCGCATACCGAAGTGGAGGTCATCCTGGTTAATGGCGAATCGGTGGACTTCTCCCATATCGTGCGCGAAGGGGACCGGGTGGCGGTGTTTCCCCGTTTCGAGACTTTCGACGTGCGGCCCCTGCTGCGGCTGCGGGAGGCGCCCCTGCGGAACACCCGCTTCATCGCCGACGCCCATCTGGGCGGGCTGGCGCGGCTCCTGCGCATGCTGGGTTACGACACCCTCTACTCCAATGACCTGGATGATGACGAGATCATCGGAATCTCGGCCCGGGACGGTCGCATCATCCTGACCCGGGACCGGGAGCTGCTCAAGCGCAAGGAAGTCACCCACGGGTGTTACGTCCATGCCCGCAAGGCGGAAGTGCAATTCGGGGAGGTCGTTGAACGGTTGCAGCTGGGCGGCGGGGCGCGGCCGTTTACGCTCTGCCTCCACTGCAACCGTCCCCTGGAGCCGGTGGAAAAGGCCTCGGTTCTGGACCGCCTGCCTTCCAAGGTCCGGGAGCATTACGACCGCTTCTGTACCTGCGCCGGATGCGGGCGCGTGTACTGGGAGGGTTCCCATTGGGAACGGATGTGGCGCCGGCTGCGGGCCGCGGTGCCTGGACTGGAGGGAGCGGAGGCGGCACGGACAAGAGCCTGCAACCGTTGGCCTGCGCCGGACCCGCGAGGATCAGAACGGCAGGCATGAGCGATCAGGGAGCGCCCCCGCGTTGGCGGTCGGGGGCCGGGGGCTGTTCCGGGGCGGCGCGGCGGATATGGCTGCTCCGCCCCAGGTGAAGGTTTCTTAGTGAATTCGGGAGCGCAGCGCCATGTAGATCTGGTCTTTCAGCCGAAGCCGCTGCTTTTTCATGATCTCGAATTCCTGGTACTCGCAAGGCTTCTCGTTTTCCTCGATGTCCACGATCTGCGCGTTGACCTTTTCGTATTCGTCGAAGAGATGGGCCAGGGACTCATCGTTTTCCTTAAGCTCGTGAATCAGCGAGGTAAACTCCGGGAACTCGTGGTCAAGGTCGTGGGGTTCGACTTGCATGGCTCCTCCGTGCTTGCGGGTTTAAATGGGAATCGGGCGTCTGCCCAGCCAAAAGAATAGCCCTGGAACCGGGCCCAAGCCAACCCCGGCGTTGGGGGTTCAGGCTTCCCCGATGTCTTCCAGTCGGGCGTGCACCTGGAGCCAGCGTTCCTCCGCCTGGTCAATAAGGTCCTCCAGCTCGCGCTGGCGGCGGGCATATTCCTCCAACTGGCCGCTATCGGGCCCAGCGTAGAACTCCGGGTCCGCCAGCAACTCGTCCAGGTTGCGTTTTTCTTCCTGCCAGTCCGCCAGGCGGCGCTCCAGTTGCTCGGCTTCCTTCACCAGGGGCCGGCGCAGGGCGAGCCTGGCCTGGCGCTCGGCGGCGGCGGCTTCGCGGGCTTCCTTGCGCGCTGCCTTGTCGGCGGCGCGACCGCCGTCCGCCTGGGACGCGGCCTGTTCCTCCCGCCGGGCGCCGAGCCACGCTACGTAATCGTCCAGGTCGCCGTCGAACTCCGCGGCGCGGCCGTCGTTAACCAGGAGGAAGCCGTCGCACACCGTGCGCAGCAGGGCCCGGTCGTGGGACACGATCACCAGGCTTCCCTCGTATTCCGCCAGGGCCTTGGTGAGCGCGTGGCGCATTTCCAGGTCCAGGTGGTTGGTGGGCTCATCCAGCAGCAGCAGGTTCGGCCGCCGCCGCACCAGCAGCGCCAGCGCCAGGCGCGAGCGCTCGCCGCCGGAAAAAGGACCGACCGGCGCGTCCGCCATGACGCCGCGAAAATCGAATCCGCCAAGATAGTTCCGCAGGTCCTGCTCCCGGGTGGCGGGCTCCATCCGGATCAGGTGCTGCAGGGGCGATTCGTCGCTTCGCAACTGCTCCAGCTGGTGCTGGGCGAAGTAGCCGATGGCGAGTCCCTTGCCTTCCACGCGCTTGCCGTGGGCAACGGCCAGTTCACCTGCCAGCACCTTCACCAGGGTGGACTTGCCCGCGCCGTTGGGGCCCAGGAGTCCCAGGCGGGCACCGGGGCGCAAGGTGAGCCGCAGGTCACTCAGCACCGGGCGATCGGCATACCCGGCGCTGGCGTCCTCCAGGGTGAGCAGCGGGTCCGGTGCCCGCTCCGGCGCCGGAAACTCGAAATCGAAGGGCCCGTCCACGTGGGCTGGCGCGATGCGCTCCATGCGGTCCAGGGCCTTGAGCCGGCTCTGGGCCTGGCGCGCCTTGGTGGCCTTGGCCCGGAAGCGGGTGATGAAGCTCTCCAGGTGCGCCACCTCCCGCTGCTGCTTCTCGTACATGGCCTGCTGCAGGGCGAGCTGCGCGGCCCGCTGCTCCTCGAATGCCGAGTAGTTCCCGGTGTGCAGCGCGAGGCTCTGCTGGCTGATGTGGGCGATGTGGGTGACGCAGCCGTCCAGCAGGTCCCGGTCGTGGGAGATGAGGAGCAGGGTTCCGCGATAGCCGGCGAGCCAGCGCTCCAGCCACACGACCGCGTCCAGGTCCAGGTGGTTGGTGGGCTCGTCCAGCAGCAGCAGGTCGGAGCGGCTCACCAGGGCCTGGGCCAGATTGAGCCGCATGCGCCAGCCGCCGGAGAAATCCGCCACCGGGCGCCGGAAGTCACCGTTGGCGAAGCCCAGCCCCGAGAGCAGGGCGGCGGCGCGCGCGGGGGCGCCATAGCCGCCGATCTCGTCCAGGCGGGCGTGCAATTCGCCGATCCGGTGCCCGGCGTGGTTGGCCTCGGCCGTGGCCAGCTCCCGCTCCACGCGGCGCAACTCCTGGTCGCCGTCCAGGACATGCTCGATGGCCGGGGTAGCCAGTGGCGGAGTTTCCTGGTCCACGGAAGCGATGGTCCAGTGGTCAGGCAGGTCGCAATCGCCCCGGTCCGGATGCAGCTCGCCCCGGAGCAGGGCAAACAGGCTGGACTTGCCGCTCCCGTTGGCGCCCGTGAGCCCCACCCGCCAGCCGGGGTGAATCTGCAGCGTGGCGCCTTCGAACAGCCGGCGCGCGCCGCGGGCGAGGGTCAGGTCACGGAACTGGATCACTGCGGATAGCCATCGGGGAGAGGCGAATTCTAGCAGGAGGCTCTTTCGGTCCCGTGGGCGGAACCCCGAGCGCGGGGTAAGGTCCATGGCGATACAATGAGCGTTGCGCCCGGGTTCTCCGGCGCCGCTTCCGATCCCACATTCCATGACCGAACCGAAATCCGGCGCCATCCTCATCCGCGGCGCCCGCCAGAACAATCTCAAGAACCTGGACCTGGACCTGCCCCTCAACGAGCTCACGGTGGTCACCGGCGTCTCCGGCTCCGGCAAGTCTTCCCTGGTGTTCGACACCGTGTACGCCGAGGGCCAGCGGCGCTACGTGGAGACTTTCTCTCCCTACGCCCGGCAGTTCCTGGAGCGCATGGACAAGCCCCAGGTGGACCACGTGGAGGGCATCCCGCCCGCCATCGCCATCGACCAGACCAACCCGGTGCGCACGTCGCGCTCCACCGTGGGCACCATGACCGAGCTCAACGATCATCTGAAGCTCCTCTATGCCCGGGCGGCCCGGCTCTTCTGCCGCGGCTGCGGCGCGCCCGTGAGGCGCGACACGCCCCAGAGCATTTTCGACGACCTGAGCCGCCGCGCCGCCGAGGCGGGCGACCCGCGCCTGGTGCTGACGTTCCCGGTGACCGTGCCCGGGAATTTCTCGGAGGAGGAAGTGGCGAAGCTCCTGGAAGCCCAGGGCTATACCCGCATCCATTCCCGGAGCGGGGATCGCCTGGAAGTGGTGCAGGACCGGTTCCGCATGGGATCGGTGGAGCGGGAGCGGGTGGTGGAGGCCCTGGAGGCGGCCCTCAAAATCGGCCAGGGCCGGGTCAGCGCGTGGGTGGTCTCCGACGGGTCTGCGACGGAAAACGGCCCGGTGTGGCGCTACTCGGACGATCTCCATTGCGCGGACTGCGACATCCATTACGCGGAGCCCACGCCCAGCGCCTTCTCCTTCAATTCGCCCATCGGCGCCTGCGAGACCTGCCGTGGTTTCGGCCGCACTATCGGCATCGATTACGGCCTGGTGGTTCCCGACGAGTCCAAGACCCTGCGCGGGGGCGCGGTGAAGCCCTGGCAGACCGAGAGCTACCTGGAATGCCAGGGCGACCTGATGCGCTTCGCGAAGAAGCGCGATGTCCCGGTGGACGTTCCCTGGCGCGACCTCACCACGCAGCAGCGGCAGTGGGTGCTGGAGGGGGACCCGCAGTGGGTCAACTATGACGTCTCCTGGCCCGGCCACTGGTACGGCGTGAAGCATTTCTTCGCCTGGCTCGAGACCAAGGCCTACAAGATGCACATCCGGGTGCTGCTCTCGAAGTACCGGGCCTACACGCCCTGCGAGTCCTGTGGCGGCGCGCGGCTCAAGCCGGAATCGCTGCTGTGGCGCCTCGCCACCCGGGACAACGCCGACGCTGCCCTTGCCCCGGAGCGCCGCCACCGCCCCCGGGGAATCCCCTGGAGCGAGGCGCAGCTGCGGGCGCTGCCCGGCCTCTGCATCCACGACCTGATGCTGCTGCCGGTGTCCCGCTGCCGGGCCTTCTTCGACACCATCCAGTTGCCGAAGCCTTTGGACGAGGCTACCGAGCTGCTGCTGGGGGAAGTGCGGGCGCGGCTGCGCTACCTGGAGGAGGTGGGGCTCGGCTACCTGACCCTGGACCGGCAGTCCCGCACCCTCTCCGGCGGCGAGGTCCAGCGCATCAACCTCACCACGGCGCTGGGCACTTCCCTGGTGAACACCCTGTTCGTGCTGGACGAGCCGTCCATCGGGCTCCACCCCCGGGACATGGGCCGCGTGATCGGCATCATGCAGCGGCTGCGGGACACGGGGAACACGCTGCTGGTGGTGGAGCACGACCCCCAGATCATGTTCGCGGCGGACCGCATCCTGGATCTCGGGCCCGGCCCCGGGGAGCGGGGCGGCGAGGTGGTCTACTTCGGGCGCGGAGGCGACATCGCCAGCGCGCCCGGCTCCCTCACCGCGGACTACCTCTCCGGGCGCCGGCGGGTGGATGCCGGCGCCGGGCGCCGCCCGGTAGATAAGAGCACGCCGCGCCTCCAACTGCTGGGGGCCGCCCAGCACAATCTGAAGAACGTTGACGTCGCCATACCCCTCAACCGCCTGGTGTGCGTGACCGGTGTCTCCGGCTCCGGCAAATCCACGCTGGTGCAAGACGTGCTGTATCCGGCGCTCCTCAAGCACAAGGGCAGGCCCACCGACGCGCCGGGGGCGCACAGGGAAATCCTCGGCCACCGCCTGATCGAGGAGGCGGTTCTCGTGGACCAGACCCCCATCGGCCGCACCACGCGCTCCAACCCCGCGAGCTACGTGGGCGCCTTCGATCCGATCCGGGCGCTGTTTGCCCGGGAACCCCTGGCGAAGGAGCGGGGCTACACCCAGGGCACCTTCAGCTTCAATGCCGGGGACGGGCGCTGCCCCGCCTGCGGCGGCAACGGCTTCGAGCACGTGGAGATGCAGTTCCTTTCGGACGTCTACCTGCGCTGCCCCGACTGCGACGGCAGGCGCTACCGGGCGGAGGTACTGGAGGTGACGCTGGAGGGGAAAACCGTCGCGGATGTTCTGGAGATGACGGTGTCGCAGGCGCTGGAATTTTTCACCGGCCAGGCGGAGGTGAGGAGCCGGCTGCAGCCCCTGCTGGACGTGGGTCTCGAGTACCTGCGCCTCGGCCAGCCGGTGCCCACCCTTTCCGGTGGCGAGGCCCAGCGCCTCAAGCTGGCCGGCCACCTGGCCGACGCCGGCGGCCGGCGCGGCAACACCTGCCTCTTCCTATTTGATGAGCCCACCACGGGACTCCATTTCGAGGACACGGCCCGCCTGCTGCGCGCCCTGCGCCAGCTCATCGCCGCCGGCCACTCGGTGCTGGTGATCGAGCACAACCTGGACGTCATCGGCGCCGCCGACTGGGTGATCGACCTGGGTCCGGAGGGCGGCGACGCCGGCGGCGAGGTGCTGGTGGAGGGCCCCGTCGAGGACGTTAAGGCCAGCGCAGCCTCTCACACCGGCCGCGCGCTTCGCGATTACGAAACCGCGCTCTCGCGTCCCGACGTTGCCGCGGTCCGGGAACCCCTGCCGGTGGTGCGGACCGACGGCGCCATCCGCATCCACAACGCCCGGGAGCACAACCTCAAGAACGTGGACCTAACGCTGCCCCGGGACAGTTTCACCGTCATCACCGGCGTCTCGGGATCGGGCAAGTCCACGCTGGCGTTCGACATCCTGTTCGCCGAGGGCCAGCGCCGCTACCTGGAATCCCTGAACGCCTACGCGCGCCAGTTCGTGCAGCCGGCGGCGCGCCCGGATGTGGACGCCATCTGGGGCCTGCCGCCCACGGTGGCCATCGAGCAGCGCACCAGCCGCGGCGGCCGCAAGAGCACGGTGGGCACCCTCACCGAGATCCAGCACTTCCTGCGGCTGTTGTATGTGAAGCTGGGCATTCAGCATTGCCCGGAGTGCGACGTCGCCATCGAGCCCCAGAGCCCCGAGGCCATCGCCGCCCGCATCCTGCGCGAGCACAAGGGACAGCACATCGGGCTGCTGGCGCCCCTGGTGGTTTCGCGCAAGGGCTTCTACACCGATCTCGCCAAGTGGGCGGCGGGAAAGGGCTTCAGCCACCTGCGGGCGGATGGAGCGTATCTGCCCACGGAGCGCTGGCCGCGCCTGGACCGCTTCCGGGAGCACACCATTGAGCTGCCGGTGGCCGATGTCCGGGTGAGCGCCGCGTCGGAACGGGAACTGCGGGACGCACTGGCCCGCACCCTGGAATTCGGCAAGGGCGTGGCCCATCTGCTGGCGCCCCTGGACGAGGCTACCGCGGGGAGCGGCCTGGAGGCGACGGTTTTTTCGTCGCGGCGCGCCTGCCCCTCCTGCGGCCGCAGCTTCGCCGAGCCCGACCCGCGCCTGTTCTCCTACAACTCCCGCCACGGCTGGTGCGGGTCATGCTACGGCACCGGCCTTCAACTCTCCGGCTTCGACGAGGAGCAAACCGGGGAGGAGATCTGGTGGAACGAGTGGTGGGAGGGCGAGGAGCATGTCTGCTCCGCCTGCCACGGCCGGCGGCTCAATCCCGAAGCCCTGGCGGTGCGCTTCGCCGGACGCTCCATCGCCGAACTCTCGGGGCTGACACCGCCCGAGCTGCGCCGTTTCCTCGCGGCTCTCAACCTCAAGGGGCGGGACCGGGAGATCGCCCGTGACATCCTGGCCGAGTTGTCGGCGCGCCTGGGTTTTCTGGACGAGGTGGGGCTTTCCTACCTGTCCCTGGACCGCTCCGCTCCCACGCTGTCGGGGGGCGAGGCCCAGCGCATCCGCCTTGCCGCCCAGCTGGGTTCCAACCTGCGCGGCGTGTGCTACGTGCTGGACGAGCCCACCATCGGGCTCCACACCCGGGACAACCGGCTGCTGCTGGACACCCTGGAAAAGCTGCAACGCAAGGGGAAC